>Ga0105239_10000271_pt1 | contig 76812 bp, 82 predicted proteins | sample KBSC44metaG_FD_92761 | JGI IMG/M metagenome (GOLD analysis project Ga0105239, IMG submission 92761) | Corn rhizosphere microbial communities from Kellogg Biological Station, Michigan, USA - KBS C4-4 metaG | ecosystem: Host-associated > Plants > Roots > Rhizosphere > Soil | place: Michigan, USA...
ACGATCAATATGCTCGCGGTCGATGACCGATACGCAAAGCAGCTCGAGCTGGCCGCGTCCCTCCTTGCCGAACAGGTCGGTCATCTCGCGCAACGCCCTGGTCTGCGTCGGATAGCGGTCGAATATTGTGACCACCCGGTTCTTCACCATCGTGCGCAGCCGCACGAAGAAGATCCGCTCCCGGAGCGCCTGGCGCAACTCGCGCGCAGCCTCTGTCGGAACATAGGATTCCGGGATCAGATCAGCTCGCAGCAGATGCGCCAGGATCGTCGCATCGATCTTGTCGGTCTTGATCTTGGCGTCGGCGATCGCCTTCACCTTCAAGGGATGGGCGAGCACGACATCGTCGCACAGCTCATCCAGCCAGTCGTACATCACCGTCCAGTTGCGGCTGGCTTCCATCACCGCATGGCTGTTCTCGAGATAGGGCGTCAAAAACCCAGCCAACGATTGCGGGTCGTTCTTCACCTTGCCCGAGCGCAGCACCTTGCCGCCACTGTCCTGCACCACCAGGTGCGTGTACGCTTTGTGGTAATCCACGCCGATGTGATATTCATAAGACATGGGTGCATCTCCGTTGCCGATGGGGATCAGCAATCCGTTCAACGGTCGTGATGCCACGAGGGGATGCACCCTTGTCTCCACGGTGATCATCTCACCGATCCATTCCATCATTGAAGCAAGCGTCTTTCATACCGGCTCCTTGTGCCTGGCGGGGAGATAGGCGGCGGACCCGGCGGGCGAGCGCCCGATGCTGCCCGATCCTTGCCCGATCCTCTCAATCAGGCCAGCGGGTGCCTTGCCATGCGCGCGGGCGGCGCCATCTTGGGGGCATGCAGACGATGCTCGACGAGATGCGCACGCTGGTCGCGCGCCATACCGACCGGCCGGCCCCGCCCCGGCTGCGGCTGGTGGTCAACAGCCGGACGGCACCGACCGAGCCCGCCCACGGCCTCTACCAGCCGATGCTGTGCTTCGTGCTGCAGGGCGCCAAGCGCGTGATCATCGGCGAGCGGGTGGTGGAATATCGCGCCGGCCATTTCCTGGTGGCCTCGGTCGATCTGCCGGTGATCGGGCAGGTGATCGAGGCGAGCGCCGAACAGCCCTACATGGTGGTGGCGGTGGCGCTCGATCCGGCCTCGATCGCCGCGCTGCTGATCGACCTGCCCCATGCCGCGGACGGCGAGGCGGAGGCCGGGATCAGCATCAGCCCGATGACGGCGGACCTGATCGACCCGCTGCTGCGCCTGACGCGGCTGCTCGATACGCCCGGCGATATCGCGGTGATGGCGCCGATGCTGGAACGCGAGATCCTCTATCGCGTGCTGCTGGGGCCGCAGGGCGCGATCCTGCGGCAGATCGCGCGATCGGACAGCCGGCTTTCGCAGGTCCGCCGCGCGATCGACTGGATCCGGCAGCATTATGCCGAGCCGCTGCGCGTCGAGCATCTCGCCGGCCTCGCGGGGATGAGCGCCTCGTCCTTCCACCGCCATTTCAAGGCGGTGACGGCGATGAGCCCGCTGGCCTATCACAAGCAGATCCGGCTGCAGGAGGCGCGCCGCCGCCTCATCGCCGCGCCCGCCGCCGCGGCGCGCGTCGCTTATGCGGTGGGCTATGAAAGCGCATCCCAGTTCAGCCGCGAATATACGCGCCTGTTCGGCCTGCCGCCGATCCGCGACGCGGCGCGGTTGCGCGGCAGCGGGACGCTGGTGGACGCCTGAGCGGGGCATCATGGACCGACGCACGATCACCCCGCTCCGTTCGCGCCGAGCCTGTCGCAGGACGAACCGGGTCAGGGTTCGGTCATGGCAGACGCCCTAGCGGCAGATCACCGTCACCGTGGTGCCCGATCCCTGCGTCATCTTGCGCACCATCAGCGGCGCCCGGCCCGGCCCGCAATAGAGCTTGATGCCGCCGGCCGGCACGTTGGTGGCGCCCGCCGCTCCGGTCGGCTTGCGCTCCTCGTGCGCGGCGTGGTGCGCGTCCTTGCCGCGATGCGCCGTGGCGTGATGCGCGGTCGCATGATGGCTCGTGGTCTTGGCGTGATGGGCCTCCTTCGCATGGGCCTTGTGATGCGTGGCCCCGGCCGGCGCCGCCACCACGCACGCCGCGACGACGGCGCTCCATCCGATCCTCGATCCCCGCATTGTCCTCGCTCTCCACGCCGGCTTGCCAAGATGCCCTGATGCCCGCCCGAGGCGCGATTGGGAATAGGGGATGCGGCCATGCGGGCACCGCCCCGTCCGCCGCTGGTCGAGCCGCGCCGGCCGTTCGCAGAAAGCCGCTTCCGCCGGCCCCGTGCGGCGCGTTCCTGCCGGCATGCACCGATGAAATGGCGACCCCGCCATGCTCAAATCCCTTGCCGCCTTCGCTCTCCTCGCGACCAGCGCCGCGATCGCCGCCGCGTCCGGACTGCCCGCCAACATCGCCCACGCCGCCGCCGAGCCCGCCCGCCAGGCCGATGCCGCGAAGGACGCCGCCCGCCACGGCCCCGAATTGCTCGCCTTCGCCGGCGTGAAGCCCGGCGCCAGGGTGATCGACCTGATCCCCGGCGGCGGCTACTGGACGCGGCTGTTCGCCGGCGCGGTCGGCGCGTCGGGCCATGTCTACGGCATCTGGCCGAGCGAATATGTGAAAGTGGATGACGACGAGCCCGGCCCCTACAAGACGCTGGCCGCCACCTACCCCAACGTCACCGTGCTGGAGCAGCCCGCCGCCGCCCTCACCGCGCCGGAGAAGGTCGATCTCGTCTTCACCGCGCAGAATTATCACGATTATCCCGACAAGTTCATGGGGCCGACCGATCCGGCGGTACTCAACAAGGCCGTGTTCGCCGCACTGAAACCCGGCGGCGCCTATCTGATCGTCGATCACGCCGCCGCCGCCGGCAGCGGGCTGCGCGACACCGACACGCTCCACCGCATCGATCCGGCGATCGTGAAGGCGCAGGTGGAGAAAGCCGGCTTCCGCTTCGTCCGCGCCAGCACGCTGCTCGCCAACCCGGCCGACGATCACAGCAAGAAGGTCTTCGACACGACGATCCGGGGCCATACCGACCAGTTCGTCTATCTCTTCCGCAAACCGGCTTGATAGCGGGCCGCCCCCCGGCGCAGGATGGTGCCATGAGCAAGCATGGCACCATCCGGGTCGGCATCGGCGGCTGGACCTTCGAACCCTGGCGCGGGACCTTCTTTCCCGAGAAGTGGCCCAAGGCGCGGGAGCTCGAACATGCGGCGGGCAAGCTCACCGCGATCGAGGTGAACGGCACCTATTATTCCAGCCAGAAGCCCGCGACCTTCGCCAAATGGGCCGGGGCCGTGCCGGACGGCTTCGTGTTCAGCCTCAAGGCCTCGCGCTTCTGCACCAACCGCAAGGTGCTGGCCGAGGCGGGCGAGTCGATCGAGCGGTTTGTCGGCCAGGGCATCACCGAGCTCGGCCCCAAGCTCGGCCCGATCCTCTGGCAGTTCGCCACCACCAAGAAATTCGACGCCGCGGACTTCGGCGCCTTCCTGAAACTGCTGCCGGCGGAACGCGACGGCCTGCCGCTGCGCCATGTCGTCGACGTGCGGCACGAGAGCTTCCGCGATCCCGCCTTCGTGGCGCTGTGCCGGGCGCACGGCGTCTCGATCGTCCACACTCATTCGGACGACTATCCGCAGATCGGCGATGCCAGCGGCCCGGTCTCCTACGCCCGCCTGATGATGACGCGCGAGGAGGAGGCGACCGGCTACAGCCCGGCCGAGATCGATCGCTGGGCGGCGGTGGCGAAGGGCTGGGCGAAGGGCGAGACCGGCGACGCCTTCCCGCTCGCCGCGCCCGACGACGTGCCGCCGGCGACCCCACGCGACGTCTTCCTCTTCTACATCAGCGGCGCGAAGGTCCGCGCGCCGCACGCGGCGATGGCGACGATCGCGCGGCTGTGACGCCGCACCCCCTCGGGGAAACCACGGCGCTGCCGATGACGGACGCGCGCCTGCGGCATTCCCTATCGCCACCCCGCCGCAGACCGCGATTCCTTCGCGCGGCACCAGACCATCAGAGTTGCACCCGATGGATCCTGGCTTCCGTCAGGATGACGGGGCGGGAGCATGGCGCCGGATGATCCATCGCTCCTTCCTCGCGGTGCGCGATCATCTCTCCGGCGAGGCGGGGCCGGGGCTGGTGCTGATGGCGGCGGCCGCGGCCGCGCTGGTCGTCGCCAATTCGCCGCTCGGCCCGGCCTATGCGCATGCGCTGCACGCGACGCTCGGCCCGCTGAGCGCGCAGCACTGGATCAACGACGGCCTGATGGCGGTCTTCTTCCTGTTCGTCGGGCTGGAGGTGAAGCGCGAGGTGGTGGCCGGCGATCTCTCCACGCCCGCCGCGCGGCGCCTGCCGGTGATCGCCGCGGCGGCGGGGATGATCGTGCCGGCGCTGGTGTATCTGGCCGCCACCCGCGCCGATCCCGCCCTGATCCGGGGCTGGGCGATCCCGTCCGCCACCGATATCGCCTTCGCGATCGGCGTGCTGGCGCTGCTGGGGCGCCGGGCACCGGCCTCGCTCAAGCTGTTCCTGACGACGGTGGCGATCGTCGACGATATCGGCGCGGTCGCGATCATCGCGCTGGCCTATACGAGCGGGCTGGACATTCCCGCCCTCACCGCCGCCGCCGCCGCGCTGACGGCGCTTTTCCTGCTCAACCGGCGTGGCGTGCGGGCGCTCTGGCCCTATCTGGCGATCGCCGCGCTGCTGTGGGCCGCCGTGCTGCGATCGGGCGTCCATGCGACGGTGGCCGGCGTGCTCGCGGCCTTGTTCATCCCGCTGGTTGGAAGCGCGGGCGAAGACGGCCCGCTCGACCGGCTGGAACATGCCCTCTCGCCCTGGGTGAGCTACGCGATCCTGCCGGTATTCGCCTTCGCCAATGCCGGCGTCGCGCTGGGCGGCGCGCCGTTGTGGGCGCCCCTGCCGCTGGCGGTCGCGCTCGGTCTGTTCGTCGGCAAGCAGTTGGGCGTGTTCGGCGCGATGCGCGGCGCCGTCGCGCTGGGGCTGGCGGAGAAGCCCGAAGGCGCAAGCTGGGCGCAGCTCTACGGCGTGGCTTTGCTTGCGGGCATCGGCTTCACCATGAGCCTGTTCATCGGCGGCCTCGCCTTCGCCGATCCCGTGCTGGTCGAGGAGGTGAAGATCGGGGTGCTGGCGGGGTCCCTGCTGTCGGCGCTGGCGGGTTATGGGGTGTTGCGGCTGGCCGGAAAAGCCCGTCCGGCCTGAGGCGACACCGCGCGCATCCCCATCCGTTCGGGCTGAGCGGCATCACGTTCATAGTTGCCAAACCGTTCGGGCTGAGCCTGTCGAAGCCCTGCCCTTCTCTTTCACGCCGCGCCGAAGAGAAGGACGGCCCCCTTCGACTGCCTGCCAGGGCAGGCGCTCAGGACAGGCTTCGACAGGCTCAGGGCGAACGGAAGCGCGAGGCTTTCCGATCCCCGTTCGTCCCGAGCGAAGTCGAGGGATCATGCCGAGCGAAGCCGAGGCGCCGCATGCCATCCGCATCTCGGCTTGGCTCGATGCTATCGATCCCTCGACTGCGCTCGGGACGAACGGTCGCAGGTGGACGCACCCTCTCCTACACCGTCGCGCGCTTCTCGAAGCGGTCGAACACCTCTTCGGGCGCCTCGCTCACCACCACATCCTCGACCCGCGAAGGCGGCGAGCCCTGGTGCGCCCTGGCGACAATCGCCTCGATCATCTCGGATGAACCCGAGACAACGGCCTCGACGCTGCCGTCCGCCCGGTTGCGCACCCAACCGGTGACGCCGAGGCCTTGCGCCTGCTCGACGAACCAGTCGCGGTAGAAGACATTCTGGACGCGGCCGGTGATGCGCAGATTGCGGGTGATCATGCGTTCAAATCCCCAGCCATTCGAGGCCGCCCGGCAATTCCGTCGCGGCAAAGTCGATCTGAAGAACGCGCCGCCGCCCCGGACGGGCCGCCGCAGCGGACGCATGGAGGATCGGCGTTGCATAGCACCATATGTCACCGGCTCCCGCCGTGCACGCGATGATGCCGAGCCGCCGGACGACGTCGCCGATATGATCCTCCGCGATCCGGCCCAGGCTGGCCGAGCCGGGTGACACGAGGAGCGGGCATTGTCCTCGGATACGTCATCGAGATGGACGCGCATCGTCAGCATTCCGGCGAGAAGCGCCATGGGCGGCGCGACGTGCGGCACGCCGGCCTTGATCGTCCACGGGCCGAAGCCGGGCGTCTCGATCCGCTCCCGGACCGCGATCGTGCGATCCTGATGCCAGGCGAGCGACCAGTTGCGGCCAGCCGTCTTGTCGAACAGGATCGCCCGGACCGGCCTGCTACCCGTTCCGAGCGTTGCCGCCGCGATGCGGCCGAGCACCCCATCCGGTCCTGTCCATCGGGTGAGGCCGGCCGCGCCGTACAGCCGTACCCCCGCCTGCTCCTGCGGCATGGTGTCCGCCAGCGCGCGCAGGTCGGGCAAAAAGGAAAGGGCGGCGCGATCGTGTCGCACCGCCCCATGTTCCTCCAGCGTCAGATCGCCGGCAGCGATCGTCACAGCTTTTCGGTCAGTTCCGGCACGATCTTGAACAGATCGCCCACCAGGCCGATGTCGGCGACCTGGAAGATCGGCGCATCCTCATCCTTGTTGATGGCGATGATGGTCTTGCTGTCCTTCATGCCGGCGAGATGCTGGATCGCACCCGAAATGCCGACCGCGATATAGACTTCCGGCGCCACGATCTTGCCCGTCTGGCCGACCTGATAGTCGTTCGGCACGTAGCCGGCATCGACCGCCGCGCGCGATGCGCCGACGCCCGCGCCCAGCTTGTCGGCGAGCGGCTCGATGATCGCGTGGAAGTTCTCGCTGTTCTGGAGCGCACGGCCGCCCGAGACGATGATCTTGGCCGAGGTCAGCTCCGGACGCTCCGACTTGGAGATTTCGGCGCCGACGAACGACGAACCGGCATTCTCGCCCGAGCCCGACACGGCCTCGACCGTGCCCGAACCACCCTCGCGCGCCGCTTTCTCGAAGGCGGTGCCGCGCACGGTGATCACCAGCTTGGCGTCGCTCGACTTCACAGTCGCGATCGCGTTGCCGGCATAGATCGGCCGGGTGAAGGTGTTGTCGCCTTCCACCGAGAGGATGTCGCTGATCTGCATCACGTCGAGCAGAGCGGCGACGCGCGGCGCGATATTCTTGCCGTTGGCGGTGGCCGGCGCGACGAAGGCGTCGTGATGGCCCATCAGTTCCACGACCAGCGGCGCGACCGCCTCCGGCAGGACATGATCGTAGGCGGCGTTGTCGGCGACATGCACCTTGCCCACGCCCGCGATCTTGGCGGCGGCCTCACCGACCGCGCCCACGCCCGCACCGGCGACGAGGAGATGGACCTCGCCCAGCTTGGCGGCAGCGGTGACGGCGGAGAGGGTGGCGTCCTTGACGGCGCCCGTGTCGTGCTCGACCCAAACCAGCGTCTTCATGCCGCCACTCCCAGCGCCTTGAGTTTCGTGACCAGCTCATCGACGTCGGCCACCTTGACGCCGGCCGAGCGCTTCGGCGGCTCGGAGACCTTGAGGGTCTGCAGGCGGGTGGCGGTGTCGACGCCGTAATCGGCCGGCGTCTTGTTCGCGAGCGGCTTGCTCTTCGCCTTCATGATGTTGGGCAGCGAGGCGTAGCGCGGCTCGTTGAGACGCAGATCGGTGGTGATGATGGCGGGGAGCGCCAGCTTCACCGTCTCCAGGCCGCCATCGACCTCGCGGGTGACGGTGGCGGTGTCGCCCTCGACCTCCAGCTTGTTGGCGAAGGTACCCTGCGGACGGCCCAGCAGCGCCGCCAGCATCTGGCCGGTCTGGTTGCTGTCGTCGTCGATCGCCTGCTTGCCCAGGATCACCAGGCCCGGCTGCTCCTCGTCGACGATCGCCTTGAGGATCTTGGCGACGGCCAGCGGCTCGACCTCGTCGTCGGTCTGGACGAGGATCGCGCGGTCCGCGCCCATCGCCAGCGACGTGCGCAGCGTCTCCTGCGCCTTGGCGACGCCGATCGAGACGGCCACGATCTCGGTCGCGACACCCTTCTCCTTCAGGCGGATCGCCTCTTCGACGGCGATCTCGTCGAACGGGTTCATCGACATCTTGACGTTGGCCAGATCGACCCCGGTGCCGTCCATCTTCACGCGCGGCTTCACGTTGTAATCGATCACCCGCTTCACGGGCACTAGGATCTTCACCTTCGCACTCCTCTCATTTTGGGGGCAGGGGTCCGTTGCCGGAGCCCCTACCTTACCTTGACGTAAAGGTAAAGCACGCCTCCCCGGGGGAAGGCCGGCGGTCAGGCCGCCTGCTTCACCTCCGCCACGATCTTGCGCGCCGCATCGCCGAGATCGTCGGCCGGCACGATGGCGAGGCCGGAGTTCGCGAGGATCTCCTTGCCCTTCTCGACATTGGTGCCTTCGAGACGAACGACCAGCGGCACCGACAGGTTCACTTCCTTCGCCGCCGTGACGATGCCGTCGGCGATGATGTCGCACTTCATGATGCCGCCGAAGATGTTGACGAGGATGCCCTTCACCGCCGGATCGGCGAGGATGATCTTGAACGCCGCCGTCACCTTCTCGGTGGTGGCGCCGCCGCCGACATCCAGGAAGTTGGCCGGGAACATGCCGTTCAGCTTGATGATGTCCATCGTCGCCATGGCGAGGCCGGCGCCGTTGACCATGCAGCCGATGTCGCCGTCCAGCTTGATGTAGGCGAGGTCATATTGCGAGGCCTCGACCTCGGCCGGATCCTCCTCGGTGACGTCGCGCAGCGCGAGGATGTCCTTGTGGCGGAACAGCGCGTTCGAATCGAAGCTCACCTTGGCGTCGAGCACCAGCAGCTGCCCGTCCTTGGTCTCGACCAGCGGGTTCACTTCCAGCATCGCCATGTCGGTGGCGACGAAGGCGTCGTACAGCTGGCCGGCGAGCTTGGCCGCCTGCTTGTTGAGATCGCCCGTGAGCTTGAGCGCGAAGGCGACGGCGCGGCCATGGTGCGGCTGGAAGCCCTCGGCCGGATCGATCACGATGGTCTGGATCTTCTCGGGCGTGTCATGCGCGACCGCCTCGATGTCCATGCCGCCCTCGGTCGAGACGACCATGGCGATGCGGCCGGTCGCGCGATCGACCAGCATCGAGAGATAATATTCCTTCTCGATGTCGGCGCCGTCGGTGACGTACAGGCGGTTGACCTGCTTGCCATGCTCGCCGGTCTGCACGGTGACGAGCGTGTTGCCGAGCATCTCGGTCGCCGCCGCCTTCACCTCGTCCAGGCTCTTGGTCAGGCGGACGCCGCCCTTGGCCTCGGCCGGCAGCTCCTTGAACTTGCCCTTGCCGCGCCCGCCGGCGTGGATCTGCGCCTTCACGACGTAGAGCGGCCCGGGCAGCTGGCCGGCGGCCGCCACCGCCTCGTCCACGCTCATCGCGGCATGGCCCGCCGGCACGGCGACGCCGAACTTCGCGAGCAATTCCTTGGCCTGATATTCGTGGATGTTCATGGAAGGCGACTCCGATGGTCCAAAGGGTTTGGGGGTCGCGTTAACGGCGATGAGCGGGGGCGTAAACCCCCGAGCACCTCTGTTATTTCGCAGGTGCGGTATCAGCCGGCGATGGCGCAGCCGAGCCCGACGCGGGTGACAACGCTGACGATGTGCGGATCGTTGAGCGCCCGCAGCCGCTCGCCGAGTTCGTCGAAGCTCATATGGCCGGGATGCTGGCCCGGCAGCTTGGCGACGCGGGCGAGCTCGTGCAGCTCGTCGTCGCTGAGCTTGCGGACCAGCTTGCCGGCCATGCAATCGGCCAGTTCGGGGCGGACGCCGGCATCGACCAGCTTCTGGCGCACCTTCGCCTCGGGGGAGATGGTGGAGCAGGCGGAGGCCAGCAGCGCGAGGGTCAGGATGGCGAGACGTTTCATGGCGGATCCGCTCTAGCCCCGGCGTCTGAAAGGTTCCTGAACGCGGCGTTCCCGCCTATATCGGCATGGTGAGCCTGCTTCCCGGCATAATCCTGTTCGCGCTGACCGTCGCGGCGATGGAAGGCTTCGCCTATGCGATGCACCGCTGGGTGATGCACGGGCCGGGCTGGTTCCTCCACGCCAGCCACCACCGGCCGCGAACGGGCGCGTTCGAGTGGAACGACCTCTATGCGGTGATCTTCGCCATTCCCTCGATCGTGCTGCTGGCGGGCGGGGTGCGCTGGGGCTGGTGGCCGGGCTGCACCTGGATCGGCGCGGGCATCGCCGCTTATGGCGCCATCTATTTCGGCTTCCACGACTGGATCGTCCACAAGCGCCTGCCGCACCGCTATGTCGCGCGCTCCCGCTACATGAAGCGGATCGTGCAGGCCCACCGGCTGCACCACGTGGTGGAGACGAAGCGCGGCACGGTGAGCTTCGGCTTCCTGGTGGCGCCGAGGCCGGAGGTGCTGAAGGCCGAGCTCAAGCGGCGCGAGCGGACCGGCGTGCGGGCCGCTTCTCTCTCACGAAGAGGTTAGCGTTCTCGCGTCCACAGCCCCTCGCGGCTGACCTCCGCCACATCCTTGCGCCGCGCGGCCTGCCACGCGGCGGTGACCACCCAGCCGAGTTTGTCGGCCCCCGAGGTGGAGACCCGCCGGTCCCAGGCGTGATCGCCCCGCGCCGCGACGGCGCGGGCGATATCGCCGTAGATGCCGGCCGCCGCCAGCACCGCCCAGGCCGAACGGAAGGACAGCGCCCGGGTGCCGACCCGCGCCGAGGCCTCGTAGCGCTCCGCCATCGCCGCCAGCCGCCGCGCGAGCATGGCGAGCCGCGGGCGGAAGGGCGGCTTCATATGCTCGCCGGGCGGGATATCGACCTCGACCAGCCACTCGACCGGGAGGTAGCAGCGGCCCACCGCGTCATCCTCGCTGATGTCGCGCGCGATGTTGGCGAGCTGGAAGGCGATGCCGAGATCGCAGGCGCAGTCCAGCGTGGCCTCGTCGCGCGGATCGACGCCCATCACCACCGCCATCATGCAGCCGACCGTGCCGGCGACATGATAGCAATAGCGCAGCAGATCGGCCTCGGAGCGCGGCCGCCAGTCCTGCGCGTCGAGCGCGAAGCCGTCGATCAGATCGTGGGCGTAGACATGCGGCAGGCCCGTCTCGGCGGCGACGGCGCCGAGGCAATCGAAGGAGGGATCGCCCGTCGCCTCGCCGGCCAGCGCCCTCGCCGTCAGCGCGCGCATGCGCGAGAGGCGTGCGGTCGCATCCTGCACCGCGCTGGCGCCATGGCCCAGCACCTGCCCGTCGGCGATGTCGTCGCAGGCGCGGCACCAGGCGTAGAGCAATTGCGTCCGCGCGCGGGTCACCGGATCGAACAGGCGCGAGGCGGCGGCGAAGGATTTCGATCCCTGCGCGATGACGCCGCGGGCGTGCGCGACGAGGGCGGGACGGTCGAGGCTCACAGCCCTCTCCCGCCTTCGCGGGAAAGGGTTGGGTGAGGGTCTTCTTCTTCAGCGTCCAGCGATGCGTCGAAGCAAAAGACCCTCACCCTCCCCACCATCTTCGGCGGCGGGTCCCCTCCCTCTCCCGCAAGAGCGGGAGAGGGCTTGGGGCGCGCGAGATTCACAGCTGCGCCGCCTTCATCGCGAAGATGGTGGAGTGCGGCTCGTAGGCCGCCATGCGCGCCAGCAGGTCGTCGAGATCGTCGCTGGCGATCAGGATGCCGCGATGCTGCGAGCGGACGAAACCGGTCTCCCCCATCTTCGCCCAGAATTGCAGCAGCCCGTCATAGAAGCCCGCGACGTTGAGCAGGCCGACGGGCTTCTGGTGATAGCCGAGCTGCGCCCAGCTCATCGCCTCCCACAATTCGTCCATCGTACCGGTGCCGCCGGGGATGGTGACGAAGCCGTCGGACAGGTCGGTGAAGGCCTGCTTGCGCTGGTGCATGGTCTCGACGACGTGAAGCTCGGTGCAGCCCTTGTGCGCCACCTCGGCATCGACGAGCGCCGAGGGGATCACCCCGATCACCTCACCGCCCGCCGCCAGGCAGGCATCGGCCACCGCGCCCATCAGCCCGAGCCGGCCGCCGCCATAGACGAGGCCGATGCCGCGCGCCGCGAAGGCGCGGCCGACATGGCGCGCGCTCTCGACATAAAGCGGATCGGCGGGGGTGGCGGAGCCGCAATAGACGGCAAGACGGTTCACGCTTTTCTCTCTCTTTCTGTCTTCGTCACCCTGAACGTGTTTCAGGGTGATGGGTGGATGCGGCCGGTCAACTCCGCCGCAGATCGTCCAGCATCAGCGCGGCCGTCGCCTTGGCAGAGCCGACCACGCCGGGGATGCCCGCGCCCGGATGGGTGCCCGCGCCCACGAAATAGAGATTGGGGATGCGGTCGTCGCGATTGTGGACGCGGAAGAAGGCGGACTGGGTGAGCAAAGGCTCCAGGCTGAAGGCCGAGCCCAGATGCGCGTTGAGATCGCCGGCGAAATCCATCGGCGTATAGTGGAAGCGCGTCACCAGCCGCTCGCGCAGGCCCGGAATCAGCCGCGCCTCGAGATGATCGAGGATACGATCGGCGTAGATCGGGCCGACCTGCGCCCAATCCACCGGCAGCTTGCCGAGATGCGGCACCGGCGCCAGCGCATAGAAGGTCGAGCAGCCCTCCGGCGCGAGGCCGGGATCGGTGACGGTCGGGTGGTGCAGATAGAGCGCGAAGTCGCGCGCCAGCACGCCGTGATCGTAAATGTCCTTGAGCAGGCCTTCGTAGCGCGGGCCGAACAGCACGCTGTGCTGCGGGATGCCGGGGAACGCGCCCCGGATCCCGAAATGGACGAGGAACAGCGACGGCGAGAAGCGCTTCCGCTCCAGCGCCCGCACCGCCCGCGCACCCCGCTGCGTCGAGGTGAGCAGGTCGCGATAGCTGTGCATCACGTCGGCATTGGAGGCGACGGCGTCGAACGTCGCATGCCAGCCGCTCGCGCAGGTCAGCCCCGTCACATGATCGCCGAGCGTGTCGATCGAGGTGACCGGATCGCCCAGCCGCACCACGCCGCCCAGCCGCTCGAACTGCGCGACCATCGCGCGCACCAGCGCATGGGTGCCGCCCTTCGGGAACCACACGCCCCCGTCCCGCTCCAGCTTGTGGATCAGCGCGTAGATGGCGCTCGTCGTCATCGGATTGCCGCCGACCAGCAGGGTGTGGAAGCTCAGCGCCTGGCGCAGGTGCGGATCCTTCACGAAGGACGACACCATCGAGAAGACCGATCGCCATGCCTGGTGCTTGAGCAGGTCCGGCCCCGCCTTCATCATCGACGCGAAATCGAGGAAGGCGACATGGCCGAGCTTCTCATAGCCCTCGCGATAGACCGCGCCCGCATAATCGAGGAAGCGGCGATAGCCGGCGACGTCCTCCGGATTCAGCGCCGCGATCTGGCGGGTGAGCGCGGCATCGTCGTTGCTGTAGTCGAAGCTCGTCCCATCCGGCCAGCTCAGCCGGTAGAAGGGATCGACCGGGATCAACTCGATATCCTCGGCCATGTCGCGGCCCGAAAGACGCCACAATTCGGCGAGGCAGGCCGGATCGGTGATGACGCTCGGCCCGGCATCGAAGGTGAAGCCGTCCCGCTCCCACACATAGGCGCGGCCGCCCGGCTTGTCGCGCGCCTCCACCAGCACGGTGGCGATCCCCGCCGATTGCAGACGGATGGCGAGCGCCAGCCCACCAAACCCCGCTCCGATCACCGCCGCCGTCTTCATGCCCGCAAACCCTTATCCGGCGATCGCCTTCAACGCACGCCCGATCGGCACCGGCGGACGACCCACCAGGATCCGCGCCTTGTCCCAATGGGTCGAGCGGCTCGCGTAAAAGCGCCGGACGAGAGATTCGTCCAGCTTGTAGAATCGCCTGAGCACCCGCCAGCGTTCCTCGGGCTCCGCCGCCTTGAACAGCATCCGGTTGAGCAGGCGATAGAAACCCCGCTCCTCCCAGGTCGCCTTCGCGAAGCGGTGCAGCGCATCGTGCAGCCCCGGCGCCGACCAGTCCGGCAGCTCCGCCACGAAGCGCGCGGTGCGCACCGCATCGGGCAGCGAATAGCCGGTGGTCGGCTGGAACAGCCCGGCGCGCATTCCCGCCTTGGCCACCTGCGCGCCGCCCGATCGCCAGTAGGTTTCGAAATCGCCGGCCCATACGACGGGCAGCGCACCCCTTTCCTCCCGCGACGAATTCCGGACCGGCCAGCCGCGCGACGCCGCGTAAGCCGACACGCGCCCCGCCAGCAGCGCCGGATCGATCTCGGGCGTGTCGCTGTAATAGGTATCCTCGACGAACAGGCGATCCGGCCCGAAGGGCAGCAGGTAGACGAAGCGATAGCCGTCCTCCTGCTCCACGCTCGCGTCCATCACCACCGGCCGGGCCAGGCCGTGGGGGGTGGCGAGATGCAGCTCGCGGCCGAGGAATTTCTGCCAGCCGCATTCCAGCGTGGAAAGGTCGCCCGGCCCGCGGGCATCGATCACGCCGCCGGCCTCGATGCGGGTGCCGTCGGCCAGCACCACCGATTTCGGGCCGACGCCGATCGCCTTGCGCCCGGTGAGCACGCGCTCGGCGGGCAGCGCCGCGCGCAGCTGCTGGTCGAATCGCTCGGACGTGATGGAGTGGTAGCGCCCGCCCAGGCGCCGCCGGAGGCCCGGAAAGACGACGTGATAGCCGTCCCACCAATGCGCCACGAGCGGCACGACCAGCGGCCTCTCCGCCGGCGCCACGTCGCTTTCGAAGAAGGACCAGACATGGTTGCCGCCCAGCGTCTCGCCGCCCTCGATCAGCAGCACGCGCGCATCCGGCCGGCGTTTCGCCGCGGCGAGCGCGATCAGCCCGCCGGCCAACCCGCCGCCGACGATCGCTAGGTCGCACTGGCGCGCGCGTGTCATGACCGGAGCGTACCGTCCCCTTCTTCCCCCGTCACCCGCCCCGAAACATCCTTACGGCGTTAGACGATGGTCGAGACTGCCCGATATTGATACAGTTTATATACTGCAGCGGCGTCAAAGGCTTCACCGCACCCTATCGCACCGGCCGATCCAGTGGCCGACTGACGGTCCTGTGAAGGATGTCGATGTGGACGAACGAATCAATGCCCTGGCCGAAAGCCTCGTGGACCGTCTGGGGGAACGGGCGCTGGATGTCGTGCTCACCCAGTTCGACGCCGCCGAGGGCGACGTGAAACTGGTATGGGGCCGGATCATGGAATGGCTGATCCTCCACCAGGAGGAACGGGACGCGCCGCCGACGGAGTGAGGGCGACAGAAAGCGCCGTGGGCCAACCGGGTAATGCCTTGCGTCGCTTGGCCATGGGTTGACCGAAGCGACGCCCTACCCGTTCGTCCTGAGCGAAGTCGAAGGACGAATGGAGAATAGCACCCGATTGCGGATGGCCCCTAAACCGCGTCCCGATCCGGCCCCTGCGTCGCCGCGCACATCATCGCATAGACCGCGTCGCTCGGCGGCACATCGAACATGCAGCCGATCCGGCCGCTGTCGCACCACACCACCCGCCCGACCAGGCGCGGCCAGCCGTCCACCTCCAGCCGCACGGTCTGGCCGGCGGGCAGCACCATCGGCGCGGCGACGCGGAAGCCGCCGCGCGACAGGTTGATCAGCCGCACCTTCTCGGGCTTGCCCTCGATCACGACGAGCCGCGCGGGCATCTCGATCGCGTAGCGCGGCTCGATCCGGCGGACGGCCGATTCGGGAGGGGATTTGTCTACCATTCTGGTTTCGCTCGGATTCGAAGATAGCGGGACATCGGGGCCGCGACCGCCTGCTCCGCCGTCTTTCTTGGTCGCCTTTTTTTCGCCCCGGATCAAGAGGCTAGGGGTATAAGCGGCGCGTGACCACGCCCCTGGCCCTCCTCCTCTCGGCACTGGCGATGACGCTGATCGTCGGCGTGCGCTATCTGCTGGTGTCGGGCGCCTTCGCGCTCGCCACGCGGCGGCGCCATCCCGGCCTCTATCGCGGCCTCTCCGCGCAGATGCGCCGCGAGATCGGCTGGAGCCTCGCCTCGGCGGCGATCTACGGGGTGCCGGCGGGCCTGCTGGCCTGGGGCTGGGCGCATCGCGGCTGGACGCGCGTCTATACGGATCTCCACGCCTGGCCGCTGTGGTGGTGGCCGGTCTCGGTGCTGCTCTGCCTCGCCGCGCACGACACCTGGTTCTACTGGACGCACCGCTGGATGCACGCGCCCCGGCCGTTCCGGATCGCGCACGCCGTCCATCACGCCAGCCGCCCGCCGACCGCCTGGGCGGCGATGAGCTTCCATCCGGTCGAGGCGCTGACCGGCGCGGTGGTGATCCCGATACTGGTGCTGGTGGTGCCGCTGCACTGGACGGCGCTGGCGGCGGTGCTGACGATCATGACGCTGATGGGCGTCACCAATCACATGGGCTGGGAGTTGTTCCCGCGCGCGCTGGTCAACGGGCCGGCGGGGCGCTGGCTGATCACGGCGACCCACCACCAGCGCCACCACGATCGCTATCGCTGCAATTACGGCCTCTATTTCCGCGTCTGGGATCGCCTGTGCGGGACCGACGGGGGATTGGGGCGGTTCGAGAACACCAAAGCCATCCAGACCCGTTCGGGCTGATTTTACCCCGTTCGCCCTGAGCTTGTCGAAGGGCTGTCCTGATTCTTCACCTCAGCAAAGAAGAACAGGGCTTCGACAGGCTCAGCCCGAACGGGGTTGAGAAATCAGACCAGGCTCACTTGCAGTGCACGTCGCCCTTGTCGATCGAGCGGCCGAGCAGCGCGCCGCCGCCGGCGCCCAGGATCGTGCCGAGCGCGCCGCCGCCGCCGAGGATGGCGCCGAGCACGCCGCCGCCGATCGCGCCGACCACGGTGCCGGTCGTGCCGTCCGAGCGCTTGCAGTAATAGCGCCCGTCATTGCCGCGATAGACGCGGTCGTCGCGGGTGATCACGCGATCATGGCCCTGCTCGTCGCGATAGTCGCGGCTGGGATCGTAGCCCGGCGGCGCGTCGCGATCCCAATAGCCGCCGCGATCGCCATAGGCGCCCGGCGGCGGCGGACGGTCACGCTCGTAATAGCCGCCCGGCGGCGGCGGGGGAGGCGGCGGCGGGCCGTAGCCGCGCGGGCCGCCATCGTCCTCGTAGCAGCCGGCCAGCGGCAGCAGCATCGCGCAGGCCATCAGGGCCGTTATCGGGCGCTTCATGGGCATCGTCTCTCTCCCCTCGGGACCGCGAAAGTGTCGCGGCAACCGGTACACAACGCCGGATTCGCACTTTATCTCCGCTGAACCCGTCGTTTCGGTGCCGTTCAGGAACGGGCGAGCGGGTTCGGCCGTTTCGGGGGGATGGTCCACACCCTCACCGTGCTGACGCTCGACCTCGCGACGGCGATCGGCCTCTACTGGATCGCGGCGGGAATCGGGCTGCTGCTGGCGCCCGGGCGCATGCGCGCGATGGTCGAGGATCTGGTGCGCGTGCCGGGGCTGACCTACGGCATCGGGCTCGGCGTGTTCGCGATCGGCACCGCGATCCTGATTCCCCATCATGTCCTGTACGATCCGCTCAGCATGATCGTCACCATCCTCGCCGCTGTGCTGGCGCTGGAGGGGCTGGTGCTGATCGCCGCTCCGCAGGCGCTGGTCCGCATCGCCCAGCCCTTCCTGGCCCATGCGCGGCTGTGGGCGATCCTCTCCCTGATACTCGGCGTGCTGATGCTGCTCGCCGGCCTGACCGGGCGGGCCGACGCGCTGCCCTGAGCGCGCCGGCACCGATCCACCTTCCTACCAGCCGACGGTGAAGCCCGCCCGCCCGGCGGTCTGGCCGCCGCGATTGAAGCCGGTCGCCACGCCGGCGTTGAAGGCGACATGCCGGCTCACCACCGCGCCGACCTGGACCGCGCCGGCATGGGCGCCACCATAGGTCGCGACGTTGGCGGTGAGGTTGAAATGCATGTCCGGCAGGAACACCGCGCCGCCCATCGCGACGGCCACGGCGGTGCCCGCATCGGCGCGACGCTGCACCTTGTCGATCCGCCCGTTCAGCGCGTCGACACGCGACGACAGGCCATCGAGCCGCGAGGAGAGGTTCACATCCGCCGCGATGCGCGCGCTGGTCTCGCTGGCGAGGCCCTGCGCGAGCTGGGTGTCGACGGCGGCCCGCGTGCCCGCTTCCGTGTCGATCGCATGGCCGAGCTGGGTGTCGGCTGCGGCGCGCGTGTTCGCCTCGGTGCCGATCGCCTGGGCAAGCTGCGTGTCGGCCGCGGCGCGCGTGCCCGCCTCGGTGCCGATCGCCTGGGCGAGCTGCGTGTCGGCCGCGGCGCGCGTGCCCGCCTCGGTGCCGATCGCCTGGGCGAGCTGCGTGTCCGCCGTGGCGCGCGTGTTCGCTTCGGTGCCGATCGCCTGGGCGAGTTGCGTGTCGGCCGTGGCGCGGGTCGTCGCCTCGGCATCGAGCTGCGCCTTGTTCACGGCGTCGGTCGGGTCGACGCCGGCGCCGAGGCCGGTGACCCGGCTGCCATTCATCTGGATGCCGTCGGAGACGCTGATCGTCGGCGTGGTCAGCCCGGTCTCGTCCAGCTTGGTGGTGACGGTCGCGGTGGTGTCGAGCCGGGTATAGAAGGGGCGGTGGTCGGGGTGGCATAGACGGTGTTGTTGGGAGTCACCGTCAGCGTGCCCGTGACCACGCCATATTCCAGCGCAGCCGGTTGATAGCTTGCACTGACCATGGAGACGTTCGAAAAGGTTCCGCCGACCGTGGCAACGTTGCCCTGGATACCGGTCACGTGGAGGGAGGCCAGGCCGGCTCCACCAGGATAATAAAGCGTAGCCTCGCCGCTCACGGACAGGATCTGCGCCTTCTCATCGGTGAAGCTCGTGAAGGCGCTGACGCTGGGATCGACCGGCGTATTGGGAGGGACCAGCGGCTGGCTGGAAAGATGCCCCACATAGCTCGCCTGCAGGCTGAGCGCGAATCCGTCCTCGTATACGGTGCTTCCATTGAGAGCGACGTTGTAATCGCCACTGATCATCGGTGTTCCGCCGACGTTGGTGATCGTCTGGTCGATCGCCGTCACCGTGCGATTGTCGATCTGCGTGCAGGGCGGGGCCGTGAAATATTTGCTGCTGCAGGTCGCGTCGAACAGATGGTCTATCGAGCTCGACGTGTAGGTCTGGGCGGCGCACGGCCAGGCGAGAAACAGCATCGGGACGAGCGGAGTCAGGCGAATCAGCATAAGAAAAGCTCCCTGTTGCGCGGGAGGGCCAGCCATCAGCACGCTTACAGAGATTTCGGATGTGGACGGCGCCCCCCGACGGCCCTAGGTTAGCCCAATCCCCGGGGGGCCGCTATCGCGCGGCTGAGAGGTGGGCAGCAGCCCACGACCCGCTGAACCTGATCCGGCTCACACCGGCGTAGGGAGGGTCGAGCGGCATCCCCGTCTTGCCCTTCCGCCTAGGAAGAGGAACGAGACGATGCCCGATATTCCCGCCCGCACCGAACTCACCGTCACGACCGGCCCGATCCGGGGGAGCCGCAAGATCCATATCGGCGATCTCAAGGTGGCGATGCGCGAGATCCATCTGGAGCCCTCGGCCAACGAAGCCCCGGTCCGCGTCTACGACACGTCCGGCCCTTATACCGACCCGGACGCCCGCATCGACATCATGGCCGGCCTGCCCGAGCTGCGCCGCGACTGGATCCGCGGCCGTGGCGACGTCGAGGAAGTGGACCAGCGCGCGGTGAAGCCGGAGGATAACGGCCAGCTCGGGCCGGACCGCTCGGGCGGCGTCCCCACCTTCCCGCAGGTGCGCGGCCGGGTGCTGCGCGCGAAGGCCGGCCAGAACGTCAGCCAGATGCATTATGCCCGGCGCGGCATCGTCACCCCCGAGATGGACTATGTGGCGATCCGCGAGAATGTGGGTCGCGCCGCGCTGCGCGACCAGCTCCAGCGCGCAAAAGACCGGGACGGCCAGGATTTCGGCGCCGCCATCCCGGATTTCGTGACGCCGGAATTCGTCCGCGACGAGGTGGCGCGCGGCCGCGCCATCATCCCCAGCAACATCAACCACCCGGAAAGCGAGCCGATGGCGATCGGCCGCAACTTCCTCGTCAAGATCAACGCCAATATCGGCAACTCGGCCGTCGCCTCCGACGTCGCCACCGAGGTGGACAAGATGGTCTGGGCGATCCGCTGGGGCGCGGACACGGTGATGGACCTCTCCACCGGCCGCAACATCCACGACACCCGCGAATGGCTGCTGCGCAACGCCCCCGTGCCGATCGGCACCGTGCCGATCTACCAGGCGCTGGAGAAAGTGGGCGGCATCGCCGAGGAGCTGACGTGGGACATCTTCCGCGACACCCTGATCGAACAGGCCGAGCAGGGCGTCGACTATTTCACCATCCATGCCGGCGTGCGCCTGCCCTACATCCCGCTGACCGCGAAGCGCGTCACCGGCATCGTCTCGCGCGGCGGATCGATCATGGCGAAATGGTGCCTCGCCCACCACAAGGAGAGCTTCCTCTACGAGCGGTTCGACGAGATCACGGAGATCATGAAGGCCTATGACGTGGCCTATTCGCTGGGCGATGGGCTCCGCCCCGGCTCCATCGCCGACGCCAATGACGAGGCGCAGTTCGCCGAGCTGGCGACGCTGGGCGAGCTGACGAAGAAGGCCTGGGCGCAGGACGTGCAGGTGATGATCGAGGGCCCCGGCCACGTGCCGATGCACAAGATCAAGGCCAACATGGACAAGCAGCTGGAGGCGTGCGGCGAGGCGCCCTTCTACACGCTCGGGCCGCTCGTCACCGACATCGCGCCGGGCTACGACCATATCACCAGCGGCATCGGCGCCGCGATGATCGGCTGGTTCGGCACGGCGATGCTCTGCTACGTGACGCCCAAGGAGCATCTGGGCCTGCCCGACCGCGACGACGTGAAGGTGGGCGTGGTGACCTACAAGCTCGCCGCCCACGCCGCCGACCTCGCCAAGGGCCACCCCGCCGCCAAGCTCCGCGACGACGCGCTGAGCCGCGCCCGCTTCGACTTCCGCTGGCGCGATCAGTTCAACCTGTCTTTGGACCCCGACACGGCCGAGGAATATCACGACCAGACGCTGCCGGCGGAGGGCGCCAAGACGGCGCATTTCTGCTCGATGTGTGGACCTAAGTTCTGCTCGATGAAGATCACGCAGGAGGTGAGGGATTTCGCCGCGAAGCAGAATGCGGGGGCGGAGACGTTCCTGGCCGCTGCGCCGGTGAGCGAAAGCGAGGCGGAGGCCGGGATGCGGGAGATGAGCGAGGCGTTCCGGGAGAAGGGTGGGGAGATTTATCTGCCGACGGAGGAATAAATCTGGCGTTAGATCATTATGTATCGCAGGTTCATCTAAAGAGATTCTACGCACCAGCGTTGAATCTAAAGAAAATGTATGCCTATAGAAAATCAGATTTATTTCAATTTATTTGTGGATCGGACGATGTTTGCCGCATAGATGAGGGCAGCACAAATTCGTTCCTCGATAATCCCAGAATTATCGAGGAATTTTTGAAAAAAATAGAACCAAAATACAATAAGGCATGCGAATCTTTATATCATGGGAAGCCAACCGAAGAGTCTGTTTCAGTCATTTCCGGCTTCGTATCATTTGTGGTCGGCTGCTCTCCAACCGCGATGCGCCTAGGCAGCACGTCTCTCATCAATCTGACTCATGCTGAGGCAGAGTTGCTTGATAAAATCGGAGAACTGGATCGTGCACCCCCTGAGCTTGGCTCTAAAACATTGACCGATCTACTTAAAAATGGGTCAGCCAAGATTAATATTAACCAAAAATATCCACAATCAATGGGAATTAATAGTTTCTTAGAAGTAGCGTCTTGTTTTTCCAGTCTCACTGGGAAATTCTTGTAAATCCTCGATTTGAAAAATTTCCCTTCCTTACGAGCGACTATCCGGCTGCAATTGAGAAAACAGTTGATCCGAGGGTTGTTTCAAGACTGGTGCCGTTGCGGCCTGATTTAGCAGTACGCATTTATCCACAAATACGCCCATCAATGCGCCCATATTTTCCGACAGATTTTAGATATAGGATAAAGAAAATTTCCCCGTCTGAAGTAACATCGGCAAATCGTACAATCATTCGTTCATCGGAGAACCTCGTGTTCTCCCCCATTATCGGACCTTGGATCCGACGCATGATCAGTCAAAACTCACGATATCGGATCGAGCTGGAGCATACGAAAAGTCCCCACGGCACAGGCTTCTTGTTAACAAACCAAATTACTTTAAAAGAACATTCAGTCTAGTTACTACGCATATTCAATAATTATACCTACAAGCCACCACTTCCAACACCTGCCCCTCACCCTTCCCCGTCACGCGATACACCAGCCGATGCTCTGAATTGATCCGGCGGGACCACCAGCCGGAGAGGTTGCCGCCCAGCGGCTCGGGCTTGCCGGTGCCCCGGAACGGATCGCGCATACACTCCCTGATCAGGGCGTTCACGCGGGCGAGCAATTTCACGTCCTCCACCCGCCAGTGCAGATAATCCTCCCACGCGGCGGACGCGAAGACGATCCTCACGGCTCGATGAGCCCGCGCTCCTCGCCCTGGCCGGTCTCAAGCTCGGCGATGCCCTGCGTCAGCCGCGCCGCATTCCGGGGCGAGCGGAGCAGGTACAGGGTCTCCTCGATCGCATCCCATTCGCTCTGCGAGACCACCACCACGCCCTCCGCCCGCTGGCGCGTGATCGCGATCGGCACGCGATCGGCCACGGCGCGGTCCATCACCGCCTTCAGATTGGCGCGGGCATCGGAGAAGCTGAGCGAGTTCATGAGTCATATGTACAACAATTCGTACAGAAGGTCCACGAACGTGAACGCTTCGCGGCGAGATCGCATTCACAACGCCGCCCCCACGCCAGGCGCGCGCTCGTCAAACCAATCGGGCCGCCCGCCCCGCACTCGGGCAGAGCGCACCAAGCGGACAGGATCGGCACAGCGGCGCGTCGGGCCGGCAGAAGAGTTGCCCCAGCCTTTTGGTGACGACGTGGAAATCGAGGAAATCCTGCCCGGTCCAGCCGGGCATCGCGGCCGTCACCGTCTCGCTCGCGTCGCGCGGGGTGGCCGTCGGCCCGATCGCGCCGAGCCGTCGCAAAACCCGCCAGACATGCGTGTCCACGATGAACACGGGCAAGGACAAGGTGCTCGCGTTGAGCGTCGATGCCGCAACCTTGCGCCCGACGCCCGGCAGTGCTTCCAGGGTATCGAGCGCGGCGGCCAGCGGTTGCTCGGCCAGAGCTTCCAGCCGGAAGCCAAGCGGGCGATCGCGCAACATCCGCAAGGCGGCGACCACGTGAACGGCCTTTTCCGCGGCGAACGTCACCGCGCCGATCGCCTGCTCGATCTGCTCTGGCGCCGCCTCGGCAAGCTGGGCTGGCCGGGGATAGGCCCGGACGAGCCTGTCATAGGCCGCCTGCGATACCGCATCGCGCGTCCGCCCGCTGATCATCGACTTGACGAGCTGTCCCACCGGCCGTCGCGGGGGCAACATCCCGATGCCGGTCAGAAGAGGAGCCAGCCTGTTACGCCAAAGCCGGATGTCCGGCGCAAGGAATCCCAAATCCCATTGCATCCCGACCTAATAGAACAAAAGAAGAACAATTGCAAGATTATGAGATAGCCGGCAGCGCCCAGTCGATCGGGCTCCGCCCATGCGCTTCCAGAAACGCGTTGGCCTTGGAGAAATGCCGGCACCCCAGGAAGCCGTTATGCGCGGAGAGCGGCGAGGGATGGGCGGATCTGAGGACGAGATGATGGCCGCCCTGCTCTACCGTCCTGACGAAGCCGGCCTTCTTCTGGGCGTAGCTGCCCCACAGCAGGAAGACGACGGGCTCCTCCTTCTGGGCGACGAGGCGGATCACGGCGTCGGTGAACTTCTCCCAGCCGCGATCGCGGTGCGAGGCGGCCAGCCCCTGCTCCACGGTGAGCACCGAGTTGAGGAGCAGCACGCCCTGCTGCGCCCAATGTTCGAGGAAGCCGTGGCCGGGCCGCGCGATGCCGAGATCGCTGTGCAGCTCCTTGTAGATGTTGACGAGGCTGGGCGGCGGGCGGACGCCGGGCTGGACGGAGAAGCACAGGCCATGCGCCTGCCCCGGCCCGTGATAGGGGTCCTGCCCCAGGATGACGACGCGCACATCGTCCAGCGGGGTGAGGTCCAGCGCGCGGAACCACTCGCCGCCCTTGGGGAAGATGCGCTTGCCGGCCGCCTTCTCGGCGACGAGGAACTGGCGCAGCGCCGCCATGTAGGGGCTCTCGAACTCGCCCGCGAGCGGCCCCCGCCAGCTTTCGTGCAGCTTCACCTGTCCCGCATCCGCCATCGCCGCCTCCTGTGTAAAAGGGCTTTGCCGGGGCCGATGGGGGCTCGTCAACCGGGCGGCATCTGGTAGGCTGCGGGCTCCTCTTCGTTCGGAGAATCGTGATGGGAATCCTCGACGGACTGCTCGGCCAGATCGGCAGCAATGTGGATATCGAGAATCTCGCCACCAAGATCGGCCTGCCCGCCGACAAGGTGGAGGAAGCGGTGCACGCGCTCGGCGTCGCGCATCCGCAGGAGGGCGACACGGCGGAGATCGCCGCGCAGCAGACCGGCCTGCCGACCGACACGCTCAACCAGATCATCGGCCATATCGGCGGCGAGGGCAGCCTGGGCCAGTTCGCCAGCCTGCTCCAGGGCGAGGCCGGCGAAGGCCTGATGGGCAAGCTGGGCGGGCTGGCGTCGGGGCTGTTCGGCAAGGGGTAAGCCGGAGCGGGCGGCCCGGTATCCGCGCCGTCCGCCCACTTCCGTCATCCCCGCGGAGGCGGGGATCCATACGCGCCGCGCCGGAAGGGACGGCAAGGTGTCGATCAACGGCAAGGTTGGGCCACATGTCCCAGCCTTGTGGGAGGAGTCCAGTCCCGCCCCCCTTTCATGCTGCGCTTATGGATCCCTGCCTTCGCGGGGATGACGAAGATTTTTGGTCCGCTTATCCCACCGCCACCCGGCCGGCCTCGACGACCAGACGGGTACCGGCCCCGACCCCCTCGAACAACGCCGGCTCGGTGCCCGTCATCCACACCTGCCCGCCGGTCGCGGCCAGCCGCTCGAACAAAGCGGCGCGGCGGATCGGATCGAGATGGGCGGCCACCTCGTCGAGCAGCAGCAGCGGCGGTCGCCCCGCGCGCTCGGCGACGAGGTCGGCATGGGCCAGCACGATGCCGAGCAGCAGCGCCTTCTGCTCGCCGGTGGAGCAGCGTTCGGCGGGCTGCCGCTTGCCGAGATGGGTGACGGCGAGGTCGGTGCGGTGCGGGCCGGCGAGTGTCCGCCCTGCCGCCGCATCCCGGCCACGCGAGATGCGCAGTTCGGCGGCGAGGTCGATGCCGCGCCAGCCCTCCAGCGCGAGGCCGGCGCGGGCGAAGGGGCCTTCGGGCTGGACGGCGAGCCGCTCGCCCAGCGCCGCGACGGCCCGCTCGCGGGCGATGGCGATCGCCTCGCCATGCTCGGCCATGCCGGCCTCCAGCGCGGAGAGCCAGGTGGGATCGGCGCCGTCGGGCTCGGCGAGCAATTTGTTGCGCGCCCGCATCGCCGCCTCGTAGCGCGCGGCATGGTGGCCATGGCCCGGCTCCAGCGCGAGCACGAGGCGATCGAGGAACCGGCGCCGGCCGCTCGCCCCCTCGGCGAACAGCCGGTCCATCGCCGGGGTGAGCCACAGGACGGACAACCATTCGGAGAGCGACGTGGCCGATGCCGAAGCACTGTTGATCCGCACCTGCCGCCGCTCGGGCGCCGCCGCCGTGGTGCCCGTGCCGATCTCGATGTCACCCGCCAGCCGCGCCGCCACCGCGAAGCCGCCCGGCCCGTCGACGCGCGCCATCTCTGACAGGGTCGCACCGCGCAGCCCCCGCCCCGGCGAGAGCAGCGACAGCGCCTCCAGCACATTGGTCTTGCCCGCGCCATTCTCGCCGGTCAGCACCACGAAGCCCGGCGCGGCGTCGATCGTCGCGGCGTCGTAGGAACGAAAATCGGTGAGGATCAGGCGGGTGACGGACATGCGCGACCCGTCTATGCGAGTAACGGCGCGACGAACAGGGAGAGGCGGATGCTCAGCGAACTCAGGACGCTCGATCGCAACCAATGGAGCGCGGTGATCGCCAGCTTCCTCGGCTGGACACTGGATGCGTTCGATTTCTTCCTGATGGTGTTCATGGTGAAGGCCATCGCGACCGAGTTCGGCACCGATGCCAAGACGGTGAGTTGGGCGGTGACGCTGACGCTGGCCGCGCGGCCGTTCGGCGCCCTGCTGTTCGGCTGGCTGGCCGACAAGTTCGGGCGGCGGCCGATCCTCATGATCGACATCCTGCTCTTCTCGGTGCTCGAATTCGCCTCCGCCTTCGCGCCGACTCTGGTGACATTGATCATCATCCGCACCCTGTTCGGCTTCGCCATGGGCGGCGAATGGGGCATCGGCGCCAGCCTCGTGATGGAATCGATCCCGCCCAAGACGCGCGGCATCATCTCGGGCCTGCTGCAGGAAGGCTATGCCGTCGGCTATCTGCTGGCGGCGGTGGTCTATTATTTCCTGTTCGATGCGATCGGCTGGCGCGGCATGTTCATGGTCGGCATCCTGCCGGCGCTGCTGGTGGTCGTCATCCGCCTGTGGGTGAAGGAAAGCCCCGCGTTCGAGGAAGCCCGGCACAAGGCCGATCGGCCCGATCCCTTCGCGCTGCTGGTCAAGCATTGGAAGACGGCGCTCTACGTGGTCGTGCTGATGACCGCCTTCAACTTCTTCAGCCATGGCTCGCAGGACGTCTATCCGCTGTTCCTGCAGACCGAGCACAAGTTCGACACCCACACGGTCGGCCTGGTGACGGCGATCATGAACATGGGCGCGATCACCGGCGGCCTGATCTTCGGCGCGGTGTCGGATCGCTTCAGCCGCCGCTGGGCGATCATCGTCGCGGCCCTGCTGGCCCTGCCGGTCATTCCGCTCTGGGCGTTCAGCCATACCGCGGCGATGCTGGCGGTGGGCGCCTTCCTGATGCAGGTGGCGGTGCAGGGCGCCTGGGGCGTGGTGCCCGTCCACATCAACGAGCTGGCGCCCGACGGCGCGCGCGGCATGTTCCCCGGCTTCGCCTATCAGGCGGGCAACTTCATCGCCTCGATCAATCTCCGCCTGCAGACCGGCATCGCCGAGGGCTCCAGTTTCTCCCATGCGATGGCGATCGTCATCGGGGTAACGGCGGTGGTGCTGGCGGCGTGGACCTTCGTCGGGCCGGAGCGGAAAGGCGTCGAACTGAAATAGCCCGTCGCCCGAACGGCCGGGCGTCGGCGTCGCGACACGGAACGCGCTCGTTACTGCGCCACTGTCTTGAACATGTGGCAAGTCTCGCATCCGGTCTTGATCGCGGGCCGAGGCCCCTTCCGGAAGAGCGACCGGGCCGCACGGAATTTCTCGTTGTTCCGCGCCTCGACCATCGGCGTCTTGGTCAGGTCGTCATAAAGCGCGTTCGGCCCGCTCATGTAGGAGCAGGGGGACAGTTTGAGATCGCTGGTCACGACGCCGTAGCGATACAGCGCGTAGCAGGTCCGCTGATAGAGGCCCGATTGGCGCATCGTGCTGTTGCGGTCGCGATGGGCCTCCGGGAACCATTGGCGGGCGAGATCCGGATCCTCTTCCATCCCGTAGGGCAGGCCGACCGGGATGGCGCGGAAGACGTCGAAGCCGAGCTCCGCCGCCATCGATCGCGCCTGCTCGAGCTGGTGCTCGTTGTGCCGCATGATGATGAATTGCCACTCGATGGTGAGCCGCCGTTTCAGCGCGGATCGCCGCGCCATGATCCGGCGGACATTGTCGAGAACCAGCGCCAGCTCCCCCTTCTTCCGGTACGTTTCGTAGCTGTGCTGGTCGGTGCCGTCGATCGAGACGCAGAGATAATCGAGGCCCGACCGGACGAGCGCGTCGATCTGGTCGTCGGTCAGGGCCAGCGAGAGGTTCGAGCTGAGGTGGCTTGTCAGGTTCAGCGACCGGCAATGGTCGATCATCCCGAAGATCTGCGGATTGAGCAGGCTTTCGCCCCAGGTGTAGAGATTCACCTTGAGCGCGGTCGGCGCGGCGGGGGTGGTGACCGCCTTGAACTGGTCCAGCGTCATGAAGCCGGGCCGCCCGGTTCGCGTCTGGAGGCCGGTCGAGCAGAGCGGGCATCGCAGATTGCAGATGTTCGCCGGATCGACGAACAGCACATACGGCTTCCCCGCCACCCGCGTGCGTCGCAGCCTGTATTCGCTCTCGACGATCAGCAGGTTGATGAAGCGGCGCCAGGTGAACCGGCGCGACAGCGTCGCGATCGCCAGCGGAAATCGCGCATAAACCGGAGCGGCGACCAAACGGCTGAGGGATGCGATGCCCATATGCCACCCCCAATGAAACGGCCACGAATCCCCATCCGTGCCCTGTCGAACATGCCTAGCGTAGGGGAATTGCCGCCTCGTGCAAGCCGCTGCCGGCCGCTTTGACGAGACTTTTCGGTACGTCTTCGTCCCTTATCGCGCCGGCATCGCCATCACCATTGGGAAGCAACAGGAATAGCCCAGGAATAGGTGCCGAAGCCGGTCAACGCTCGTGTCCGGCCTCGCTCGCGCGCCGCGCCACGGGGCCGAGCAGATAGCTCGCGATGCTGCGCCGGCCGGTGCGGATATCGACGGTGGCGGACATGCCCGGGGTCAGCGCCACGGCTTCGCCGTCCCGATCGATCGTCTCGCGGGCCAGCGCGATCCGCGCGATATAGACCAGCCCCAGCTTGGGATCCGCCACCGCATCCGAGCTGATCTCCCGGATCGTGCCGGGGATGGTGCCGTAGCGGGTGAACGGGAAGGCATCGAACTTCACCGCCGCCGATTCGTCTTCGCGGGAAAGGGCGATCGAGGCCGGCCGACCGTCACGGTCAGGGGCTGGATCGAGGGAGCTGCCACTCGGGCCAGGGGTTCACGCCGCTCCCCAGCCACGCAAGAGTGTCCTTCCAGAACCCCGTCGCGTGTTCGTCGCGGAAGAGACCGAAGTGGCCGATCGCCTGCCGGTCATAGTCCCCGGGCCGCAGCATCACGGTCGTGCGAACGGACCCTGCATAATAATCCAGCGTCCGCCGGATCGCCGGCACGGTTCCGAGCTCGTCGTCGGATACGATGACGGCCAGGATCGGCGCCGTGACCCTCGCCATCCGATCGATCACGGCCGAACGCTCCTGGCGCGGATGGCTGTTTTCGAGGCGAGGCCCCCGAAAACTCCATTCATGGGCCACGCCTGCCGGCAGATCCTCGAGCCATCCGAGCGCCTTGCCCGGGAAATAGCCCCAGCAGGCGGTGACGAAGGGCATGACGAGATGCCATTTCAGGACAAGCGCCAACCGGCGCTTCGGCGCATAATCCCCCCACCAGGCATATTGGGCGCCCACGGTCAGCACGCGATCGACGAGGCCCACACTGCGGGCGAGGCCCGGAATGACCCCACCAAAGCTGTGCCCCACGACGGTCAAGGGGCCGCCGGTTCCCCGTTGGCGCATGAAGCGCAGCGCCGCCTCGAAGTCATGGCATCCCCAATCCCGCCAGCGATATCCGCATCCCCGCATCCTCGCCGGCCGCGAGGCGCCTATGCCGCGATAGTCATAGGTGAGCACATCGAACCCGTGGCTCGCGAGGAAACGCGCATAGCGATGGTAGTAGCGGGCCAAGACCCCCGTCGCGGGATTGATGATCACCCGCCCCGCCGAGCCGGCCGCGGATCGCCACACATGCCCTCCGAGGAGGACGCCGTCCTCGCAGGGGATCGTCACGGCAACGCCATCCACGGGAAGCGGGTTCGATTCACGGTCTGCCATGATCCGACCGATACGGGATCGACGACGGGAAGTAGCCCCCTCGGCCGGCATATTCATGCCCGTGCTCCCCTTCCCAGGCGCCACCGCATCATCGCTACGGCCACCACATATCTATGCGCGCCGTCGGCATGGACGGCGTGGCGGAGAGTGCCGGCGTCACCAAGACGACGCTGCCGCGTTCATGGCGTAGCCGAACGGCCCGCGGCAGGTTTGACGGCGTTCATGTCGCCTCCGCCGAATACCAAAACCACCTGCACCATGCCCCTTCAGCAGGGCACGAAAACGCCAACGGCGGAAGGCCCGCTATCCGGAGCCCACCGCCGTTCCTCGTTATCGTTCAATAGCTTGGGCGCCAGCCCGCCCCCTACACCCGCATCGGCATCAGCACGTAGAGCGCCGGGGCCTTCTCGCCCTCGCGGATCAGCGTGGGGGCGGCGGCGTCGGCGAGGTGGACTTCCACCTCGTCGCCCTCGATCTGGCCGAGGATGTCCATCAGGTAGCGGGCGTTGAAGCCGATATCGAAGCCCAGCGACGCATAGAGGCCGGGCACCTCCTCCGCCGCCGTCCCGTTTTCGGGCGAGGTGACGGACAGCGTGATCTTGTCGCGATCGAGCGTCATCTTCACGGCGCGCGTCTTCTCCGACGCGATGGTGGCGACGCGGTCGACACCCTCCATGAAGCTCTTCGGGTCGATCTTGAGCAGCTTGTCGTTGCCCGTCGGAATGACGCGCGAATAATCCGGGAAGGTGCCGTCGATCAGCTTGGAGGTGAGGATCGCGGTGCCCAGGCCGAAGCGGATCTTGGTGCCCGACAGCGACACGTCGACCGAGCCGTCCACCTCGTCGAGCAGCTTGCGCAACTCGCTCACGCACTTGCGCGGGATGATCACGCCCGGCATCCCGGCCGCGCCCTCGGGCTGCGGCACCGTCACGCGCGCGAGGCGGTGGCCGTCGGTGGCGGCGGCCTTGAGCACCGCGCCGTCCGCGCCCTCGTCGGCGGTGTGGATGTAGATGCCGTTCAGATAATAGCGCGTCTCCTCGGTGGAGATGGCGAAACGGGTCTTGTCGACGATCTGGCGCAATGTCGCGGCGGGCAGGTCGAACCGGGTCGGCAGGTCGCCCTCGGCGATCACCGGGAAGTCGTCGCGCGGCAGCGTCGCGAGGTTGAAGCGCGCGCGGCCCGCCGTCACCAGCATCTTGCCCTCGGCGGCCGAGAGCTGGACCTGCGAGCCCTCGGGCAGCTTGCGGACGATGTCGAACAAGGTGTGGGCCGAGACGGTGGTGGCACCGGCCACGTCCACCGCCGCATCGACGGTCTCGACGATCTGGAGGTCGAGGTCCGTCGCCATCAGCTTGAGGCCACCGCCGGCCGCCGCCTCGATCAGCACGTTAGACAGGATCGGGATGGTGTTGCGCCGCTCCACCACGGACTGGACGTGGCTCAGCCCCTTGAGAAGCGTTGCACGCTCGATCGTCGCCTTCATTCCGTCCCCGCTATGCGCTGATTGGAGGACGGTTATAGCGTGGCAGTTGCGTTAAGGAAGGGCCCGGAAGACACGATCCACGCTTAATCTCCCTCTCCCGCCTTCGCGGGAGAGGGCCGGGGTGAGGGGCCTCTTCCTTCTCGACGCGGATCGCCGACGGAAGACGACCCTCACCCTCCCGCTGCGCGGGTCCCTCCCTCTCCCGCGAAGGCGGAAGAGGGGAAGAAGGTCAGAAGCGGACGCCGAAGCCGCCGACCACCTGGTTGCGGCTGAAGCCCTGCTCATAGTTCGAATAGCGATATTCGGCCTTGAGGAAGGTGTTGCGGGTCAGGCCATATTCGCCGCCCACGCCCACGCGCACGCCGTCGAGGTTGGTGTGATCGAGCGTGAACTGGCCGTCGCCGTCATTCTCGGTGAGCTTCACGCGGGCATTGGTGTAGCCGGCGCTGGCGTAGAGCAGGCCGCGGCCACCGGCCACCACCTTGCCGACGCGACCGCCGACATAGAGGTCGCGCGCCGCCTTGGCGCACAGGCGCGGATCGGCGGCCGTCTTGGCGCCGTAGCAGCTCTTGTTGTTTGAATCGGAAATCTCGCCGTCGATGCCGACGCGGATGCCGTTGCCCAGCGCGACGTCGTAGCCGGCGCCGATGCCGTAGGTGAAATCGTTGCTGTGGCCATGGTTGCGGATGTCGTCCCAGCCGGCGAGGCCATCGACGTGGACGCCGGTGAAGGGCGCGGCGCCATCCTGCGCGGCGGCCGGGGCGGCCACGGCCGCGAGGGCGAGAGGGGCCGCCAGCAGGGCGGCAAAAGCGAAGCGACGCATACAAATACTCCTTGATCAGACGCCCCGGCTTGTGAATGCCGGGACGCGGGGCGGGGCCTTTGGGCCTCGCGACCTGAACCCTGGATAAACCGAAAGCGGGTTGTTGTGCGGCTGCAACAGGCGGAAAAAGATGCGTCGCCAAAGGCTTGAAATCCCCGCCCTCGCCTTATGCGCTGCACTGCTTCCGTCCGTCGCGACGGCGGCGACGGACCGCACGGCGATCGCGATCTTCCGCGAATGGGGCGCGTTTCGCGAAGGGCCGGAGACGACGCCAGCGCGCTGCTACGCGATCGCCGAGCCGCCGCCCAACAGCGCCAATGCCGGCCGCGGCGCCTTCGCCTCGGTGGCGAGCTGGCCGGCCAAGCGCATCCGCACCCAGATCGCCATCCGGCTGAGCCATCCGACGCGCGACGGCGCCGTGGTGACGCTCAGTGTCGGCGACGCGGCGTTCCCGCTGCTGGTGCGCGGGCAGGATGCCTGGGCGCATGACCGGCGGCAGGATGCGGCGATCGTTGCGGCGATGCGATCGGGCAGCTCGATGAGCGTCAGCGCGGTCGGCGCGAACGGCAATCCCTTTGCGGACGTCTATCGCCTGCGCGGCGCGGCGAGCGCGATCGACGCGGCGGCGCTGGCCTGCCCGCTGCGGTGAGGAAGGCTTTCGATCCGCCCTTCCGTTCGGGCTGAGCCTGTCGAAGCCCTGTCCTTCCTGCTTACTTCGGCAAAGGAGAAGAACAGCCCTTCGACAGGCTCAGGGCGAACGGATCGTGCTCCTGCGCGAAAAATCCCGGGGAGCCTACAGCTCCACCCGCCCGTTGCGGCGTTCCAGCTCGTCGACCAGCCGCCAGACCAGCTTCGAATCCTCGGTGGCCAGCGCTTCGTCCAGCGCCGCCCACAGCTCTTCGTCGGTCATGCGCGCGAGTTCGAGGGCGCGATCGAAATACACGGGTGCGTTGCTCCATCGGGGAACAGCCGCATCATAAGGGAGTGAAGCTGTACGGGGCCAGAATGAGCCGATTCGAGTCGTGGCGTTTTCGAGTCGGCTCGGCGAAATCCGTTAAGATTCGTTAAGGATTTCAGCGACCTTGTTTGGTCCGGTCGAGGGCCACCAGCATCGCCAGGAACTCGCGCGGCAAGGCCTGCCCCGCCGGCTGGGCGAAAGCCCGCTGCAGGCCGGCGGCGGCGATCGGGGCGTTGGGCGATTCCATGCTGTATCGATTACGACCGAAACCGCATCGGGTTTAGCGGGACATTGGTCGAGCCCGCCCTTCCCATCGCGGGACGGCTCTGCCAGTGGACCGCCATGGACCGCATCGATGCGCGCACGATCGACGAGGCGGAATGCGTCGCCTCGGTGCTGCTGGCGATCCTCGTCGCGCACCTGCTGCACGCCTCCAACGTCTCCTGGGCGGCCTTTTCCGGCTACATGGTGATGCGCGGCCATGCCGCCGAGACGGTGATGCGCGGGCTGCTGCGCATCGCCGGCACGGTGGCGGGCGGCGCGCTGGCGCTGGTGGTGACGCCGTGGCTGCTGCCATCCTGGCCGGCACAGGCGCTCGCGCTCGCGGCCGTGGGCACGGCAAGCCTCTACGGTGCGATCGCCGCGAAGCGGGCCTATGCCTGGCTGTTCTTCGGCCTCACCTTCGTGATGGTGGTGCTGGACAAGGTGGCGCATCCGCAGAACCCGCTCGCCGGCTTCGTCGAGACGCGCGTGCTCGAGGTGGTGGCCGGCACCTTCGCCTGCGTGATCGTCAGCCTCGCCTCCACCTATACGCTGCGGCGGCGCTGGCCCGCCGCGCGCGCCAGGCCCGCGCAGGGTCAGGGCTGGAACCCGCTCGCTTTCCGCCACGCCGCGCAGGGCGCCGCCTCGCTGGTGATCCTGAGCGCGCTCAGCACGCGCTGGGCGCTGCCCGCCTTGGCGCAGAGCGCGATCACGGTGATGGCGGTGATGCTGGTGCCGGTCACCAGCCTGGGCGCGAGCGGGCTGGCCTCGGTCAGCCGGCGCATTCTCTACCGCTTCCTCGGCTGCGCCGCCGGCGCCGCGCTGGCCGCGCTGTTCGTGCTGGTCGCGCAGGGATCGGCGCCCGTGCTGATCCTCGGCACGATCCTGGGCGTCGCACTCGGCCGCCATATCGAGAATGGCGGCACCCCTTTCGCCTATGTCGGCACCCAGTTCGTGCTGGCGATCCTGATCATCCTCGTGCCGGACAGTTATGCCCACGCCCATCTCGGCCCCGCCTGGGAGCGGCTGGCCGGCATCTTCATCGGCATGGCCGTGCTGGAGCCGGTGCTGATCCTCTGGCACTTCGCCAGCCCGGGGCGCGGGACGAAGACGGAACCGGAGAAGGGCGAGCTGGGGGACCTGTAGGGCCGCTTCCCCCCTTTCCCTGTAGGATTTCGTCTGACACGGTCCGTGGATGGCCCCGATCCCGCCCGGTCATGAACGCGCCTCCCACCTGCATCGCGCGACCGGGAGGGCGCACCCCCCGGCATGGGTGTCCATCTTGTCCATGTTGCCTTCCCGCGACTCGACCATCGGCGATTCGGGGCGGCGCTGGAAAATCCCGCGATTCTCGCTTATGTGCGCGCCTATGCAGACCGCTCCGAACCTGATGCCGATTCCCGGCCACGTCGATCCCGTGCCCGTGCCGCGCGCCGAGCCGGCCAGCGCCGATGGCCGCAAGAGCCTCGTCGGGCTCACCCGCGATCAGATCCGGAGCGCGCTGGAAGCGGCCGGCATGGAGCCCAAGCAGGCCAAGCTGCGCGCCAAGCAGCTCTGGCACTGGATCTACAATCGCGGCGCCACGGCGTTCGCGACGATGACCGACATCGCCAAGGCGCAGCACCCCTGGCTGACCGAGCGCTTCACCGTCGATCGGCCCGAAGTGGTGGAGGCCCAGGTCTCCACCGACGGCACGCGCAAATGGCTGCTGCGCTCCACCGACGGCCACGATTTCGAGATGGTGTTCATCCCGGACGCCGATCGCGGCACGCTCTGCGTCTCGTCGCAGGTCGGCTGCACGCTCAACTGCCGCTTCTGCCACACCGGCACGATGCGCCTCGTCCGTAACCTGACGCCGGGCGAGATCGTCGGCCAGGTGATGCTGGCGCGCGACAGCCTCGGCGAATGGCCGAGCCAGCCCGAGGGGCGCATGCTCACCAACATCGTGATGATGGGCATGGGCGAGCCGCTCTACAATTTCGACGCGGTGCGCGATGCGCTGGCGATCGTGATGGACGGCGACGGCCTCGCTTTGTCCAAGCGCCGCATCACCCTGTCCACCTCGGGCGTGGTGCCGATGATGGAGCGCGCCGGCCGCGAGATCGGCGTCAACCTCGCCGTCTCGCTCCATGCGGTGACGAAGGAGGTGCGCGACGAGATCGTGCCGATCAACCGGAAGTACGGCATCGAGGAGCTGCTGCAGGCCTGCGCCGATTATCCGGGTGCCAACAATGCCCGGCGCATCACCTTCGAATATGTGATGCTGCGGGACAAGAATGACAGCGACGACGATGCGCGCGAGCTCGTCCGCCTGATCCGCAAGTACAAGCTGCCCGCCAAGGTGAACCTGATCCCGTTCAATCCCTGGCCCGGCGCGGCCTACGAATGCTCGACGCCGGAGCGGATCCGCAGCTTCTCGAACATCGTGTTCGAGGCCGGCATCTCGGCCCCGGTGCGCACCCCGCGCGGCCGCGACATCGATGCCGCGTGCGGCCAGTTGAAGACCTCGGCCGAGAAGCGCAGCCGCGCCGAACTCGATCGTTTGGCCGAGGAAAAGCAGGCCGCGCTCGGATAAGCTTGATCGGACCGGGGGCGACCGCCTAACAGCCCTGTAATGTTACTCGATCCGTTGTTCCGCCGTATCGTTCGCCAAGGTGAACTGGTCATCACCGACGCCGCCGGGAAGGTCCACCATTATGGTGCGCCGGACCCGGACCGCGCGCCCGTCCGCTTGACCTTCCACGACAAGAAGGTGCCCTTCGACATCGTGCGCCGTCCCGTCCTCGGCTTCCCCGAGGCCTATATGGACGGCCGGCTGGACGTGGAGGGGGACGACATCCTCGCCTTCGTCGATCTGTTCCGCTTCAACGCCCGCTGGGAAACGTCGATCGACGACGGCCTGGCCACGGGCGAGCATCCGCTGCTGACGCGGCTCGGCCGCTTCAACAACGAGCGCAAGTCGAAGCGCAACGTGGCGCATCATTACGACCTGTCGGACCGGCTCTACGATCTCTTCCTCGATCGCGACAAGCAATATAGCTGCGCCTATTTCACCCCCGAAAACGCGGATCGCGACCTCGATCGCGCCCAGCTGGAGAAGAAGGCGCACATCGCCGCCAAGCTCCACCTGAAACCGGGGCAGCGGGTGCTCGACATCGGCTGCGGCTGGGGCGGCATGGCGCTCTACCTGAACCGCGTGGCGGACGTCGACGTGCTCGGCATCACGCTGAGCGAGGAGCAGCTCAAGGTCGCCCGCCGCCGCGCCGAGGACGCCGGCGTTTCCGACCGGGTGAAGTTCGAGCTGATCGACTATCGGGTGCTGACCGGCCGGTTCGACCGGATCGTCTCCGTCGGCATGTTCGAACATGTCGGCGTGCCCTCGTTCCGCGCCTATTTCGCCAAGGTGCGGGATCTGCTGACCGACGACGGCGTGGCGCTGATCCACACGATCGGCCGGATGGGGCCGCCGAGCTTCACGGACAGCTTCACGGCGAAATACATCTTCCCCGGCGGCTACATCCCGGCGCTGTCCGAAACGGTCGCGGCGAGCGAGCGCGAGCATCTGATGCTGTCGGACGTCGAGGTGCTGCGCATGCATTACGGCCTGACGATCGAGCATTGGTACGAACGCACCGGCGCCGCCCGCGACCAGATCGTCGCGCTCTACGACGAGCGTTTCTATCGCATGTGGCGCTTCTACCTGGCCGGCGCGCTCACCGTCTTCCGCTGGGGCGACATGGTCAACTTCCAGCTCCAGTACGTCCGCGATCGCCGCGCGTTGCCGCTGACGCGGGATTATATCGCCGAGGCCGAGAAGGCGCTGCTGGCGAAGGGGTAGACACGCAGACCGACCGTTCGCCCTGAGCTTGTCGAAGGGCCGTCCTTCTTCTTTGACCAAGCGAGAAGGAAGGACAGGGCTTCGACAAGCTCAGCCCAAACGGATCAGGGATTTGCCCGCACCGCCCCCTGCGCCTTCGCCGCCTTGCGCTTGATGCTGGCCGCCTTGCGCGCCTCGCCGGGCGTGACGGTGCCGTCGTGATTGAGGTCCGCCCCGTCGAAATGGGCGAGCGCCGCCGCCACGAAATTGCCGCGCGGAATCCGGCCGGTATGCGCCTGGTCCACCGCATCGAACTGCGCGTCCACCATCGCCCAGCCCTTGGCGGTCGGCGTGCCGCCCTTCGCCTTCACGATCGCCGCCAGCGCGGCATGATATTCGTCGCGGGTGAGAATGCCGTCATGGTTGGCGTCCGCCCTGTCGAACTCGCTTTCGGCCCGGCGCTGGACCTCGGCGCGCCGCACCGGCGGCGGATCGGCGAGCACCGGGCCGGCCAGCAGCAAGGTGGGCAGCAGGACCAGGCATTTCCGCATCGTGACACTCCGGGTTGAACCTTCGTCCCCGCGATGGCACAGGCGCGCGGTTTCGATAACCCCGAGCCCCCTCATATTATGAAGGAATCAGCCATCATGACGCAGCCTGCGGTCAACCGCGTCGTCCTCGCCTATTCGGGCGGCCTCGACACCAGCGTCATCCTCAAATGGCTGAAAGAGACCTACAATTGCGAGGTCGTCACCTTCACCGCCGACCTCGGCCAGGGCGAGGAACTGGAGCCGGCGCGCGCCAAGGCCGAGTTGATGGGCGTGAAGCCCGAGCATATCTTCATCGACGATCTCCGCGAGGAGTTCGTGAAGGACTATGTCTTCCCGATGATGCGCGCCAACGCGCTCTACGAGGGGCTGTATCTGCTCGGCACGTCGATCGCCCGGCCGCTGATCGCCAAACGCCAGATCGAGATCGCCAAGCTGGTCGGCGCGGACGCGGTGAGCCATGGCGCGACCGGCAAGGGCAATGACCAGGTCCGCTTCGAGCTCGGCTATTATGCGCTTCAGCCCGACATCAAGGTGATCGCGCCGTGGCGCGAGTGGGACCTGACCAGCCGCACCAGGCTGATCGAATATGCCGAGAAGCACCAGATTCCGGTGCCCAAGGACAAGCGCGGCGAATCGCCCTTCTCCACCGACGCGAACCTCCTGCACACCTCGTCCGAGGGCAAGGTGCTGGAGGATCCGTGGGAGGAGGTGCCGGACTATGTCTATTCGCGCACCGACAATCCCGAGACGGCGCCCGACACGCCCGAATATATCACCATCGATTTCGAGCGTGGCGACGGCATCGCGCTGAACGGCGAGGGGATGTCGCCCGCGACCCTGCTGACCAGGCTGAACGCGCTGGGCAAGACCCACGGCATCGGCCGGCTCGATCTGGTCGAGAATCGCTTCGTCGGCATGAAGTCGCGCGGCATGTACGAGACGCCGGGCGGCACCATCTACCACGCCGCGCATCGCGGCATCGAGCAGATCACGCTCGATCGCGGCGCCGCCCATCTCAAGGACGAACTCGCAATCCGCTATGCCGAGCTGGTCTATAATGGCTTCTGGTTCTCGCCGGAGCGCGAGATGCTGCAGGCCGCGATCGACCACAGCCAGGAGAAGGTGAGCGGCACCGTCCGCCTCAAGCTCTACAAGGGCTCGGTCTCGGTGGTCGGCCGCAAGTCGCCGAACACGCTCTATTCGGAGAAGGTCGTCACCTTCGAGGACGATGCCGGCGCCTACGACCAGCGCGACGCGGCGGGCTTCATCAAGCTCAATGCGCTCCGGCTGCGCCTGCTGGGCCGCCGCGACGGGCGTTGATCCCATAGGAGAAACCGTTCGGGTTCAGTTCCACGTCCTATCGTCATCCCGGCGGAGGCCGGGATCCATTCGCGCAGCGTCCGCCGCATCGCCACCACGGGGCTGCAATGTGGCGCCAGGCCACGCGCGTCGTCTCGAATGGATCCTGACCTTCGTCAGGATGACGGGAAGTTCCAAGTCTGCCTGAAGCTCAGCGCGAACGGTTTGGGGCGGTCGGGGCCTTGAGCCGCAGCCCGGTCAGGTCGATCTGGCGCGACTGGAAATGCCCGACCTCCGCACGCTCCCGCTCCAGCGCGCGCAGCATGACGTCGCCCTTGTCGTAGAGTTCGGGGCTCAGGCGCAGCAGCCAGATGGTCGGCGGGCGCCGCGCCTCGCTGGTCCGCATCAGTGCATCGATCTGCGCGGGATAGAGCGAGACGGCCCCCATGCTGCCGGTCGGATGGAAGCCGGGCGAAGCCAAAGCCGGCATCGGCGCCGGCACCTGCCGCCACGGCAGCACCCGCTGCTGATCGCGCAGGGCGTAAGCCAGCGGCAAGGCGCCCTCATTGGGATAAGCCCAGACGACGTCGCCCGGCACCATGCGCGGCTCCAGCCAGGCGAGCGCACCATACCAGTCCTGCGGCGGGCCGGCTTTCGCCAATTCGCGGTCGATCCCGGCCATCGAGCCCACGACCAGCACGAATCCGGCCAGCGCGGCCCACGCCCTGCGCCCCGGCCAGGCGAGCCCCAACGCCACCAGCAGCAGCGCGGGTATCGCCGCCGGGCTCAGCGTCCGCGCCAGGAAGACGGGCGAGACCGTCGCCGACAGAAGGATCGAGAGCAGCACCGGCAGCACCGCCATCAGCAACAGGATACCGAGCAGCCGCACCCCGCCGATCCGGCGCAACAACAACAGCGCCCCCGCCATGGCCAGTGCGCCCCCGATCAGACAGGCCCAGCTGTTCCAGTCCAGCCAGATCTGCGCGACCGTGCCCGGCACGTCGGCCGCATCGAACACCACCCAGCCGCTCTTCACCCAGGTCCGCGCCTGGTGGAGCATGATCAGGAAGGCCGGCAGGTAGAGCAGCCCCACGATCACCTGCCCGCCGATCAGCCACGCCCAGTCGCCGCGCCGCAGCCCCGGCCGCAGCACCGCGACGGCGAGCGCGAGCGTCATGGTCAGCCCGAACAGCGGGCCGAGGCTGTGCAGCCACAGCATCAGCGCCTCGCAGGCGAAGAAGCCGGCGATGGCGGCGCGGTCGAGCGGGCGCCGCACCACACCGTCCGCCACCAGCCGCAGCAAAGGCAGCAGGCTCAGCGCATAGACGAGGATCATCACCGGATAGGGCCGCACCTGCCGGCTCATCCCGACCAGCAGCGGCTGGAGCGCGACGAGGATCAGGGTCGCGGCGATCAGCCAGGCGCGTTCGCGAGCCCCCATCCGCGTCTGCCGGCCGAGCCGCGCGGCGACGGCGCCCGCCACCCACAAGGTCGCGAGCCCGCACAGCAGCCCCAGCATTCGCCGCGCGAGCAGGCCATGCCCGGTCAGCAGCCCCCACAGCCGCACCATCGAATAATAGACCGGCGGGTGCGTCTCATATTGCGGCACCATCCGCCAGATGAAGGCGAAGGGATGATCGGCGGCGAAGGCGCTATAGGCCTCGTCCAGCCACAGCGGATAGGTCGCCGCCCCGTGAAGGCGGAACAGGATGCCGGCCAGGATCGCAGCCGCCGCGACGATTGCGGCCATCCCCCTCGAGCGCCGTTCCGAAACCGATATCGCCATCCGCGTGTCCCCGCCCCCGGGTGATTCGCGCTTAGCGATACGACCGGCCGCCGAACATCCCGTAAAATCGCGGGTGCCGCCCGCTCCGGGACGCGGCTTAACCCCAAATTATCCATTCCCCGGCATTCGGAGTTCAGTATCGCCCGGGGAGACGAGCGTGGGTGCCGAACTGGATCAAGTCGACGTTGCCATCATCGGCGCAGGCCCGGCCGGGCTTACCGCCGCCTATCTGCTGACCAAGGCGGGCAAATCGGTGACGGTGATCGAGAAGGATCCCGTCTATGTCGGCGGCATCAGCCGCACGGTGGAGCATCAGGGCTTCCGATTCGACATTGGCGGCCACCGCTTCTTCTCCAAGTCCAAGGAGGTCGTCGACCTCTGGAACGAGATTCTGCCGGACGATTTCATCGAGCGGCCGCGCATGAGTCGCATCTATTACGAGGGCAAGTTCTACAGCTATCCGCTGCGCGCCTTCGAGGCGCTGTTCAACCTCGGCATCCTGCGCTCGACCGCTTGCATGGCGAGCTACGCGAAAGCCAAGCTCTTCCCCCGGAGGGATGCCAGGTCCTTCCAGGACTGGACGATCAACCAGTTCGGCTCGCGGCTGTTCGGCATCTTCTTCAAGACCTACACCGAGAAGGTGTGGGGCATGCCCTGCGACGAGATCTCCGCCGACTGGGCCGCGCAGCGCATCAAGGGCCTGTCGCTCGGCAAGGCCGTGCTGGATGGCTTCAAGCGCTCGCTCGGCCTCAACAGGAAGCCCAATGACGGCATGGAGACCAAGACGCTGCTGGAGAGCTTCCGCTATCCGCGCAAGGGGCCCGGCATGATGTGGGAGGCCGCGCGCGACCGCGTGGTCGAGGGCGGCAACCAGGTGTTGATGGCGCATGGCCTCAAGCAGCTCAGCCAGGATGCCGAAGGCTGGCGCATGGTCGCCACCGGCCCCGACGGCGATCGCGTGATCCGCGCGAAGGACGTCATCTCGTCCGCGCCGATGCGCGAGCTGGCCGGCCGCATCCATCCGCTGCCGAAGACGCTGCCCGACGCGCTGGACCTGAAATATCGCGATTTCCTCACCGTCGCGCTGATGATCCGTTCGGAGGACCTGTTCCCCGACAACTGGATCTACATCCATGATTCGAAGGTGAAGGTCGGCCGCATCCAGAATTTCCGTTCCTGGTCGCCCGAGATGGTGCCCGACCCCGAGCTCGCCTGCGTCGGCCTCGAATATTTCTGCTTCGAAGGCGACGGCCTCTGGGCCTCGCCGGACGACGTGCTGGTCGAACTTGCGAAGAAGGAGATGGGCATTCTCGGCCTGTGCGATCCCGCCACCGTCGAGGGCGGTGTCGTGGTGCGGCAGGAGAAAGCCTATCCGATCTACGACGACGCCTATGCGACGCATGTCGACGCGATGCGCAAGGAGCTGGAGGGGGCCTATCCGACGCTCCACCTCGTCGGCCGCAACGGCATGCACCGCTACAACAACCAGGACCATGCGATGATGACGGCGATGCTGACCGTCCGCAACATCCTGGCCGGCGCGCGCGTCTATGACTGCTGGCAGGTCAACGAGGACGCCGAATATCACGAGAGCGGCAACGAGGGCGCCGAGGCGACCATCGCCCGGCCGCTCGACGAGGACCAGAAGGTCGCGCTCGATTCGGTCCGCGCGGTGCCGCGTCGCCTGAAGGCGGCGTGACCGGCCTGCCGGTGGCGGAGCGCATCGACGTGCCGCCGCACCCGGACACCGGCCGCGTCCGCCATCCCCTCGCGCTCGCCGCCATCTGGCTGGCGGGCTGCGCCCTGCTCTTCCTGTTCTTCCGGGAGGATATCGGCGGCGCGCCCTTCTCCGATCCCGACGATTATATGCGCCTGGCCGAGGTGCGCGACTGGATGGCGGGCCAGAGCTGGTTCGACGTCACCCAATATCGCATCAATCCGCCGCATGGCCTGCTGATGCACTGGTCGCGGCTGGTCGATCTGCCGCTCGCCGGCACGATCGCCCTCCTCCGGCCCTTCGTTGGCACCGCCCTGGCGGAACTCGTCGCCTGCGCGATCGTGCCGCTGATCTCGCTCGGCCTGACGGCGCTGGCCGTCGCCGCGATCGCACAGCGGCTGATGGGACGCGGAATCGCGCTCGCCGCCATGGGCTTCGCCATGATCGCGCCGGAAATCCTCTGGGCGGCGCGGCCGATGCGGATCGACCATCATGGCTGGCAGCTCGTCTGCGCCGTCTTCATGGCGCTGGCGCTGATCGGCAACCGCTGCCCGCGCCGGGCCGCGCTCGCGGGCCTGCTGGCGGCGCTATGGATGCACATCTCGCTCGAGAGCCTGCCCTTCGCCGCGGCATGCGGGGCATGGCTCGGCCTGCGCTGGATCATCCAGCCAGCGGAGCAGCGTTGGCGCCTTCCCGCCTTCCTCGGCGCGGCGGCGGCCGGGAGCCTCTGCCTGTTCCTGATCGCCCATGGCGGCGCGCTGTTCGATCGCACCTTCTGCGACGCCGTCTCGCCGGTCCACATGGCTATGCTGGCGCTGGCGGCACTGGGCTCCGCCGTCGCCTGCCGGATCGCGCCCCGGCACTGGGCCGCACGCGGCGCCTTGCTCGGCGGCACGGCGGTGGTGGCCGGCCTCACCTACAGGCTCGGCGCGCCGCAATGCGCGGGCGGCCCCTTCGCGGCGCTCGATCCGCTGACCTATCGCCTCTGGTATCTCGTCATCCCCGAGGGCCTGCCGATCTGGAAGCAGACCCCGCAGGCCGCCGCCCTTTCGATCGCCTATCCGCTGGTCGGCCTCGCCGGCTGCGTCGTCGGCTGGCGCCGCGCGGCCGCCGAGGCCAAGGCCGCTTGGCTGGATCTCGGCGCGCTGCTCGTCGCGGCGATCGCCATCGCCGCCATGCTGGCGCGCGCCTCTGCCTTTTCCAACGCGCTGGCGATCCCCGGCGCGCTCGCTTTCCTGCCGGCGGCAGGCACCGCGATGAAGCGCGCGTCGAATCTCCCGCTGCGGGTCGCGCTCGGCGTTGCGGCCGGGCTCCTGTCCATGCCGCTCGCGATCGATCTGATCGCGCTCGCCACCGTCGCGAGCGGCCAGGCGGAGGATCGCAATCGCGGCATCGCCATCGCCACCGCCCACACCTGCATGACGCCCGCCAATCTCGCGGCGCTGAACCAATTGCCCGCGAGCCTCCTCTTCACGCCGATGGGCGAGGCACCGGCGCTGATCGTCGACAGCCATCACCGCGCCGTCGGCAGCGGCTATCACCGCAATTCGCAGGTTATGCACGATATCCTCGCCACCTGGCTGGGCGATGAGGCCTATGCGCGTCGGACGATCGCGGCGCACGGCGCGGCCTATCTCTTCTTCTGCCCCGGCGATTCCGAAATGCGCCTGACCGCCAGCCTGTCGCCGGGCGGCTTCGCGGCACGGCTGAATGCCGGATCGCCGCCCGCCTGGCTGCGCCCGGTAACGGTGCCCGGTCTTGCGGCCGGCCGACTCTACGCGATCACGCGCTGATCGCCGCTTGCCCGGCGCCCATGCGCCGGACTATCGCGGTGCGGACGATGACCGAGCCCGAGACGTTCCCCCGCAATGCCTTCTGGGAGACCCGCGCCTTCGCGCTGGCGATGATCGCGCTGGCCGCGATCCCCCTGCTGTTCACGCCGATCCCGCCGCTGACCGACCTGATGGGCCATATGGGCCGCTACCGGGTGCAGCTCGAGATCGGCTCCTCGCCCTATCTGTCGCATTATTACCGATTCGACTGGGCGCTGATCGGCAATCTCGGGGTCGATCTGCTGGTCGAGCTGCTCGGGCCGATCCTGGGGCTGGAGCCCACCGTCCACCTGATCGTGATGGCGATCCCGTGCATCATGGTCGCTGGCCTGCTGCTGCTGGCGCGCGAAATCCACGGCCGCGTGCCGCCGACCGCCATCTTCGCGCTGCCGCTCGCCTACGGCTATCCCTTCCAGTTCGGCTTCATCAACTTCGCGCTCGCCATGGGGCTGATGCTGATCGCCTTCGCCTTCTGGCTGCGCATGGCGCGGCTGGGCAAGCTGAAGTGGCGGCCGCACATCTTCTTCGTCGTCTCCTTCCTGCTGTGGGTGGCGCACACCTTCGCCTGGGGGACGCTGGGCCTGCTCTGCTTCATCGCCGAGGTCGTGCGCCGCCGGAAGGAAGGGAAGCCCTGGTTCGAGAGCGGCTGGCGCGCCGTCGTCGCCTGCCTGCCGCTGGCGCCGCCCGCCTTGCTGCTGATGCCGTGGCGCGGCGGCTCCAGCCCCAAGGGCACGTTCGACTGGTTCAACTGGTACTTCAAATGGATCTGGCTGCGCTCGGTGCTGCGCGAGCGGATCGAGCTGTGGGACCGGCTGAGCGCGCTGCTGCTCTACGCCATCGCGCTTTCCGGCCTCCTGTGGAAGCCGTGGCGCCGCTACGAGCCGGTGCTCGGCATCGGCGCGCTGCTGCTCGTCATCGTCTTCGTCGGCCTGCCCCGCGTGCTGCTGAGCTCGGCTTATGCCGACATGCGGCTGGTGCCCACCATGCTGGCGATCCTGATCCTCGCGCTGCGCCCGATCGGTGGCCGGCGCCTGTCGATCAGCATCGCGATCGCCGCGACGCTTTTCTTCGTCGCCCGCATCGCGATCACGACGCTCGCCTTCCAGAAGTTCGAACGCAACTACGACACCCAGTTGCAGGCGCTGGAACATATCCCGATGGGCGCGCGCGTGATGGCGCTGACCAACACGCCATGCCGGTCGGCCTGGTATTCGTCGCGCATGGAGCATCTCTCCTCGATGGCGACGGTGCGCAAGCAGGCCTTCGTAAACGACCAGTGGGAGGCACCGGGCGCGCAGCTGCTGCGCATCGCCTATCCGCCGGCCGGGCGCTATTACAGCCACGACCCCTCGCAGATCGTCCGCCGGCCGGATTGCCGCGCCCGCAACGAACCGATCCTGGAGATCGCGCTCGAATATTTCCCGCGCGATGCCTATGATTACGTCTGGATGATCGACATGCCGCGCAACCGGTGGCCGGTCGATGCCGATTTCGAGCCGGTGTGGACCGGCAATCGCTATGGCATCCTCTACAAGATCCGCCACCATGCACCGCAGCCCGGCCCGGTCATGGGCCAGAATGGGGCGGCGGGGCGGTAAATCTGAACTGGATCCGTTCGGCGCGTCCCTCGACTGCGCTCAGGGCGAACGGGCGTCGATCACACCCTCGAATTGAGGTGTCAGCCAGCCCTCAGCGCGTCACCGGCTGGATCGGCACGCCGATCGTCTCGCGCACCACGTAGATCGGCCGGTGCTTGGTCTCGACCAGGATGCGCCCGACATATTCGCCGAGCACGCCCAGCGAGAGCAGTTGCACCCCGCCGAAGAACAGGATCGCGACCATCAGCGAGGGATAGCCCGGCACGTCGCCGCCATGGACGATGGTACGGATCACCAGATAGGCCGCGTAGAACAGGGTGCCGACCGCGACGATCCCGCCCAGATAGCTCCACACCCGCAACGGCAGGGTGGAGCCGGAGGTGATGCCGTCGAGCGCCAGCGTCCACAGCTTCCAGTAATTGAACTTGGTGGAGCCGACCTCGCGTTCCGCACGGTCGTAATGCACCGCCGTCTGGCGGAAGCCGGCCCAGGCGAACAGGCCTTTCATGAAGCGGTTGCGCTCCGGCATCATCCGTATGACGTCGACCACCTTGCGGTCGAGCAGGCGGAAGTCGCCGGCATGTTCGGGAATCTTGTCCGCCGAGAGATAATTGTGGGCGCGGTAATAGAGATCGGCGGTCAGCCGCTTGGGCAGGCTGTCGCTCTCGCGGTTGCGGCGCACGCCGTAGACGACGTCGAAACCGTCCCGCCAGGATCGCACCATGTCGGCGATCACCTCGGGCGGGTCCTGCAGATCGACGTCGAGCGGGATCACCGCCTTGCCGGCGGCATGATCGAGGCCCGCCGACAGCGCCGCCTCCTTGCCGAAGTTGCGCGACAGCGAGAGGCAGCGGATACGCGGATCGCGGGCGTGCTGCAGGGCGACCTCGGCCAGCGTCCGGTCGCGGCTGCCATCGTCGACGAAGAGGATTTCCCACCCCTCGGGCTCGTTCAATCCGTCGAGGATGACGGAGACCCGCGATACGAACGGAGCGATCCCCTCCTCCTCGTCCTTCACGGGCACGAGGATGGTGAGCAGCGGTTGGGCACCTGTCATGAAATCACCCTTACGCCCGAACGGGCTCAGTCGAAAACCCACTTGCGGTTGAGCACGAACAGGATCGCCGGCGTCACGCAGAACATCGGCACAGAGGGCCAGTGCGCCGAGAGATGCAGCGCGCTGGTGAGCAGCCACACCCAGAAGCTGTTCACCGCATAGCCGACGATGCCGTTGCTGACGATGAAGCGATAGATGGCGCGCCACTCGCTCGGCCGCTCGCCATGCCCGTCGAAGGTGAAGCGGCTGTGGATCGAATAGCCCACCACCATCGCCGCGCAGGTCGCCAGCGTGTTGGCGATCAGCGGCTGCTGGTGCGCGGCGCCGATCAGCAGATTGTAGATGCCGATCTGGAACAGGGTGACGCCGACGCCGACGACCCCGTAGCGCATCACCTGCACCGCCAGCGCCCGGTGGCCGTGATCGAGCCCGTTCCAGAACCTTACCAATCCGTCACGCACGCCTGTTGCCCTTGCCCGTCCTCGCTCAGCGACTAGAGCGGGCACTACTAAATCTCAAATCCTTATGGGACATAAAGCCCCGCATGACCGAGCCGGCCCCCGAAATCCCCCTGGATACGCCCCATGGCAGCCGCCTCGATCGGTGGGAACGCTGGGTCGAGGACCTGATCGATCATCGCTGGAAGCTGGTGACGCTGCTTTTCTGGGTGGCCGTGGCGATCGCGCTGTGGGTCCAGAAGGCCAATGCGATCCACTGGTTCGCGCTCAGCGACACCGACGACAACATGCGCTTCGACCAGGTGCGGGACTGGCTGGCCGGCCAGGGCTGGTACGATCTGCGCCAGTATCACATGAATCCGCCGGGCGGCTTCTCGATCCACTGGTCGCGGCTCGTGGACCTGCCGCTCGCCGCGCTCATCCTGATCTTCAAGCCGATCGTCGGCACCCAGCTCGCCTATCGCTGGGCCTGCGCGATCGCGCCGATGATTCCGCTGCTGCTCGCCATGATGATGCTCGCGGTGACGACGCGACGGCTGGTGCACAAGTGGGCCTACCTCCTCGCGCTGCCGCTGCTGATGTTCGCGGGCGACGCCCTCGGCATGTGGGCGCCGCTCAGGACCGATCATCACGGCTGGCAGCTCGCTTTCCTGATGACGACGGTCGCCGGGCTCACCGAGCCGGACAAACGCCGTTCCGGCATCATGATCGCCGTTTCCTCCGCCTTGTCGCTGGCGGTCGGGCTGGAGATGCTGCCCTATGTGGCCTTCGCCGGCGCGGCCGTGGCGCTGCACTGGGCGTGGGACGCGGCCGAGACGCCGCGGATGCGCAGCTACGGCGCCAGCCTCGCGGTGGCGACGGTGCTGTGCTTCCTGGTCTTCGCCTCCAACGACAATTGGCACCCGGTCTGCGACGTGCTCTCGCCGGTATGGATGACGACGGTGGCCGCCGCCGCGCTGCTGCTGGTCGCCGTCACCTTCGTGCCCGCGCCGCATCCGGCCGCCCGCCTCGCCCTTGTGCTGGTGGCGGGCGGCATCGCCGGCGCCATCTATGTGTTCGGCTTCCCGCAATGCTTCGGCCACCGGCTGGAGGGGATCCCGCCCGAGGCCGACAGGCTCTGGCTCAGCCATGTCAGCGAGGCGCGGTCGATCCTGCTCCACCCGATCTCGACCGGCGTGCCGATGGCGGCGCTGCCCTTCGTCGGCATGATCGGGTCGATCGTCGCGATCGTCCGCCGCTGGGGGACGCGCGCCGCCGCCGAGTGGATGCCGGTGACGTTGTTCGCGATCTTCGCGACCGCCCTCCTCTTCTGGCAGATCCGCACCGCGCCGAGCGCCGAGATGCTGGCCGTGCCGGGCGCGACCTACATCGCGCTGCGCGGCTTCGTCACGCTGCGACGGAGCGAGAATGTGCTGGTGCGGGTGATCGGCCCGGTCGCCGCGTTCGTGATCGCCTCCGGCCTGTTCGTCGCGGTCGGGCTCGACAGGATACCGGCGCGCTTCACCGGGCTGCGCTTCAACCAGGTCTGGGCGATGGCGACCGGCCAGCAGAAATGGCCCGCCGCGCCCAAGTCCGGCGGCAAGTCCCGGCCGGACCTCACCAAGATCGCCAACCGCCGCTGCCCGACCATCCCGGCGCTGGCGCCGATCGGCAAGCTGCCGCCGGCGACCTTCTTCACGCTGATCGACAATGGCCCGCGCCTGATCACGCTGACCCACCACAATGCGGTGGCCGGCCCCTATCACCGCAACTGGCAGGCGATCCTCGACACCGAGCATGCCTTCCGCGGCACGCCGGACCAGGCGCATGCGATCATGGTCGCCCACCACGCGCAATATCTGCTGCTGTGCCCGCACATGTCGGAGGCGACGATCTACCAGGCCGAGGCACCGCAGGGTTTCTACGCAAAGCTGCAGACTGGGTGGACGCCGGACTGGCTCAGCCGCCAGCCGCTGCCGGCGGGTTCGCCATACCAGCTGTGGAAGATCGCCAACTAGCCCAATCCCGTTCGCCCTGAGCTTGTCGAAGGGCTGCCCTTCGTCTTCCCCGAAGCTGGCAGGAAGGACAGGGCTTCGACAAGCTCAGCCCGAACGGGTGGGGTCGATGGCCATGTTACCGATCCGTGGGGCTCAGGCGAACGAAGCCCGTATCCCGTCGATCACGAACTGCGCCGCCAGCGCCGCGAGCAGCACGCCGAGCAACCGCGTGATCACCGCCTCCACCTTGTAGCCGAGAACGCGCATCAGCGGCCCGGCGGCGAGCAAGGCGCCCATCATGATCGCGAGGTTCACGCCCAGCGCCAGCAGCACCACGGCATGCGCCTCGATCCCGTGCGAGCGCTGCATCATCAGCATGGCCGACGCGATCGAGCCCGGCCCCGCGATCATCGGCATCGCCATCGGGAAGATGGAGATGTCCTCATATTGCTCGGGATGGGCGGCCACCTCCTCGGCGCGATGCTCGCGGCGCTGCTGGCGCTTTTCGAACACCATCTCCAGCGCGATCAGGAACAGCATGATGCCGCCGGCGATGCGGAAGGCGTCCAGGCTGATCCCCAGCGTCTCCAGCAGCGGCTGACCGAGCAGCGCGAAGGCGAGGAGGATGCAGCCCGCGACCAGGGTCGAGCGGATCGCCATCGCCTTGCGGTGCGCCATGTCGGTGCCGCGCGTCAGCCCTGCGAAGATCGGCGCGCAGCCGGGCGGATCGATCACCACGAAGAAGGTGACGAACGCCGAGAGGAAGAGCGCGATCAGATCGCGCCCTTTTCGAGCGGCACGCCGGCCCGGCGATGCGCCGAAACCAGGGTGTTGCGCAGAAGCACCGCGATCGTCATCGGGCCGACGCCGCCCGGCACCGGCGTGATCGCGCCCGCGACCTCCGCCGCCTCGGCGAAGTCGACGTCGCCGACCAGCCTGGTGCCGCCCTCGCCATTGTCGATCCGGTTGATGCCGACGTCGATCACGGTGGCGCCCGGCTTGATCCAGTCGCCCCGGATCATCGCCGGCCGGCCGACCGCCGCGACGAGGATGTCCGCGCGGCGGCAGAGCTCGGGCAGGTCCTTCGTGCGAGAGTGCGCGATGGTCACGGTGCAGCTCCGGGCGAGCAGCAGCTGCGCCATCGGCTTACCGACGATGTTCGAGCGGCCGACCACAACGGCATCCAGGCCGGAAAGATCGCCCAGCCGGTCCTCCAGCAGCATGATGCACCCGAGCGGCGTGCAGGGCACGAAGCCGTCCAGCCCGGTCGCGAGGCGCCCGACGTTGACGACGTGAAAACCGTCCACGTCCTTGTCGGGATCGATGGTGGCGATCACCACCTGCTCGTCGATATGCCGGGGCAGCGGCAGCTGGACGAGGATGCCGTCCACCGCCGGATCGGCATTGAGATCGCGCACCAGCGCCAGCAGCTCGTCCTGCGTGGTCGTGTCGGGCAGACGATGGGTGGTGGAGATCATCCCCGCCGCCTCGGTCGCCTTGCCCTTGGAGCGGACATAGACCTGGCTCGCCGGGTCCTCGCCGACGATCACCACGGTCAGCCCCGGCTTGCGCCCGGCCGCCGCCTCGAAGGCCGGGACGAGGCCCGCGACCCGCTCGCGCAGGCCGGCGGCGAAGGCCTTGCCGTCGATGATCGCTGCGCTCACGCCGCCTGGCCCGCGATCAGCGGCAGGAAGAGATTGGGCAGCAGGATGCGCTGCAGGATGATGATGATCAGGATCACCACCATCGGCGAGAAATCGAGACCGCCGAAATCGGGCATCACCCGGCGGATCGGCCGATAGAGCGGCGCCGTGATCCGATCGAGCGCATAGAGGAACTGGCGCACGAAATCGTTGCGCATGTTGATCACATTGAATGCGATCAGCCAGGACGCGATCGCCTGGACCATGATGATGTAGAACAGCACCGACAGCAGAAGCTGGAGGATCTGATAGATCGAGAGCATCCGGAGTTCCTTGGAGGAGGTGCGCCTTATCTAGCCATGACGGCGCCCGCCGCCAAGCGTCAGCCCGCGCGGACCAGCGTGCCGGCGCCCTGACGGGTGAAGATCTCCAGCAGCATGGCGTGGCGGATGCGCCCGTCGAGGATGACGGCGGCGTCCACCCCCGCCTCGATCGCGTGCACGCAGGTTTCCATCTTGGGGATCATGCCGCCCGAGATGGTGCCGTCCGCTTTGAGCCGCTCGACGTCGCCGGGCACGAGATCGGAGAGCAATTGCTTGTTCTTGTCGAGCACGCCGGCGACGTCGGTCAGCAGGAACAACCGCGCCGCCTTGAGCGCGCCGGCAACCGCACCCGCCATCGTGTCGGCATTGATATTGTAGGTGTGGCCATCGGTGCCGATGCCGATCGGCGCCACCACCGGAATGAAGCCCGAGGACGACAAGGTGTGCAGGATCGTCGTGTCGACATAGGTCGGCTCGCCCACGAAGCCGAGATCGACGTGCCGCTCGATGCCCTGATTGCGATCCGCCGCGTCACGGCCGACCTTCTCGGCCACCACCAGCCGCGCATCCTTGCCCGAAATGCCGACCGCCTTGCCGCCGGCCTGGCCGATCCAGCCGACGATCTCCTTGTTGATCGATCCGGCCAGGACCATCTCTGCGATGTGCGCGGTCTCCGCATCGGTGACCCGCAGGCCGTCGACGAAGCGCGATTCGACGCCCAGCCGCTTGAGCATCGATCCGATCTGAGGCCCGCCACCGTGGACGACGACGACATTGACGCCCACCGCGCGGAGCAGCACCACATCCTCGGCGAAGCTGCGCGCCATCTCCGGATTGCCCATGGCGTGGCCACCATATTTCACCACGAAGGTCTTGCCCGCATAACGCTGCAGGTAAGGCAGCGCCTCGGTGAGCGTCTCCGCTTTGGCGAGCATGGCGGGATCGGGGAGCAGATCTGGCAGCGTCGACATGGTGGCGCCCATAGCGGGAGGGGGCGTGGGATACCACCCAATACCGCCCCGGGTCGGGGAGCTATTTAGCGGGCCAACGCCTCCAGCTCCCGGCGCAGCGGCGTGTGCGTGCTCACCGCCTCGCCGTCGATGCTGAGGTCCAGCCGGCCATCCTGCCCTGTCGGCGAGCCGAGCAGGGTCAGCGTGCCGCCGTCCGCGCAATACACCGTCAGCCGCAGCTTGAGCTCGAATCGTGGCAGTTTCGCCGGCTCCAGCGCCAGGCCCCGCAAGGCCGCGGTCAGCTTGGCCAGCCGCGCGTCGCCCGCCGGGATCGCGATCGGCGGCGCCACCGAATCGATCGTCCCGGGGGTGATCGCGGTGCGGGTGAGCAGCGCCTCGTCGACGAGGTTGAGCGTGGCGGAGGTCGCCTCGCACGCCTTCAGCCTGGCCTGCGTGCCCATGCCCGTTCCTTTCGCTGCCGGAGGCGCCGAGCAGCCGTTGCCCGCCGCCAGCACGGCAAGGGCGATACAGGCCGTCAGGGTCGCGCCTCGTGTCACGCCCGCCATGCTAGACGCCGCGCCGTCGCGTGCCAACTGCCTGACCGATCAGTGCTTCGTCGCCTTGGCCGGCGCGGCGACCGCACCATCCACCACCTTGCCGGCCTTGACGTCGGTATGGGCGTTCGCCGTCGTCATCACCACGGTCGAGCCATAATGGTCGGTGCGGGTCGGCTCATGGAGATCGTGGGCGATTTTGGTCTCGGAGCCGGTGATGACGCGCTTCTCCTCGGTATTCTCATAGCCGTCGCCGGTCGGCTGCGGGGTCTTCTGCCCGTTCACCTCGTGATCCATCTCGTGGACGAGGCCGAGCGCGGCCGACTGGATGCCCTGCTTGCTCGTCACTTCCAGGCCCGATTTCGGATCCCAGTTCAGCACGCCGGTGTTGGGATTGTAGCTGTCATTGCCGTCATGGATGATGTGGATGGTCGCGCCCTCCTTCATCTTGGCGATGAGCTTGGTCGCGGTCGGCGAGACGGCCTTGCCGCTGGCATTGGTCTGCTGGAGATATTTCAGCGCGGTATCGAGATCGGCCTTGTCCTGCTTCGTCCCGCCGGTGACCTTGAAGTCGGCCGAGGTCTTGGCACCGCCATGGGCCTTGGGCGCCTTGGCAGGCGTCGCGCCGGGCGCGGAGCCGCCACCGGCCCGGTCCATCAGCCGGGCGAGCGTGCCCTGCTCCACCGGCGAAAGCTGGCCGGATGCGGCGCGGGCCTGGAGCGTGTCGAGCTCGCCCCCGTCGCCCACCGTCACGCTGGCGCGGCCATAGGCGTCGACATTCGCCGCCCCGTTCGAAACGCTGCCCGACACACGGGCCGAAACCGAAACGTCCATGGGTCACCTCCGGCGACGAGAGATGCCGGAGACGACAATCCGGTGACATAGTCGTTTCGCTTAAGCGGGGCTCGATCCGTCGAGCCTGCGCCCCAGCCTGACGAAGGCGGAGACCAGAGGCGGCACCAGGATGGCGGACAGCACGACCTTCATGATCATCTGGCCCAGCACCAGCCCGCCGATCGGGAAGACGCCGTAGAAGGCGATGGTGATGAACAGCAAGGTGTCGACCACCTGGCTGGCCATGCTGGCGATGCCGGCGCGCAGCCACAGCAATCGGTTGCCCTCCCGCCCCCGCAGCGCCGAGAAGATCGTCACGTTGAGCGTCTGCGAGGTGCCGTAGGCGATCAGCCCCGCGAACATCAGCCGCGCGCCCTGCCCCAGGATCAGCTGGAAGGCGGACAGCCGTTCCGGCTCCATCGCGGCGGCGGGCGGCAGCGCCATCACCAGCCGGATCAGGATCATCGCCGCGACCATCGGCACGAAGCCGATGCGCACGAGATTGTTGGCGGTCTTCGCGCCGTAAAGCTCCGCCACCGCGCTCGCGGTGATGACGAGGAAGAGGAAGGTGAAGATCCCGCCCTCGATCCCCAGCGGCCCGAGCCCGACCAGCGGACCGAGCCGGGAGAGCGGCCCGAGATCGACGAGCTTGTTGCCGAGCACGCCCGCCATGCAGACCATGCCGCCGTAGAACAGCGCGTAGAGGAACAGGGCGCGGGGATATGTGGGCGGAACCGGCTCGGTGGACATAGCGCCTGCTATCCGGTTTCGCGGCATAGAAAAAGGCCGGACGCGCAGGTCGCGCCCGGCCTCCCCCCTCCCCGGGAGTCGAAATCAGATCGTGTTGCGGTCCGGCACGGATGCGGGCGCCTTGGCCGCCGGCAGCACCGCCGGGGTCGGCTGGGCCGGGGCCTTGGCGGCCGGCGCGGCGGTGGGCGTCAGGCCCTGCGGCCGGCTCACCGCCGATCCGCAGTCGCCGGACGCGGTGCGCGTGATCTGCGGCGCCTTGCCGTCGCCGAGCGAGACGGTGCGCACGCTCTGGCTGCACATCCGGCCATTGGCACCGGACGTCGAGATCATCGTGACGCTGGTCGTGCCGGGCTGGCCGCCGCTGCGCATCGCCGCCTGCTGGAGCTGCTCGGGCGTCATGCTCCGCATCATCGCGGCCTGGCGCATCATGCCGGCCATCTGGGCGTCCATCTGCGCGGAGATGCGATCCATCATCGCGAAGGGCGAATCCGGCCCGAACGCGGCCAGCATCGGATCGACCGCGGCGACCGGCACCGCCATCACGCGCGGCGCATCATCCCCGACATAGCGGACCTGCTGGACGCTGCCGTCCGGCATGTGAACATTCATGACATGCACCGGCATGACATGCGCATCGTTGCGATCGGCGGCGACGGCGGCGGTGACGCCGGCGGCGGCCATCAGGCCGGCGATCATGAGTACGGGCTTCAAACGCATCGGAACCTTCCCCTCCGGAATCATCGACGAATGCAGTGCGCATCCTGTCTCATCCACCTGAACGCCCGTTGAATGGCGGCTGGTGACGCGCGCCGTCCCGTGTATGGTCGCGGGCAGTTTGCTTCCACGGATTGTCCGCCCGCTTATGACCAAGATCCTGACCGGCATTGCCGGCATCATCGTCATCCTGCTGATCGCCATCGCCTTTTCGGCCGACCGGCGCGCGATCCGGCCGCGCGTGGTGGGTGCCGCCTTCGCGCTGCAGGCGGCGATCGCGGTGCTGGTGCTGTACGTGCCTGCGGGGCGCACGGTGCTGGCCTTCCTGTCCGGCGGCGTCGCCGATCTGCTCGGCTATGCCAATGCCGGCACGCAATTCCTGTTCGGCAAGCTGGCGACCGATCCGCTCGGCCAGATGTTCGCGATCCAGGCGCTGCCGGTGATCATCTTCTTCGCGGCGCTCGTCTCGATCCTCTACCATGTCGGCATCATGCAGCTGATCGTCCGCTGGATCGGCGGCGGGATCGAGAAGGTGATCGGCATCTCCAAGGTGGAATCCCTCTGCGCCGCCGCCAACATCTTCGTCGGCCAGAGCGAATCGCCGCTCGTCATCCGGCCGTATCTGGCCGGCCTGTCGCAGGCGCAGGTGTTCGCGGTGATGACCAGCGGCATGGCGGGCGTGGCGGGCACCATCCTCGCCGCTTACGCCTCCATGGGGATCAAGATCGACTATCTGCTCGCCGCCAGCTTCATGTCGGCGCCGGGCGGGCTGCTGATGGCCAAGATCATCATGCCCGATCCCAAAGCGGTCGCCGTACCGGACGAATCGATCGAGCTCGCGGCGGCGCGGATCAGCGGCCAGGGCCCCGCCGCGCTGCTGCCCGAGGGCGGGGCGGCTCCGGAAATCTCCGTCCATCACGACGACGAGAAGCCCGCCAACATCATCATGGCCGCCGCGCAGGGGGCGCAGACCGGCGTGCGCCTCGCGGTCGCGGTGGGCGCGATGGTGCTGGCCTTCGTGGCGCTGGTGGCGCTGGCCAACGGGCTGCTGACCGGCGTCGGCCACTGGTTCGGGATCGACGACCTCACCTTCCAGCGGCTGCTGGGCTATTGCTTCGCGCCGGTGATGTTCCTGCTCAACGTGCCGTGGCACGAGGCGATCGTCGCCGGCGGCCTGTTCGGCGAGAAGATCGTGCTCAACGAGTTCGTCGCCTATATCTCGCTCGGCAAGGACACGCAGCTTTCGCCCCACACCGTCGCGGTGGTGACCTTCGCGCTGTGCGGCTTCGCCAATTTCTCCTCGATCGCGATCCAGATGGCGGTCACCGGCAACCTCGCCCCCAACCAGCGCCCGACCATCGCCAAGCTCGGCCTGCGCGCCCTGCTCGCCGGCAGCCTCGCCAACCTGATGTCGGCGGCGTTCGCGGGGCTTCTGCTGGCGTGACGACCGCCCTCGCCGTCACCAAGCGCGCGGGCAAGACCGACATCCTGCTCGTCGCCCGCGCGAACGGCGGCCGAGATGATCGAGCTCCATCGCGTCACCTGCGAGGCGCGCGATAGCCCGCCGCTGCCGGTGGACGCGCAGGCGATCGATGCGATCCGCGCCGAGATTCAACGCCTGAGCGAAGCGTGGAGCGTCCCGCCGGTCGGTGGGACGCTCACGCTCCGTTGCGACTGAGCGGACTCAGCCCTTCAGCTTGGTGTTGCAGGCGCTCCAATATTGCGGCCACTTCTGGCCGGCCGGAATCTTGTTCGCCGCCTTGTCGGCCTTCCACATCTGGCCGCACTTGCGCTGGCGATCGTGCATCGCGACCATCGCCGGGCTCTGCGCGCCGGGCAGGTGCGAGGCGGGCCTGGCCGCCGCGACCGGCTTCGCCGCCGGGGCGGACGCGGCCGGAGCTGCGGGGGCCGCCGTCTGGGTACCGCGGCAGGCCGCCAGATACTGCGCCCAGTTCTTGCCGCCCAGCGTGTTGTTCGCCTTGGCCGCCTGATATTTGGCGCCGCATTCCTTCATCACGTCGTTGGCGGCATGGGCCGAGGCGCCGACACCCAGCGCCACGACGATCGCACATGCTCCCGAAAGATACCTGTTCACGCCCGTCCCTCCTGTTGGATGGCCGGATCATATCACACCCGCTTGCCCGCGCCAGCGGCGCCGTTCAGCGCAGCGCGGCGCGGATCCTCGCGGCGATCGCCGCCAGTTGCTTCGGATCGGCGGGCGGCTGCCGGTAGCTCGTCTGCGCGAGCGGGATGGCCTTCCACTGCGGGGTCACGTGCATGTGGAAGTGGAAGACGGTCTGGCCTGCCGCCTCGCCATTATTCTGGCGGATGAAGATGCCGTCGGGATGCAGCGCCCGCATCTGCGCCCTGGCCAGCCGCTGGGTCACGTCGATCAGGTGATCGAGCACCGGGCGCGGGATGTCGATCAGATTGCGATAATGCCCCTTGGGGATCACCAGCAGATCCCCGTTCGCGAGCGGATGGATGTTCATGAAGGCGAGGACGGTTCTGTCCTCATAGACCCTGGTGGCCGGCAGCCTGCCCGCCAGGATCTTCGCGAAGGGATTGTCGGCATAGGCGCCGGTCAGCCCCGTCGCGATGTCCTTCGCCGAGCCGGGGGCGACCTCGGCCGAAGCCGGTACGGCGGCGGCGACCAGCGCCAGCAGCGGGAGGAGCGCCCTCACCGGGTCGGCACCGGCTCGGCGCCGGAATAATCGTAGAAGCCGCGCTTGGTCTTGCGGCCCAGCCAGCCCGCCTCGACATATTTCACCAGCAGCGGCGCCGGGCGGAACTTGGGATCGCCGGTGCCCGAATGGAGCACGCGGCAGATTTCCAGGCAGGTATCGAGGCCGATGAAATCGGCGAGCGTCAGCGGCCCCATCGGATGGTTGAGGCCGAGGCTGACCGCCGTGTCGATGTCGCGGACGTTCGCCACGCCCTCGCCCAGCGCGAAGATCGCCTCGTTGATCATGGGCAGCAGCACGCGGTTGACGATGAAGCCTGGCGCGTCGTTGGCGTGGACCACGTCCTTGCCGAGCTTCCTCGCGAACGCCTCGACCCGCGAGACCGTCGCGTCGGCGGTGGCGAGCCCCCGGATCAGCTCGATCGGTCGCATCACCGGCACCGGATTGAAGAAATGCACGCCCATGAAACGCGCGGCATCGGGCGCCGCCTGCGCCAGCCGGGTGATCGGAATGGACGAGGTGTTGGTGGCGAGGATCGCGTCGCCGCCCATTGCCGCGCCAACCTCGGCGAAGATGGCGCGCTTGATCTCCTCGCGCTCGGTCGCCGCCTCGATCACGATCACGGCCCCGCCGAACGCGGCATAATCGCCCACCGTCTCGATCCGTGCGAGCGCGGCCTCGGCGTCGGTGGCGGTCGCCTTGCCCTTTTCCACCGCGGAGCCGAGCCGCTTGGCGATCCCCGCCTTGCCCTTCTCGGCCAGCGCGATCTCGCGGTCGGAGAGCAGCACGCGATAGCCCGATTGCGCCGCCATCTGCGCGATGCCCGCGCCCATCTGGCCCGCGCCGATGACTCCGATCGTCTCCATGCCCGTCTCCGTCCTCGAATCCCTCGCCAGCGCGCCTAGCGAGGTTCGCCGGAGAAGGACAGAGGATCAGGGCGCGGTGCGCGGCGGCTTCACCTCGGCCAGCAGGATCGCGAAACGGTCCTGCGGATCGGTCCATTCGGCGATGGTCGCCCAACCGCCGGCGGCGAGCAGCAGCCGCGCGCCGCGGCGATCATATTTATGGCTGTTCTCGGTGTGAATGGTCTCGCCACCCCGGATCGAGAAAGCCTGGCCCGCCACCGTGAAGGCCACGTCGCGGATCGCCTGCAGATGCATCTCGATCCGTGCCTCGGCATCGTTCCACCGCGCGACATGGCGGAAGGCGTCGACCGGGATGTCGCCCTCGAGCTCGCGATTGATGCGGTGGAGCAGGTTGAGGTTGAACGCCGCCGTCACGCCCTGCGCATCGTCATAGGCCGAGACGAGCTCCGCCTCGTCCTTCACCCGATCCATCCCGATCAGCAGCATCGCGCCGACGCCCAGCGTTCCCGCCATGGCGCGCAACAGATCGACGGCCGTCGGCGCGGTCAGGTTGCCGACCGTCGAGCCGGGGAAGAAGCCCAGGCGCGGCGCCTGGCCGATCGCCGGGGGCAGCGCGATCGGCTGCATGAAATTCGCCTCGATCGGATGCACCGGCAATCCCGGAAAGCGCTGCGACAGCGCATCCGCGGATTCGCGCAGGAACTCGCCCGAAATGTCGATGGGCACATAAGCGGACGGGGCGATCGCCGAGAGGAGCAGCGGCGTCTTGGCGGACGAGCCCGATCCGAACTCGACCACCGCGCGGCCATGTCCCGCGATCCGCGCCACATCCGGCGCATGGCGCTCCAGCAACGCGCGCTCGGTCCGCGTCGGATAATACTCAGGAAGATCGGTGATCTCCTCGAACAGCTCGGACCCGCGATGATCATAGAACCAGCGCGCGGGAACGGCTTTCTGGGGCGCCGAGAACCCGGCGATCACATCCGCGCGAAAAGCGGGATCGGCATCGGGGGTGGAGGCGTCGCTCCGGTCCATCTCCAGCAGCATGGTCACAGATCCTTCGCGAGGCGCACGCCGGTGAACTGCCAGCGCTGGTGCGGATAGAAGAAGTTCCGATAGCTGGCTCGCGCATGGCCGCGCGGCGTCGCGCAGCTGCCGCCGCGGAGCACGAACTGCCCCGACATGAACTTGCCGTTATACTCGCCGACCGCGCCCTCGGCGGTCCGGAAGCCGGGATAAGGGAGATAGGCCGAGCGGGTCCATTCCCAGACATCCCCGAACATCTGGCGCAGCCCGTCGCCTGGCGCCACCGGCAACGGGCGAACGGCGCGGGGGGCGTCGAGGAAATGGCCATGCGCGGGATCGAGGCCCTGCGCGGCGCTCTCCCACTCCACCTCGGTGGGCAGGCGCGCGCCGGCCCATTGGGCATAGGCATCGGCCTCGTAATAACTGACGTGGCGAACGGGCGCGGCGAGATCCATCGGCCCCTGCCCGTCGAGCCCGAAGCGCTCGTTCCAGGCGCCGTCCGCATCCCGGCGCCAGTAAGCGGGCGCTTCGATCCCGTTCTCGCGCACCCAGGCCCACCCGTCCGACAGCCAGAGCGAGGCGGTCGCATAGCCGCCATCCCCGACAAAGGCGCGCCACTCGCCATTGGTGACCACGCGATCCGCCAGCGCATGCGGCGCCAGCCAGACCGGATGGCGCGGCCCTTCATTGTCGAAGCCGAAGGCGCCGCCGGCATGGCCGATCTCGACCTTACCCTGGCGCCCGTCGATCCAGCGGATCGGCTCTGGCGCGGCGTTCGGCCGGCGCGGCCCGGCCGGCCAGACGTCCGGCGCCAGCGGATTCTGCGCGAACAGGTGCAGGATGTCGGTGACGAGCAGTTCCTGATGCTGCTCCTCATGATGGCAGCCGAGCTCGATCAGCGCGATGGCGGCATCGGGCAGCGTGCCCCACGCTTCGCCGATCGCATGCTCGACATGCGCGCGATAGGCCCGCACCTCGTCCAGCGTCGGCCGGGTCAGCAGCCCGCGCGAGGGCCGCGCCATGCGGGCGCCTTCCGCCTCGTAATAGCTGTTGAACAGGAACGGCCAGCGCTCGTCGAACAACCGATATCCGGCGACATGATCGCGCAGGATGAAGGTCTCGAAGAACCAGGTCGTGTGCGCCAGATGCCATTTCGCGGGCGACGCATCAGGCATCGACTGGGCCGATGCATCGGCATCCGACAGATCGGCCGCGAGGGCCAAAGTCAGCGCGCGGACGTGCTGGAAACGCTGGAGGAGCTCCGGCCTCCGGTCTGGCATGTCGCGCGTCGGCGCGATCGCGTCGGCTCGTGCAGCCATGAAACGACTCTCCCGCTGAATGGGATCAACGACTTGCCCGCGGACTAAGTTGCGTTTCCGGAATCAATTTCAAGGGATACGAAGGCGTACCAGGACATAAAAAGAGGCCGGCAGGTTGCCCCGCCGGCCCAGGTTCTTCGCAGGAGGAAGCTCTTAGTAGTGGTAAGCCCGCTCGCCATGCTCGGCGATGTCGAGGCCCTCATGCTCGACCTCGGCGGAGACACGCATGCCCCACGTCTTGTCGATGATGAGGAAGAGGACGGCGGAGCCAATGCCCGAGATCAGCAGCGTGAGCAGCACGGCCTCGCCCTGCACGGTCAGCTGGTGGACCCAGTCATAGGGCGCCACGACCAGCGTGCCGGGCTTGGAGGCATAGTCCGCCACGCCCTGGCCACCGAAAGCGGGGTTGGCGAGGATGCCGGTCATCAGCGCGCCGGTGATGCCACCGATGCAGTGCACGCCGAACACGTCCAGCGAGTCGTCGTAGCCGAACTTGTTCTTCACCGTGGTGACGAAGAAGAAGCAGATCGGCGAGACCATCAGGCCGAGGATCACCGAGCCCATCGTGCTGGCGAAGCCCGAGGCCGGGGTGACGGCGACGAGGCCCGCGACGACGCCCGAGGCGGCACCGAGCAGCGAGGGCTTGCCCTTCACGGCCTGTTCGACGAGCAGCCAGGACAGGCCGGCGGCGGCGGTGGCGATCATGGTGTTCATGAAGGCGACCGAAGCGACCGAGCTCGCTTCCAGGTTGGAGCCGGCGTTGAAGCCGAACCACCCCACCCACAGCAGGGCGGCGCCGATCATGGTCATGGTCAGCGAGTGCGGCGGCATCGGCTCGGTGCCGTAGCCGATGCGCTTGCCGAGCAGGATGCACATCACGAGGCCGGCGATACCGGCATTGATGTGCACGACGGTGCCGCCGGCGAAGTCCAGCGCGCCCATCTGGTTGAGGAAGCCGGCGTGCGAGGTGACCTCGTCGATCGCCGCCTGGCCCTTGAGCGCGGCGACGGCGACGGCGTCAGGGCCGTCCCAGCACCACACCATGTGGGCGATCGGGAAGTAGATGAAGGTCACCCACAAGGCCACGAACAGCATCAGCGGCGAGAATTTGATGCGCTCCGCCACCGAGCCGATGAACAGCGCCGGAGTGATCATCGCGAACGTCATCTGGAAGAGGACGAACGTCAGCTCCGGGATATAGACGCCGTTCGAGAAGGTCGCGGCCGTCGCATTGGCGTCAACGCCCTTGAGGAACAGCTTGGAGAAGCCGCCGAAGAAAGGGTTGCCGGCGGTGAAGGCTTCCGAATAGCCCCAGCACACCCAGATCACGCCAACCATACAGACGATCATCAGCACCTGGGTGAGCACCGACAGCATGTTCTTGGTGCGGACGAGGCCGCCATAGAATAGCGCCAGGCCCGGGATCGACATCATCAGCACCAGCAGGGTGGAGACGAGCATCCAGGTGTTGTCGCCCTTGTTCACCGTGGGCGCCGGGATCGGCGAGGCGGCGGCCGCCTGCGCGAAAGCGGGGTGGGTGAGCAGCGCAGCCGCGCCGACCGCTCCCAGCCCGGCCAATATCTTGGTCGAAAGCTTCATGGTTCCCCCCTTCCTCACAGCGCGGTTTCGTCGATTTCGCCGGTGCGGATGCGTACCGCCTGCGCGAGATCGAGGACGAAGATCTTGCCGTCGCCGATCGCGCCGGTATTGGCCGCCTGCTGGATCGCCTCCACGACGCGCGGCGCCAGATCGGAGCCGCACGCGACCTCGATCTTGATCTTCGGCACCATGTTCGTGGAATATTCCGCACCGCGGTAGATTTCGGTCTGCCCCTTCTGCCGTCCGAAGCCCTTGACCTCCGTCACGGTCATGCCCGCGACGCCGATACCCGAGAGCGCTTCGCGCACCTCGTCCAGCTTGAATGGCTTGATGATGGCTATGATCAGTTTCATGCCGCCTCCCTGCTTTTGCTCCCGAAAGCAGGTTCGCAAGAGGCGTGCCAAGTAACGAAACCGCCTCATTCCGCGCCGCAGCATGATTCAGAGGCGAAACGACCGCCCGAGTCTTAGGCAGATCGAAAACGATGCTGCTTTTTTAGGCAGCGATATTGCCCGCGTCGTGCATAGCGCCTAGAGCTCGTATCCATGGACCAGCAAACGGATCGGAGGCTCGGCCTCGTGCATTCCGCACTCGTGCTGGGGGCGGCCTTCCTCGTGCTGGGTTGGCTCTATCTGCTGCTGCTCGGTGTGAAGGAGCCGCTGCGCCCGAGAGGGTGAGCGCGGCGCATCCTGCCGTTCGCCCTGAGCATGTCGCAGGGGCCATTCTTCTCTTCGATTATCTGAAAGGCTTCGACAGGCTCAGCCCGAACAGGTCGCGCTCAGCCTTCCCCGGCCAGCAATCGCAGCGCCAGCGCCTCGTCCGCTTCCGGCACCATCAGCCGCGCGGGCATCAGGCCGCCCAGGCCGATGCTGGCGACGCCGCCGTCGAACAGCACGGCCTCGATCCCGTCCGCCTCGAGCCGGGCGCGCGCCATTTCGGCGACGATCGCGTCCGGGAACGTCTCGATCTCGACCAGCGCCATCAGGCCGCCGTGCCGCCGACGGTGAGGCGGTCGATCAGCAAGGTCGGCTGGCCGACGCCCGCCGGCACCGACTGCCCGCCCTTGCCGCAGATGCCGATACCCTCGTCCAGCGCCATGTCGTTGCCGATCGCCTGCACCCGGGTGAGCACCGACGGGCCGTCGCCGATCAGGGTCGCGCCCTTGATCGGGGCGCCGAGCTTTCCATTCTCGATGCGATAGGCCTCGGTGCAGGAGAAGACGAACTTGCCCGAGGTGATGTCCACCTGCCCGCCGCCGAAGCTCTTGGCATAGATACCGGTCTTCACACGCCCCAGGATCTCGGCCGGATCGTCCCGCCCGCCCAGCATGAAGGTGTTGGTCATGCGCGGCATCGGCGCGTGCGCGAAACTCTCGCGCCGGCCATTGCCGGTGGCGGGCACACCCATCAGCCGCGCGTTCAGCCGATCCTGCATATAGCCCTTGAGGATGCCGTCCTCGATCAGTGTGTTGGCCTGGGTCGGCGTGCCCTCGTCGTCGATCGAGAGCGAGCCGCGCCGCTCGCCGATCGAGCCGTCGTCGATCACGGTGACACCGGGCGCCGCCACCCGCTCGCCGATGCGGCCGGAGAAAGCCGAGGAGCCCTTGCGGTTGAAATCGCCTTCGAGACCGTGGCCGATCGCCTCGTGGAGCAGCACGCCGGGCCAGCCGGGGCCGCACACCACGGTCATTTCGCCGGCCGGCGCCGCGATCGCCTCCAGATTGACCAGAGCCTGGGCCAGCGCCTCGTCGATCGCGCGCTCCCACGTCGCCGGCTCGAACAGGCGATCGTAGAGATAGCGGCCGCCAAGCCCGAAGAAGCCCGCCTCGCGCCGCCCGTTCTGCTCGGCGACGATCGAGACGTTGAGCCGCACCAGCGGGCGGATGTCGGTGGCGAGGAAGCCGTCCGGCCGCACGATCTCGACGACGCTCCACGAGCCGGACAGGCCGACCGACACCTGCGCGACCCTTGGGTCCCTCGCGCGGGCCATCGCGTCGATGCGCTGGCAGAGATCGACCTTCTTCGCGAAGGGCACCAGATCGAGCGGATTCGTCTCGCCATACAGGTGACGGTTGGTGCGGGCGGGCGGCGCGGCGATCTGCCCCTTGGCGGGATCGAGCAGCCGCATCGTCTCGGCGGCGCGCAGGATGGCGCGCTCGGAAATCTCATTGGCGTGGGCGAAGGCCGTGGTCTCGCCCGACACGCCGCGCAGGCCGAAGCCTGACTGGGTGGTGAAGTCGGCGGTCTTCAGCCGCCCGTCGTCGAAGCCGAAACTCTCCGACGCGAGATATTGGAGATAGAGCTCCCCGTCATCGCACGCGCCGAGCGTGGTCGCCGCGAGGCGCTGCGCCGCATCCGGGTCCAGCCCGTCGCGATAGAGGAAGGAGCGGGGATCGGAGAGGCTCGTCATGTCAGCCGATATAGGCGCGGGCCGCGCGAGGTCAAAGCCGGCACCAGCAACTCAGTCCGTTCGTCCCGAGGAGGAACTGGGCCTGCCGAAGGCCCTTCACGAAGGACATGCGGCGCGGATGCTTCGAGACGCCGCTTCGACTGGCTCGGCGGCTCCTCAGCACCAACGGTAACTCAAAAATTCAGGAAGAATCAGGCGGCTTCCGCGTGATCCGCCGCGCCGCCGATCAACACGAAGCGGCGATCGCAATAGCCGCACTCGACGAAGCCGGCCTCGTCAATCTCCAGGAATACGCGCGGATGGCCGAGCGCGGCACCGGAGGGAATGTCGCTGGCGCCGTCGCACACTACGCGCGAGGCGGTGACGCGGATCGTTTCGGGCGGTTGGTTGCTCACGAGGCGCCGCATAGCAAGCGGCCGGCGTCCGATCAATCGCCCCGATCGATCAGGCGACGAGAGCCGGCGCCTGGACGGCGACCGGGGCCGCATGCGGCACCTCGACCACGGTGACGAGCAGCGCGACCAGCACGGCTGCCACGAAGGCGAAGCGCGAGCGGCGGGCGAAGCTGGGAACGGCGGCCTGGGTCATAGCCGGGATGATCGCCGCAAATGCCTAACGACTCGTGAAGCGACAGGGTTAACGCGCCAACTTGACCTTCGCCGTTCGCTTCGAGCGCGGGGTCGAGCTTGTCGAGACCCGAAGTCGAGAAGTCGGCCGGGCGCGTTCTCGACGCTGCTCGAACCGAACGGGCCTGCGGTGATCTTCAAAAGTCCATCGAACCCTAGCGGCACGGCCCCGTACCGACTATCTGCGCGGACATGACCGACGCCGCCATCTCCATCCAGAATCTCCAGAAGACCTATGCCGGCGGCAAGACCGCGCTCCACGGCGTGAGCTTCGACGTGCCGACGGGCCAGATCTTCGGCTTGCTGGGGCCGAACGGCGCCGGCAAGTCGACGCTGATCAACATCCTCGCCGGCCTCGTCAACAAGACCGGCGGCACGGCGGAGATCTGGGGCTTCGACATCGACGAGCATCCGCGCAACGCCAAGCGCTCGATCGGCATCGTGCCGCAGGAGATCCTGTTCGATCCCTTCTTCAGCCCGCGTGAGGCGCTGGAAATCTATGCCGGCCTCTACGGCATCCCCAAGGCCGAGCGGCGCACGCTGGAGCTGCTGCGCGCCGTCCATCTGGAGGACAAGGCCGACGCTTATGCCCGCACGCTGTCGGGCGGCATGAAGCGGCGCCTGCTGGTGGCCAAGGCGCTGGTCCACAATCCGCCGGTGCTGGTGCTCGACGAGCCGACCGCCGGCGTCGACGTCGAATTGCGCCAGCAGCTGTGGGCCTATGTCCGTGAGCTCAACGCGCGCGGCACCACGGTGGTGCTGACCACCCATTATCTCGAAGAGGCGCAGGAGCTTTGCGATCGCATCGCGATCATCAACCATGGCCGCCTGATCGCCAACGAGCCGACCTCCACCCTGCTCGCCAAGGCGCAGGAGAAGGTCGTCGAGGTGACGCTGGACCGCGACATCAGCGCCGCGCCCGATTCGCCGCTGTTCGAGAAGGCCGAGCTCAAGAGCGAGCGCGTGATCGCCATCACCTATCACAAGGACAAGGTGAATGCCGGCGAGGTGCTGACCGCGCTCAACGGCGCCGGCTACAGCGTGGTCGACGTCTCGACCCGCGAGGCCGACCTGGAGGACGTGTTCCTCAGCCTCACCTCGGACAAGGCCGCCGCATAGTGGCGACGCGGCCCTTCGACGTCGTCATCGTCGGGTCGGGCGCGGCGGGGCTGACCGCCGCGCTGTCGCTCGCCGAGCGTTTCAAGGTCGCGGTGCTCGCCAAGGGCGGGCTCTCGGAGGGCTCCACCAACTGGGCGCAGGGTGGCATCGCCGCCGTGCTCGAAGAGGGCGACAGCTTCGAGAATCATATCGACGACACGATGGTCGCGGGCGCGGGCCTCAACAACCGCGCCACCGTCGAGTTCGTGATCGAGGGCGCCCCGGCGGCGATCGAGAAGCTGGTAAAGCTCGGCGTGCCCTTCAACCAGGAAGGCAATGCCCTCCATCTGACCCGCGAGGGCGGGCACAGCCACCGCCGCATCGCCCATGTCGACGACGCGACCGGTCATGCCGTGCAGGTCGCGCTCGAAAAGGCGGCGGTCGCGCATCCCAACATCACGCTGATCCCCGACATGGCGGTGATCGACCTCGCCACCTCGCGCCATGGCGAGCGCTATCTCGGCGACGGCCATGTCTGGGGCGTCTATGCGCTCAACCGGCGCTCGGGCCAGGTCGAATTGTTCACCGGCAAGGCGACGATCCTCGCGACCGGCGGCGCGGGGCGCACCTATCTCTATTCCACCGCCCCGCGCGGCGCGACCGGGGACGGCATCGCCATGGCGTGGCGCGCCGGCGCGCGCGTCTCCAACATGGAGATGATGCAGTTCCACCCGACCTGCCTGTGGAATCTAGAGGTCAAGAATTTCCTGATCACCGAGGCGATGCGCGGCGAGGGCGGGCGCCTGAAGCTGCCGCCGGGCGTGCCGGGCGCCGGCCACCGCTTCATGCCCGATTTCGATCCGCGCGAGGAGTTGGCGCCGCGCGACATCGTGGCGCGCGCGATCGACCACGAGATCAAGCGGCTGGGCCTCGATTACGTCCATCTCGACATCAGCCACCAGCCGCCCGAATTCGTGAAGCAGCATTTCCCGACCATCCATGCCAAGCTGCTGACGCTCGGCATCGACATCACCACCGATCCGATCCCCGTCGTCCCCGCCCAGCATTATACCTGCGGCGGCATCATCGTGGACCTGAAGGGACGCACCGATCTGCCCGGCCTTTATGCGGCGGGCGAATGCACCCAGTCCGGCCTGCACGGCGCCAACCGCCTCGCGTCCAACTCGCTGCTCGAATGCTTTGTGTTCGGCGAGGCGGCGGCGGGCCACATCACCCGTCATTTCGACGAGATGCCCGCGCCCCCGCCGATCCGCCCGTGGGACGAGAGCCGCGTCACCGACTCGGACGAGGAGGTCATCGTCCAGCACAATTGGCGCGAGATCCGGCGCTTCATGTGGGATTATGTCGGCATCGTGCGCACCACCAAGCGGCTGGAGCGCGCGCAGCACCGCATCAAGCTGCTCCGCCGCGAGGTGGAGGATTATTACGGCGAGTTCCGCGTCACCGCCGACCTGATCGAGCTGCGCAACCTCGTCGAGGTGGCGGACCTGATCGTGCGCTGCGCGCTGTCCCGCAAGGAAAGCCGGGGCCTGCATTACACGCTGGACTATCCGGCGATGCTGCCCGAGGCGCAGGATACGATCCTGGTGCCTTAAGGCATCGGGCACCCATATGCCGTTCGGGCCGGCGGACGGAATCCGGATGGGGTTTCCCTCACCCCGAAACGGGCATAAGTCCGCAGCCGAAGCGCCATTCCGGCGCCCCCGGAGGACGAGGTGCCCATGGCCAAGTGGCTCGACGAGACGATCGCGGTTTCCCCGCAGATCAGCGTGGCGGAGATTGCGGACGCGCAGGCCAACGGCATCCGCATGATCGTCAACAATCGCCCCGACGGCGAGCAGCCCGGCCAGCCGACGGCGGCCGAGATCGGCGCGGCGGCGGGAGCGGCGGGCCTCGGCTATGTCCATATTCCGGTCGACCATTCGGGCTTCTCGCTCGATCAGGTCGAGGCGATGACGGCGGCGCTGGCCGAGCCCGGCCCCGCGCTGGCCTTCTGCCGGTCGGGCACGCGATCGACCTACCTCTGGGCGCTGGCGCGCGGTGCGGCGGGCGACGAGCCGAGCGAGATCGCGGCCAAGGCGGCCAATGCCGGCTACGACGTCGCGCAGTTGCTGCCGATGATCGAAAGCCTCCGCCCCAAGGGCTGAGCGCTCAGCGCGTCGCGCCCGGCGTCCAGAGGATGTCGCGCGCGCCGCCGCCGTTGATCACGCGGCACAGCGTGAACAGGTGATCGGACAGGCGGTTCAGATAGGTGAGCGCCAGCGGATTGAGGCGGGCGCCCGTCGCCGCCGCGACCGCCGCGCGCTCGGCCCGGCGCACGATCGCGCGGGCGAGGTGGAGATGCGCCGCCGCCGGCTCGCCGCCGGGCAGGATGAAGCTGGTGAGCGGGCTGAGCGTCGCGTTCATCGCGTCGATCTCGCCCTCCAGCCGGTCGATCTGGCCCTGGACGATGCGCAGCGCCATGCCGGTGGGCGCGAAATCCTCGCCCGGCGTGGCGAGATCGGCGCCGAGATCGAACAATTCGTTCTGCACGCGGCCGAGCATCGCCGTCGCCTCGCTTTCCGCCGGCAGATAGAGGCGCGCGATGCCGATCGCCGAATTCGCCTCGTCCACCTCGCCGATCGCGGCGATGCGCGGATCGTGCTTCGGTGCCCGCGATCCGTCGACCAGCCCGGTTTCGCCGGCATCGCCGGTGCGGGTGTAGATCTTGTTGAGCTTGACCATCAGCCGCGCGCCATCAACCGGCGTGGGGATGGGCGAGCAGCAACAGGAGCACCGCCGCGATCACCGCCAGCGCCTGGAACTGGATGCGCCGCCACATCATGTTGTTCTGCTTGAGGCTGGATTCGCTCGGCCCGGCGGAGGGATCGCGGCGCAGTTCCTCGTCCTTGGTGCGCAGGAAGACGATGATGCCCCTCACCAGCGCGACGAGCGCGCCGATGGCGAGGAGCACGACGAGGATGGCGAGGATGGTCTGCATGCGCGGATCGTAGGCCTCGGGAGAGGCGGCGTCCACTTCCTCTGAAATCCTCCCCCTGGCGGGGGAGGATTTCATAGTCCCGGCATCTCCCCCCGCCGCAGCGCCGCCGCCAGCATCACCGCATCCACCCCCCGCGCCCGCAGCTCCGCGAGGCTCTCGCTCCCCCGCCGCTTGGCCAGCCGCTCGCCGCTCGCATCCACCAGCAGCGGATGATGGTGATAAAGCGGCGTCGGCAGCCCGAGCAGCGCCTGCAGCAGCCGATGGATGTGCGTCGCCTCGAACAGATCGGCGCCGCGCACCACGTCGGTGACGCGCTGCCACGCATCGTCCACCGTCACCGCGAGATGGTAGGAAGCCGGCGCATCCTTGCGCGCCAGCACCACGTCGCCGAAGCGCAGCGGATCGGCCGCGATCTCGCCCCTGCCCGAATCCTGCCAGTATAGCGGCCCGGTCTGCGCCGACGCCCGGTCCATCGCGATCCGCCAGGCATGGGGTTCCCGCTCCATCCGCTGCTCGCGCGCAACCGGATCGAGCGCGCGGCAGGTGCCGGGATAGACCGCGCCGTCGGGGCCATGCGGCGCACTCGCCGCATTGGCGATGTCGGCGCGCGTGCAGAAACAGGGATAGAGCAGCCCGGCCGACCCCAGCGCGCCGAGCGCGGCGCGATAGGCGTCGTGCCGGGCCGACTGGCGGATCGCGTCGCCGTCCCAATGCAGGCCCAGCCAGCGCAAATCCTCCTCGATCCCGGCCACGAACTCCTCACGCGCGCGGCCGGGGTCGATGTCCTCGATCCTGAGCAGGAAGCCGCCGCCCCGCGCCCGCGCGAAGTCGTGCGCGCGGATCGCGGAGAAAGCGTGTCCCGCATGCAACCGCCCCGTCGGGCTCGGCGCGAAGCGCGTGACGACAAGGCCAACATCTGTGGATATCATAAACCCGGCTCTTGACCGCGAGTCGCGGCTGTTGTGTCATGGGCTCGTCACCAAGATCGGGCATCCGAACGGGCGACGAAGACGACGCTGCCTTACCGGCATCGCGTCCTGAGTGCGACAGGGCTCTGAACCGGGCGGCGCGGCGTGCGACGCGGAGGTTCATGTCGTTCGATGTATCATCCCGATCTTATCCGACATCCCGACGGATGCCCGACGCTGGTGCTGAACGCGGATTACACGCCGCTCAGTTACTATCCCCTCTCGCTCTGGCCCTGGCAGACCGCGATCAAGGCGGTGTTCCTGGAGCGGGTCGACATCGTCTCGCATTATGAGCGCGAGGTGCATTCGCCCAGCTTCACGATGAAGCTGCCGTCGGTGATCGCGCTGCGCCAGTTCGTGAAGCCGTCGGCCTATCCGGCCTTCACCCGCTTCAATCTGTTCCTGCGCGACAGCTTCGAATGCCAATATTGCGGCGGCCGGCACGATCTCACCTTCGATCATGTCATTCCCCGCGCCCAGGGCGGCCGGACGACGTGGGAGAATGTCTCCACCGCCTGCGCACCGTGCAACCTGCGCAAGGGCGGCCGCACGCCGAAGCAGGCGCATATGAGCCTGACGCAGGAGCCGCATCGCCCGACGAGCTGGGCCTTGCAGGAGAATGGCCGCCGCTTCCCGCCCAATTATCTGCACGATAGCTGGCGGGACTGGCTGTATTGGGATGTGCCGCTGGAGGCGTGATCCGCGCACGAAACTGACAGCGCAGGACAAGCTTTCCGAAACGAAGCATTGACGGCGGCCCCGCTGCGATGCAGCAACCGCCCATGGCCAGCGCACCCCCGATCACGCAGAACCCCGATGTCCGCTTCCTCGGCAAGCTGCTCGGCGACGTGATTCGCGGCTATGGCGGGGACCAGCTGTTCCGGCGGATCGAATATATCCGCTCGGTCTCGGTCGATCGCGCGCGCGGCATCGCCGGGGCGGATGCGATCGACGCGGGGCTGGAGGCGCTGACCCTCGACGACACGCTCGCCTTCGTGCGCGGCTTCATGCTCTTCTCGATGCTCGCCAACCTCGCCGAGGACCGGCAGGGCATCGCCGCCGAGCCCGATGCCGACATGGCCCATGCGCTGGCGCGCCTGCAGAAGCAGGGCATCGGCAAGGATACGGTGCTCGCGCTGCTCGAACGCTCGCTGGTCGTCCCCGTGCTGACCGCGCACCCGACCGAGGTGCGGCGCAAGAGCATGATCGACCATCGCAACCGCATCGCCGAGCTGATGCTGCTCAAGGATGCGGGTGCGGCCGAGACGCCGGACGGCGACCTCATCGACGAGGCGATCGTCCGCCAGATCGCCCTCCTCTGGCAGACCCGCGCGCTGCGCCGCGAACGCCTCTACGTCGCCGACGAGATCGACACCGCGCTCGCCTATCTGCGCGACGTGCTGCTGCCGACGCTGCCGGCACTCTATGCACGCTGGGACCGGGCGCTGGGCCATCGCGCGCCGAGCTTCCTGCGGCTCGGCAACTGGATCGGCGGCGACCGCGACGGCAACCCCAACGTCAAGGCCGACTCGCTGCGCCTGGTGCTGGCGCGATCGGCCGAAGCGGTGCTGGGCTATTATCTGACGGCGATCCACGAGCTCGGCGCGGAACTCTCCATTTCCACCGAGCTCGCCCCGCTCGACAAGGATGTCGGCGCGCTGGCCGAGGAGGCGCACGATCCCGGCCGCAATCGCGACGACGAACCCTATCGCCGCGCGCTGACCGGCATTTACGCCCGCCTCGCCGCCACGTTCGAGGCCATTGTCGGCCACCCGCCATCGCGCCCGGCCCGCATCCCGGCCGAAGCCTATGCCGATCCCCAGGCGCTGCGCCACGATCTCGCGACGCTGGCGCATGCGCTGGGCGAACAGGGCGGCGACAGCCTGAAGAGCGGCGGCGCGCTGGGCCGGCTGATTCGCGCGATCGACACGTTCGGCTTCCACCTCGCCACGCTCGACCTGCGCCAGAATGCCGACGTGCATGAGCGCGTCGTCGCCGAGCTGCTTCAGGTGGCGGGCGTCGCCGACGACTATCTGGACCTGGCCGAGAAGGACCGCATCGCGATCCTGCGCCGCGAGCTGGCGCACGGCCGCCCGCTTTCCAGCGACTGGGGCGACTATTCGGACGAGACCCGGACCGAGCTCGCGATCCTGCGCGCCGCGGCCGAGGCGCACCGGCTTTACGGGCCGGGCTGCATCCGCATCTACAACATCTCCAAGTCCGAAAGCGTGTCCGACATGCTGGAGGTGCACACCCTGCTCAAGGAGGTCGGCCTCTACCGGCCGGCCGCCAAGGCAGGCGAGGCGCCGCATGCGGCGGTGATGGCGGTGCCGCTGTTCGAGACGATCGGCGACCTCGAAAACGCCCCGCAGGTGATGACCGACTGGTTCGCCCTCCCCGAAATCGCCGCGCTGTCGAAGGCGCGCGGTCACCAGGAGGTGATGGTCGGCTATTCGGACAGCAACAAGGATGGCGGCTACCTCACCTCGGTCTGGTCGCTGCATCAGGCGAGCCGCGCCCTTGCCCCGGTGTTCGGGAAAGCCGGCGTCGCCATGCAGCTCTTCCACGGGCGCGGCGGCGCGGTCGGGCGCGGTGGCGGCTCGTCCTTCGCGGCGATCCTCGCCCAGCCGCCGGGCACGGTGAACGGCCGCATCCGCATCACCGAGCAGGGCGAGGTGATCGCCGCCAAATATGGCACGCGCGAGAGCGCCGCGACCAATCTCGAGGCGATGGCGTCGGCCACCCTGCTGGCGTCGCTGGAAAAGCCCAAGCTGTCCGAAAAGGATTATGAGCGCTTCGCCACCGCCATGGCGACGATTTCCGGCACCGCCTTCGATGCCTATCGCGATCTCGTCTATGGCGACGATGCGTTCCGCACCTTCTTCCGCCAGATCACTCCGCTGACCGAGATTGCCGGCCTCAAGATCGGCTCGCGCCCGGCCAGCCGCACCAAGTCGGACCGGATCGAGGACCTGCGCGCCATCCCGTGGGTGTTCAGCTGGGCGCAGGCGCGGATCATGCTGCCGGGCTGGTACGGCGTCGGCGCCGGGCTTTCGGGCTTTGGCGACATGGGCCTGCTGCGCGAGATGCTGGAAGCCTGGCCCTTCCTCGCCGCGACGCTCGCCAACATGGAGATGGTGCTGGCGAAATCCGACATGAAGATCGCCGCTTATTACCTGCCGCTCGTCGAGGACAAAGCGATGGGCGAGCGCTTCTTCGGCCGCATCCGCGACGGCTGGCAGCAGGCGCATGATTGCCTGCTCGCGGTCACGCGCCAGACCCGCCTGCTGGAGAAGCATCCGACGCTCGACGCCTCGATCCGCCTGCGCCTGCCTTATATCGAACCGCTCAACCTGCTCCAGGTCGAACTGCTCAAGCGCCATCGCGCCGGCGAGGAGGATGCCCGGATCAAGGAAGGCATCGAGCTTTCGATCAACGCCATCGCGACGGCCTTGCGCAACAGCGGCTGATCGGGCACAGGGCGACCGTTCCTGGGGAGTAGCCACCCGCGCGTTTCGGCGGGGCCTTCGTCAACATACTCGGTGCTGCCGTCTCCGGCGGACCGTGGCGAAGGCAGCGGATCGTCATCCGCCCGGCAAGACCACGACGCTGCGCCTTCCGCCGTGGCCGGGAGGGCGCCCGCGTCGTCGTCTGCCCTCGGCCCCGGGATGCTTGCGATCATGGCTGGAATGTTCACCCTCGGCGCGCTCGGCCTCGGCCTGTCGGTCGATGCCTTCGCCGCCGCCGTCGGCAAGGGCGCCTCGATCGGCACGCCCCGCTGGCGCGACGCGATCCGCATCGGCGCGGTGTTCGGCGCGTTCGAGGCGATCATGCCTTGCATCGGCTGGCTGATCGGCAAGGCGGTGGCGACCTGGTTCTCCGAATATGGCGGCTGGATCGCCTTCCTCCTGCTGGTCGGCGTCGGCGGGCACATGATGTGGGAGGCCTGGCATGGCGATCTCGCCGCCGAACACGAGGCGGACGAGAAGAAGCCCGCCATGGGCATGCTCTCGGTCGCGCTGACCGCCGTCGCCACCTCGATCGACGCGCTGGCGGTGGGCGTCAGCCTCGCGGTGATGGGCGTGCCGCTGCTCGCCGCCTGCATCGTGATCGGCGGCGTCACCACCATCATCGCCACCAGCGGCGTGATGATCGGCAAGCATGCCGGCCTCTGGCTCGGCCGCTATGCCGAGGTCGCCGGCGGCGCGGTGCTGATCCTGATCGGTGCGGCGATCCCGGTGCAGCAGTTCCTGATGAAGGGGTGAGCGATGCCTTTTCCCGCTTTCGCGGGAGAAGGGGGGAGTCTTCGGGACGTCGAGCGCGAAGCCAGGATCATATCACCCCGTTCGTCCTGAGCTTGTCGAAGGACGTGCTGCAGACGCCGCGCTTGGGGCACGTCCTTCGACAAGCTCAGGACGAACGGATTTGATCGAGTGCCCTATGCTTCGGCAGGCGCCGGCCCAGGAAAAAGACCCTCACCCTGATGCACCCGCGAAAGTGGGAGAGGGCCTTGAGGAATCACGCCGCCACCGGCAGGTCCACCGTCACCGCCAGCCCCCCGCCGTCCCGATTCTCCGCGTGGATCGAGCCGCCATGCGCCTGCGCGATCGAGCGGGCGATGGCGAGGCCGAGGCCGAGCCCGCCTGTCGAGCGGCTGCGCGAGGGCTCGTGGCGCTCGAACGGTTCGAACATGCGGTCCAGCTCGTTCTCGGGAATGCCGGGGCCGCGATCCGCGACGGTGAGCCGCGCCCGATCGATGTCGCGGCGTACGCTGAGCTCCGCCCCGCCGGCATATTTGACGGCATTGTCGATCAGGTTCTGGAGCAGCCGCTCCAGCGCCGACCGGTCCCCGCTGACCACCGCGCGGTCAATCCCGGCGACGGCGACGGGCGATCCGGTGTCGGTCGCCTGCCCCGCCAGCCGCCGGGCCAGCATCGAAAGATCGACCGGCTCGCGCTCGCCCATGCCGGCGTCCCCGCGCAGGAAGCCAATCGTGGCGGCGACCATCTGGCGCATCTGCTCGATATCGGCCTGCACCGGCCCCCGGATCTTCTCCGGCGCCGCCTCGATGCGGAAGGCGATGCGGGCGAGCGGCGTGCGCAGATCGTGCGCGATCGCCCCGATCATCGCCGCGCGCTCGCGCATGTTGGTGCGCAGGCGGCCGTGCATCGCGTTGAGCGCCTGCCCCGCCACCTCCAGCTCGCGCGGCCCCTCGACCGGGATGGGCGGCGCATCGCGATCATGGTCGAGCCGCTCGACCGCGGTGGCGAAGCGGCGGATCGGCCGGGTCAGCCGCCGCGCGAACAGCCAGGCGAAGGGCAGCATGGCGAGCGCCGAGACGCCGAACCAGATCGCGGTGCGCTGCTGCCAGGCCGAGACGCGCGCCGGCGGCAGGGTGCGCAGCACGCGCCATCCGCCGGCGGGATCCCGCTCGGCCGCGACGACGGTGTTGAAGAAATAGGGCTGACCATGCCGCATCGGCACGGCCCCCGATCCCGGTTGGCGCGTGAAGGGGAACACTTCGGACTGGTCGGCCTGGAAATAGAGCCGCACGTCGTCGATCGGCCGGGCGAGCTGCGCGGCCAGGCGGCGCGTGATTCGCGGATCGGCGATCATGCCGTCGTCGGCGGCCGGCGGCGCGTCCATCCGGAGCACGACCAGCTTGGCGTCCGATCCCGGTTCCAGCGCCAGCCGTTCGGCCAGCTCGGTCATCGTATAGAAATCGGGGCGCGGCGCCGGCAGGTAGATGATCAGCAACACGGAAACGAGCTGCGCGATCGCCAGCCCCGCCAGCAGCAGGATCAGCGTCTGCCAGAAAAGGGGCAGCGACCGGAAGCGCATCAGCCCTCCTCGGGCTTCAGCGACAGCATATAGCCTTCGTTGCGGATCGTGCGGATCGGATCGCCCGGCCCCAGTTTCTTGCGCAG
>Ga0105239_10000272_pt1 | contig 76664 bp, 74 predicted proteins | sample KBSC44metaG_FD_92761 | JGI IMG/M metagenome (GOLD analysis project Ga0105239, IMG submission 92761) | Corn rhizosphere microbial communities from Kellogg Biological Station, Michigan, USA - KBS C4-4 metaG | ecosystem: Host-associated > Plants > Roots > Rhizosphere > Soil | place: Michigan, USA...
TCCGGAGCCGCGGATCGGATCGCACTGATACAGATAATAAGGTCTCACCCGCCGCTTCAGCAGGCCGTGCATCAGCGGCTTTATAATGTCGGCATCGTCGTTGATGCCCTTGAGCAGCACGGTTTGGCTGCCGAGCGGAATGCCCGCATCCGCCAGGCGCGCCGTCGCTTCGGTCACCTCCGGCGTCAGTTCCGCCGGATGGGTGAAGTGAAGGCTCATCCAGAGCGGATGGTGCTTGCGGAATATCTGGACCAGGTTCTTGGTCACGCGCTGGGGCGTGACGGTCGGCATTTTGGTGCCGATGCGGATGAATTCGATGTGCTTGATGGCCCGCAGACGCCCCAGCAGCCAGTCGAGCTTGTCGTCGCCCAAGGTCAGCGGGTCGCCGCCGGACAGCAGCACATCGCGGACCTCGGTGTGCTTTTCGAGATAGGCCAGCGCTTGTTCCCACTGGCGGGTCGAAAACTGGTACTCCCCACCCGGATTGCCGACCACGCGCGCCCGCGTGCAGTACCGGCAATAGGTCGAGCAGGTCCCCGTCGTCAGGAACAACACCCGGTCGGGATAGCGGTGGACGAGCCCGGGCGCGACCGTGTCGTGGTCCTCGCCAAGCGGATCGTCATCCTCCCCCGGAAGGCGGACATACTCGTCGCCCGTCATAATGTGGGTGCGGCGCAACGGTTCGCGCGCGTCGGTGAGGCTCATCAGGCTCGCGTAATAGGGCGTGATGCCTACCGGAAGCGATCCTTCGTGGCGCTCCACAGCGCTGCGCTCATCGTCGGACAGGCGGAAGACCCGGGCAAGCTCATCCAGCGTGCGGATGCGTGCGCGCATTTGCCAGCGCCAGTCGTTCCACTCGATGGTCGATGTGTTGGGGTAGAAGCGGCGGTAGAAAGCTTTGGTCTCGGGACCGACGGGAAAGCGCAGCGCCGCCTGCTTGTGCGCCTTCGCCCCGACTTTCGGAAAACTCTGGGGATGCGTGTCCGGTTTCGGTCGGACGGACCGTAGCGGAGGCTTGAGTTCCTGCCGCCGCAGCATCTGGAGACTCATCGGTGTCTCACAACCACTCCCGTTGTGCGCAGGAAGCCCCAGCGGCTTCGCGTCGAACGCCACAACAACACACGCGGATATTTAGCGGCTTCGGCGGTTTGTCAAGTCAAGCGGCGCGAGTACTGGAACAGATTGCGGTTTTCTCAAGAAAAGACGTTCACGAATTCGATGGATTATTGAAGTCGATGCAAGACATCTCAAGTATTCGCGTGTCGACCACCCGACTCAACGTTAACGATTGCGCGAATGCTTTTGGAGAACAGCCATTTGCGGGCCTTCGCAATAACTTCGCATAACCCTTCAGTCTTTCGCTTATGCACAGACCATGCATGCGCAACGCAAGTCTTCGTCGCGTTCATGACTTCGCGCGCGCACGCGGTACGAGTCTGTGAATTCTCGTGAGCAATCGGTGAATGTGATCGATGAAAGTGCGGCGGCGCGCAGCGCGCGCGACTCACTCTTGCGGTGGCGTCGTCTCTTGATGGGATGGCGTGACGCGATAAAGCGTGATGTGAGCCGGTCTGCCGCGTGAGTAGTTGAACCCGGAAACCTGGTCGAGCGGCACCGCGTCCGCTTCGAGCTCCGCGAGATGCGCCAGGAAGGCATCGCGCTGTCCGTCCTGTACCGCAACGAGGCCGCCCTGGGCGGCGCCGATCTCCGCCGCGCCGTAGCCATCCGTCAGGTGCGTCTTGGTGCCGATGAGAAACAACGCACTCGGCTCCGTATAGCCGGCGAGTACCGGCGCTGGATCGCCCGGCCGCGCGTGGCGCGCGATCATCGCCGCTTCACGGGGACTGAGCGTGAACTGATCCAGCCGTGGCGCGGTATCCAATGTCAGCACCGCGTAAACGCTCAGCGCCGTCACGGTCGCCAGCACCGCGGCAAGGCCCTTTGCATCCCGCCAAGCCGCGACGGTCGTGGCCAGTGCGAGAACGCCCGGCACCGCAGCCACCGCGATCAGGCCCCAGGTTGTTCCCGTGCCGTAGTAGCGGGGCAATAGCGCGGCGCCCACGACGAGTGCCGCAGCACCGATAAGGAAATAGATCGCAGAGACTTTGGGTAACAGGCGCCGCCAGTCCGGCAGACCATCCTCGCGCGGGGCCGATGCGAAGGCCGCGGCCATCATGGCCAGCGCCGGATAGGCAGGCAGGATGTAATGCGGCAACTTAGTCGGTACGAGTTCAAACAGAAGGTAGTTCGCACCGGCCCATGCCAACAGGAAGCGCGCTGCCGGCTGGCGGTGATCGATGACTGCGCCTGCCACGGCCGGAATAAGAAAGAGAGTCGCCGGCCAGAACGATGCAGCGGTCAGCAGCAGATAGTAGCCGGGAGGCTGGCCGTGTGATTCCTGACCGCCGGCGATTTTGGCGCCGAAGTCATGGCCGAGAGCCTGTTCATAAAACGCGCCGTGACTTTGCAATGCGATGGCGACCAGCCACGGCAAGACGATCAGAAGGGTCAGGACAAGTCCCCAGACCGGATGCAGCCGCCCCAACCAACGCCATTCGCGATCCCAGATTGCCAGCGCCGCGATCGTTACGCCGACGACACCGATAATCACGGGCCCCTTGATGAGGATGCCGATGGCGAACGACGCCCACCCGAGCAATGCGAGCCGCCTGGACAAGGGCGGGCTATCGGGATTGCGCGCGAGATAGGCGCGGAGCAACACACCCTGCGCGCCGACAACGGTCGCGAGCAGGGCAGCATCGGTCTTCGCGATCTTGGATTCGGCGCAGAGCAGCAAGGTCAGCCCGAGCAGCAATGCGCTCAGAAACGCGCCCTCGGCACTCAGGAATGCGCTCGCGCACCAGAAGGTGAGCGCCACCGCTGCAAACGCACCCAGCAAGGACGGGATGCGATAGGTCCAGATGCGGTCGCGGCGGTCGTCGCCCGTGACCGCGCCGACGGCGGCCGTCGATACCGCCTGAAGCCAATAGATGCCAACGGGCTTTTTGTAGCGCGGCTCGACGCCAAAGCGGATGTCGACGAAATTGTGCGTCTCGAGCATCTGCTTGCTGGCCTGCGCGAACCGGCTTTCGTCGCGGTCCAGCGGCGAAATGGTAAAGAAGCCGGGCAGCCACGCCGCGAAGCACAGAACGAACAGCACCGCCAAGGGCCAGCGCCGAATCAGTGCGAGAATGGGATTAGGCTTCGCGGGCGCTTCGGTCATTTCTCTCCGCACGCCCGGCCTGTTGCCTTGGCGGGCCGCCCTGTATAAGGCCCCCGCTTTGGGCAGGAAAGGCGCCGGCAGGCGAAGAACCATAGATGTCGGAAGTACCGGTGCCGTTTTCCCTGATCGTCGCCGTCAAGGACGAGAAGGAGAACATGGCGCCCCTCATCGGCGAGATCGCCGAGACGCTGAAAGGGCACGACCTCTCGACCTGCGAGGCGATCTTCATCGACGACGGATCGAGCGACGGCACCGCCGCGGAGCTGGTGCGGCTGCGTGCCGTGCTTCCGTGCCTGCGCGTGCTCGTGCATGGCCGCAATCTCGGCAAGAGCGCGGCCCTGCGCACGGGCATCCGCGCTGCAAAGCATCCGATCGTCATCACCATGGACGGCGACGGGCAGAACGATCCCGCCGACCTTCATCTCATGTTGGCGCCGTTTGCGGGTGCCGGCCCTGACCTTGGCCTCGTCGCGGGCCAGCGCATCAAGCGCCAGGACACGTTCTCCAAACGCTGGGCGTCGAAGATCGCCAATCCGGTCCGCCGCTGGCTGCTCAACGACGGGACGCGCGATTCCGTTTGCGGCTGGAAAGCGATGCGGCGCGAGGTGTTCCTGAGCCTGCCTTATTTCGACAACATGCACCGCTTCCTGATCGCGCTCACAATGCGCGAGGGCTATCAGGTGAAGCTGATCGACGTGAAAGACCGGCCTCGCGCGCACGGCACGTCCAAATACACGAATTGGGGACGACTGATGGTGGGCATCCCCGACCTCTTAGGCGTCGCCTGGCTGATGCGGCGTTTCCGCGGGCGTGCGGAATCCAGGGAGATCTGAATGACCGGACATCTCTTGTCGGCGATCACGCCGGATCGCATCTGGCTTATCCTCGGCTTCGCGGGTCAGGCGCTGTTCGCGTCGCGCTTCCTGGTGCAATGGTTTCGCAGCGAAATGGAGGGACGCAGCGTCGTCCCCCTCGCCTTCTGGTACTTCAGCATCGCGGGCGGATTGGTATCGCTCGTCTATGCCATCCATATCGGCAGCGCGCCCTTCGCGGTTGGCCAGGGCAGCGGCCTCTTGGTCTATGCCCGGAATCTGTACCTGATTTTCCGCGAACGCGCGGCGTTGAGACGTGCGGAAGCCGATGGCAGCGCGGCCCCTATTGCGATCCCGGACGATGCAGTAAAGAAGGTGTGAGGGTCAGTTCCGGGGAGTCCATCGATGCTTCGTCTTATTCCGCTGCTGGTCATCCCGGTGGCGATCTATAATTTGTTTGCGTTTGGTGGGAATGTTGCCGGCTATCACGATATTCAGGGCATGTTGACGGCGACGCGCTCTGTCACGATGTTTTCCGGCGACGCGTGGAACATCAGTTTCGGCGATATTCTGCTTCTGCTCGGCCTTGCCATGTTGTTCATCGAGGTCATCAAGGCCACCCGCTCGAGTTCCAAGCAACTCGTCAACCACGGCCTATCGATGGTCGTGTTCGTCGTCGCGTTGATCGAGTTCATCACGTTGAAGGGATTTGCGACCTCGACCTTTTTCTTCCTCGTGATGTTCACGCTCTTCGACGTGGTTGCGGGGTACACGATCTCGGTGGTGTCCGCCGAGCACGATCTCGGCATAGGCCGGACCCGCAACGACTAGCCTTTTGGACCCAAAGGCCGGAAACCGGGCGCCCCGGACGCCCGGCTTGCTTTGCGCCCCAATTTCTATAAATCCCTGCGCCTTGTTGCGTGGACAGATGGCCGAGTGGTTGAAGGCGCACGCCTGGAAAGTGTGTAACGGTTAATAGCCGTTCGAGGGTTCGAATCCCTCTCTGTCCGCCAGACCAGCAGACTCTCCGTTCTCCGATCGCGTGACGGCATCGCACTTTGCCGACCGGCGAGACCTCGCCGTCGATAGCAACGACATTCCGCAAAAGTTTCGTCACGAAAGCGTGGGTGCGCTAGTGACGAACGCGCACACGCCGGGGTTGACAGTCCTATAGCGTCAAATAGGATTTGTCGGGAGCGCGGGTGGGCAGTTTTCGGGGGGCGTGTATGGGGTTGCAGCACCGCGATCGCGAATTTCTCTCGTCTGAGGATGACCGCGAAGACACGTTTTCACCGCATCTTTCGGATGTCTCCGTCGCGGCAACGATGCCGCCGCTCACGAGGGGAGCATCGCCTGACCAACACCACGACACGCTGTACATCGAGTTCGACACCACCGTTCCAGCCGGGACCGACTGGCAGTTCGACCGTCTCGCAGTCGAGATCGCACCGGTGTACCACTTTGAAGGAGCGTCGTTCTACAACTACGGCAAGCTGACTGTGACGACGGCCGCAGGCGCCGTCGGGGTCAGATCCGACCCGCTTTGCGACTATTCCACCAACGTGATCGAGAATTTCGGCGTGATCCAGGTGTCCGCGGCGATGAGCCATCAGACTGGCCACGCGCCGGTCGCAATAGGCATTCAGGCGGACCAGTCCATGGCACCACTCTACAACGAAGCCGGCGGCCAGATCATCGTTCAAGGCGAAGTGGCCTACGGTGTCTTCGACACCGACTTCCTGAACCCCATCCACAATGACGGCCTAATTCAGGTTACTGGCATCGACCAGACCGCAGGGCTCTATCTGCATAACGCGGGTTGGATCGTCACGAACGGCGGCGAAATCACCGTGCACGGAGGCAACGGCAATCAGACTTATGGTGTGCTTTTCGGCAGTGGCGGCAGTTCCCTTGTAAACGACGGCGAGATCTCCGTAACGGCCGATTCAAACACAGACGGCACGGTTGGCATCCAATGGTACGTAACCAGCACCACCTCCATCATCAATCACGGAACGATCAGCGCCGCGACCGCGATCATGGACGGGGGTGACTGGGGTTGGACGACGATCGACAACGACGGCACTATAAACGGAGCGATAAAGTCCTTCGCCTCGAACGACACAATCGTCAATCTCGGCCATATCAATGGCGCGATCACGCTGGGCAGTGGCGATGACGTGGTCGACAACGAGCATGGTCTCATCAGCGGCTTGGTCGATGGCGGATCGGGCGACAACACGGCGCTATGCAACGCCGACGATGCCACCACCAATATCAACTTCTCGGTCGGCGACACGACCCATCCCATGACCCTGCCGGACGGCACTGTAATTGTGAATTTCCAGAACTTCGGCGTCGTCACGGGCTCGGGCAACGACACGTTCCTGATGGGAGCGGGCGACGACGTCATGCAGGGCTGTGGCGGCACCGATACGCTGAACGGTGTAAGCGGCACCGATACCGCGAGCTATTCCGAGGCCACAGGCGGTGTGACCGTCAGCCTCGCCGTTTCCGGACCACAATCCGTGGGTGGCGGGTGCGGTACGGACACGCTGATCTCGGTCGAGAACCTGACAGGCTCAGCGTTCAACGACACACTCACAGGAAATGGCGGCAACAACGTCATCACCACGGGTGCCGGCATCGATACGATTGCGGGCGGTGGTGGCGACGACACGATTGTCATGAGCGAGTTCCTCACCGGTGCCGACAGGATTGATGGCGGCACTGGCAACGACGAGGTGGTGATCGACGGCGATTATGCCGGAGGGCTGACTCTCACCAGCGCGATGCTCAAGGACGTCGAAACACTCACCGTGGGTACCGTCGACGCCTACACCTTCTCGCTGACCGCCGCCGCCGACCTCGTTACGGCCGGGCATTCTCTGACTGTCGACGCCTCCCTTTCCCTCGGAGTGTATTTCGACGGCTCAGCGGCGACAGGATCGTTGACACTTCTCGGTTCGGAAGACGGCGACGACGTGCTGATCGGAGGTAGCGGCGACGACTTCCTCGAAGGCCAGCACGATTTCAGCCACAACGTGCTCGACGGCACACATGGCGGAAATGATACGATCATATGCAGCCCCGGCGCGAACCTCATCCTGATGGGTGCTGCTTTCACCGCCGCCGACAAGATTGAAGGTTTCAACTACCTAGTAGACAAGGTCGTGCTCGACGGCGATTACTCCGCAGGTGTCGTTTTCACGCCCCAGACGATGACGGCGATCAGCACGATCCAGCTCACCGGCGGCTATAGCTACAGTCTGACGATCAACGCGGCGACCGTCTATTTTCTCACAACGATGACGGTGGACGCCTCCGGCCTTGGCACTGGAAACAGGCTCGTCTTCGACGCCAGCGCGGCCGTCAATGCGGGGGTGAGCATTGTGGGCGGTGCAGGTGACGACGTGATGACCGGCGGCACTTGGATCGATACGATGCAGGGAAACGACGGCAATGATATGATCGACGTGACCCGCGATCTCTTTGCAACCGTGGGGGGCGGCAACGACGATGACACGATTCTGGTAGGCGCCTCGCTGAGCACCAATTGGACTATCGACGGCGGGCAAGGAGTCGATACGCTCAAGATCGACGGCGATTACTCGGCGGGCCTCGTCTTCACCAACAAGATGATGACCAATATCGAGAACATGGTCCTCGCCAGCGGCCACAGCTACAGGTTCACGACGAACGATGCCAATGTCGCCGCCGGCCAGACGCTCACCATCGACGGCTCGCATCTCGGCGCAACAAATTTGCTGACGTTCAACGGCTCGTCCGAGACGGATGGCGAGTTCATCATCCTTGGCGGCGCCGGCAACGACACGCTTTCCGGCGGTGCGGGTGATGACACGCTCATTGCCCCTAAGGGCGGCAACGACACTCTCAGCGGTGGCGCCGGTAACGATACGATCAGGAAGGGCGCATTTCTCACGGCCGCGGATAAGATCGATGGCGGTTCGGGCGCAGATCAGATGTGGATCACCGGCGACTACTCCCACGGCCTCACCTTTTCGGCGACGACAATGGTCAACGTTGAGACGCTCGTCCTTGGAGCGGGCTACAGCTACACACTGACGACGAACAATGCGACCGTTGCCGCGGGCCAGACGTTGACGGTCGATGGCTCGGCGCTCGGCGCGGCGTTTGCCGTGACCTTCGACGGCAGCGCCGAGACGGACGGCAAGTTCGTGCTTCAGGGCGGCGCCGGCAAGGATTCACTTACGGGCGGAGCGGGCGACGATACGGTTTCCGGCGGCACGGGTGACGACACACTTGTTGCGAACAATGGCGGCAACGATACCGTCAGAGGCGGCGACGGCAACGACACAATCCGCATGGGTGCCGCGCTCACCGCTGCCGACAGCATCGACGGCGGCACCGGCAACGACACGGTCTGGCTCTACGGCAATTACACGGGCCTCATCTTTTCGGCGACGACGATGGTCAATGTTGAGACCATCATCCTGGGCAGCAGCCACAGCTACACACTGACCACGAATGCCGCGACGGTGGCCGCCGGAGAGACACTGACGGTGAACGGCTCCGCCCTCAAAGCCGGGGACGTCTTCGTCTTCGATGGCTCGGCAGAGACAGATGGCCGGTTCACACTGCTTGGCGGGTCCGGCAACGATGTGCTGACGGGAGGAGCAGACGCGGACCATTTCGATCTGACCAAGGGCGGCAACGACGCCGCAAATGGCGGCGCGGGCGATGACACGTTTGCTGTGGGTGCCACTTTGAGCGTTGCGGACAAGATCGATGGTGGAACGGGTACCGACAAGGTCACGCTGAACGGCGATTATTCAGCGGGTTTGACGTTCTCGGCGACGACAATGGTCAATGTCGAGACATTGCAGCTTTTGGGGACGCACGGCTACACATTGACCACGTCCGACGCCACGGTTGGCACCGGACAGGTGCTCGCGGTGATTGGCAAGACGCTCACGCATGGGCTGACTTTCGATGGCTCGGCGGAACAGGACGGCAGCTTTGTTGTCACCGGTGGCAAGAGCGATGACACGCTTATCGGCGGGGCTCGTGGCGACACGCTGAGCGGCGGCGCCGGCAACGATACGATCATGGGCGGTGGCGGCGGCGATATTCTATCCGGCGGGAGCGGGCACAACAGTTTCGTCTACAACGCCATCGCCGACGCGACCGGACGGGGGTTCGATACAATCAGCCAGTTCGACGTCAAGACAGACGCGATCGATCTCTGGTTCCAGGTCACCGGCCTGGATCACACGGTCTCTGGCGGCGCGCTCTCGCAGGGCAGCTTCGACACCGACCTCGCGGCCGCTCTGGTCGCGAACCAGCTCCACGCCGGCCACGCTGTCCTGTTCGCACCGACCTCAGGGGACTATGTCGGCGAAACGTTCCTCGTCGTCGATGCCAACGGGATCGCCGGGTACCAGGCCGGCCAGGACCTCGTCATCGCGTTCGACCACACTGCGCATCTGGATCATTTCAACCTGACGAACTTTACCGAGAGCCCTATCTAATCGTCCCGAGCGCGGCACGCGGTAGTTCCCTTCTCTTACGAAAGTTTCAGCGCCGCTTCAGATACCCCTCATCCTGGTGGCTATAGTTTTCGCTGCGATAAGCGAAAGGAGCCAAGATGAAAATCGCAAAGAAGGCGCTTCTCGGCACTACAGCGGCGTTCGCGCTCTCCGCGTTCTGCGGGCTGGCGATCGCGAAAGATGCGGCGTTGCACACCATGACCGTGCAGTCGCCCGATGGCGGCACGGTCACGATCCATTACAGCGGCGACATAGCCCCGAAGGTTGCATTCGGACCGGCACCGCAGATGGCGGGTTTCACGGGTTATGACTCGCCGTTCGCCATGATGCGGCGCATCTCGAGCGAGATGGACCGCCAGATGGCCGCGATGATGAGCCAAGCCAACGCCATGATGGCGCATCTGCCTGAGACCAATTCGACAATCCCAGCAAACTTCTGGAACATGCCGATGAACATGCCCGGTCTCTCCGCGATTGCGGCGGGAGGAAAGGGCGGCTTCTGCATGAAGAGCGTCGAGATCACGAGCAATGGCGACGGAAAGAGCCCGCATGTCATCACGCACACGGCGGGTGACTGCGCCGGTGGTGCCCCTGCCCATGCGACGGGCGGTAAAGGCCCGAAAACACCGATCTGATCCCCCTGTCAGATCGCGCCGCCGCAGGCTCCCTCCCGGCTTGCGGCGGCTTTTCGTCCAGCAAACCGTTTTGATGCGTAGATCCGCGATATGTTTTGAGCGCCAATCTTGAGTGTTTTCACTTCGACTCACCCAGACCGGCAATGGAGGCAACTGGCGAACGTCATTTCGAACGAGCGAGCCGGTACACCGTACCCTGTCCGGGCCAAGGATCATTCCCACCCACGGGCGTCACGCCGTACAGATTGCCGTCGGGTCCGAGCGTGAGTCCGCTGGTCGGGGTCGAGCCGTCCGGCGATTGCGTGAATGTGTGGTGAAGCCTGAATTTGGTTCCCTTCAGGTTGACGCTGAACACCGTGCCGCTGCGGTTTGGATCTTCTGGCGGTGTGCCGCCCTTCATGGCGGTTCCATAGAGCCTGCCATCCGGGCCTTCCAACAGTTCTGATCTCGGTCCAAACCCGTCGCGGGCATAGCCGTCGCTACTGAACGCATGGACCGAACGGATCGCGCCGTCCATGGTCACCGCATAGAGCGCGCCGGTGCCGTGGGCTCCGCAATCTTCGGCCTCGCCATAGAGATCGCCATTGCTCGCCTGAATGAGTCCCGATTTCGGCTGGCAGCCAGCATTGGCATCCGCGAATTGAACAAGCGTCTGGAACTGCGAGCCGTCGGGCCGAAGCCGATACACGGTGCCCTGCTCGGCCTTGCCGCGCTCGCTTGTTGTCCCATAGAAGAAACCGTTTGAGGCTAGAACCAGACGCCCCATGGGGAATCGGCCTTCGTCGGTACAGTTGAAACTGTGCCGCACAGTCACGTTCGCACCTGCTGGCGAAAACGCATAGACCGTTCCGCAACCGCTTGCTCCGCCCATGTAGGCCGTGCCGTAAACAAGACCGTCCGCGCCTTCGATGAGACCGCCAAACGGATCCGCTCCCTCTGCCGCCGCCATGAAATGGACCGTTGCGAACTTGCCTGAAGCAGAAACGCGGTAGATTGTTCCGCATCCGCCTGCGCAGTTGATGTTGTCTTTGCCACCCTCGAGCGTTGTTCCGTAGAGGTATCCGTCGGAGGCCAGGAGCAACTGCCCCGAGGCGTACTGGCCCTCATCAGCTGCGAAGTGATGTAGCGTCTTAAACGCGCCGTTGCGGGGATCGATTGCGTACACGGTGCCGCGATTGAATTTTCCGCCTTCGATGGTTGTGCCGTAAAGCCGGCCGTCCGATCCAAAGGTGAGTGCAACTGGAGGAGCGACGCCATCGGCGCCGTTGAAGCGGTGAAGGACCGTGACTTTCGCCGCGAGCGCCGCACTTCCCAAAGACAGCGCCAACGCTGACGTCAGCAACAGGGTAGAAATCCGTTTGCCCATAAGAACTCCTCCTCGATTTTACGATGGTAGGGTGGGACATGGCGCGAGGAGCTTCATTGACAAGAATCAAACTTGCCTGTGGCCGCTGACTCCCGTGGCGCCGCCGCACATGCGGCAGGCGGCCGAAAACACCGATCTGATTGTCGCCTGTCGGATCGTGCGCCGCCGCAGGCTTGCCCCCCGGCCTACGGCGGTTTTGCGTGGACAGATGGCCGAGTGGTTGAAGGCGCACGCCTGGAAAGTGTGTAACGGTTAATAGCCGTTCGAGGGTTCGAATCCCTCTCTGTCCGCCAGACATCCAAGTATTTATCAGCAGAAGCAATGCGATAGCGCGGGAACGTCCGTTCTACCCACGAACCTACCCATAAACGACAAGCGCATGGCACGGTTCGATTTGTCGCACTTCTCGGATCACCATAGCGATTTGCGTTTCTTGCTGATCCCGACAAGCGGGGTGTCCGCGGGGATGCGGACCCTGCTCATAAGCTTGGCGAGTCGCTGGCGAACTGCTTCCAAAATGGTGCTGTTCGTGTCCCTCGTGCTGCGGCGGTCCAGGTCGCCCAGAACCTGGCGGACGTAGCCCTCACCAAGGCGCCGCCATGCTTCCTCCGGAAGATTGTACCTCTCTACTGGAAGCGCGATCTTGCCGCGTGGCCTGAAGGCCTCAAGCACGAACGTCATGGCGCGGGCGGCCTGGTCATAGGCATAGGGATCGGACACCCAGTCTTCACAGCCATTGAAGTTGAACTGGCTTGCCGAGATTGCACGTGTCCCGGTGAGATGCGCGACCTGGGCAAGCAGCAACAAAAGTCCCGTCCAATGGCGGCCATACGCCAGATCAAGGGCGTCAAAGAGTGCGTTCGCCGAGTTGAAGGATTGCTCCAGGCGCAGCTCGGCTTCCTGGCTCTGCGAGCGTCCGCTTACGTGGGCGGCCTGGTCGAGTTTCTGTTTGGTCTCCCTGGTGACGCGCAATCCCAAGGGAATCCTCTCGCCAGCCGAAGGTGGGCGTCCAGGTCCTGGGCGCGGGCTTGGTGTTTCGGTCATGGTCGATCCAATAACTTTACCTGTATAGCAAATATTACTATGCTCTCTCTGGGTCAAGCAGCGGGCGACCCGGCGCCGGACGCGCCGAAACAAGAGGGGACGGATGGAGACAGGGCAGTGCACCAGTTCGAACCCCAGGCATATGACATTCGCTCCTTCTGTGCGGCGTACAGCGTGTCGCGCAGCTTCGCTTATCTTGAGATCAAGGCCGGGCGGCTGAAGCCGCTCAAGGCCGGACGAAGAACGCTCATTTCGCGACAGGCGGCAGAAGATTGGCTCAACGCTCTTGAACGCGGCCCCGGCAAGGCTCTGACCACGACCAACTCTTTGTCTCCGGAGCCTCCAGGCAAGTCGCCCAAAGAATCTAACCATGATTGAGCGTCAGTCACGGTCAATGCGCGCGTCCGGTCTGCAAGGGGGCGCGATAGGTGACATGCTACGCCGCGATCCGTCTTCGCGCGGCACACACATAGCCACAACTAAAGGCGCACACCAAGCCACACACCAAGCCACACACCAAGCCACACACCAAGCCACACACCAAGCCACACACCAACAAGAGTCGAAGAAGCATCGAAGCAAATCGAACAGGATTCGAAGGATTCCATACATATTTGGAAACGACCGCCTGGACGATAAGCTATGCACTCTGCTGAACCAGCGCGATCCCCGTCTGCGCATGTATGTCTATCGCATGCAGAACAATCGAAAGATCACACCAGCCTTTCTGATCTGCAGGCCCTTTCCCGGTCTGCTGGACCACCTGCGGGACGAATATCACGGCGGCGAGTTCGCCCTCATCATCCGGCGTGGAAAAACCATCGAATTGTCGGGGGTAGTCTCGATAGCTCCACCGCCGCACTTGCGCTGATGCTACTCTTCGCGCAGTGATAGATTGGGCGTGACTTCGCAATTTTCCGGCACTCATCAAGGACGGTAGATATGGCTCGACCACGAATCTTTCTAAGTTCAACTTGCTTTGATCTAAACGACGCGCGCTCGTCACTGACCACTTTCCTTGAAGAATTCGGCTTCGAGGTTCTCAACTCCCAGCTTCCTAGCTTTGGCGTAAAACCCAAGACGCACTCTCACCAAGCCTGTCTGGACGAGATACCTAAGGCTGACTACGTTGTGTTGATTATAGGGGGGAGGCGCGGGGGCACCTTCATCGGAAGCGAGCGCTCTATTACAAACGAAGAAGTGAAGCTCGCACTCAAGCTTTCCATTCCCGTCATCGCGTTTGTCGATCAAAGAGTTGAACAGCATCGGCTCACTTACAAACGAAATCCCGCAGGCGATTTCAAAAATGTAGTGGACGATGTAAGAGTCTTCGACTTCATCGAGTGGATGGCGTCTGGCCATGAGGACAATTGGTTGCACCAATTTTCCAGCGTGACCGAGGTTATCACAACTCTAAAGCATCAGTTTGCTCACTATCTTCACCTATATTCATTGAGTCTAAGACCAATCGACCAAAAAAGTGCCCCAACGCGATTGGTGCCAGCGGCGTTCCCCACAAATCTCATAGGCTTGGATGATGCGATCAGCAACCAAGATGAACTAACGCAGATGAAAAAGGATTTACGCGCGGTGTATGACGGACTGGTAAGTGTTTTGAACGCGGACACTAAAGACAGCGTCAAATTGGAGCAGTTGAAAGCCATTTGGGTCATCGCTCGACACGGAGACGCAGACGAGGCTGGTGCGACACTAAAGGAGGATCGCTTTAAGGCTTCTGCTTGGGGAAAGACGAGGGGTGAACGTGTGTTTAATCAGCTTGAGGGCACTCAAGTTAGAGGCGAGTACGACGTCAATGACGATGACGAGAACAGAACGTACGGGATAGTGCGCATTCGATTCGAACCCAATACCCGAGATGATGTCTACCCTGGCCACGCTTTGCGCCACTGGATTGAATCGCTCGTCAGCCGCTACGGTGAGGAGGACGCGTTAGATATGTTTCGGAGAGCAGACATGCGAATTTTCTCTGCGGCTGAGCGAAACGCTAAAGCACCCGACACAGGAACTACGTCAGCGCGAAAGAAGTCAAAACGGCTAGCGCCCGCGCGTTCTTAGCCGTTGTGTTGGTCAGTCGAATTGCATTGCGAGGCGCTTCATAACCGTTGTCGAATTGCAGTCGCAATCGAAATAATCCTGCACGACAACATACCGAAATCAGTCATCTGCGAGAATCAACGTGCGCGAAGCAGCTTCGCTAGGCTTGTGGACAGCTAGAGTGACCGACTTTCCTTGCTGGAGAACTTTGCTGATCAACGTGTGCAGGAATTCGGATTGATATAACCGCGAGCCAATGAAACCAGAGGCTACAAGTTGGATGAAATCTGTATTGCTAAGCTTCCTGCGTACATTCTCGAAGCCAACGATGCGCCCACCTCTTCGTCCCTCGGTAGTTGGATCGACAATCAACAGCTTCCAATATTCTAGGGGAAGATACATCCCCGGAAACAATCCCTTGTCGTCCAAGTTTAGGTTCGTATTTGGACACAGTTTCAAATAGAATGGTTCTGAATTTAGTCTGTAATCGCGCAATGCGTTGGTTGCGGGAATGTGTGCGATCGCAGCACTAACCTCGTCCATCCTGCGAATTTCTTCGTCAAGCTGCACATCAGGACGATACACGTTTGTCCGGATCGTGCCGTGTCGCGCTGTGTCACGCATTGCTTTATACTGAACCATGACGAACGACTGATATGTCTCGTTAAAATAGATCAGGTCCGCTCCGGTTTGGGCTTCCAGTGGCTGTCGGTTGGCCATGGTGATTCGGAGACGAGTTGAGCCCTTGCTGAAGACTTTTGTAGCCGTCTGAACGTCACGCTCGATTAGATCGAAACCCGGAAAAGCCTCCGCGTCAGCGATCACCATGAGGTCTTCTCGAACCGGTGGCTCCTGAATGCCGTCTAAATAATTTCTAGGCGCCCCTTCGTCCGGTGGAACCCAATTTGTAGCGGCGTCCGGATCGATCCCAGCTATTCTAAATGCGACATTCAGGGATTCTTTCTGCAGCGCTAAATTCTCCTGGCTTCTTCTATCAAGGCGCCCCAAAAGGGACGCTCGACGTTCCGAATACCGGGCTAATCGTTGCGCGATGCCCGGCTCCACTCTCATCAGGGCATCGACTGTAACCCCGAGGCTCTTTGGCGCGAGCAGGCCTCCCTGGTTGAGTCTTTCACGAAGGTGCGCCCGGACAGTCGATGGAGCGTTTTCAACTAGTGATGCGAATGGTAGGGGGTGCGGGAGCGGATCGACATTGGACATACGCAGAAGGTCTTGCTGTGTGCCGCCGCCCCTCCCCTTTGTTCCGTCAGCAACATGCGTGATACGGTCATCGGCAAAACACAAGAGAACCAGAATTGGGGTGCCCCTCGCGTGATCAAATTTTGGAACCGGCTCGCTTATGGAACGATATTCGTCGATGTCTGCGGCCAAAATCTTTCTACGATCATGCGACACGCGGAGCACATACCCATCGGCAGATGACGGCATATGTTTCTCCCGTTAGGCTAAGAGGTCCAGCGATCACAGACTACAGTTGCCTGCTCCATTACTAAATCAACCGCCATCTGCTGCAAATCAGGTGGGTAGCCGTACTGTCTGAGAAGCCGCCGAACCTCCACACGGAGCTTGGCCCGCACGTTTTCCTTTACCGCCCAATCAACTGTAACGAGGGGCCTAATGCGACGTACGATTTCCTGTGCCAGCACCCGCAAACTGTCGATCCCTAGAACATCTACCGCTGACTCGTTTTCGGAGAGCGCGTCATAAAACGCCACCTCATCATCGGTTAGGCCTAGTTCTTCGCCGCGACGCACTGAGGTTCGCATTTCCTTCGCTAGATCAATCAGTTCTTGAATTACCTGCACACTATCAATTGCTCTATTGTGGTATCTGGCGATTGCCTCTTCTAAGCGATCCGAGAAGCGTCGGGCTTCGACAACATTCTGCTTTTCGCGCGACTTGACCTCGCCGTTGAGAAGTCTCCGTAGCGTCTCGATGGCGAGATTTCGCTGCTGCATCCCTCGGACCTCATCGAGGAACTCATCGGAAAGGATCGCGATGTCAGGTTGCTGAAACCCAGCGCGCTGAAACACATCAAGCAGACCGTCAGCGAAGACCGCACGCGACAGTAGCTGGGAAAGTTCTAGTTCTACGTCGTAGCTATCTCTCCGACCATTGCCGGTATACTTGAGAAGGTTGGCGCGGATGGCCAGCATAAATGCTACATCATTGCGAAGCCGCTCGGCCTCGGGCGCGCCCGCTGCCAGCGCAAATGCCCCAGAAAGCTCGACCGCCATGTCGAGATATCGTTTTCGACCATCTTGTTGTGAAAGAACGGCTTCCACCGTCTGCTTGAGAATCGAAAGACGCGTGGTCGATGCAGCCTCGAAAAACGACCGCCAAGCGACGGCCGATAGAAAGTCGCCAATGGCCTCATGCTTCGCGAGTAGCAGGCGGACGGCGGCAGCTTGATCGATTGCAGTCTGTTCGCGGTCAGACTGGCTATAGGCAGCGAGAGCCTGTTTTAGTTCTGCGCCCAGCCCGAGGTAGTCAACGATCAAACCGCCCGGCTTTTGGCCAAACACGCGATTTACACGCGCGATTGCCTGCATAAGACCATGACCATGCATCGGCTTGTCTAGGTACAACGTGTGGAGACAGGGGGCATCGAATCCGGTCAGCCACATGTCGCGCACAATGACGAGCGAAAAGGGATCATCCGGGTTCTTGAACCTTGAGGCGAGCTTCTGATTCTCGCTTTTCTTCCGAATGTGTGGCTTGAACTCGAGTGGATCGGCGGCGTTCCCCGTTATGACGACTTTGATCGCGCCTTCACCATCCTCATCGCTAGCCCATTCAGGTCTAAGCTTCGACATTTCGTCGTACAACGAGACCGCAATCTTGCGGCTCATTGCGACGATCATTCCTTTTCCACCGCCCATCGCATCACGGCGCTCCTCGAAGTGACGAACCACATCCTCAGCAATTTGGCGCACGCGAGTAGGTGCTCCGGCTACGGCCGCAAGTCGCGACCACTTTGAGAGTTGTCGTTCCTTATCATGAGGCTCCTCGGTCTCCAGAAGCTCATCAGAACCTTCGTCTACGACTTCTCGCACATCGCTGTCGAAATGCAACTGCACAAGGCGCGCGGTATAGTATATTGGAACAGTGGCATGGGCATCGACCGCTTGCGCGATGTCATAGGTGTCAACCACGTCCCCAAACACCTGCACCGTATCACGGCCGGTCAAGGCAATTGGCGTACCGGTAAAACCTATGAATGTCGCGTTCGGCAACGTGTCTCGAAGATGAGTCGCGAGCCCATGCCTAATTTGGCCGGTCCTTCGGTCAACGCGGGCAGAGAGGCCGTACTGTGTGCGATGGGCCTCATCCGCTATGACAATTACGTTGCTGCGATCCGAGATGCTGTCGTTCCTCACGACATCGTCAGGAGCAAATTTCTGAATCGTCGTGAAAATTATGCCACCGGAGGCGCGGTTCAATCTAATTCTCAGATCATCTCGCGATTCAGCGTTTTCCGGCGTCGCTTGAAACAGATCGGGATGAGAAACAAACGTTCCAAACAATTGCCCATCCAGATCATTACGATCTGTTACGATCACAATAGTTGGATTTCTTAGCGCAGGATGGCGTTCGAGTAGCGAAACGTAGAACGCCATTGTCAGGCTCTTACCGGAGCCTTGCGTGTGCCAGATTACGCCAGCTTTGCGCGAACCATCTGTTGAGGAGGCGGTAAGTGTAGTCCCGAGCGCCTTGTTCACTGCGTGGTATTGGTGATAACCGGCAAGCTTTTTTGAGTGGGGCGCACCGTTCTCGATCTCGTAGGTTGAAAACCGGACTGCAATATCGAGAAAGCGCCTTCTATCAAAGACTCCACGAATCAGTGTTTCGATCTCGGCAGCGCCGCGGTCAGCAAGCGATGCGCCATCGACCGTGCGCCACGGTGCATAACGATCAAAACCAGCGGTGAGTGCGCCAACGCGAGCTTCGATACCATCTGAGATCACGGTCACCAGATTGAAGCGGAAGAACGACGGCAGCGCCTCGCGATATGTTTGAATTTGATTGAAGGCATGCCTCAGCGTGGCATTGGCGCTTGTAGCCGCCTTCAATTCGAAAACGGCTAGCGGCATGCCGTTTATGAACGCAACCAGATCGAAGCGCCGGGTTTCCCGCTCCTCGATGACGACAAACTGGTTGACCGCCAACAACTCATTGTTGTCTGGGTCATCGAAATCTATCAGCCGGGCTCGTTGAGTTTGCCAGCCATGTTTCGAGTCCAGAACTTCAACATCAACTCCATCGCGAAGGAGATTCATGATCCGCCGATTTTGTGCCAATGGGTCTTGGCTCTCGACGTTGAGAACCGCGCGTAAGACTTGCGTAGCCGCATCTGCGGATAGGCCGGGATTTAGCCGCGCAATTGCGTCTTCGAGACGAGAAAGCAGCACGACTTCGCGATAGTCACCTCTCGGCGCACCGGGACCGTCAGGAGCGAGATGCGACCCCTCTAACGTTCGCCAACCGAGCGCATCTAACCAGGCCAACGCTGCGAGTTCGACTGCTTCCTCTCGAAAACCGAGATTTGGGGAACTACCTTTCTGTTCATAGGTCATCATATGACCCTCGTCCGGTAATTCGGTCTCATGGAGTAGCCTCTTGGCTGTCGCCATCCGTTGCCGCGGCGGCCTTCCAGAGTGCCAGTTCGGCGAGGTAGGCGTCGCGATCTAGCGTGAAAAGGACTTCGCTCGCGTTGAACCGATACTCAGCGATTTCAATTGGCCACTGCTCGTCCAATGTCTCGTTGAACTTCGGTTCGGCGGCGTACGCGACCTGAGTCGTCACATTGCCGAGGCCGTCTGCGCGGTGACAGTCAAACAGAAACGCACTTAGGGTATCGACCGCACCCGCCAGCAGTACAGCATGACGGCGCGTAGCTCCCGCCCACTGTGGATCGCCGCCATGCCGCAAGCCCGGCACATTTGACAGTTCGGAAAGTGCTCGAACAGCGCCATTCAGGCTCCCTGCGAGTGCAGTTAGGTGCACTCGAATAGCTTGCTGCCCTGGATGTCCGTCAAAACCGAGGACTACACGATCAATTAGCTTCTTCGCACGTTGTGGCAACGATGCCGCGTGATCGATAGGATCACCGCGTTCGCGCTCGACTGCGTTGCAGCAACTCTGTAGAAGTTCGCGTGCTAAACCAAGCCCAATTTGAGGGTGTGTCTCGACGTTAGCTTCGATCGCATCAATATCGCGACGAAATCCATCTCCGGCATCGGGAAATCGCTCGATGACGTCGCGCATTTGGATCATGCGAAAAGACATGACCTAGCGTCCTCTGGCCAGCGAAGGTGATACAGCTTCCTCATCCGACGAAGTGTCTGAAAACATTCGAGCCAGCAACAGGCATATGGCTTTATCGACTTCTGCCGAGTTTTCTCCGCAATGCCTCCATCGTGCGACAAACGGCTGCGCAATTAGATTGAACGCCCGAACAATATCATTCGATGGTACTAAGACATCTAAGCCATACGCGACATCTCGATTGAGACCCGGGACGGCACTGTCTGCCGCAAAGGAGGCGAGGTTCAAATTATCCAAGGCAATCCACCAGTAAGTCACAGCCCCAAGGTCGCGCTTCGGTTGGGCATAAAACGTCGTATCGATGCAGAAAAAGTCCGTTGGGCAATAAGTGACTATTCCGGGGTTGCCTTTCCTGCCGATGACAATCCCCGGGCCATCGGCGAGTTTGCTGTCATGCCAACCGATCTGCCCATTAGACCCGTAGACAGGGATGCTACCCCTTCTCCTGTCAGAGTCAGGTAGCGCCTTGCCATAGGCAAGGTTCAGTTCTTCGCGAACGGCTTTCCAATGCCACCCCATCGGAACAGGCCCTCTTTGGCTTTGCTCAAATCCCGATGGAAATAAGTTTGCGATGGAGAAATCGAGTTTCGTTTTGCGCCCTTCGGCATTATCGCGCACTGGTTCGAAATCAACAAACCAGGAGGAAAAAATCGCCCGCACTATCCGAAGTAATGAGCGCTGCAGATTTCGATTTAGCGCCAACTTCTCGTCGAGCGATCGAAAGATATCTCCTATTCGGCGTTGCTCTTCGATTGATGGTAAGATGACGGTCAGACCGCGTTGGGAAGTAAGACTCACATATGGCGCCATATCGGTTTCGCCCGAGCGAGTCAGTAGTTGTGCGCGAAAACTCGCGGACCTGAGAAAGGCGAACAGGTACCATCGATCAAGGCGGCCGGAATCCAGAGTGCGCCAAAATGTTGTCTGTGGGCTGCATACAAATTCGGGCGCATCGGCCGGCACATATGCCACCTTTCCAACAGTTCCTTTGTGAGAAAGCAACACATCTCCCGGAGCACCAATTCCTTTTGTTATCCGCGCTCGGGCCCGTTCGGTAATCTTGGATGCGCTGTCGAAACGGACGACACCATCATCCATATCAGCAGCGCGAATGAACGCGCATCCGGATGAAACAAACTCGCTTGGACGGGGTCGGTATTCACCGTGATTGCCATCCTCGACTAGAAGCACACCTTCGGCTTGCAGATCCGCTACGGTCGCGGCACGAATCTCATTGGCCATGTCCAAGCCTTGCCAGCACAGCGGAGATTTCGGAGTCCAGCTTCGAGGCTTCGGCCTGCTGTTGTCTCAGCTCCGAAGCAAGAACCGTCATGATCTCATCAAATGAAACATCGCTCTTCTGCGCCACCTGCGTGCCTACATACCTACCGGGAGTAAGTATGAAGCCGTGACTTGCGATCTTCGCGGTCGGGACAGAACAGCAGAATCCAAGCTGATCTGAATAGTCCGGACTTCCTTCTCGCCAGCCATGATAAGTATTGACGATAAGACCAATATCATCGGATCGACCCGTCGCTGAATCGTTGACATTGTCGAGGACCTTCAGCGTACGCGTCTCCATTCGGCCAAGGCCGCGGCCATCTATAAATAGTGTTTCACCCCGCCGATCGCGCAGCCTTTTGTCTTTCAAAATTCCGTTTGATTTGTCGCGCGCGAGAAACCAAAGGCAAACGGGAATCTGCGTGGTATAAAAGAGCTGCCCAGGTAACGTCACGATACAATCAACTATGTCCGCTTCAACGATGGCCTGCCTAATTTGTGCTTCGCCCGACTGACTGGCGGATAACGATCCATTTGCGAGCACGAACCCCGCAAGTCCGTGGGGAGCGAGATGATGAATGAAATGCTGAACCCAAGCGAAATTTGCGTTGGCTGCCGGAGGCACGCCGAACTTCCAGCGATTATCATCCTTCCTTCGCTCGCCACCCCAATCAGAAACGTTGAAAGGTGGGTTCGCCAAAATGAAATCTGCTTTTAGGTCTTTGTGTAGGTCGTCGTGAAAGCTGTCCGCCGCCCGGGCTCCAAGGTTTGCCGTGATGCCTCTAATAGCGAGGTTCATTTTCGCCAAACGCCACGTCTGCGGGTTCGACTCCTGACCATAAACAGAGAGGTAGTCGCGCGCTCGAATGCCATTGTGTTCGAGCACAAATTTTCCTGACTGAACGAACATGCCTCCAGACCCGCAACACGGGTCGAACACCCTGCCCTTATATGGCTCGATCATCCGTACAAGCAGTTCGACGATGCAGGTCGGCGTATAAAACTGACCACCCTTCTTACCTTCAGCGGCCGCGAATTGGCCTATGAAATACTCATACACTCGACCGAGGAGGTCTTGGGCACCCGCCCTCTCGTCCCGTGCAATAAGCTCGATCTTGCCGACGAGGTCGATGACCTCTCCAAGGAGACGTTTGTCGAGGTCAGCGCGCCCATAGATGGTTTTAGGCAGAACGCCCTTGAGCGGTGCGTTTTCATCTTCGATCGCGGCCATAGCCGCATCTACATCCTGCCCAATCGACGGAAGTTTCGCACGATCGAGAATGTCGGACCAGCGCGATCCCTTCGGCACCCAGAAAACATTTTCAGCTATGTACTCGTCACGCTCCTCTGGGTCAGCATTTGCCGTCGCAGCAAGTTCGACGCGTTTGGCTTCAAACTTGTCGGATATGAATTTGAGAAATATGAGTCCAAGCACGATGTGCTTGTAATCTGCGGCATCCATATTGGATCGCAGCTTGTCTGCCATCGCCCAGAGCTTCGACTCAAAGCCCAAGGATGTAGAAGGTTGGGCTCTTGTCCCTTCCACGGACTCAGATTCCGAGTCCTTTCGTGAGCGTCCACGTGGCATGGCTATCCCCGAGTCCTGAGAGCTTTTTTGTTTTCTGAGACGCGCTTACGCAAAGGAGGCGACGCAAGACGGTCGTAGGCTTCAACCGACAAGATTACCACCACGGGTCTACCATGCTTCTCAATGGCGACCGGTTGCACTAACGCAGTATCTATGAGATGACCGAACTTGTTCTTGGCATCCCGCGCCGATATACGCTGCATCCACCCCCCGATTTGTAGCCATTTTAGCCACTTTTGATTCAGAGACAACTATCTCGTGCCTTGAGCGAGTAGAAGGGCAGCTATCGTCGCTGTGCGATTCGGATATAGGCGGATAGCAAAGCCTCCTCTGCGGCGGCCTTCGTTCGTTCATACGAATGAGGCAGTAATAGGCTATTCGCATTTTCAGTCAGCGGGAATGCCGTTCCAACCCAGCCGCCCCTGCTATCGGGACTGTCTGGTTGGAGGCGAATCTCGTATTCGTCAAATTTCGGAAATTTAGGATTTGCTGAACAAGGACGCGGGCGGTTTGCCCCGCCCAGACTTTGACCGCACTCGAACTGCTTGTATGTGTCCCAATGCTTTTGCTCGGGATCGACCGGCACTTCCTCGCAAATTACGAGTAGCGAGCCGCAGTAAGGGCATTGAAATTCGGACAACTCCTCCTTCGTGCTGTCTAGTTCTGCTTGAAGTTCGATGAAGGCTTCGCCGCTCGCTAACCGACGCAACTTCGCGTGGTCCTGCTGCCCGTAAATATCAGGACGGACAACCGACAGAATTTGGAGCGCGATCTCCTCCGCCGACGCATCCGATGTTTTGACGGCGATCTTGTCGGCAAGGGGCGGGCTATATTTCAGCACTTGGTCCCGATCCACTCCATGCCAGATAGGCAATATCGTGCCGGGCTGTTCAATTTCCTTGGCTACCAAGCCTTGAAGTTCTCTCTAGGGCCAACGCTTGCGAAGAAGTGCGGGCTCAGAATGACGACGCCGTGTCGAGATTGCGCAAGGCCAGTGTCGATGGAGCGAGATAGCGAGTCGCCGATCTTGAGCGAGAATTCTGCATACCAAACTCGTACTCCTAGATGCGCCAGCGCCACTGCCAAAGGACGCACAAACGCCTTTTGATCTTCGACCGCGTGCGAAATGAACGCATCCCACTCTTTAGTTTCTGCTGCACGCATCTTGCACCCTTCGCGTTTCTACCGCTGAAAAAGGGAATCGCACTATGGCGCGCGATTCGCGCAAATGAAATCCATTTTTGTCTTCATGTTTGCTCTCAATGCATTCTCTTTGGGCTCTCGGAGCAACTTGAGATATTGATCAAATTCGCTTCTGAGCTCGTCGTGGAACGTCAACCGATTTATCTCCACTTGGTCTCGCTCAAAACGAAGCATCGGCCCTGTAACGCGAACTCGAAAGGCTGAACCTGTAGCTCCGCTGTGGTGCAAGGCGCATCGACAGTCCGTGTAAAATCTTTTCGCTAGAGACCCCGCATCCATATGTTCTGGTATGCAGCGCCCAAACACCCGCCAATTCCGAAGGAATTTAACGAATAGCATTTTGCTTTGGCCGGTATGATCGGTCGTGCCATCCCGAAAGCCTTGGACCGTCTCGATAAGCAAGCAATCTATTGCGAGCGTCGCGAAGCCGAAGACCTTTCGCGGCCCGCTGTGTTCGATCTCGATTAGCGCATTGACCGGCGCAATGAAGCGATTCCAAATGCGCCTATTTAGAATCGTGATCGCCTTTTCCCAATCCGCGGTGCTCGACTGATCGGTATTGCCGAGCTTCTGCCAGTGCGATATGCGATAACCTGGCGCTATCTCGATGTCGCTCGTGCCGAGGCTAGTCATTCACCCTCCTGAAACTACCTTCACATGTCATCTACCATTCCTGCAGCGGTCATGGCGGGCTGACTTGTTAATCCCAGCAACCTTCGTTGATTGAATTGGATGATTTGCTAAGAATGAACGGGGTGGGGCGGCATCACGTTTCTATTAATTTGATCCAGCGACGAGCCCTTTGATTCTCGATGGTGCAGTGGTTGCCGAGGCTCTGAACGACAGCACTTCACCAACAGTTGCCCGCTGCTCGCAGTGCCTCGCCCACGCGTCCATGAGCTTCTTGCGTTTCTCGAACAGATCGCCGCGTCTATAGGCAGCCTCAACCTTGTTGGAGATAGTGTGAGCCAGCGCCATCTCGGCAACCTCGCGGGGGAAGTTGGTGCGCTCTGCCGTCCAGTCGCGGAATGTCGAGCGGAAGCCGTGCGCCGTGATGTCCCGCCGTCCCATTCGATCCAGCACAGCAAGTAGCGCCATGCCGCTTAGAGGCTTGCCATTTGTCGGACCGGGAAAAACCAGCTCGTCCTTCCGATCATCTGCCATGCGTTTCAGAATGCACATTGCGGGCTGGGAGAGCGGAACGCGGTGTTCCTTTCCGGCTTTGATCCGGCTTCCTGGGACAGTCCAAGTCGCATTCTCAAGGTCGACCTCGTCCCAGCGAGCGCCCAGGACCTCGCTTGTCCGCGCCGCAGTCAGGATCAAGAAGTCGAATGCGTCCGGCGCGATACCGTCCAATCCCTGTAGCGCAGTGACGAAAGAACCAACCTCCGCATAGGGCAGTGCCGGATGGTGCGTGACCTTGCGGACTTTGGACCGCCTGGGGTAGCAGGTTTTCTAGATGGCCGCGCCAGCGCGCGGGGTTCTCGCCTCGCCGGTATCCCGCTGTCGTTGCCCAGTCCAGGATGCGCTCGATGCGGCCCCGTATCCGGCTGGCGGTCTCGGTCTTTGTTGTCCAGATCGGCTCCAGAACCCGCATGATCAGTGTCAGATTGATGTCCTGCACAGGCGAATCCCCGAACACCGGCCCTACATAGGTATCGAGCGTGGCCTGCCATTGTGCGCCATGCTTCTCGTTTTTCCATTCGGCGCGATGGCTTTCGATGTACTGCCGCCCGCAGTCCATGAACGTCTTGGTCGATTCCCGGCCTACCCTCGCCTTCAGAACCTCGTTGTTGCGGGCTGCTATCGGATCGATGCCCGCCAGCCTGAGACGGCTGGCCTCTGCTGCCTTCTCCCGCGTGTCGGCCAAGGAGACGATCCGGAAGGGTCCCAGGCCCATCTCGCGGGCCTTCCCAGCCAGCATATATCGATAGGTCCAGGACTTCGAGCCGGAGCCGCCTATCTGCAGGTAGAGCCCGCCACCGTCGTGATAGAGTCCCGGCCGGGTCTGCTTTCTCGCCCCCAGGGCGGAGAGTCGGTTGATGCTGCGAGCCATTGTCTACCCATGAACCAACCCACAAATGCGTTGTGGATTGAGAGACACGTCAACGGACGTGCCGACACCGAACATGCGACTTATCCTAATGTTTGCAAGGTTAGATGCGAGCGCCGAAACGCGCATGGATCACAGTGGACGTGAATTTTTTTCCTCTCTGTCCGCCAGAGCCAAGCGCGCGAGCCCGCAAAAAACTGCATCGCTTGGCCTCTCGCGTGCGGCATCGACCCGCTTCGGGCTATCAAGTCCTAAATGGAGACAACTGCCGTTTCGTGCGTTGTGGCGGTTGAGGGGGTGCCCGACCGGGCTCCCATTTCCGGACATGTGACCGCATCTGCGTCCCACATTCCGACCATCAGATTGCTTGCCTGATGAGGGGTCGCCTATTACTGCAATGAAACGAACGATGTAGATGAGCACTCCATCGAGGGGATTGCTCGTCAAATGAGAAGCATACGGGAAAACAAAAACTGTGTTTGATTAGGTGCGCATTTCGCGAATCATCCCCGAAAATACGAAAGACCATTGAGCACGTTGAAACTGTGGACTCGCGCCCACCGCGCTCACTCGTCGGTCAAACGAGCGTCGGACCGACGATGCCCTAGCACTAACCCTTAGGTATCTTGCTTTGAATTGCCGGGGCGATTTGGGTGTCTTGCGACACTCTTATGAGAGCCTCCACCTCGTCCATCTTGGAACCAGGAATCATCGTATCACCGATGATGAAGGTTGGAGTTCCTTGAATGCCAATTTGCTTTGCCAAATTGTAGGTATCGCTTATTTGATCCTCAATTGTCCGCAATGAAGCGCTTCTGTGTATGTCCAACGGCGGCAATCCGGTGTTACGCAAGATTTCGTCTATTGATGTACTGCCTATTTGAGCCTCGGCCATGAGGCGGGTGTGCACGGCAAGGAATTTCCTCGAGTCTGTTTTCCATACAGCAAGCGCTGTTTTGGCAGCGTCATTGGATGAGCCGCCAAATATTGGAAATTGCTTGAATACGAATTTCACCGAGGGATACTTTTTTATCAGCGCTAGTAGTGCGGGTGCTGCTTCAGTTTTGCAGTGGGGGCAACGATAATCAAAAAACTGCACCAAGACAGTCTTAGCGTTTTCGGGTCCAACAAATGGGTCGCGCCGATCTAAAAATATTTCAGCAGAGTGCTTGCTTATTGCAGGGCGTGCTTTGGAGACGGCGCGCTTGTCTTCCATCACTCTAAATTCAGTTTGTGCCTCCTGGATCACCTCGGGATGTCGCAAGAGGTAATCATGAATCTTGTCGTCCAAACTGGCGCTATTTTTTTCCGTCGGCGGCGAGCAGGCGCACAAAGTGCCAAGCCCCACCGCCAACAGAAATGCAGTTTTGACCAATTTCTCTGGGCCTGTTTGGAAGGCCCTTAAGGGCAATGCTCCGCCAATCAAAGAGAAAACATCCCCTTCGCGTTGTTCAGCTTACGAATTATTGTTGCTGACGCCGCAGGTCGAACCATGATCGCAGTCACACGGTTTGGTACAATCGTCGCTGGTTCGGCAGGCTCCGCCCGAGCAGGAATCCGCATCGTGCTGGTGAACACGAACTTTTTCGGAGGTGGAATCGCGCCAATACGAAATGCCGGATTTCTCCGTGTTGCCATAGGACAGCTGCTGGGTTGAATGACTCGAAGGGGAGGAGACATTCTTGGCCGGATGGGCTTGAGCCGCGCCAATGCATGTTAAAGACACAACTGCAATTAAGGCAATCAGAATTGAATACTTCGTTGCCATTGTGGCCCCCAATTTTTCGAATGATGCACCATGCATCACTCGCCTAAAAGTAATATTACAACTATTTCTAATATTCCGCTAGATAGAGAGTCACAACTATCGGCGCCAGCGTCGCTGACTGCCTATGTGCCTAGAAGTGCTAAGCTTCTCATATCTTTACAAAGGGGCCCGCTTTAGGCGAGCCGAGTTTGACGGCGCTTTTTCGCACCTCAGATTCAAACGTACGGTAGAAGCGTCAGCGGCTTCATGTCGACGCCCTACAATGTTTCGGTGGGCGGCACGGACTCTTCAAACACACATCATAAGAGCACCAATCGCTATTGGTATGCGGCCAACGACGCGCATTACGGCTCGGCAAATTCCCACGTCCCGAAATTCCCGCGGGCGAACTCCTGCGCCAAGGCGGCCTTCGCTACGCGGAAGGGTACGACTTCCCGACCGGCATCGGCACCGTCAACGCGGCCAATCTCGTTAATGCGTGGCCGTCCTGATCGATCTCACAGCGCAGGAAGCAATTCCGGCCCGTTGCTTTTGCAGGCGCAAGTTCCGTTCTCTTACGAAAGTTTCAGCGCCGCTTCAGATGCACCTCATGCTGGTGGCTAACACTTTGCTCTGCGCACAGCGAAAGGAGCCAAGGTGAAAATCTCGAAGAAGGCGTTTCTCGGCGCTGCGGCCGCATTCGCGCTCTCCGCGTTCTGCGGGCTGGCGGCCGCGAAAGAGGCGGCGTTGCACACCATGACGGTGCGGTCGCCCGATGGCGGTACGGTCAGGATCCACTACAGCGGCGATGTTGCGCCGAAGGTTGCGTTCGGATCGGCGCCGCAGATGGTGGGCTTCGCCGGTTACAACTCGCCGTTCGCGATGATGCAGCGCATATCGAGCGAAATGGATCGCCAGATGGCTCAGATGATGAGCCAGGCCAGTGCGATGATGGCGCATCTGCCCGACACCAATCCGACGATCCCGGCAGACTTTTGGAACATGCCGATGAACATGCCCGGTCTCTCCGCGATTGCGGCGGGAGGAAAGGGCGGCTTCTGCATGAAGAGCGTCGAGATCACGAGTGCCGGCGACGGAAAGAGCCCGCATGTCGTCACGCACACGGCGGGTGACTGCGCCGGTGGTGCCCCTGCCCATGCGACGGGCGGTAAAGGCCCGAAAACACCGATCTGATCCCCCTGTCAGATCGCGCCGCCGCAGGCTCGCCTCCCCGCCTGCGGCGGCCTTTTCGCCCGCACACTTTTTTGCCGCACCCTTTCGGAGCCTCGGGACTTGAATTTAGTCTAGAACGTTTCTAATTATCACTCGCAGTAAAGATTTCGAAAGGCTCCTCCAAAATGCTGACTGTTGGCGACAAATTCCCCGATTTCTCCGTCCAGGGCGTGGTTTCGACCGATCCGAAGACGGCCTTCCGCCCATTCGACCAGAACTCCGACCACGGCAAATGGAAGATCGTGTTCTTCTGGCCCAAGGACTTCACCTTCGTCTGCCCGACCGAGATCGCAGGCTTCGGCCAGCTCACGGGCGATTTCGCGGACCGCGACGCGGTGATCTACGGCGTATCCGTCGATAGCGAGTTCGTTCATCTCGCCTGGCGGCAGAACCATGCCGATCTGAAGAACCTGCCGTTTGCGATGTTGTCGGACATCAAGCGCGAACTCACCACCGCGCTCGGCGTGCTCGACAAGGATGGCGGCGTGGCCAAGCGCGCGACGTTCATCGTCGACCCCGACGGCATCATCCGGTTTGCCTACGTCACCGACATGAGCGTCGGCCGCAATCCGCAGGAAGTGCTGCGCGTGCTCGATGCGCTGCAGACCGACGAGCTTTGCCCCTGCAATTGGCAGAAGGGCGAGGAGGTCCTGAAGGCGGCCTGAGGCTGCCTTCTCTCAGCTCCGCGCCGGTTCGCTCCCCTCGTCCGGCGCGGAGCACCTTTTTTCCACCTTAAGGAATCCGCATGTCTCTCGAACATCTGAAGAGCCGCCTGCCCGAATACGCAAAGGACCTGAAACTAAACCTGTCCTCGCTCGCGGCAGAGCCATCGCTCAACGAACAACAGCGCGCGGGCACATTCATCGCCACGGCGCTGGCCTCACGCAATGCAGAGGTCACCGCCGCGATCACGGCGGAGTTCGCGCCCAAGCTTTCGCCGGAAGCGCTGAATGCGGCGCGTGCCGCCGCTAGCATCATGGCGATGAACAACATCTATTACCGCTTCACGCATCTGGCGTCGTCGCCGGACTACCGCACCTTGCCCGCGAAGCTGCGCATGAACGTCATCGGCAAGCCCGGTGTGGACAAGGCCGATTTCGAACTGTGGTCGCTCGCGGTGTCGGCGATCAATGGCTGCGGGATGTGCGTCGACGCGCACGAGAAAGTTCTGCGGGAGGCCGGTATCACGGCCGAACAGATCCAGGCGGCGGTACGCATCGCCTCTGTCGTGCACGCAATCGCGGCGACGCTCGATGGACTTGAAGTGGCAGAAACGCGTCTAAACGCTGCGGCCTAGTGCCGTAGAACTTCGCGTACCGGAACGGTGGCGAGCGTGTGGCCCTCGGCGTCGGCAATCTCGATACGTTTGCGATCGAGGGCGGCGGCGTCGAGGCGATCGTCTTCGACGACCTCGCGCGCGACTCGAACGGCGGCGTCGCGCGCCTGTTTCAGCGACGCGAACTCATATCCGCGCGGATCGATATGGCGGTATTGCCCGTCACAGACATTGAGGAAGAATTGTGGCACGGCCGCTCGCTCTCTCCTGTCCGTTTGCAAACGGTCAAAAGATGCGATTGGTTCCGGGTTCCGCTCCGGGGCGGTCCAGCGGCCTGAGGCTGGACTGCACGAGAATTTGTTCCACCGAATCGCTTTCACCCAGCGGTAGCCACAGCCCTTCGGTCCGGCGATCGGTCGCTGCTCGGTCGGTCTGGCGCAACGACACGCTGCGTGCCGGTGCGCGATGGGTCACAACGTGACGCAATAGCACCGCGAAGCGCAGGCGCACGCCGGGATCGGGATGTTCCGAAATGAGCTTGCCGGTCTGATCGTTGTCCAACCCGGGATACACCGCGGTACCGACAAGCCGCGCGCGGAACTCCTGTCCGCCTTCGACGACGTCGTACATATGCACATAGCGCAGCGAACGCCGCAGTGCTTTCGGCTCGATTTCGGCGCGTGCGGGCATCGCGCGTTCGCCGCGCAACCTGTTCCAGTAGTCGAGCAGATGGCGCAGATCGGGATCTTCCACGCTGTCCGCCGGATGGATCTCCGGCGGCGTGGGTGTAGACCGATAAGTGCCGGACACGCGATCCGTCATGCGCCAACCTTCCTCCCCAAAGGATCATTGGTCTGCGACGCATACAAATTTAGCAGATTCGCGCGGATGCGCCGCATCCTGTCTTTCAGGATGCAGAACGTGGAAGGTGCACGCAAGCGTTGTGGAGTTGTCTCGTTAATCCTGAATCGGAATCCAGATCGTGACGCCGCCTTCGCCGGTGCGCGGATCGAAGGTGGGATTGTGACGCTCGAAGCCTGGCGTTTCGGCCGGCGTCTTTCCGCTCGACGCGAACCATTCGTTCCAGATCGCGGCGTAGGTCTGGGTTAACGTCGTCACATGGCCGTCATGGGCGAAGACGGCATAGCGCGCCGGCGGCGCCGTGACCGTCATCAGGCCTTTGGGGATTTTGCCGAAGCGCGTGACTTCCGCGGCGCACACATAGAGCAATTCGCCTTCGTCCTCGCCCTTGCAGTTCACGCCGACGGGGATGCCGGGCTTCTTGTGCTCGATCTCTTCATATGGCCCGGCCATGAAGCGTTGCCATTGGTTGGGAATGTTTTGCGTCTCGCCGAACGCGATGCGCTTACCCAGTCCCACAAACAGAAGTTCGCCGATGTCTTCAAACCGTGGCTCTTTGACAGGCATGTTCTTGGTCTCCAGATGACGGATGGCGTCCAGGCGTTTCAGGCCCGAAACGGATTCGGATTTGCGCACTTCCTCCGGCGTCGCGCCGAATTGCGCCTTGAAGGCGCGCGAGAAGGCTTCGTGGCTGGCATAACCGGTGTCGAGCGCGACCCCTAGGATGTCTCCAGCGCCAGCGGCCAATGCATAAGCGGCTTCGGTGAGACGGCGGCCGCGCACATACTCCATCACCGAGTGGCCCGTTGCCTCGCCGAACGCATGCGCCAGATGAAACCGCGAGACGTCGCAGCGCTTGGCGATTTCCGCGAGGCTGAGATCGTGGGTGAGGTTTCGCTCGATCACGAACAGCGCTTTGTTGGTCAGGGACATGACGTTCTTCCTGGTGACGAGGAAGATATTAACCCGCCCGTCGTGCCCGCGCTTGATCGCGATTGCGCCTTGGTCCCGCCCAAATCGCGTGGTGCGTTGTCGTGAGCGGGAGGACCAACATGAAGCAGTTTGTAATCGGGGCACTCATATTCACGGCGATGACGTCCGTTGCGCAGGCCGGCATCGCGATCCGTCCCGAATGGTCGAGGCCTGTCGCGCCGTTCCACATCATCGGCAACATCTATTACGTCGGCACCGAAGACATCGGTATCTACCTGATCACGACACCGGACGGCGATATCCTCATCGATGGCGGTCTCGCCAAGACCGTGCCGCTGATCGAGCAGAACATCGCCAAGCTCGGGTTCAAGATTTCCGACGTGAAGATCCTGCTGAACAGCCACGCGCATTTCGATCACGCCGCGGGGCTGGCACGGCTCAAGCGCGACAGTGGCGCGAGCTTCACTGCGAGCGCTGGCGATGCGCCGATCCTGGAGCGCGGATACATCACTTTCGGGCCGAGCGCGAACTACCGCTTTCCGAAGGTGAAGGTGGATCGCATCGTCAAGGACGGCGAACAGATATCGCTGGGCGGTACGGTGCTGACGGCGCATCTCACGCCCGGACATACGCCGGGCTGTACGAGCTGGACGATGCCGGTGAAAGACGCCGGCGTGACGCATAACGCGATCTTCTATTGCAGCACCAGCGTCGCGGACAATCCGCTGGTCAACAACAGCGAATATCCGACGATTGCTTCGGACTACCGCACCAGCTTCGCGAAACTGCGCGCGATCGATGCCGATGTGTTCCTCGCGCCGCATGCGCTGTTCTTCCATCCGCAGGAAAAGCTCAAAAAGGTCAAACCGGGCGCACCGAATCCATTCGTCGATTCCGGCGAGCTGCGTCGCTTCGTCGATGAGAGCGAGCGCAACTTCGACGAAGAACTGGCGAAGCAGCAGAAGGCCGCAACGCATTAAGCCGGTGTCGGCGGTCCTTTGAGTTCCACCGAATTGCCGTCGGGATCGAGGACATAGATCGACGGGCCGTCGCCTTCTGCGCCATAGCGTCGGCCGGAATCGGTGATCGTGACATGGTGTGCCGCGAGATATGCGCGGATCGCGCCTTCGTCGAACGGCGCGATCTGGATCGCAAAATGATCGACGTTGCGGCCTTCCTTCTCGGGTCCCGCGCCACCGATCTTTCCCAGCACACCGTCGAGCGGCACGAGATCGATCAGCGACGTGCCCGCGCGCACCTGCCAGAGTCCGATCGCCGCCTGCACCTTGTCGAGCGTGCAGCCGAGTACGTCGCAATAGAAGCGTAGGCTCGCGGCGCGGTCGCGCACGCGCAGCACGACGTGATCGATCTGCTTTAAGGCGAACGGCGGCGTCATCACACCCGCGTCGGGAACGGGTTGCGTTCCTTGAACTGCTTCTGGTGCCAATAGGGATAGGCGAGCGTGACTGCGCTCGCCTGATCGAGCTTCTTCACCTGCTCCGGCGTCAGGCTCCAGCCGATGGCGCCGAGATTGTCCTTGAGCTGCTTCTCGTCGCGCGCGCCGATCACGACGGTCGAGACCGTCGGCCGCCGCAGCAGCCAGTTGAGCGCGACTTGCGGCACGGTCTTGTCCGTCTCCTTCGCGACCGCGTCGAGCGCATCGACCACGCGATAGAGATATTCGTCATCCACCGGCGGACCGAAATCGGCGGTGGTATGCAGGCGGCTGACTTCCGGGAGTGGCGCGCCGCGGCGGATCTTGCCGGTCAAACGTCCCCAGCCGAGCGGCGACCACACGACCGCGCCGACGCCCTGGTCGGCCCCAAGCGGCATCAGCTCCCATTCATAATCGCGGCCGATCAGCGAATAATAGGTCTGGTTGGCGACGAACCGCGGCAGGCCGTAGCGGTCGGCGGTGGCCAGCGCCTTCATCAGATGCCAGCCGGAGAAATTCGACACGCCGATATAGCCGATCTTGCCGGCGCGGATCAGCGTGTCGAGCGTGGAGAGCATTTCCTCCGGCGGCGTCTTCGCGTCATAGCCGTGAAGCTGGAAGAGATCGATGTGATCGGTGCCGAGGCGCCGGAGCGCATTCTCCACCGCGCGCGTCAAATGAAAGCGCGACGAGCCGACATCGTTCGCATCGGGGCCCGAGCGGAATGTGGCTTTGGTGGAAATCAGAACCTTGTTGCGGCGTCCCTTGATCGCGGCGCCAAGAACCTCCTCCGACGCGCCGCCGGAATAGATGTCGGCGGAATCGAACATCGTGATGCCGTGCTCGAGACAGAGATCGACGATGCGCGTGGCCTCCGCGACCTGCGTCGAGCCCCAGCCCTGAAGCCCGCCCTTGCCGCCGAACGTGCCGGTGCCGAAGCTGAGCTCGGGCACGAAAAATCCCGAACGTCCCAATTGCCGATGGTCCACGTGTGAATTCCTTCTTTGAATGGCGCTGAACGAAACATGGCGCGACGCGCACCCGATTCAACCGCGTTTGCGGCAAGGATATCTCGATGTTCGCTTGCCTATTTGAACCTCAAAATTCGCGAGGCTACCGCTTCCTCAACTCTCCAGATCTAGCCGCCAATATGGCCATGTACCCAATAGGTTGATTTCTGTTTGGCCGGTTTGACCCATTTCTCCCTACCGACCCCCTCCCCCCTGTCTCTCCATCACGTCCTTCTTTCAACGCAGCACCTAGAGACCAACGGAGGAACGCAGAGTTGCGTCTTCAAGGTTAGCAGCGTTCACGATTTGTCTCAAGGAAGCTAAAGCCCAACCCTCCAAAGAGATGGCGAAACGCGGTCATCCGAATAGCGGAAGAACAGATTTGGCACTACCGTAAATTGATTGAACAACTGCGGCAGAAAGCGGGGACGATGAGTAGTTCTGTAACGATTGCGGAAGCCCCAACAACGGGCATCGGACGTCTCATAACAGAAAACCGTTTTTTCGTTCCGACTCATCAGCGCGACTACAAATGGGACCGAGAACGTGTCGAGAAATACATTGATGATCTAGTCGAAGCAAAAAGTCGGGGAGATAAATTTTACTTCATCGGCCTCATGGTCTTTATGAGAACCGATGATAACAGGTTGCGTGTTCTTGATGGGCAGCAGCGGCTAGCCACAACGATAATCTTATTTTCCGCGCTCCGTGCATGGTTCAGTAGCGCCGAGCCTACAAGTTCTATGGTAGTGCAGCTTGAATACGATTTTATTGGGAGAACAGAATACGGAGAAACTAAAAAGCAACCGAAATTGAATCTCAATCGGAATAACGACGACAAGTTTCAGGCGTATGTCGTCAACGGTAGCCCGTTAGATATTGTCAAGGCTGATCTCAAGAAGACGGGAAAGAACGCATCAAACCATCTTCTCCTTGACGCTATCGTTTACACACACCAGCGCGTCTCAGAGTTGGCGAAGAACGTTGGCACGGTGGACGCCGCAAAAACTTACTTTTCCGAGCTAATCAAGTTTGTTCGTGATTCTGTGATTGCTGTTCGCCTTACGGTTCCAAATGAATCAAATGCATTTCGGGTGTTTGAAACATTGAACGATAGGGGAATGGACCTTTCAGCGGTTGATCTAATCAAGAACCATCTTTTTGGCCTCGCTTATGACAGTACGAGTAGCTCCCAAGATCTCGCGCAACTGGAACATCGTTGGTCCCAGCTCACAGAGACACTGCAAAACCTTCGGCAGGAAGACTTTTTGAAAGTATATTGGACTTCCAGACATGGCCTAATTCAGCTTGATGATATCTTTGATGCCGTAAAAGACACGACGAAAACGAAACAGGAAGCAGTGAATCTGTCTGTAGATCTGTTAGAGGCGTCGCAGGATTATGCAGCGCTTGATAACCCGGATGATCCAGGTTGGGCCCCTCAAACACTAGAAAGCAAGGAGCTTATAGGGCGCCTCAAAGTTCTAGGATCGAAACTTGTGCGGCCAGTTGTGTTGTCGGGGATGAAAAAACTGGGTCCGGCAGAGTTCGAAAAGCTGTTGCGTGTTCTTGAAGTTGTCGTTGTGCGTTGGCAGGTCGTTGGTCAGAGGCGCACCGGAACAATTGAGCGAGTATGCGCCAAACTTGCTCAATTGATATGGGATGGCGAAGCCACTGCACGCGCGGATTTTATTACCGCCCTTTCTGAACTCTACACTCCGGATGATGAGTTCAAAGAAGATTTTATTACCCAAGACAATTTAACTAGGCAGAAAGCGGTCTACCTTCTCAAGCGTATCGAGGATCACGAAAGATCGTCGAAACTGGGACAAGCGGGAAAGGGCTTGGGACCAAAAGCTGACCTAACCCTTGAACATATTTTGCCAGAAAATCCCGGTCCGGACTGGAAACCAAAACTAGACGCTAATTCCAAACTTGCTGATATGTGGGAGAGAACTGGCAATCTTTGCTTGTTGCCCGTTGGTAGCAATAAAGGGCTTGGCAACGTTGGCTACGCTGCCAAGATATCTACCTATTTAAATTCTGATCTGCTCACAACAAAGCAGGTAGCGGCTTACGCGGATTGGGATGCCAACGCTATAGAGGCACGCCAAGTTTGGCTTGCTGGACTTGCTGTTCAGATCTGGCGCGCCGTATGACCGAAGCCTCCCCCGACCAACTCAAGCACGCCGTCGAGTCCCAGCACGGCGGGACAGCTACGCACCTCCAATCCGTGCCGGTTCACGAAGCCTTCCGAGGCGAAACGGGCTGGAACGGTGCCATGCAGGTGTTCGACCTCAAAGACATCCCTGGCGGCGCTACACAGGCTTATGCGTGGTTATCCCCGATTAAGGGAAGCACCAATAGGCGGTTTTTTGCCGTGCTTCACGTCCCGCGGATCACGAAGCCGCGTGATGCCGTTGGGGCGGCAACAGCGGCAGAAGCGAGAGCAGGGAAATGAGTGAGCGAACGCACATTAAGGGGCGATATCGGATCGTGAACGAAGCCTTCCTTCGTGAGAAGGCAAATAGAGATGACCCGCGACACCCGTTCTATGTAGCGATGTTGGCGAATGACACTTACGAGGGCTACTTAGCGGACGTAGGAAGGAAGTTAGTCGAAGTCGACGGCTTTAAGCAGAACCCGATTAGCGGTCGCTTCGAAATCCTCTATTGCCGTCGCAATGGCTGGATTGAGGACTTGCCCGCGTCCTAAAGGCAACCGAAACCCGCCGCAAAATTGGCAAAAAGCAGGAGGCAACGTTGGCCGGAAAACCCGATACATGGCGGTTGGACTATTTCGCAAACCGCGATGATAGAGCGCCTTCGCGGAGTGAAATAATTGAAGCCAATGACGAAAATTCGGCAGCCGACCACGCCGCAAACAACATGGGGAGTGACTTGCGGGTCGACGTGACCCGTACCATCATTAAGAATTAAAATTAGGACACTACCGATTGCCATACCGGCTCTCGCTTGTGCCATAAGGGCTCATGGATTTTCTCTACCGGATTCCAGCCGCTCTTCTACTTGTCACCGTGCTGGCGATTGCCATCGCGCTGGCCGGGCTCGGACAAACGTACGTCCACCGCCGCTTCCGCGAAGGCGATTTCGTTGGGCATAACGAGGTCGGCGGCATCATCATCGCGGTGTCGGGAACGATCTATGCGGTGATCCTGGGTTTCCTCACCGTGGTGGCGTGGGAGCATTTCCAGGAGGCGCGCAACCTCGTCGTTCTCGAATCCGACGCGGACATCGACGTCTGGCATGCCGCCATCGGTCTGCCCGGGCCCGTGCGCAACCGAGTGCGCAGCGACATGATGGCGTATGCCGACACCATGATCGCGCGCGAATGGCCCGCCATGAAAGAGGGCCGCTTCGATCAGCATACGTCGATGATAGGAATGGACGCGATCAACGCGGTCGGCAGCTTTGTGCCCGCCAACAACGGCGAAACCAACGCCCAGGCGACGGCGATGCAGCAGCTCACCATCATCCACGACGCGCGTCAGCAGCGCATGGCGATCAACGCCAGCGGCATATCGTGGTTCGAGTGGCTGGTGCTTGGCGTCGGCGGGATGTGCATCGTGTGCTTCTGCTGGCTGTTCGGACTGCGCAATCCGCGCACGCATCTTCTGATGACCTCGACGGTGGTGACGATGATCGCCTCGATCCTGGTGCTCCTGTTCGAGCTTCAATATCCGTTCCGCAGCGATATCGGCATTGGGCCAGACCTGTGGAAAGGCGCGCTCGCCCACCTGCACCAGATGCAGAACGGCGACATGGAAGGCATGCGGATGTAGCGGTCAGGCTTACCGCATCGTCTGCTTCAGCCGCAGGCCTCGGGTCCGCGAACTCTCGGTTTGCCGCTCATGCTGGTGGCGCGGGCAGCTTCACCGCCGGAGCCTGTGCGAGCACCGCAAGACAGCTCTTGCTTTTCTCAAACACTGTCAGCGACTGCACGACACCGGATGCCGTTTCGATGATGGCCCTCAGCGCCAGCGCGGAATCGAAAACGCTGAGGCCGTTGGCGACGAAACTGGATGTTCCACCCATGGCACTCGCGCAGAAACTCGCCGCGTCGCTGTCGGTCTTCTGCGATTTGAGGAAATTGGTATACCAGTCCTGCGTCTGCGCAAAAGCCATGATCGAAACCTGGCTTGAAAGCGGAAACTTCAGAATGTCGCTGTTGCGGACGGATGTCGCAATCTGGCTCTGCGCCGTGTCGATTTCGGACGCTGTCATCAGATGCTGATTGCTCGCCGTTGTGCAAATATCCCGCGAGTCGAAAACAGATATCTGCGGACAGCGCATCCCGATGGTCCACTGCCCCACCTTGATGTCCATGGACGAAGCATCTTGTAGCGAGGAACAGCGTTCATCCCGCGTGCCATCGAGCCTGACAAAGGGCGCACATCCCGTGACAACAAGCTGATCCCCCGGCGCCCAGCTGTCTGCGAACCGACCGAGTTCGACGTCTTCGCTCTTGTCGTTCGAGAACATGTTCGAGATCGTCGTGTCGATTGCCGAAGCGGCATTGTTGATCTCGGGCTTGGAGAGGGTCGTCAGCAAGGTGGAAGTTGGCGCTGCTATCTGCACCGCCTGCGTGACCGCGCCTATGATCGACGCCGCAGCCTGGCTCTTGAGGTCTTTGGACACTTGGGCGTTCAGATGCACGACCATCGCGGTGTTTGAACCGATGAGAAACAACGGCGACTCGACATAGGACTGGGTGTAGTTCGTCACCCATGTGTTGCCGAGATCGCGTCCGCTGGCGTGGGAGATGGAAAAAAGCGGTACCGCGACCTTCAATTCGGGATCCTTGATTTCGATATTGGCCAGCGTCGTGACAGTATCGGTTTCGCTTGCGAGCAACCGCTCGACCCAACTCCTGTTTTCCTTGTCGTAGGAGCGCAGCGCGATGGGATTTTTCTCTCCATCGCCCGAATTGCTGTTTCCGCCACCACGATCGGCGTTCGAGTAGATTTCCAGTCGCGTGTAGAGGCCCGCGATCGAATTGCCGGATTTGCTCCGCGGCCAGCCGGAAGTATCCCACCCGATATAGCGCACGATGCTCGCGTCGGGCTGTCCCGGCTCGGATTTGGGTGTTGCCGGTGCGGGTAGGTGTGTCTGTATCTCTGCCAACGCCGGTGCCGGTGCCAACGTCCATGCGGGAGGCGGTGGTGGTGGTGGTGGTGGCGGCGGCGGCGGTGGTGGCGGCGGAAGTGTCGACGACAGTTGTTGTTCGGACGACGTGTGTGTGCAGCCGGCGAGCGCCGCGACCGACGCAAGCACCAAACAGCGAAGTGTTTTGTTCATTGCCCCCCACCCCACAAACGATCAATTGAAAGTTGAATTAAATCACGCGATCAAACAAGAGGAGAGTGAATATTGCGCAATGTCCATACTTTCCATCGCAGGGCGGTGCGGCTCAGCGCGGCCTGATCTTGCGTGTATGCGCTGCGCGGTCTTCGGCAACAATCGCTTTCGCGTCCTTCAGCAATTCGCTCAGATAAACGATTTCCGCCTCCAGCCGGATTTCGCCATGGCGCATCGCCCACTGCTTGGACGGCGCCATATGCGCCCGGACGCTCTCGATCATGCGCTTGCGCTCGGCCAGCATCGCGCGCACGGTTTTCAGCCGCTCCGCGATCAGCGCCGGAAGCTGCTTCTGTGTCTTCGCATCCATGCGCGTGAGCGCGAGATCGAACGGATCGGGCTTGAACCACACATCGCGCAATCCAGTGCGGCGCAATTCGTCGAGGACGCGGCGGCCTTCCTCGGTGATCTCGTAAATCTGCCGCGTGGGCCGGTTGCCCTCGCGCTCGCTGCGCTGCGCGCTGAGCAGCCCCTCGCCCGCCAGCCGCTTCATCGCACCATAAACCGCGCCGACCGAGATGTCGGTCCACAGCGGGACTTTCATCTTTTCCGCGATCGAACGCAGAAGGTGGCCGTGCATCGGGCCGAATTCGGCGAAGGACGACAGGACGAAAAGACGGATGGAGGACATATTGCTCTCGCGAGAGTATTTGTGTTAGAGTGATCCTACACGACACGAACCAGTATGCACCAACGCCGCCCCGGCGCAGAGGCATGCTTCAAGCCATCACAGCCCCAAAGAAGGGAGTTCCTCATGCGCGTATTCGTGACCGGCGCGGCCGGATTCATCGGCACTGCCACGACGAAAGAGCTGCTCGCCAACGGTCATCAGGTCGTGGGCCTCGCGCGCTCCGATGCCAATGCCGAAGCGCTCAAGAAGATGGGCGCCGAGGTCCACTGGGGCACGCTCCAGGATCTCGACAGTCTCCAGGCCGCCGCAAAAGATGCGGATGGCGTGATCCATCTCGCCTTCATCCATGACTTCTCGAAGTTCGTCGAGAACGGCCGGATCGACGCCCGCGCGATCGAAGCGATGGGAAGCGTGCTGGAAGGCACGAACAAGCCGCTGATCGTGACCTCGGGAGTCGCCATGATTTCGCCCGGCGAACTGGCGACCGAAGACATGATGCGCCATCAACAGGGCATGCCCCGCAGGTCCGAGGACGCTGTGTTCGCTTTCAACGATCGCGGCGTACGCACCATGGCCGTGCGCCTGCCGCAGGTGCATGGCGGCGAAGGCAAGGCCGGCTTCGTAGGCTATCTGTTCGAAGTCGCGCGCCAGAAAGGCGTATCGGCCTATGTCGGCGACGGCAGCAATCGCTGGTCCGCGGCCCATCGCGCGGATGTTGCGCGGGTTTATCGGCTCGCGTTGGAGAAGGGTTCAACCGGCAAGGCCTATCACTCGGTCGCGGATGAAGCCGTGCCCATGCGTGACCTCGCCGAACTGTTCGCCAAAATTCTGAACGTGGAAACGAAGCCGCTGACGCCGGACGAATCCGGCGCGCATTTCGGCTGGATGGCAATGTTCGCCGGTCTCGACATGCCGGCCTCAAGCGCCAAAACACACGCCGACCTGGGATGGAAGCCAAAAGAAATCGGCGTCCTCGCCGACCTCGGCCAGCCCGGTTATTTCGCGCGCTGATGTGAGAACCTCGGCCGCGGTGGCGGGGATTCCGGTCCCGGCGCTACGCGCTTTCTCAATTGCAGGCAAATGCGTCTGAGCCACGAGGATGGCAGCGGTCCGCCCAGCGGCGCTTGCGCCAATACTCCGGAAGTCCGGCGTTACGGACGAATGCGATGAACCGGTCCGTCTTGCGCACCGGCGAATAGGCCGGAAGCCAAGGCGAGTCCAACGGCGCCAGATCGCCGAATCCCAGTGCGACATCCCGTTCGACCGCATCGAGCACGCGACCGGGCTCACGGCTATACGCGTAGACGAATCCCAATTCGCCTTCGAGGATCGGCAGTTTGACCGGCAGCGGCTTTCCGGACGCCAGATTGCGCAGAAGCTCGGCCGCAGCCTCCACCGATTGCCGCGAAACACGCCTCACCGCCGGCGACATCGCCAGCAGCGCGTCGGCCGCCTGTGTATATTTACCTGAGGCAGCATAAGCGCGGGCCAGATAAATATTGCGAAAATAGGTGGTGGGCCCCGCGCCGGACGTGGAAGCGAGAAGATCGATGGACTCTTCGTTCCGGCCGTTCAACTGCAGAAAGGCCGCCGTCATGATGTTGTAGATAGGAACGAACGGCTCCAGCTCATGCAGCTTCTGCCGTGACGCGAGCGCATCTTTCGCGCGCCCCGTATCGGCCAGCATCAGCCCGTAAAGATGCATCGCATCCGCCTCGTCTGGATTGAGGCTGGGGGCATGGCGGAAATTGTCTTCAGCACCCGCCCAGTTCAGGTAATCGGCGTCCGCCAATGCGAGCGCGACATAGGCCTCGGACTGCTGTGGGTCCAATTTCAGCGCCACGCGTGCTTCGGCTATCGACTTGTCGACTGCGGAATGAATCGCTTCGCGTCCCGCCGCAATCGAGGCGAAATGGTATTCATCCATCAAATAGACGGGAACAAGACCGTAGGTCATGGCGAGAAGCGAGCGCGCGGGCGCGTAGTCAGGATCGCGTGCGACGGCCGGCTCAAGAACAGTTATGGCCTCTTGAATCCTGCGGCCGCGATAAAGCGCGCGGGCGCGAAGATACTGTTCGTAGGAATCAATGTCGCTGGTACGGTCAGCGACAAGCTGCCCTTTGCCCTGTAACCCCAGCGGAATGCGCAGCGCCTGGGCAATTGACGAGGCAATGGCTTCCTGAAGCGCAAATATATCGGTCATGCTGCGATCGTAATTCTCGGACCACAGGCTGACACCGTCTGACCCGCGCACGAGCTGGACCGAAATTCGCACGCGTGCGCCATCCTTCCGTATCGAGCCCTCGATGATATGGGTGGCGCCGATCAGGCGCGCCACTGCGCGCGCATCGCGATTCTGGTTCTTGAACTGGAACGCCGAAGAGCGCGCAATGACGCGCAGCCCCGTGACATGGGCAAGGGCCCCGTTGATCTCTTCCGTGACGCCGTCAGAAAAGAAATCCTGTCCCGGATCGCCAGACAAATTGGCGAATGGCAATACTGCGATGGTGATCTCTCCTGCGGGCTGGGAGATCTGCTGGGAAACTGTCGGTATTCTCGGTGCCGGAAGCGAATTGTGCGAACGCGGCACAACGGCGATGAGAAGCACCGTGACCAGCGCCAGAAGTACCGCGGTGGCGGACCCGGTGACCAGAAACTTGCGCCCGCGCTGTGTTGCGGCCGGGCCGTCATCCTGCACTGCAGGGGACTGAGACGCTTCCCCGGCCGGCACCTTGGGGCGCCCTGCGACGGAATGTGTTTCAGGCGCCGCAATGTGATCGGATCGTCCATGCAGCCGGTATCCCACGCGCGGGATGGTTTCGATCTCGAAGGCGGGCGGAACGGCGAGCGCGGCCAGTCCGCGCACCTTGGCGATGCAACTGTTGATCGCGTCGTCTCCGACGAACCGCCCGCCCCAGCACTGTTCGATCAGCCGGTCGCGTGACACCACGCTGCCCTCGGCCCGAACCAGTGCCACGAGCGCCTGCAGCACGCGCGGCCCAACCGTCTCGCGTCTGTCGCGGGACTGGACCTCGCGAAGCGAGGGGCGCACAGACAAGTCGCCCAGAGAAAAGTCCGCTTCGGCGCCCAGATCGATCGGCCGCGACGCGGTGAGATTGCGCGGGACCTTGTTCATCGGCAAACCACATGGTTCGTCGGCAATCCACAAGCCGTTGAATGGCTTATGTATCTTTCGAAGTCACGCCGTTCTCGCTCCAATTCCGGCGTGACACGGCCTGCTCCGTTTCGCGCGTATGCAGATGCAAACACCGTAGCCGTCATCGCCCCTCCGCCAGTCTCAACCCGGCGCAAGGCGACTCCAGCGGCGGCGTCCCCGCAGGGAAATACGCGGGCATCGGCGAGCGCAAAACCACGGCGGCGACCGGTCGTGAGCGGTTCCGATGGTCGGGGCCGGCTATTGAGAGGAGCAAGAACCGTGAAGCTTTCCATCCTTACCGCCACCGCGATTGTGGCACTCACCGTGAGCAGCCTGTCCGCCCAGGCCGGATGCGCAGACCCGCGTACGCCATTGGGAACACACAAGATGCCGCCGATGCTGCTGCAGCGTCCAGCAAGCGCGCGTCCGCCGGCGAGTGCAGCCACGAATATCGTCGGCACCTGGCACGTGACCTATACCGACATGGGCAACCCGTTCGGTGAGGCCTATATCCAGTGGCACAACGATGGCACCGAATGGGAGAATATCGATTTCCCGGCGGCCAGCGGCAATATCTGCATGGGCGAGTGGGTGGCGGTCGACAGGAAAAACGTGGCGCGCACGCATATCGGCTGGCTCTACGACAACGGCACGCTGTCGGGTTATTTCACGGAGACCGAGACGGACAAGGTCGCGAGGGATGGCAATTCCTATACCGGGACCAACGAGCAGAAGGTCTACGATCTCGACGGCAATCTCCTGGCGGACGTGACCGGAACGTCTTCCGCAACACGTTTCGGGAACTGATCCGACCGATACAAGACGAATGCGCGCCGGCTCAAAAACCGGCGCGCCTATTTTTACTTCTCCGGCACGCTCTGCTTCAGCCGCCCACCGACACGGACGGGCTCGATGCGCGCGGCGAGGCCGCGTGCGTTCGTTTCCACAAACACGGCGCAGAGCGTCGCGGGACCGGTGGCGGGCGCGAAGCGCTGCGTCGACATCTTCTTCACGAAGCGCTGAACAGGTTCGAACTTCTCCATGCCGATGACGCTGTCGTAATCGGCACAGGCGCCGGCGTCCGTCTGATAGGCGGTGCCGCCCGGAAAAATCTGCGCGTCCGCGGTCGGCACGTGGCTGTGCGTTCCGACGACCAGGCTCGCGCGGCCATCGCAGAAATGGCCCATCGCCATTTTCTCCGACGTCGCTTCCGCATGCATGTCGACCACGACGGCATCGGCGGCATCGGCGAGCGGACAGGCGTTGAGTTCAATATCGACGCCCGCGAACGGATCGTCGAGCGCATCCATGAACACGCGTCCCATCGCGTTGACGACGAGCACGCTCTGTCCGGCGCGCATGTGATAGAGATTGGCGCCACGTCCCGGCGTGCCCTTAGGATAGTTGCGAGGACGCAGGATGCGGTCGTCGTCGTCGATGAAGGTGAGGATTTCTTTCTGGTCGAGCCAGTGATTGCCGGTGGTGATGCAATCCGCACCCGCACCGAATAGCTCGTTCGACGTCGCACGCGTGAGACCGAAACCGCCGGCCGCGTTTTCGCCATTGGCGATGACGAAATCGAGCGCGAGTTGCTCGCGCAATTTCGGCAGCTCGGCCACGACCACGTCGCGGCCGGGTTTACCTACAATGTCTCCGATGAATAGGATGCGCATCCATGTCTCTTAACACAAAGCCCACGCAATGACGGAAGCGAAATTGCTGGTTTTGCTTGTCACGCGCACCACCGTCTGGCTGGGGCTGATGGGCGTGGTGATGTTCCTCGCGGCGGGCGACTGGGCCTGGCCGCAGGGCTGGGCGTTTGTCGCGATCTTCGTCTTCGGCAGCATCGGGTTCAGCCTGTGGCTGATGCGGCGCGATCCAGCCCTGCTCGCCTCGCGCCTCACGCTCAATCAGAAAGGAACAGCGGGGTGGGACCGGGTGTTCCTCACCGTCTTCATCCTGATCTGGTTCGTCTGGCTCGCGGTCATGGCGTTGGACGCACGCCGCTGGCAGTTCTCGCACATGCCGCTGCGGCTGAATGTGCTGGGCGGGGTGCTGATCGTTCTCGGTTTCCTCGCGACCATGCGCGTGTTTGTCGAGAACAGCTTCGCGGCACCCGTCGTGCGTGTGCAGGAAGAACGTGGCCAGCGCGTGATCGACACCGGACCCTACGCGGTCGTGCGTCATCCGATGTATTCCGCGGCACTCCTCTATCTCATCGGCATGCCTTTCCTGCTCGGATCGTGGATTGGGCTTCTGTTCGTGCCGCTCTATGTCGCCGGCTTGGCGCCGCGCGCCATGGCCGAGGAGCGCCTGCTTGCCCGCGACCTTCCCGGCTATGCAGATTACATGCGCCGCGTCCGCTGGCGGCTCGTCCCCGGCCTGTGGTGATCAGGGGCAGGGAAAGGTCTTCTGCAGCACGAAGATGAGCGCCACGGGGATCGTCATGTCCTCGACCTTCGAATCTTTTTCGGCAGCGGCGCGATGGATCATGTCGGCGACCTGGGGGGCCGTGAGCACGAGTTGCGGCGGCTGGCAGTAGAGCGGCGGCTGGTTGTGCGCCTTCAGATATTCGTTGGCCTCGTGCACGCCGGCTTCCATCGAGGCGATCTTCACGACCGCAAGCGCCTGTCCCTGCCCGTCTTCGCTGTCGTAAAGCTGCAGGAACTGCTTGGCGGTATCGGCCCAACAAGGCGCGCTCGAAGCGGCGAGGACCGCGAAAACCATTCCGGCGAAGCGCTTCATGCTGCTCTCCCTATGCGATGGGCCAGATTAGGATTTCCGGACGCGGACGTCACCTAAAGTGGCGTACACCATTTTCAGTGACGACGGAGTCCAGGGGATGATCGTGGCCGTGGCAGGGAAGCTGCGCCACCTCCTGCCCAGCATAGGCGATACCGATGGCGCGCTTGGTGGCCAGCGAGGCGAGCGTGCGGTCATAGAAGCCACCGCCATAACCGAGCCGCGTGCCCTGCGCGTCGAAGGCGAGCAGCGGGATCAGCAAGACATCCGGCGTCACGCGTGCCGCGCTCTCGGGAGGTTCGTGCATGCCGAACGGATGGACGATCAGCGCGTCGCCTTCGCGCCATGTGCGGAAATGCAGCGGCGATTTCTTCACAGCCACGACCGGGAGCGCGAGCATGTGCCCGCGTGCGGCAAGCGTATTGGCCAGCAGCCGCGGATCGGCCTCGTCTCCCATCGGCCAATAGAAGGACACGATAGCGCCCGGCGCGACCGCGAGCTCGTCCGCGAATTGCGCGACCCGCGCGGCGAAATCGGGACACTCGCGCGCAAGAGCGGCGCGGGCCGTTTTGGCGGCTTCGCGCAGAGAAGGCTTTTCCTCGCTCATCGCGGCATTGGACGTCGTGCATGCGCCAAGCGCAAGGCCGTCGCGCAATAACGCCCTTGTGAGCCCCGCAACGGCGCACCGCGCGCTAACCTCCGCGTACAGAGAAGGGGAAAGGCGATGTTCAATCTCGCAATTCTATTCGCAGCCGCAACCGCAGCGGCCGCATCACAAGCCGCGCCGGTGACGAAACCTTGTGCCGCAGCTGAATTCCATCAGCTCGATTTCTGGATCGGCCAGTGGAATGTCTACGAGAAGGACACCGGCAAGATGTCTTCCACCAGTCGCATCGAAGGCGTGATGGCCGGGTGCGGTATCGGCGAACATTACGAAGAGCCCGGCGATCCGAGCGGCCCCTACTCCGGAACGAGCTACAGCAGCTACGACCGGAAGGACGGCAAGTGGCACCAGATGTACATCGACACCAACGGCAACATGGAATGGTTCACCGGCGGTCTTGTTAGCAGCGATCTCGTCATGGACGCGCCCGCCGCCAAGGGCGCCATCACCCGGATGGTCTACCACCAGCTCCCGGACGGATCGGTCGAGCAGATCGGCACCGCCTCGCTCGACGGCGGGACGACGTGGAAGCCGAGATACGATTACATTTATCGGAAGAGCTGACCGCTGGTTGGCCGGGTCGCGCTACGCTGCCCGGCCATGACGACGTTTTAAAGTGGACGGGACCAAGCACACCGTTGGAATTGGATCCTCACGGGCCTGCAAGTGCAGGTGGGCGCCATGTGACCCGGACCACGATCCAGGCCAGGGACAGCTCCCGGTGAGTACCATTAAGGCCCCTGGGCATCGCTATCCTGACGCGAGGCACAGTACCCGTCCGCCCCTAACGTAAGCGCGCTGGGCCCCGACTGCAACCTGCACAAGCCAACGCGGTTACGATCTGCTAGAAATCATGGACGATCTTACGGAGGGACACGCTCATGACCGCCACCGTGAAGGAAAAGCTCGAAGCCGCGAACGCCGCGGTTCCGAAGATCACGCCGGCGGACGCGCAAGCCATGATGGCCAAGGGCGATGTGCTGGTCGTGGACGTCCGCGATGCGCCGGAGGTCCAGGCAAGCGGCAAAGTCGCGGGTGCCAAGAACGTATCGCGTGGAATGCTCGAGTTCCGTGCCGATGCGGCCTCGCCCTATTACGATCCGGCGTTTGCGAAGGACAAGGACGTCATCGTCTATTGCGCATCGGGCGGCCGCTCGGCGCTGAGCGGACAGACGCTCAAGGAAATGGGATTTGAGCGCGTCTACAATCTCGGCGCGTTCAAGGACTGGGTCGCGGCCGGGGGTGCGACCGAAAAAGCATAGCGACGTCACACCTGTCTTTGTGAACGAAGGAGTGATGTCTGGCGTGCGGGCCCTAATCCCGGACTATCAATTCACGCCCTGCCACGCACGGATTGCGGCCCAACCAAACAAGATCGTGCCCCAGATAAACATCACAGCCATGAGGACGTCGATTGGCCAATTCGGCCACGCTGGATACAGCTTGCGCAGCAGCGCGCGCTTACGCGGATTCTGGTATGCAACAACCCAGATACCGATGCCTACCCAAAGAACGCCGAAACAGGTGAGAATTATTGCCTTCAATCTAAATCAAGCCGCCTTGATCCTGTCCGCGATGCTCTCGATGCGCTTCGCAGCGTCTTCTAGCGTGCGGGCGGCGCGCTCTTCGGACATGCCGGCGTGCCCGGTGAGTTCGGCATGCGCCTCCGACAACTCGCCGACCTTCTTGGCCTGACCTTCGAGGCGCGTACGTGCCTCCAAGAGTTCATCGGTGATGAGCACCGCTGCCATCAGCATCAGCTTCTGATCGCCGACCTGTCCGACCGTGCCCGTCAGTTCGCGCACCTTCGCATCGACATGGCCGGCAAGTTCTTTCAAATGTTCTTGCTCGCCTTCGTCGCAGGCGATGGTGTAAGTGCGGCCATTCACCATGACATTCACGAGGGGCATAATCGTGTTCCTCTAGCGGCCAAGCGCGGTGCGGATTTCGCCAATGGCGCCGTCGAGACGGTTCTCCACCTGCTCCGAGATTTCGCTCAGCGCCTGCAACTCCTCCTCCAGCACCGCGATGCGGGCGAGCAGGTTGTCGCGTTCTGCGCGCAGGGCGGCGCGTTCGGTCTCCGCTTCGTCCCCGCCGCTGCGCGCCTCAAGAAGCGGAACAAGCCCCGCATCGAGCGCGTTCAAAGCATTGGTGAGGCGTTCTGCCGCGAGATCGAGCTTGCCCATCGCGTACCTTTTGTTGTCGCTGAGTCAGGACCTTAGGCCCGCAGGCGAAACAGGGTCAACGCGCGTTGTTCCAGCGGTCCACAGGGTGCCTGCCGCTCACCCTTGACGGGCAAGCCCGCCGGTCGCTAAGGCCACCCTAAGCGGGCGACGGAGACGATTAATGAACGACAGCAAGGCCTCAGTCCCCGATCAGGCTACAATCCGCCGGCTCGCAAACGCGATCCGCGCCCTTTCCATGGACGCCGTCGAAGCCGCGAAGTCCGGCCATCCCGGCCTGCCGATGGGCATGGCGGACGCGGCGACCGTGCTGTTCTCCCAATTCCTGAAATTCGATCCCGCAGATCCGCACTGGCCGGACCGCGACCGCTTCGTGCTCTCCGCCGGGCACGGCTCGATGCTGCTCTATTCGCTTCTCTATCTCACCGGCTATCCCGGCATGACGATGGAGGACATCAAGACCTTCCGCAAAGTCGGAAGCCCCTGTGCGGGCCATCCCGAATACGGCCATGCGCCGGGAATCGAAACTACCACGGGGCCTCTCGGACAGGGCATCGCCAATGCCGTGGGCATGGCGATCGCAGAGCGTCATCTGAACGCGCGCTTCGGCGACGACATCGTCAACCACAAGACCTATGTAATCGCGAGCGACGGCGATCTGATGGAAGGCATCAGCCACGAGGCGATCTCGATCGCCGGGCACCTCAACCTTCGGAACCTGATCGTGCTGTTCGACAACAACGGCATCACGATCGACGGCAAGACCTCGCTCGCCGATTCGACCGACACGATCGAGCGTTTCCAGGCCGCGGACTGGAACACGATTTCCATAGACGGTCACAATGCGGCCGAAGTAGCACGCGCGCTGACCTGGGCGCAGAAGAGCGACAAGCCCGCGCTTATCGCGTGCAAGACCATCATCGGCTTCGGCCTGCCGACCCGTCAGGGCACGCAAAAGGCGCACAGCGACGCCCCGGGCGCCGAGGAGATCGCAGGCGCGCGCAAATTGCTCGGCTGGGATTTCCCGCCCTTCGTCATCCCCGACGACATCCTTTCCGACTGGCGCGCCATCGGCGCGCGCGGGGCCGGGGCGCGCGAGGCCTGGAACAAGCGCAAAAGCGCCTCGCCACAGGGCGCGAATTTCGACAGCGAGACGAAGCTCGAACTTCCAAGCGATCTGGTGCCGGGTCTGATCAAGCTCAAAAAGAAGACCAGCGAGGAGCAGCCCTCCGTCGCGACGCGCAAGGCATCGGAAGCGGCACTCGATGTGATCAACGAGAAATGGTCGATGACCATCGGCGGCTCCGCCGATCTGACGCCATCCAACAACACGATGACCAAGGGGTTGAAATCCATCGAGCCCGGCGACTATGCGGGCCGCTACATCCACTGGGGCATCCGCGAGCACGGCATGGCGGCGGCGATGAGCGGCATGGCCCTGCATGGCGGGATCGTGCCGTATGGCGGCACCTTCCTTACCTTCTCCGATTATTGCCGCCCTTCGATCCGGCTCGCGGCGCTCATGGGCATTCGCGTCATCTATGTCATGACGCACGACTCCATCGGCCTTGGCGAAGACGGCCCGACGCATCAGCCGATCGAGCAGATCGCCTCGTTGCGCGCCATCCCGCATCTCATGGTCTATCGTCCCGCCGACGGCGTGGAGACCGCGGAAGCCTGGCAGCTGGCGTTGGGCGACAAGAGCCGGCCGAGCCTGCTTGCGCTCTCCCGTCAGAACCTGGCGACCGTGCGCACGACGCATACCGGCGAAAACCTGACGGCCAAGGGCGCTTACGAGCTGGTGGGCGACAAAGACGCGAAAGTTACGCTTCTCGCCACCGGCTCGGAAGTCGAGCTCGCGCTGAAAGCCCGCGAATTGCTGACCGCGGAGGGCATCGCCTCGCGCATAGTCTCCATGCCGTGCTGGGCGTTGTTCGAGGAACAACCCGAAACATATCGTGACTCGGTCCTCGGGCCCGGCACGGTAAAAGTCGCCGTCGAAGCCGGTGTCCAACAAGGCTGGGACCGCTATATCGGTCCGAAAGGCAAGTTTATCGGCATGCACGGCTTCGGATCCAGCGGTCCGTACAAGGACGTGTACAAACATTTCGGAATCACGCCGGAAGCGGTGGCAGACGCCGCGAAGGCTGCATTGAAGGGATAAGAGAATGGCTTTGCGAGTTGCGATCAACGGTTTCGGCCGCATCGGGCGTCTCGTGCTGCGTGCGATCGTGGAAAGCGGGCGCCGCGACATCGAAGTCGTGGCCGTGAACGATTTGGGACCGGTCGAAACCAACGCGCATCTGCTGCGCTACGACAGCGTACATGGCCGCTTCCCGGCGAGCGTGAGCGTCGATGGCGAGTACATGATCGCCGCCGGCCACAAGATCCGGGTCACCGCGATCCGGAGCCCCGCTGAGCTGCCGCACAAGGACATGGGCGTCGACATCGCGCTCGAATGCACCGGGATCTTCACCTCGAAAGACAAGGCGAGCACGCATCTCGCCGCCGGCGCCAAGCGCGTGCTGATTTCCGCACCCGCGGACGGCGTCGACAAGACGATCGTCTATGGCGTGAACCACGACAAGCTGACCAAGGACGATGTCATCGTCTCCAACGCGTCGTGCACGACGAACTGCCTCGTGCCGGTGGCGAAAGTCATCCACGACACGGTCGGCATCCAGCACGGCTTCATGACGACGGTTCATTCCTACACCAACGATCAGCCGTCGCTCGACCAGATGCACAAGGATCTCTATCGCGCCCGCGCTGCGGCGCTGTCGATGATCCCGACGTCCACGGGCGCGGCGAAAGCCGTTGGCCTCGTGATGCCGGAACTGAAAGGCAAGCTGGACGGCGTGTCGGTACGCGTACCGACGCCGAACGTCTCGCTGGTGGACCTCAAGGTGGTCTGCAAGCGCGCGACTACTCCGCAGGAGATCAACGACGCGATGAAGGCGGCAGCAGCGGCTGGTCCGTTGAAAGGCATCCTCGGCATCGTGGACGCCCCGCTCGTCAGCCACGACTTCAACCACGACCCGCACTCGTCCAGCTTCGCGCTCGATCAGACCAAGGTCATGGAAGGGACATTCCTGTCGGTGATGTCGTGGTACGACAACGAATGGGGCTTCTCCAACCGCATGGCCGACACCGCCGTCGCGATGGGGAAGCTGATCTAACCATACTTCACCATGGCCGGGCTTGACCCGGCCACCCAGCGCGATCGCGTCGGCGATCGCAAGGGATGCTTTTTTTCTCGGCGCGCAGACGCGCGCCTGCTGGGTGGCCGCCTCAAGGGCGGCCATGGTGAGTTTTGTCTATTTTAAAACCGCATCACCAAATTTCGGCAGGCGGCCGATCCGCTCGATTAGCAATTGCGACAGCACACGATCATCGTTGAGCGACGGGTGGGCGTCGCAGGCCTGATAGTCGAGGCCGCTGAAGGACAGCACGTCGATGTTGGTCACACCCGCGGTCTTTAGTGTGGCCGCAACGGCGTTCACCGCGTCGATGATTTCGTCGTCGTAGCTCGTCGACGCCATCAGGATGAAGTCCGCGGCAGGCCACTTCGCCCGAAGCTGATCGACGAAGGCTACATAGTGCTGGATGAAATCGGCGTGCAGTTCCTCGCGCGTGCGCCACGCCTCATCGTCACCGAGCTTGGTCGAGAAATCGTTGGTGCCAAGGGCAATCACGACGACGTCGGGCGTCCAGCCGCTATCGTCCGCCGGCACAGAGCGGTCGAACAGAGCGTACTGGTAGAGCACCGGCATGGTCTCGCCCGGATCCCTGCCGGCATAATTACGCACTACGCCATGGCCCGAATTCGCGATGATCCGGTAGGCGGCGTTGAAATGCTTGGCGGTCAGCGGCGCAAAGGATTCCGACGTGTCCGTCGTATCGCGCACGTCATCGACCGTGCAGGTCTGGCCGCGCGACGTGTCGCCATAGCCGACGGTATAGGAATCGCCGATGAACTCGATGCGGCGGTCATAGTGTGGCGGCGGCAAGGCCTGCTCGCCCGTGCCGATGGTGAAGCCCTCGAAAGCACCCGTTGAGAACTGAGTCTCGCTGGCCTTCTCCAGCCGCACTAGGTGCGTCCCAGCGCCCAGATCCTTCAGGGAAACCGTCGTGCGGCCGGGCCGCGTCAGCGTCAGCTTGTGAGCCCCATCGATGTAGAGATAGAGATTGTTCTGCGCGTCATCGACCCTCACGTCCACAGCATCGCCAACGAATTGGGCTTCGAAATACACGCCCGGCCATGAATAGGTGTAGACGGCGTGTCCCTGGACCACGCTCGTCACGACACGGCCGCCGATAAAGGGATCGAGTGTGATTGCGGCCGGCTGCGCAACCGCCGCCTGCGGCAACGCTAAAGCAATCAGAAGCGGCACCGCGAATTTCACGTCGAAACAGCCCCTGCCAGAAGCGGTAGGCATAGCACATCGTGAAACGAAGCCGCCACCGGCGATGGTGGATTGGTGCCGCTAGAATCGGATCGACAAGTTCACAGCCCCGAACTGGTCCGCCGTTTTCTGCGTTGCATATTCGCGCGAGCGGAAGACGTGGGTGAAGGAAAGCTGGAACGCACGGAACGTCACCGCGGCGCCAAGCTCCAGATCGCCGACCAGGTTAAGTTTGTCGACGCTCCGGCTCTGCTGAAAGCTGTTGCCGTCGAGAAACAGGTTGCGCGCGATCGCACGGCCGTCAACGCCTGCGAAAATGTAAGCACCGATCGCACTGTCGCCCCGCGGTTCGTAGTAGCCGGAGCCCGGCAGGCTCGGATCGATCCGCAACGGGCCGTAATCCTTCGAAAGGTTGAACCCCACCCGCGCCATCGCGCCCGCGTTGGCGTAGTCGTACACATTGCCGATCGCGGCGCCGTAATGCGGCACGATATCGAAGCCGACGCCCGAGTCGGTGTAAGACGTGAGGAACGAGAATTTCACAGCGCGCTCGTACTGGATGATCAGCCCCGGCTCATCGCGTAATTGCGTCGACCAGCCTTTCGGGTCGCGATCGTTGATGATGCCGTGGATCCATTTCTGCGCGTCTTCGGCCAACGACGCGGGACCGATCACACCCAGCGTCACCTGAAGCTGGTCGAGATTGTTGATCGTCGCGTTCTCCTCGCCGGAATCGTTGGCGATACCGAAAGCTCCGTAGAGGAAGCCGGCATAGGGCCTGTCCGTCAGCGGCGGGTTCGGGAGGCTCAGATTGTGCGGCGTGAAGATGTCCTGCCCGAGCGCATAGCGCGTGCGGACCTCGCCTTGTTGATTAAAGAACGGAAGCCTGCGCGCCAAGCGTACCGCCCAGCCCGGCGTGTCGTCGGGGGCGGTCGTGTATCCGAGCAGGACGCCGTTCGTGTAATCGTGGTCGGAATTGTAGAACAGGTCGTTCTCGAACAGGATCGTGAGCGTGCCCTTCTCCGGCGCGTCCGCGGCATGGGCAGGCGCAGCCAGGCATAGAACAGCCCAGGCCGCCAGAATAGCTTGAATCTTCAAAGGAATTCCCCTCATCGGCTCAAGCGCAAACGCGGCAATCGGCGCCCCGTTCCCGCCTTGTCGCAGGGACATTCTGTCCGTATACCTCCGGCCCGATTTCACCCCTCTGAGAAGGACAATTCGTGGCGGCATTCCGGACACTTGATGACCTGGACGTGAAGGGGAAACGGGTCCTGGTCCGCGCTGATCTGAACGTGCCGATGCAGGACGGCAAGATCACCGACACGCTGCGCATCGACCGCCAGGCGCCCACCATCCGGGAGCTGGCGGAAAAGGGCGCGCGCGTGATCGTGCTTTCCCATTTCGACCGGCCGAAGGGCAAGGTCGTGCCCTCGATGTCGCTCCGGCCCGTGGCCGAACCGCTCGGCAAAGCCGTCGGGCGCCCGGTCGCGTTTGCGGACGATTGCGTGGGCGCGGTTGCGAAGGACGCTGTCGCCAAGCTGAAGGATGGCGACGTCCTTCTGCTCGAGAACACCCGCTTCCATGCCGGCGAGGAGAAGAACGACGCAGCCTTCGCGAAACAGATTGTCGAACTCGGCGACCTCTTCGTCAACGATGCCTTCAGTGCCGCGCATCGCGCACATGCGACGACCGAGGGTCTCGCGCATCTCCTGCCCTCCGCGGCCGGGCGCTCGATGGAGCAGGAACTCGTCCATCTCGACAAGGCGTTAGGTGAGCCGGAGCGTCCGGTGATGGCGGTTGTCGGCGGCGCGAAGGTTTCGACCAAGATCGCGCTGCTCGAGAACCTGCTGACCAGGGTCGACTATCTCGTGATCGGCGGCGCGATGGCGAACACGTTCTTTGCCGCGGAAGGCCGCCAAGTCGGCAAATCACTTTGCGAGCGCGACCAGATCGATACCGCACTGCGCATCGTGCACAAGGCGACGGAGACGGGTTGCGTGCTGTTGCTGCCCACCGATGTCGTCGTGGCGAAGGAATTCAAAGCGCAGGCTGCGCATCGCACCGTGGAGATCGGCCACGTCCATCCCGACGAGATGATCCTCGACGTCGGACACAAAACCATTGCCGAATTCGGCAACCGCCTCGCCGCGACGCGGACATTGGTGTGGAACGGGCCGCTCGGCGCGTTCGAAACCCAACCCTTCGATCATGGAACGGTGGCCGCCGCGAAGCTTGTGGCCCAGGCGACGAAGGCGGGAGACCTCCTCAGCGTCGCCGGTGGCGGCGACACGGTGGCGGCACTCAATCATGCGCATGTGGCGGGCGATTTCACCTATGTCTCGACCGCGGGCGGCGCCTTTCTGGAATGGCTTGAAGGACAGGAGCTGCCCGGCGTGGCAGCGTTGATGAAGTGACCTATCCTCCCCTTGAGGGAGGGTCGACAATTTGCGAGCGCAGCGAGCAAATTTCGGGGAGGGGTACTCCCGGTATCTGAAAATACCCCTCCCCGAAAAATGCTCGCGCATTTTTCGACCCTCCCTCAAGGGGAGGGTCAAAGTGAAACGGAGAACGACATGGATATCGAAGAACTGAATCGCATCGCCAATGCGATGGTCGCCCCCGGCAAAGGCATTCTCGCCGCGGACGAAAGCTCTGGCACCATCAAGAAGCGCTTCGACGCCATCAACGTCGAGAACATCGAATCCAACCGCCGCGACTATCGCGAGTTCATGTTCCGCACGCCGGCGATGAAGGATTACATCTCCGGCGTCATCCTGTTCGACGAAACCATCCGCCAGAAAGCCAAGGACGGAACGCCGCTGGTCGATATCATCAAGGCGGCGGGCGCCGTACCGGGCATCAAGGTCGATGCCGGTGCGAAGCCGCTGGCCGGCAGCGACGGCGAGACGATCACCGAAGGTCTCGATGGCCTGCGTGAACGCTTCCAGGAATATCACAAGCTCGGCGCGCGTTTTGCCAAATGGCGTGCGACCTACGATCCGACGCGTGTCACCGAGAATTGCGTTCGCGCCAATGCGCATGCGCTCGCGCGTTACGCCGCGCTGGCGCAGGAGAACGGCATCGTTCCCATCGTCGAGCCCGAAGTGCTGATGGATTTCGACAACGACATCGACACCTGCGCTGAGGTCACCGAATGGGTTCTGAAGGCGGTTTTCCAGGAACTCTATTTCGCAGGCGTGATGCTGGAGGGCGCGATCCTCAAGCCCAACATGATCGTCTCCGGCAAGAAATGCGCGCAGCAGGCAAGCGTCGATGAGGTCGCCGAATACACGGTCCAGATACTCATGAATTGCGTTCCGGCCGCCGTGCCGGGCATCGCGTTCCTTTCGGGCGGACAATCGGACGAAGAGGCGACGGCGCATTTGAACGCCATGAATGCCGGCTTCGACCTGCCCTGGGCGCTCACCTTCTCCTATGGCCGCGCGCTGCAGCACGCGCCGCAACAGGCCTGGAAGGGCAAGCCGGAGAACGTTCCCGCCGCACAGGCCGCGTTCACCCACCGCGCCCACATGAACGGCCTCGCGGCGCTTGGTGAGTGGAAACCGGAGTTGGAGAAGCAGGCAGCGTGACACACGCGCGCCGCCTGCTGATCGGAACGCTGATCGCTGCAGTCGGAGCGCAGACGGCATGCGTAGCGCACGCGAAGACCGGCTATACGCGCTATCGCAATGTGGCTTACGGCGTCGCAATCGATGCGCCCGAGGGCTGGACCGTTTCATCCCATGTGGATGGTTCGGTCCTGACGTTGCACCTCAAAAGACCGGATTCGGAACTCCACGCGGAGGACTGCGACTTTTTCATCACAAAATCGCCAGAGACGCTCAGACAATCGCAAGCGGAAATCAATCGAGACTACCGTGGCGACCAAAATCATCTGTCGGTCCGGTTTCTGCTCATGCAAATTCCCGGAGGGCCGGCAACAGAAATTAAATTTATTAAACAGCATGGCCGCGCGACTCTATTCAGCGAAGCGACCGGTGGAACGAGTGAAGAGGCCTTTCGGTTTTATCAGGTAAGCTTCGGCGTGCCGGGAAGATCCTTCGATGGATCCTGCAGGGCGCGGCCTGAGCACTATGCCCAGCAAAGGCCAGTGTACGAGCACATTCTGCGCTCGTTGAGCCCCATAGAATAATATGACCACGCGCCTTTATCTCATCACGCCGCCGAAGATCGAGCCGCGCGCGTTCGCGGACGAGCTGAAGCGCGCGCTTGACGCGGGGGATGTCGCGAGCCTGCAGTTGCGCCTCAAGGACGTGAGCGATGACGAGATCGCGCGCGCGATGGAGGTGCTGATGCCCATCGCGCAGAAGCACAACGTCGCGTTTCTGCTGAACGACCGGCCCGATCTGGCCGGGTCGCTTGGCTGCGACGGCGTACATGTCGGTCAGCAGGATGCGACTTACGAGGAGGCGCGCGCGGCTGTGGGGCGTGACCGTATCGTCGGGGTCACCTGCCACAACTCGCGTGACCTCGCCTTCGCGGCGGGCGAAGCGGGCGCGGACTATGTCGCCTTCGGCTCATTCTTTCCGACCACGACGAAAGAAGTCCAATACAGCGCCGACATCGATCTGCTCGAATGGTGGGCGAAATACATGACCGTGCCGGTGGTTGCCATCGGCGGCATCACCATCGAGAACGGCCGCCCGCTGATCGAAGCCGGTGCGGATTTCCTCGCCGTGTCGTCAGGCGTGTGGAATTTCAGGAATGGCGCGGCAGCAGCGGTGCGCGAATTCGATAGGTTATTCAAGGCTTTCTGATCGAACCCGTGCTGCATCGCAGCAACGATATACGCTGTATCGCCCTTGTCCGACCCGGCTGGCCGCGCGCAGAGTAGGTGTTCCTGTCTCAGGAGGGGGAAATCATGACAGCAAAGAATGCGGCCATTCTGTTCGGCGTAGTGTTTCTTATTGTCGGCGTCCTCGGCTATGTGCCCAATCCGATCGTCGGGCCCACGGGCCTCTTTCTCACCAATCCGCTTCACAACATCATCCATCTTGTCAGCGGCATCGCGCTGCTCGCAGGCGCCTACACGAGCCTCGGATCATCGATGATGCTGAAGATCGTGGGCGTTGTGTACGGCATCGTCGCGGTCTGCGGGTTCTTCATGGTGATGGACAACATGATGCTCGGCGTCGCGATCAACGAAGCCGACAAGTGGCTGCACGTCGCTCTGGCCGGTGCCATTCTCGCAGCAGGCTTCCTGCTGCCGGATACCACGGCGAGTCCGGCCGCCGCGTAAGCGGAGTTACCTGCTTTATCCCTGGGGCGCGCGATAGCCGTCGCGCGCTTTGAGGGCCGATTTGCCTTTCGCGCCTGCCCCTAGTAGAACGCGCGCGCTCTTTGTCACCGCCAAAACTGCCCAGCGCCCGAAGGACGCGTTCTTTACCATGCCCAAGATCAACGGCAACGAAATCACCCCCGGTAAGACGCTCGAATACGATGGCGGGCTGTGGATGGCGGTCAAGACGGTGAAGGTGAAGCCCGGCAAGGGCGGCGCCTACAATCAGGTCGAACTCAAGAACATCCTGAATGGCACCAAGCTCAATCAACGCTTCCGCTCCGACGAAGCGGTGGAAGAAGTCTATCTCGAGAAGAAGGACTTCCAGTTCCTGTTCGCCAATGGCGACATGCTGACGTTCATGGATCAGGAAACCTACGACCAGATCGAACTTTCGATCGAATTCGTGGGCGAGGATCAGGCGCGCTTTCTGCAGGATGGCATGAAGACGCTTGTGCAGCTCTATGACGGCAAGCCTATCGGCATCCAGCTTCCGCTGAATGTGGTGCTGACCGTGACGGAGGCCGACCCGGTCCTGCGCGGCGGCACGGCGGCGCCGTCGTACAAGGGCGCGGTGCTCGAGAACGGCATGAAGCTCCAGGTGCCGCCGTTCATCGAGGCTGGCGAGAAGATCGTCGTCTCGACCGAAGACGGCTCCTATCTGCGGCGGGCGTAACGCTGAATGGCTTACATCTCCCCAGCCCTGAACGTGATGATGGCCGCGGCGCGCAAGGCGGGCCGTCCGCTCATCCGCGATCTCGGCGAACTTGAGAACCTCCAGGTCTCGATGAAGGGGCCTGCCGATTTCGTGACCTCCGCCGACAAGCGCACCGAGAAGATCCTGATCGAGGAGCTGTCGAGGACGAGGCCGGGCTATGGGTTCCTTGGCGAGGAAGGCGGCACGATCGAGGGCAAGGACAAAACCCACCGCTTCATCATCGATCCGATCGACGGCACGACGAACTTCCTGCACGGCATTCCGCATTTCGCGATCTCGATCGCGCTCGAGCGCGAAGGCCAGATCGTCTCGGCACTGGTCTACAACCCCGCGACCGACGACATGTTCGTGGCCGAAAAAGGTCACGGCGCCTTTCTCAACAACAAGCGCATACGCGTGGCAGCGCGCAAGACGCTCACCCACGCGCTGATCGGCACGGGCTTTCCATTCCACGGCCACGATGAAAACCGCTTCCCGCGTATACAGGCGGAGCTTGCGACCATGATGCCCGTAACCGCGGGCCTGCGCCGGATGGGCGCAGCATCGCTCGACCTCGCCTATGTCGCGGCGGGCCGTTTCGATGCGTTCTGGGAACGCGGTCTGGCGCCCTGGGACATCGCTGCTGGCATGCTGCTGGTGAGGGAAGCGCAAGGCTCCGTCAGCGATCTCAACGGCGGTCCGAACATGCTCGATACCGGCCACATCCTCGCCGCCAACGACACGCTGCATCCGGTGTTGCTGAAGGTGATCAAAGGCGCCAACAAGCCAGCCAAGGATTAGGGGTTAAAAAAAGCAAAGCCCGCATTGCTGCGGGCTTTGCAATTGAGCGCTGGTACTGTGGCGCTTACGGACCGACCTGCTCACACCTTGCATGATGGTTGCTGTACTCGGTCTGAAGCTCGAAGACCCTGCCGAGCCAGAACTGATTTGCCAGCCCGTGATCCCATTGGTTGGTTCCGTAATTGTAGGCGCAGAGATCGCCGTTTTCGCTGCCGTCGGACGCGTACCAGGCATTCAACAGCGGGTCGGTAATGGCCTCGGACATTTCATGGCTCGCCGCGGTGGCGGCGGGATCAGCTTCTGGACCGCCGACTGTGGAATTCGGCTGGGTTCCCCCTCCCAAACAGTAATTCGGATTTCCGTACGGCTCGTTGCTGTAAATGATGTTGGGTGATCCGCTGATATAGCTGTGATAAGCGCAATAGTATGGCGACACGTTCGCGGTTTCCGTGGAGCAGTAGGTCACTGAGGTATCGAAGCAGGAACCTTCACCACTCGAGGTGAACACGAGGAACATTTTGTCGAGGCCGCCTGTCCAGCCTTTCACACCCATGAATCGCTGAACTTCGGCCTTAAGCTGTGCATCGGTGATGCAGTTCGGCCCGATGGCTGCGTTACAGCCGGACACAGGGAAAGGCTGCGTGTCGTTGACGGCCGTCACGAGACCGCCAGTACCCGTGATGTAGGTTCTGGTCGAAGTCCCCTGGTAGTACTGCGTGCCGATACTGGACAGCGCGTGCCCCATATAGCCGCTCACCATGTTTTTCTCGACGGCCTTGTAGCCGTTGCTCATGGTCGTCGCGCCACCGTTCTGGAGCGTGGATGGCTGCCAATAGATAATATAAAGGTTCACGAAGGGCTGCATGACCGGGCCGCCGTGATAGATAAGCGCGGGCGTGACCGGCGGCGTCTCTCCCTTTGCGCGAACCAGCCCGAGGGCGTTGGCGACCGGAAAGGTCGGAAAAACGTGCGCGACGTTTCCGCCGTCGCGGCTGAGAAGCAGCGGCGAACCGGTCTCGCCCGAAGCAGCGCCGGACGCAAAAGCGCTCATGCCTGCAGCCGCAAGTGCCATCATTAATGGCTTGAAGAGTTTCATTTTCATCTCTCCTGAAAGCGCGATCACGTTACGGATTGATTACGAGCAACACAACGAAATCAGCGGAGAGCGAAACTCATTCGCGAAAAAAATGACTGAAAGCGGCGGAACTTTCGTTGCACGCGATGGCGGCTGCTGAACCCTTTGAAGACAGCGAAGCTCTAAAGCTTGTCATTCCGGGCCGAGCGACACGCAGTGTTGCGAGGGGAAGGGAACCTGACTTGGCCGGGGCGCTACCTACCCAACCCAGTTGGATCCCCGTCCCTCACCGCGCGTGCAAAAGCACGCGCGGTTCGCTAAGGATGACAATCTTATGCCGGCACGAAGGTGTAGGCACACAGCTTGTTGCCGTCCGGATCGCGGACATAAGCCGCGTAGGCCGTCGGCGTGAATGAACGCGGGCCGGGAGGACCTTCGCAAGTGCCGCCCGCCGCCAGCGCCTTTTCGTGGAAGGCATGCACCGAAGGCCGGTCCGCCGCCGCGAACCCGATCGTGCCGCCATTGGCGTGCGTCGCGGGCTCGCCATTGGCGGGCTTCGTGACCATGAACTCCGGCCCGTCCTTGCCCCACAGCGATGCGTTGTCCATGTTCATGACGCGCTTGAGGCCGAGCGCACTCAGCGTCTCGTCATAGAACTTGCGCGCCTTTTCCAGATTGTTGGTGCCAAGCACGACATGCGTAAAAATTGCCATTGCCTATCTCCTCCTTGGTTATCCGTTTTTCGTCATGGCCGCCCTTGAGGCGGCCATCCAGCTTTTTGTTTCGATGGATGGCCGGGTCAAGCCCGGCCATGACGAGCTAAGGTACTCGTCAGAACGTCACCACACTGCGGATGCTTTCGCCCTTGTGCATCAGGTCGAAGGCATCGTTGATCTTCTCGACCGGCATCACATGGGTGATGAGGTCGTCGATGTTGATCTTCTTGTCCATGTACCAGTCCACGATCTGCGGCACCTGGGTGCGACCGCGCGCACCGCCGAACGCCGTGCCCTTCCAGACGCGCCCGGTGACGAGTTGGAACGGCCTTGTCTTGATCTCCTGTCCGGCGCCCGCGACGCCGATGATGATGCTTTCGCCCCAGCCACGGTGGCAGCACTCGAGCGCCTGCCGCATCACATCGACATTGCCGATGCATTCGAACGAGTAATCCGCGCCACCCTTCGTCAGCTCCACGAGATAGGGCACCAGATCGCCCTGCACGTCTTTCGGATTGACGAAATGGGTGAGGCCGAATTTGCGCGCGAGCGCCTCGCGCTTGGGATTGAGGTCGACGCCGACGATCATGTCGGCGCCCGCCATTCGCGCGCCCTGCACGACATTCAAGCCGATCCCGCCGAGACCGAAGACGACGACATTGGCGCCGGGTTCGACCTTTGCGGTATTGATGACCGCACCGATGCCTGTCGTCACACCGCAGCCGATGTAGCAGACCTTGTCGAAGGGCGCGTCCTCGCGAATCTTCGCGAGCGCGATCTCCGGCAACACGGTGAAGTTCGAGAACGTCGAGCAACCCATATAATGGTGCACCATCTCGCCGCCGATGGAGAAGCGCGAGGTTCCGTCCGGCATCACGCCCTTGCCCTGGGTCGCGCGGATCGCGGTGCAGAGGTTGGTCTTGTGCGAGGTGCAGGCTTTGCACTGCCGGCATTCCGGCGTGTAGAGCGGGATCACGTGGTCGCCCTTCTTGAGCGTGGTCACACCCGGCCCGACATCGACGACGACACCAGCGCCTTCATGGCCGAAGATCGCCGGGAACAGGCCTTCCGGATCGGCGCCGGACCGGGTGAATTCGTCCGTGTGGCAAACGCCGCTGGCCTTGATCTCGACGAGCACCTCGCCCGCCTTCGGCCCTTCCAGATCGACGGTTTCGATCTTGAGCGGATCGCCGGCCTTATAGGACACGGCGGCCTTCGTCTTCATGGCAATCCTTTCACAAATGGGATGTTGGAGAATAGGCTATATCATCCGATTCTACAGGGGGTTGGGCAATGTTGAGCCGGGCGATTTCGCCGTCTATTGTCACGGCGCAAAGGAAACCGATCTCCGTGAAATTGAAGTTTTTTGCCCCTGCCCTTCTCTGTTGCACGATAGCGGCTGTGCCCGCGACCGCGCAGATCTATACGGATGACGACGTCACCGTGAACCCCTCCGCTGGGGGCTCCGGCGTGCTGCTCTATCCGGGCGGGAAATACGGCCGCGTCACCCAGCAGCTTTTGCAGCCGGGTGAGCCCGATCCCAATGCGCCGATCCATCTGCACATGCCAATGCATCATGCCCTCAGGCATGTCGCGCATGTTGCGCGCGCAAAACCCAAGACCGAAGAAACCGCTGCGGTCACCGAGCCACTGCGCCCCGTGCAAATTCCGGCTCCGGCCAAGGCGCGGCGCCATCAGGAGCCGCCGCAACAGGACGCAATGTCCTTCTCCGAGCTCCCCTCGGAAAGCGCGTCATCGCTCGTCGCGCCTGTGAAATCCGCGGTCGCGAAGAAAACCGTAACAGCACCGCCGCAACACGCACCCCCACCGTCAAAGGTCGCTGCCGCGAAGAAGCCTTTGAAGGAAGTGTCGCTGCCTGGCGCAGCACCGTCGGAGCCGATGAGTTTCCTGTCGGGAACGACCCCCGCCCCGGCTCCTGCGCCAAGCAAACCCGCGCGCGTGGCGAGCATAGAGCCTGCGCCATCGAGCACACGTGACCATTCCCCGCACAACTCCATCGCATTCGCGCCGGGTGCGGAAGAGCCCGCTCCGGCGGTGCTCGACACGGTCAAAGCCATGTCTGCCGATCTGAATAACGCACTCTCCAACGGCTCGGCTCGCATCCAACTCGAAGCCTATGGCGGAAAGCAGGGCGACAAGGGTTCGGACGCGCGCCGGCTGTCGCTCAAGCGCGCGCTCATCATCCGTCAGCTCCTGATCGACGACGGGATTCCATCGGAACGCATCGATGTCCGCGCGATGGGCGGCGCGAGCGACGGCGCCCTCGATCGCGTCGACATCTTCGTCCGCGCTTAAGCCGGGTTCGCCTTCATGTCGATCTCGCGCGCTTCGGTGCCGAGGCTCGCGAACAGAGCGATCGCGAGCGCGGCTGCGATGGCCACCCCCGCGAGCGCATAGGAGAACTCGCCGCCATAGGCCGCCGCCAGCACGCCCTGGATCGTCGCATTCGTTGAGGCGAGGAAGTTGCCTAGCTGATAGACAAAACCCGGAAACGTGCCGCGCGCCTCGCCGGGCGACATCTCATTCAGATGCGCGGGGATCACGCCCCAGCAGCCCTGCACCATGAACTGCATCGCAAAGCCGGCCGCGGCCAGCACCGCGACCTCGTGCGAGAACGCCCAGAACGGCACGATCGGGATCGACAGCAGGGCCGCCGTGATGAGCGCGCGCCGGCGGCCATACGCCTGCGAGACGAAGCCGAACGCCAGCCCGCCGGCGATGGCGCCGAGATTGTAGATGATGGCGATGAAGCTCACCGTATGCGGATCGAACTTCAGTTCCTTGCGCAGGAAGGTCGGATAGAGGTCCTGTGTACCGTGGCTCAGGAAATTGAGCGCGGTCATCAGCAGGATCATGTAGAGTGCAAGGCGCCAATGGCGCTTCAGGATCGTGCTGACGCCGGCGCTTCTCGCATGCGTTTCGTTACAGCCCGGCGATTCCGGCACGGAACGGCGGATGTAGAGCACGAGCAACGCTGGCACCACACCGACCATGAACATGCCGCGCCAACCTACAATCGGATAAAGCACGCCGAACGCCACCGAAGCCACGAGATAGCCGCTCGCATAGCCCGACTGCAGGATACCGGAGACCACGCCGCGCGATTCCGGCCTGATGCTCTCCATCGTCAGCGATGCACCCACGCCCCACTCGCCCCCCATAGCGATCCCAAACAGAATGCGCAGCACGAGGAACACCGCGAAGCTCGGCGCGAAGGCCGACGCGAAGGCAAGCGCGGAATAGCACAGCACGTCGAACATGAGCACCGGCCGCCGTCCGTAGCGGTCCGCGAGCCGTCCGAAGATGAAGGCGCCGATCGGACGCACGGCGAGCGTCAGCGTGAGCAGGATTGTGGCATCGACACCGGCCGCTCCCGTGAGCGAGCCAACGAAACGATCCCACATAGCAGGCAGCAGGATTGCCGCTTTCGCGATCAGGCTTGTCGCGGCCGTATAATGCGCATCGAGTTCCAGCGGCTTGGGCGCGACCGGAACGGCGAAGGTCTTGGCGACGTCGGGCAGCACAAACACGAGCAGAAAAAAATCGAACGCATCCAGCATCCAGCCCAGAAAGCTCGCCGCGACGACGTGCTTCTGCGCCGACGTCCACCCCCGCAACGCCCCCAAGTTCATGATTTCCCCGCGATATAGCCGTTGTCTTCCAAGAACCACTTCAGCGACTGCGGAAAATCGGCCGGCACGATCTCGTGGCCCGTGCATTGAAAGTCGACGATCTTCGCCGTGCAACGCTTGGGATAATCCCAATCGTCCTTGCGATTGTAATGCGCGAGCATAAAGGCCCAGGCCTCATCGAAACGCCCGAGCCGCGCGCCGTCCGCGACGTATCCGGCACACACCGCATTCTCGCCCTGCGCGCAACCCTCTTTCGCCTCCGCGATGTCGCGCTCGAAAATCGGCCGCAGCCCCGGCGCCGTGGAGACGTCTTTCACCTTGCCGTCGATCACGCTCATGATCTGTGGCGGCGCGCGGCCGCAGGCAAAGCACCCGAAAGCATAGAGAAACCTCTGGTCCACGAAGACGAAATCCACAGCGCCGTCGTCGTCGATGTCGACCGGCGGCGCTACAAACCCGCCATCCCATTTGCCGAGATCGACCGTCCGCCATCCACTTGGCGCATGCTCGGCGAGAAGGACGGCGTCGCAACAATGCGCGCCGCCGGTGAAATAGGTGAAGACAACTTGCTGATCACCGCCCTTCGGATCGAACCGGCCCACACCGAAGGTCGCCGAAGGAAAGCCACCATCGTCTCCGCGCATTGTGAAGGGTTGCGCCCCCTTCGCATGGATTGTCAGCACTGGGAAGGCATTGGCGTCAGCCTTCGCCGACGAAAGCGTCAGTGACAATCCGCCGATGTCATACGTCTTGGGATCGCCGTCCTTCTGCGCATCCCACGCCGACATCGGAACCGCGAGCGCCTGCGTGGCAGAGAGCGCGGCAGCGAAAGCGAAGACAGCAGCTTTCATGGAGTGGCCCCTAACCGCCCGATTGCGACTGCGCATCATGCACGACAACGCAATGACTTTGTATAGCCACACAAGGTACCTATAGTAGCGTCGCAATACAGAGGGACGTGATATGCGGCACGGGGTGTTGGTTGCGTTGTGTGCCGCCGCATTTCTCCCTTGTCAGGTGCAGGCCTCCAGCGGCGACGCCGGCAAAGCGGTCGCGATCGCGCTCCCCCTCGCGGCCGGCGGCATAACCCTGCTTCACGACTGGGATTGGACCGGCACCGCGCAGCTCGCGCTCGACACCGGCCTCACCGTCGGAACCGCGCTGGTGCTCAAGCAGGTCGTGAAAGAGCAACGGCCCGATATGTCGAACTTTCAGTCCTTCCCGTCCGAGACCGCAGCGGTCGCCTTTGCGCCCGCAGCGTTCCTCTGGGATCGCTATGGCTGGCAGTACGGCGTTCCGGCCTACCTCGCCGCCGGCTATGCGGGATATTCGGTCGTAAATGCCAAGGAGCATCACTGGTGGGACGTTGCCGCCAGCGCCGGTATCGCCTGGACCTATAGCCGCATCTTCACGACCGAATGGCACCACAAGCGCTTTTATGGCAGCGTCTATGCCGACACCCACGGTGCTTATTTCAATTTCGATTACCGCTTTTAGGCGTTTCCCGCTATTTGTTCGCCGCCGCTCGCGCAGCCTGACGGTTGCGGAATTCCTCCGTCGAGTTCGTCTTCGGAAACGGCACATCCGGCACCGGCACGCCGAGGAATTCGCATAGCGGCTGCCAACCCTGTGGCGTGTCGTAGACCAGCAGGCGCTCCGGCGGCACTTCGCACTTCACGGCTTCGTTGTGCCGGAGATACGCATCGATCACGTGGTCGTGGTCGAGACGGCCGCCGAGAGCTTGTTCGATCACGATCAGATGCGCCATCCGCCGCTGCGCCTCGCGCCGTGGATCGGTATTTGGAGGCGTGTCGAGCTGTTGAAAGATCGTGCTTGAAATGCTCTTGAACCAGGCTTCCGGATCGCGCTCGGTGAGCACGATCTTTGCGCCCGGATAGGCTTTGGCGAGTTCGCGCCAGTAATGGCAGGAGGGCCAATCAACCGTCGCCTTGAAGCCCGCGAACAAATCATTCCAATCCGGCGCACCACCACGCGCGATCGCTTCCCATTTCTCGGAATCGCCCTGCCGCTGAAACACGTCCATCATGTGATAGCACGGATCGAAGCCGATCTGCTGGAGCGCGAATTTGAGCGACATCGTCCCAGTGCGGCCAAGACCCGCACCAATGACCTTCAACGCCATACTCAGTGACCTCCCGGGGCCTTGCGGTTGTAGTTGCGGAAATCCTCGGTCGTGTTGACCTTGGGAAACGGCGTCGCCGGCACGGGCACGCCGAGGAAATCGCAGAGCGGCTTCCAGCCCTGTGGCACGTCATAGACAAGCAACCGGTCCTTCGGCGCCTCGCGCTTCACCGTTTCGTTGTGATGACGGTAGACATCGATCACGTGCTGCTTGTCGTAACGATTGCCGAAGGTCTGATCGCCGACGATGAGCTTTCCCATCGACATCTGCGCGAGGCGGAGCGGATCGGTCTGGCCCGCCGTGCCGCGGCTCATGAAATCGAAGATCGTGTTGGAGATGCTCTTGTACCAGCCTTCCGCGTCGCGTTCGGTCAGGACGATCTTCGCGTCCGGAAAGGCTTGCGCGAGCTCGCGCCAGAAATGGCAGACCGGCCAGTCGACCCCGGCCTTATAGTCGGCGAGGAAGGCGCGCCAGTCGGTCGGCACGCCTCGTGCGGCCGCTTCCCAGCGCTCGGAATGGCCGGGATGGGTGAACACCTCGACCATGTGGTAGCAAGGCGCAAAGCCCAATTGCTCGAGCGCCAGCTTGAGCGAATGCGTTCCGGTGCGGCCGAAGCCGGCACCGATGATCTTCAAGCTCATGTTATCGCCTACCCGTTTGCCGGCCTTGTCGGCCGATCTTGCGTCCACGATAGTCATGTTCCGCATCCGATGGGAGAGCGTCATGCGCATGTTGGCAGCGGTTCTGGCGATTCTTTTTCTTTCCGTACCGGCATCGGCGATGACCATCGCCAGCAACGACTTCAAGGACGGCGGCGTTCTTCCGGCAATCCACGTCTATCCGCGCTGCGGCGGGCAGAACGTCTCGCCGGAACTGCACTGGAGCGGCACGCCGGCCAACGCGAAAAGCCTCGTGCTCACCATGATCGACGGCGACGTCAAACCGTCCGGCTGGTCGCACTGGATTGTCGTCGATCTCGCGCCGTCCTCGACAGGTCTGCCGCATGGCGCATCCGCGCTACCGGCAGGCGCGAAAGCGGTCGCGAGCAATTTCGGGGACGCGTCCTACGATGGCCCTTGCCCGCCCAAGCGCACAGGCACGCATCACTACGTCTTCACGATCTGGGCCATGTCGATGGCAGGCGTCTCGATTGTGGCTGACGCGAAGGCCGCCGATGTTGAGGCGATGCTTGCGCGCTCGGCGATCGCGCATGCTTCGGTCACGGGGACCGTCACGCCCTGACGGCAACGTCGGTGAGCTTGTCCACGTCGCGGAGCGGCGGGAACAGCCACATCCAGAGCGCCACAACACCAAGCGTGCCGAGCCCCCCGACGACGACGGCTGGAACGGTGCCGAACCACGCCGCCGTGAAGCCGGATTCGAACTCGCCGAGTTCGTTCGACGCACCGATGAAGAGCATGTTCACCGCGCCAACCCGTCCGCGCATCGCGTCAGGGGTCGCGAAATTGATCAGCGCCGTACGCACGAAGACGCTCACCATGTCGGAGGCTCCGGTCACCGCCAGCGCGATCAGCGAGATGGCGAAGCTCCGGGACAAGCCGAACACGATGGTGGCGATGCCGAAGATCGCCACACAGGCGAACATCGACATGCCGGCGTGGCGCTCGATGGGCCGGCGCGCGATCAGCAGCGCCGTGATCGCCGCACCCACCGCAGGCGCGCTGCGCAAGGCACCCAGCCCCAGGGGCCCAACGTGCAGGATGTCGCGCGCATAGACGGGAAGAAGGGCCACCGCACCGCCGAGCAGAACAGCGAACAGATCGAGCGAAATCGCGCCCAGAACGACCGGCCGCTGCCACACGAAGCGCACGCCTTCCGCGACACGCTCGAAGCGCGAAGCATCGCCGCGCGAACGATCAGTCTGGCGGCCGCCCAGCGTCACCATCAAGGAGGCCGCGACAAAGAAGCCCGTCATGCACAGGCCATAGGTCGCCATCGGACCGACCAGGAACAGCAAGCCCCCGAGAGCCGGGCCGGCGATCACCGCGGTTGTGAAGACCGACGAATTGATGGCAATGGAGCGCGCGAGCCTTTGCTGCGGCACCAGGAAGGCCAGGAGCGAACTTCCCGCCGGCGCCGAAAATCCACGTGCCGCGCCGAACAGAACCAGCGTCGCATAGAACAACGTCGTGTTATGGGGTGCTTTGAGCGACAGAAACATAAAGATCGCAGAGCAGAGTCCCTGCATCGCCAGCGCGGCAGCATAGACCCTGCGCTGGTCGTAGCGGTCGGAGATCTCGCCTGCGGGGAGTGTCAGCAGGAACATCGGCAGGAACTGGCACGCGCCGACAAAGCCGAGCGCGAGCGGCGTGTTGGCGATGTTGTAGATCTGCCAGCCGATGGCGACCGATTGCACCTGCATGGCAACGGTCGAAAGAAACCGCCCCGAGATGAAACTCACGAGATCGCGCTGGCGGTAGAGGGGAGAAGGCGTTGTGCTCATCCCAAAACTTCACCATGGCCGGGCTTGGGGCGGCCACCCAGCCGGCGCGCGTCCGCGGGCTGAAGAGAGTCATTGGCGCTCGCAGACGCGAGCGCACTGGGTGGCCGGGTCAAGCCCGGCCATGGTGAGGAGGGATCATGCATACTCACGCTTGGACCAGTCTTCGCGTGTGATGCCCCAGACATCGATCGGGTATTTCTTGCCGCCGATATGCAGGACCGCGCTTTCCCCGCGCGTCTCGCCGCGCCGTTTCGCCACTTCCTGTGAGGCGATATTGTCGGCGTCGATACAGGAGATGAGCCGGTCCACAGGCTGGGTGAGGAAGCCATAGCGCATCGCGGCAGCGGCGGCCTCGGTCGCATAGCCCTTGCCCCAATAGGGCCTACCGAGCGTCCAGCCGACCTCGAGCCCTGGCCAGCCCTCCGGATTGATGAGGCCGACACGGCCCATCATCGCCCCATCGGATTTGCGCTCGACCGCCCACTTGCCATAGCCGCGCATCGCCCAGTGACCCATCAGGCCCGCGAGGCTGCGCCAGGCATCGCTGAGCGATTGTACGCCGCCGAGAAAGGTCATCACATCGGGATCGCCGTGGATCGCCGCGAGCGCTTCGAAATCGTCCGGACGCCAACCGCGCAGGATCAGCCGTTCGGTCTCAAGTTGGGGGATCATGACCGAGCTTTATTGCGGCGCCTCGAGATTGGCAAGCGCCGCGGCCTTGTCGTCAGTGTAGCCAGATCGAAATGGAATTCGCACCGGGCCTGAGGACGATCTTCGCGGCATTGAAGCTTGGTGGTGCCAGATGCATCCAGTCGGGTGCTGCGTTGTTGGAAAAGCCATAGCGTTCGGAGGGAATACCCAGCCAGTTGAAATCGAACTTGCCGTTCCGGTTGACGTCCTCAAACATCTTGACCGCATAGGTGCCCGGCGGCACGGGATCGAAGGTCACGACTTCAGCCCATTTTCTGGCCGGCGCAACCTTGCTCGTGATCTCCTGCGCGTTGTCGTCGGAAAACGACTTCTCGTCATAGAGCGCAAGCCGCAGGTCGCCGCCCTTGGGCGCGATATGCTGCACCGTGACCGTGAGCACAGCCATTTCTTCCGCGCACGCCAGCGAAGGCGCGAGCAGAAGCGCAAATGCTAAGAGACGGCCAAGCAGTTTCAACCAACCAACTCCGTTTGAAACAAATTCCCACGATCGGCTTCGTGCCGCCCAGCCAATTCCCTTTGCCTGGTAAACCGGCGTGGCGTGGAGGAACCCATTTCCGTCTCTGCGCAGGTAAAACGTATGCGCTTTGAGCCGCGTTCCAATCGCCCCGGGCAAAGGGACACCGCAGCGCCCATCAATGACGGTAACCATGGCGCGAATGCCGGCGGCTGTGGCGACCGGCACACGCCTGACAGGCCTTTACGCCAGCCTGGTATCCAGCTTTTTGCAGGCTTCGATCAGGCCACGCACGGCGTCTGCGGATTTGCCGAGCGCCGCACGCTCGTCGGCCGTCAGTTCCAGCTCGACGATGCGCTCGATACCCTTCTCGCCGATCACCGCGGGCATGCCGACATAGAGGTCCTTGATGCCGTAGGGACCATCGACATAGCAGGCGCAGGGCAGCACGCGCTTCTTGTCCTTGAGGTACGATTCCGCCATCGCGATCGCGCTGGTCGCCGGCGCATAAAACGCAGAGCCGGTCTTGAGCAGACCAACGATCTCGGCGCCGCCGTCGCGCGTGCGCTGCGTGATCTGGTCGAGGCGATCCTGCTTGATCCAGCCCATCTTCACGAGTTCGGGCAGCGCGATACCGGCCACGGTAGAAAAGCGCGGCATCGGCACCATCGTGTCGCCGTGACCGCCGAGCACGAACGCGCTGACATCTTCCACCGACACGTTCATCTCTTCGGCGAGGAAGTGGCGGAAGCGCGCACTGTCGAGCACGCCCGCCATGCCGACCACCTTCTCGTGCGGCAGGCCGGAGAACTGGCGCAGCGCCCACACCATCGCGTCGAGCGGGTTGGTGATGCAGATCACGAACGCGTTCGGCGCATGGGCCTTGATGCCCTCACCCACCGCGCTCATGACTTTCAGGTTGATTCCGAGAAGATCGTCGCGGCTCATGCCGGGCTTGCGCGGCACGCCGGCGGTGACGATCACCACATCGGCGCCCGCGATATCGGCGTAAGCGTTGGTACCTTTGATCTTCGCGTCGAAACCCTCGACCGGACCGGACTGCGAAAGGTCGAGCGCCTTGCCCTGCGGCAGGCCTTCCATGATGTCGAACAGGACGATGTCGCCCATTTCCTTGATCGCCGCGAGATGGGCGAGCGTGCCGCCGATTTGTCCACCGCCGATGAGCGCGATCTTCTTGCGAGCCATGGAAAGTCCTCGTGTTTGGGAAGCTGTGCGGGTTCCTAGCCTGTGAGGGGCCACGCTTCAAGCGGGCGCTGATTCCGCCCTGCCAAAGAACACAATTCCGCCATCAAGCCGCAGATTTCCGGTGCCGGCGCGCAATGATCGCGAACGGTACGCAGGCGACCGCAAGACCGATAGCGAACAGGATTCCCCACGTATCGGTTGCGGAATAGAGGATCAGAAACACAACCTCAATCGCGAGCGTGAGCGCCGGCAGAACGGGATAGAGGATCGCACGATAGGGCCGCGGAAGGTCCGGCTCGCGACGGCGCAGGATGAAGAGCGCGATCACCATGGCGATAGCGCCGATGCCGTTCAGCGTGCCGATCAGGGAGAACACGCGCTCGAACGCACCGCTGACCGCAAGCCCGATGGAGAACACGGCCGTCAGCAACAGCGCAACCGTCGGCGTGCCGCCCGCATTGACGGCTTTGAACCAGTGCGGAAGCAATCCGTCGCGCGCGAGCGCGAAGATGATGCGCGGACCGCCCATGATGTTCGCGTTGGCACAGCTTGCGACCGTGATCATCGCGGTCAGCGCGAACAGCACGGACGCAACCGGGCCGAATTGTCCCACCACGATCGTGAACGGCAGCGGTGACGACGCGACGCCATTAAGACCGAGCGCATAGAGCATCGCCGCATTGACGCCGAGATAGAGAACAGCCGTCAGCGCCAGCCCGATATACATCGAACGCGGAAGGTCGTGGCCGGGATCGGTTAATTCTTCTCCGAAGTAGAATGCCGTGTCCCAGCCCGCATAGGCGCCCCGCACCAATTGGTAGGCCGCGATCATCGCGCCCCAGCCGAGCACGGGCGCCGCAGCCATAGCCGGCGGCAGCGGCTGCGACGCCGGCGCAAAGAGGATGGCCGCGACGCAGAATACAGCCAGCATCGTCGCCTTGATGAAGCTTGTTCCTTCCTGCAGCGCGCGCCCTTCGCGCAGACCGAGGATATTCGCGCCGAACAACGCCAGCAGCATCGCCACCGCGACGCCGATCGTGTGCTGTGCCGCCCACGGCCAGATCAGCGGCAGGAAGTTCGCGAACGAAATCGCAGCCGCCCCGGTCCCCGCCACGAATGCAAGCCAGTTCGCCCAGCCGATGATCAATCCGCCGATATCGCCGAACGCGCGCTCTGCGTAATTGTAGACGCCGCCGGATTTCGGGATCGCGGTGCCGAGTTCGGCGAGCACATTGCCGTTGAGTGCCGCGTTCAGCGCTCCCAGCACCCAGAGCCCCATGATGAGCGCAACATCGGGAACGCTGGCGGCAATCGTGTTGGGCGCGCGCAGGATGCCCGAGCCGATCATGTCGCCGACGGCAACCGCGACGCCGAACGTCACGCCCAGGATTTTCAGAAGATGGCCGCGCTCGCTGCCGGCAATATTTTCTACGACACTCATACGCACCCCTCGCTTAGGCGAAGGGTTCATGTCTCAACACCTTTGTCAAAGAAACAAAAAGACGGACGGGCGCGTTGGCATCCATCCGTCTTCTTGCAAACGCCGAAGCGGAAAGCCTTAGACGGCTTCCTTCAGTTCCTTGGCGGGGCGGAAGGAGACCTTCTTGCTCGCCTTGATCTTGATCTGCTCGCCGGTCGCGGGATTGCGGCCCATGCGGGCGGCGCGCTTGCGCACCTGCATGATGCCAAGCCCGTTCAGACGGATCTTGGAGCCCTTCTTCAGGTGCTTGGTGATCGCGGCCGAAAGATCGTCCAGGATCGCGGCGCCCTGCTTGTGTGTAAGGCCCTGCTTGTCGGCGATCTCGTTTGCAAGCTGTTTTGTCGAGAGCGTTACGACCTTGGGCTTCGCAGCGGAGGCTGCGGGAGCGGCTGTTGCGGCTTTTGCCATTGTTTCCTCGTAAAAGAGAATCACAGAGAAGCCTTATTTTAAGGCATTTCCCGCGCATTGCTAATCGGCGGCGAAGAGTCGCTGCAAAGAGGGAGGCAAAATAAGCCTTATGGCGCTAGCATTTTAGCGTCTTCGCAAGTTCGAGGTGGCGCGTATGGCCAAGAAACGGGTGCTGAAAGCCGAGCGCGGTGTGACGCTCACCGAGGCGATTCTCTTCGGCGGCGAGCCGCGCCAGAAGGTCGGCGTCAGCTACACGGTCAGCACGCAGAAAAAGCCCGCAGGACGGGCTTTTGAGGACCTCGGCGCGGTGAAGAAATACTTCGCCGTCCAGGTCAGTTTGGGAAAAAAGGACTAGGCCCAGAGAGGCGGATTACGCCTCTGTGGCCTCGTTGTCCTGGCGCTCGGCGATACGCGCCGACTTGCCGCGGCGGCCGCGCAGATAATAGAGCTTCGCGCGGCGGACCTTGCCCTTGCGCACGACCGACACGGAGTCGACCAGCGGCGAATAGACCGGGAAAACGCGCTCCACACCTTCGCCATAGGAAATCTTGCGGACGGTGAAGCTCTCGTTGAGGCCTTCACCCTGGCGGGCGATGCACACGCCTTCGAACGCTTGGATGCGCTCGCGCGTCTTCATCTGCTTGGCCTTCTCGTCATAGGTCTGTTCGACGACCTTGACGTTGACCTTCAGCGTATCGCCGGGGCGGAACTCGGGATGGGCCTTGGCGCGGACGGCCTTCATCTGCTCGGCTTCGAGCTGTTTGAGCAGGTTCATGGGGGAAGTCTCCGTCAGGCCAAAGTTCATAAGGAAGCCGGGGCGTATAGCCTACCGCTTCGACTTTTCATAGGGGGTCCAGAGGTCCGGACGCCTCGTTTTTGTAAGGTTTTCCGCGGCTTCCCGCCGCCACAGGGCGATTTGCGCGTGGTTACCGCCCAACAGGACCTCCGGGATATCCCGGCCCTCGAAGCTCTGGGGGCGGGTGTATTGGGGATATTCCAAGAGCCCGTGGCTAAAGCTCTCGTCCTCCGGCGAGGCCTCAGCGCCCAAAACGCCCGGTATCAGGCGTACCGAGGCCTCGATCAGCGCCATGGCCGCGATTTCCCCGCCAGCGAGAACGAAATCGCCGAGGGAGATTTCCTCGATGTTGCGGGCTTCGATGGCGCGCTGGTCAAGCCCTTCGAACCGCCCGCAGAGGAGGATCGCGCCCGGCCCTTCGCTCAGCGCCTTCACCCGCGCCTGCGTGAGGGGCACGCCCCGTGGTGACAGATAGATCAGCGGCCGGTCCGCCCGCTCCACGGCATCGATGGCCGCACAGGCAACGTCGGCCCGCATCACCATGCCAGGACCGCCGCCGGCCGGCGTATCATCGACCGTGCGATGCTTGCCGAGCCCGTGTTCGCGGATGTCGCGCACCTCAAGCGACCAGAGTTCCTTCTGCCGCGCCTTGCCCAGCAGCGATACGTCCAGCGGTCCCGGAAACATCTCCGGGAACAGCGTCAGGACGGTGGCCTGCCAGCTCACAGGTCCTTCTTGAACCCGACATGGCTCTGCACGAAGCCGAGACGACGATAGAACAGATGGGCGCGCGTGCGGCGATTGTCCGACGTCAGCTGCACGAGACCGCAGCCGCCTTCGCGGGCGCGAAGGATGGCTTCCTTCATCAACGCCGTGCCGACATTCTTGCCCCGCTGGTCGGAGACGACGCGCACGGATTCGATGATGGCGCGCTTGGCGCCGCGGCGCGACAGGCCGGGCACGAA
>Ga0105239_10000273_pt1 | contig 75974 bp, 61 predicted proteins | sample KBSC44metaG_FD_92761 | JGI IMG/M metagenome (GOLD analysis project Ga0105239, IMG submission 92761) | Corn rhizosphere microbial communities from Kellogg Biological Station, Michigan, USA - KBS C4-4 metaG | ecosystem: Host-associated > Plants > Roots > Rhizosphere > Soil | place: Michigan, USA...
GGCGCGCAGACCCTCGCTCTCCCGCGGTCGGCTAGGACCTAGGGTTGAAACGGTCGTGCGCGCCGGCTCTCGACGCCTACCTTGGCAGAATTTCAAGAGATAAGGGTTGGGGTGAGGGGGCGCCGCAGGTGCAAAAACCTCTCCCCGAGCGAGCAACAATCAGAACGCGATACTGGTCTTGAGGCCAAGGATAAAAGCGTTGCTGTTCTGGCGTGTGCCACCCGGATGCAGGATGTACTGCAGGTTCGGGCGCAGGTTGATCGACGCGATCGGCGACCAGTTGTAGAACAGCTCCGAGACGTACTCGTAGCCGTCCAGCACCTTGACCGGAGCGGTCGGATTGAGCGCGTTGTACTGACGCTGGTAGTCGCCCAGGCGACCGTTGGCGTGCGTGGCACCGACAGCAAAGCCGACCATGTCGCGCGGACGGTTGAAGATGCCCTTGTACTCCGCGCCCATCGCGATCTGGCGATCGGTGGCCGAGGTGAACTTGTCGGCCTGGGAGAAGTTGAAGAACACCGTCGTGCCCGCACCGCCGGCATCGCCGCTGACCTGCTGCATCATTTCCACGAAACCGCCGTAGCGGCCGCTGCGCTGCAGCGCCGTACCGCCGGCGAGCGCCAATGGCTCGCGATCGGTATTGAGATAGAGATCCTTGCCGCCGGAATTGTTGTACCAGCCACCGATCTTGTAGGTGCCGGGCAGGCCGTTGGCATTGGGCGTCCAACCGAATTCGGCTGGCATCAGCGCACCGGTGGTGCCGCCCGGGAAGTTGAGCTTCCAGCCATTGCGGCGCGCCCAGGCGTCATCCACGTAATTGGGGTTGACCTGATAGGCGCCGACCTTCACGTAGGTCGTGTCGGTGGTTTTGAACTTCAGCCAGGTCGCCCACTGGCTGGTCGGCCAGTTGACCCAGTAGTCGCCGACGATATTGCCCGGAGGTGCACCGCAGAACGTCAGGTTCTCGAAGTCGCAGCTGAAGCTGGCCATGTCTTCGCCGACCGGCAGGCGACCGATGCGCCATTCGAGCCGGTCGTCGAAGAATTTCTGGTCCAGCGCGAACACGGTGATATGCCAGGTCTGGCCGCGGCCGTAGACTTCCTGGATCAGCTGGTTGTTGCCGATATTGGCGTCGGCACCGAGATTGCGGCCGTTACGGTCGGTCACGTAGATGTCGAACTTGCCGCCGGACCAACCCCAAAGCTTGTCCAGGTCGAGACTGGCGCCAAACTTCCATTGGTCGGTATAGCGGGTGAGGCTGCGTGTGCCGCCGGTAAAGTTGTGTGCCGCTTCGAACCCGTAGCCGAAGTCGAACTTGATGCCTTCCTGTTCCAGGCGGGTACGCGTGCCGTTCCAGTCGCCAAACAGATACGGACTGTCATCCGCACGGCTGTCGGGTGCCGCGGCAAGTCCCAGCAGTGCGAGCAGGGTGCACGCGGCAAGCGGCTTTTTATTATGTTTGAGATCCATCACATGACTCCATGGGGGCGTGGGGTGTCGTGGGGACGGCTCAGTGGGTGGGCATGGCAAATTGCGCGCCGCCTCCTCCTGCGCCACCGGACAGCCAGCGTTGGGTGACCGCTTTCTGCCGGGTATAGAAACGGACCGATTCCGGGCCGTGTGCATGGTGGTCGCCCATCAGGCTCTTTTTCCAACCACCGAAACTGTGGAATGCCATCGGTACGGGGATCGGCACATTGATGCCGATCATGCCGACCTGGACGCGATGCGCGAACTCGCGCGCGACATGTCCGTCGCGCGTGAAGATGGCGGTGCCGTTGCCGAATTCGTGCTCATCGATGAGCTTCAACGCCGTGGCGAAGTCCGGCACGCGGACGACACAGAGCACGGGACCGAATATTTCTTCCTTGTAGATACGCATGGCCGGTGTAACCCGGTCGAATAGTGTACCGCCCAGGAAGAAACCTTGCTCGAATCCGGCGACGCGATGTTCACGTCCATCGACCACCAGTTCGGCACCGCTGGCAACGCCATCGTCGATATAACCGACAATCTTTTCGCGATGTTGCGAGGTGATCACCGGGCCCATTTCCGACGTATCGTTCATGCCTTCGCCTACACGAAGCGCACGCACTTTCGGAACGAGCTGGGCAACCAGCGTGTCGGCGGTGTCTTCGCCAACCGCCACGACCACCGAAATTGCCATGCAACGCTCGCCCGCAGCGCCGAAGCCCGCGCCCATCAGGGCGTCGACGGTCTTGTCCATGTCGGCATCGGGCATCACGATCATGTGATTCTTCGCGCCGCCCAGTGCCTGCACGCGCTTGCCGCTGGCGGTGCCGCGCGCGTAGATATATTCGGCGATCGGAGTCGAGCCGACGAAGCTCACCGCCTTGACCTTCGGATGATCGAGCAAGGCGTCGACCGCGGTCTTGTCGCCCTGGACCACGTTGAAAACGCCATCGGGCAGCCCGGCCTCGGTCAGCAGCTCGGCCAGCATCAGCGAGGTGGTGGGATCGCGCTCGGACGGTTTCAGCACGAAGGTGTTGCCGCAGGCGATCGCCATCGGGAACATCCACATCGGAACCATCGCGGGGAAATTGAACGGCGTGATACCTGCGCACACGCCCAGCGCCTGGCGCATCGTCCATGCGTCGATACCGTTGGCGATCTGCTCGGTGTAATCGCCCTTGAGCAGCTCGGGGATGCCGCAAGCGTACTCGACCACTTCCAGGCCACGTACTAATTCGCCCTGGGCGTCGGAGAAGACCTTGCCATGCTCGCGCGTGATCGTCGCGGCGAGCTTGTCCATATCACGCTCGATGAGCTGTTTAAAACGGAACATCACGCGAGCGCGCTTGAGCGGTGGCGTTTGCGACCACGCGGGGAAGGCGGCTTCGGCGGCCTTGACGGCCTGATCGACATCTTGTGCCGAAGCGAGGGCGACCGCGCCGATCACGGCGCCGGTTGCCGGGTTATACGAGGGCGCGCTGTTGCCGGCGCCCGCTTGCATGCGTCCATCGATGTAATGGCCGATCGCGGTGGGTTGGTTATGCGTATTAGGTTGTGCGGACATGTGAATTTCCTGTCGACGTAATCAGCGCGGCATCAGCCAGTCGTGCGCGGGATCGTTCTTGAAATGCCATTCGCGGCGCGGGCCAGCCATTACGTTGAGGTAATAGCCACGATAACCATGAGGCATCACGACCGGGTGATAACCACGTGGCACCATCACCACGTCGTGATCGCCCACGGCCATGGATTCATCCAGGTCTCGTTCGTCGGTGTACACACGCTGGAACGCGAAGCCTTGCGGTGGATCGATGCGGTGGTAATAGGTTTCTTCCAGCGAACTTTCTACCGGTACGTTGTCGCTGTCGTGCTTGTGCGGTGGATAGCTGGACGAATGCGCGGCCGGCGTGACGACCTCGACGACGAGCAGCGATTCGGCGGGTTCCGTCTGCGGAAGGATGTCGCAGACGTAGCGCGTGTTCGTGCCTTGTCCGCGCACCGAGCGTTTCATTTGTGCCGAGGGAATCAGGCGCGCGGCATGCTTGCCGGTAGCGGGCGCGGTGGCCAGCGCGAGTTCGACGTCGTCATGCGCATCGATGCGATAGCGCGAACCCGGCGGCGCGTAGACCGCATCGGGCGAACGTTCGTCGAATACGCTGGCACGACCGCCAAGATTCGTCCATGCATCCGCACCGACCGTGACATCGGCCTTGCCAGTAAGTACGACCAGGCAGCCTTCGCGATCGGCGGGCAGCTCGATCTCCAGCGTCTCGCCTGCCTTGAGGCGGTAACCTTCGAAGCCGACGTACTTCCAGCCTGCCGACGCCGGCGTCACCTTGACGATGTCGCGTCCTTCGCGTGCCTTGACCAACAAGCTCATGTGAGCGTCTCCCGAAAAAGTGTTCGAAGCGATGCGCGCATCACGCCACCTCTTTGAGCGACTTGCCATCGGCCAGCGCGCGCAAGGTGCGATAACCGAGATCGGCATAGGCGTAGCTCGGTGCGACGGCGGGATCCTGCTCGGCTTCGACCACCAACCAACCCTGATAACCGTGCTTGCGCAACACACCGACGATAGCTTCGAAATCGATCGCGCCATCGCCCGGTACGGTGAACACACCGTTCAATACCGAGTCGAGAAAGCTCCATTGACGATTGCGCGCATGGCGAATGATCGCGGGGCGAACGTCCTTGCAATGCACGTGACAAACGCGATCGATGTGCTTGGTGAGAATGGTCAGTGGATCGCCGCCACCAAAATAGGCATGGCCACTATCGAACAACAAGCCGACCTCATCGCCGGTATAGGCCATGGCGCGATCGATATCGTCCGGCGCTTCGACGTACGCGCCCATGTGATGGTGATAGGCCAGACGCACGCCGGACTTCAACAGGTGTTTGCCAAAAGCGGTGAGGCGCTCGCCGTAGCGCTTGAACTCGTCGTCGTTCATCCAGCGCGGCCGCTTGTACAAGGGAATGCCACGCTCGCCCTGGATCGAATCGGCGACTTCGCCGTACACCATGACCTTGCAGCCATTCTCGGCGAGCAGGCGAAGATGGCCTTCGACCGCGGCGATTTCTTCTTCCACCGTGCGCGTGGCAAGGCGGCCGGAGTACCAGCCGGAGACAACGTCAAGGCCATAACCCGCCATCAGCTCACGCAATGCGGCTGGATCGCGCGGAAACTTGTTGCCCAGCTCGAAGCCTTGATAGCCGATCTGGCGACCTTCGGTGAGTGCGGTCGACAGCGGCGTCTCGCCGCCGAGCGAGGGCAGGTCGTCGTTGCTCCAACTGATCGGATTGATGCCGATCCTGACCTGGAATTCTTTAGTTGCCATCGGACTTACCTGTGGCGGCACCGGGCCGCTGTTGCTGTTTGGCGATTTCGTAGTCGTGGCGTGCCTTGAGCACGGCATCGCGCTCGGAGACTTCCGGCACGGCCACTTCCCACCAGCAGCCACCTTCTTCGGTGGTGCGGCGATGGTCGGTATCGATAGAAATCAGATAGGTCTGCTTTGAGGCGCGCGCACGCACGAGTGCCTGCTCGAGTTCGGCGATGCTGTTCACTTGCTCGGCCGATGCGCCCATCGCACGTGCATGGGCGGCGAAATCGATCTTCGGCATGCCGTCGCCGCCTTGCAGGCAGTCGTCGAACATGTTGTTGAATGGCGCGCCGCCGCATGCTTGTTGCAGGCGATTGATGCAGCCGTAACCGCCGTTATCGAGCACGATGACGATCAGCTTGTGACCGAGCATCACCGAAGTGGCGATCTCGGCGTTGAGCATGAGGTAGCTGCCATCGCCAAGCATCACGATCACTTCGCGATCGGGCTTGGCCATCTTCACGCCCAGGCCGCCGGCGATCTCATAGCCCATGCAGGAGTAGCCATACTCCATGTGGTAGCCGCCGGGTGTCGACGTGCGCCACAGTTTTTCCAGCTCGGCCGGTAGCGTGCCGGCGGCGCAGACCACGATATCGTCGCGTGCCGATGCGGCGGCCGAACGCTGTACCGCGCCGATGATCTCGCCGTCATAGGGCAGCGTGCCGGTGGGCAGTTCGCGCCGTCCGGTAATGCGAGTGACGATGTCGGACCATTCCTTCGCCTGCTCGGCAGCGCGCTGTTGCCAGCTGCGATCGCTCTGCCAGTGGCCCAGCGCGTCGGACAGCGACTGCAGTCCCAGCTTGGCGTCGGCCTGCACTTCGATACCACCACCTTTGAGGGTGTCGTAGCCGTTGACGTTCAACGTGATGATGCGAGCGTTCGCGTACAACGCATTGGAGCCAGTGGTGAAGTCCTGCAAGCGCGTGCCGACAGCCAGAACCACATCGGCCTCGGCCAGCAAGGCATTGGCGGCGGTCGAGCCGCAGACGCCAGCAGGGCCCAGCTGCAAGGGATGATCCCAGGTCAGCGCGCCCTTACCGGCCTGCGTTTCCGCGACCGGCACACCGTGCTTGTCCGCGAAGGCGCGCAGGGTTTCGTTTGCATTCGCATACAGGGTGCCGCCGCCGGCAATGAGCACCGGACGCTGGGCGGCAAGGAGCGTCATGGTCGCTTCAGCGGTGTCCTCGGTCGAAGGCGGCTGCTCGCGAATGCGGTGAATGCGTTCGGCGAAGAAGTCCTCCGGCCAATCGAATGCCTCCGCCTGCACATCCTGCGGCAAAGCCAGCGTGACCGGGCCACAGAGTGCCGGATCGGTCAGTACACGCATCGCGCGCGGCAGCGCCGTGAGCAACTGTTCCGGTTTGACGATACGGTCGAAATAGCGCGACACCGGACGCAGGCAATCGTTGACGCTGGCGGTGCCGTCACCGAAATCTTCCAGCTGTTGCAGCACCGGATCGGGCGCGCGCGAAACGAAGATGTCGCCCGGCAGCAACAGCACCGGCAGGCGGTTGACGTGTGCGAGCGCTGCCGACGTCACCAGATTGGTGGCGCCTGGGCCGATCGAGGTGGTGACTGCCATCATGCGCCGACGCATATGCGCCTTGGCGTACGCGATGGCGGCATTGGCCATCGCCTGTTCGTTGTGCGCGCGGTAGGTCGGCAGGGCATCGCGCTGCTGATAGAGCGCTTCGCCGAGGCCGGCGACGTTGCCATGGCCAAAGATCGCGAACACGCCGCCGAACAGCGGCACGGTATGGCCTTCTTCGTCGCGAATGCGCTGCGCGGCGAGATAACGCACCAGGGCTTGCGCCATGGTCAGGCGAACCGTTGCGCTCATGCAGCAGCCCCCATGGTCTTGGCGCCGGGCGCGCGCTGTTTACGTGCCTTGCTCCAAAGCGCGGCCAGCTGGCTGAACTGCGCAGAGGCGCGCTCGATCAGTTCGGCGTCGTCGATCTCGTTGAGCAGCCAGGCGCGTGCGGGGTCGACAAAGATGCTGCGGCCCACCGCGAAGCCACGACAGCTGGCGCTATGCGCGGCGGCGGTAAAGCCTTCGGCCAGCTCCTCGAACGGCGCGTTGAGGCCGAGCAGCAGCACGCCGCGGCAATAGATATCGCGTTCGGCGATCAAGGCATCGATCGCTTTCCAGTCGTCGGCCGTCACCGGTGCGAGCTTCCACCATTCGGGGCGAATGCCGAGGTTGTAGATGCGCTTCATCGCACGCAGCACGCGCTCGCCGGGTGTGCCGACCGCGTTCGGATTGGCCGGCGGTATCACTTCAAGCAGCAGTTCGTGACCGCTCTGTTTGACCGCGTCGTACAGTGAAAGCAGCTGCGTTTCCTGTTCCAGCCGGCTCTCCGGCGCGCCGTCCGGATCGAACGGTACCAGGCATTTCACGACATGTTCGACCGGCCAACTTACCAACTGCGTACCGACGGAGCGGCCGTATTCGAATTCCAGCGGATTGGAGCCGGGCATTTCGACCGGCCGGCCGATCCACCAGCCACGACCGGTGGCGGCGTTGAGTGCATCCTGACCGTAGCGCTGGTCGGTCAGCACGCCTACCCGGTGCTTGAGATCCAGCGCCGCTTCTGTTCTTGCCACGGCTTCGATCAGGAGTTGCTTGAGGCGCGGCAGGCGACCTTCAATAGCGCGGCACTCGCGTGCCAGCTCGAAAAACTGGCTGCGGTGGTCGAAGGCGAAGATGTGCAGGTCGTCCCAGTGCGGGCGCGCCACGGAGACGCGATGCAGGTGAGCGAGTTCGTCGTCGCGGTCCGGACGCTGCAGGCGTTCGGCATTGGCAAGAAAATAATCCAGCTCTTCGCGGCTCGGCATCGCCGGTGCGCAACCGTGGCGCGAGACGACGATGGCGCCACAGGCGTTGGCGTAGGCGCAGCAACGCTCGATGCTTTCGTCGCGCAACCAGCCGAGCAGAAAGCCGGAGATGAACGCGTCACCCGCGCCGAGTACGTTGAGTACCTCCACCCGGGTGCCGTTGAAGGTAGGCGCGTCGTCGATCCGCTGTGGAATGTCGCCTTCGATCACACTGCAGCCCTGCACGCCGCGCTTCACGACCAGGGTGGCCTGGGTCCGCTTGCGCACATTGCGCAGCGCCGTCATCAGGTCTTCGCTGCCACCGGCGATATGGAACTCCTCTTCGGTGCCGACGATCAGGTCGAACTGCGGCAGGATGTTCTGCAAGTGCGCCGTAACGCCGTCGTTGGCAATGAACCGCGTTTCGCCGTCGCCACGGCCGGTCAGGCCCCACAGCACTGGGCGATAGTCGATATCCAGCACGGTGCGCACGCCATGCTTGCGTGCATGGTCGAGAGCACGGCTGCTTGCCGCGTGCACGCCGGGTGTCGAGAAGTGCGTGCCGGTGATCGCGAGCGCGCGCGACGAGGCAATGAAGCCTTCATCGATGTCCGCCGCTTCGATCGCCATATCCGCGCAGTTCTCGCGATAGAACACCAGTGGAAAGGTCTCGCGATCCTTGATGCCGAGCAGCACCAGGCCCGTCAGGCGTTGCGGATCGGTGCGTACGTGGCTCACATCGCAACCGACACTGCGCAGCGTATCGAGCAGGAAACGGCCCATATGGTCATCGCCCACCCGCGTCAGCATCGCCGAGCGCAAGCCCAGACGCGCCGTACCGAATGCGCAATTGCCCGACGAACCGCCAAGGTATTTGGCGAAGCTGGAGGCATCTTCAAGGCGGGCGCCCGGCTGCTGCGCATACAAATCCACGGCCAGGCGGCCGAGGCAGATCAGATCGTATTGACGTTCATTCATTGCGAAGGGCTTCTTCAATAGGGATACCGGCGTTGTGCCGGCAGGGCGGCTGGGCAGACGAGTAGCGGTTCGCGGCCGGGTCGTGCGACGTGCCATCGACAGGGAATGGCGTTGTTGCCGCCGGCCCAGGAGGGGTGCCGCGCCCTCGCTACTCGTCTCCCGCCGCAACCGTCAGGCCGCGGCGCGGCCTTCCAATTCGTTGAACAGACTCTGGATCTCGGTACCGCCGGCCATCATGTCGAGCACATCTTCCTTGCTGATGCTTTCCTTGGCGAACGTGCCCATCGATTGGCCGCGATTGAGCAGGGTGAAGCTGTCGCCGATCGGGTAGGCGTGGTGCACGTTGTGGGTGATGAAGATCACCGAGATGCCGCGCTCGCGCGCCTTGTGAATCAGCTTGAGCACATTGCAGCTCTGCTTGACGCCGAGCGCCGCGGTAGGCTCGTCGAGAATCAGCACCTTGGCGCCGAAATGGATCGCACGGGCGATGGCAAGGCATTGACGCTCGCCGCCGGACATGGTGCCGACCGGCTGGTGCGGCGAGCGCACGTGGATGCCCATCTCGCCGAGCTTTTCCTCGGCGACGCTGGCGGCATGGTTAATGTCCATCACCGGTATCACGCCGAACAGTTTCTTCATCGGTTCGCGGCCGGCAAAGAAGTTGCGCGCCACGCTCATCAACGGCACCAGGGCAAGGTCCTGGTAGACCGTGGCAATGCCCTTGTCGAGCGCCTCGCGCGGCGAGGTGAAATGGACCTCCTCGCCTTCGACCAGATAACGGCCCTTGTTGGGCTTGTGCACGCCGGCCAGCGTCTTGATCAGCGTGGACTTGCCCGCGCCGTTGTCGCCGAGCAGGCAGTGCACTTCGCCGCGACGCAGGCGCAGGGTGACGTCCTGCAACGAGATCACCGTACCAAAGTACTTGCTGATGTTTTCCAGCTGCAGGATGTAGTCGTCTTTTGTTTCAGTCGTCATGGCCAGTCCCTATTTGCCGGTCGTTGCGCGCGAGCGGATGTAGTGATTGAACAGCACGGCCAGCAACAACATGCCGCCGAGGAACACGCGATACCAATCCGAATCGAAATTGGTGTAGGAGATGCCGATCTGCACCACGCCGAAGATCAGCGCGCCGAAGCAAGCACCAAGCACCGAGCCGTAGCCACCGGTCAGTAAGGCGCCGCCGATGACCGCCGCGATGATGGCTTCGAATTCCTTCTGTAAGCCGCGATCGGCCGCAGCCGAACCCACATCGGCCACCTGCAGCACGCCGAACAGGCAGGCGCAGAACGCGGTGAACACGAACAGGCTGATCTTGACGCGACGCACCGGTACGCCCACGTTCTGTGCCGCGTTGCTGTCGCCGCCGACCATGAAGATCCAGTTGCCGAAGCGCGTGCGCGACAGGATGAAGCCAGCCACCACCGCCACGCCCAGCCACCACAGCAGCACCTTGGGCAGGCCGCCGACGACCGGCTCGCCATTGGGCAGTTTCTCGATCAGGCCGATGTTGCCCAACCAGCCGAACAGGCCGTGCAACGTGGTGCCCTGGAACAGGGTATGCACGACCGGATCGGCGCTGAGCTTGTCGCCCACGCCGCTGACGATGGTGCTGTTGGAGAAATGCGTGGACAACACCAGGGTCAGGCCGCGCAGGATGAACATGAAAGCCAGCGTGACGATGAAGCTCGGCAACTTGGTGCGTACGACCAGATAGCCGTTGAGCCAGCCTAGCGCCATGCAACCGGCGAAGGCGAACAGCATCGACGCCCACATCGGCCAGCCGAGGAACATCGACGGGACCGCCATCATCATGCCGGCAAAGCCGATCATCGAACCGATCGACAGGTCGAACTCGCCGGCGATCATCAGCACGCAGGCACCGACGGCAATGATGCCCAGGTAGGCAGCGACGGTGGACCAGTTCATCACGCCGTCGAGATTGAACATGCCCGAGTCGCCGGCAAACACGCCGAACAGGATGAAGATCAACACGGTGCCGGCGATCGAGCCGAACTCGGGGCGGTTGAGCAGGGCGCGCCAAGGCGAGATGCGACGGATGCGTTCGTCGGCCTTGGCTGCCGGGTTCTTGCCGATGCTTTGGGTCATGGAGGGAGTTATCGCACTCATGAGTTACCTGCTTTCCAAACTTGCGACTGCGCAGCCGGACGATGCGTGGCGCATCGACCGGCTGCGGGTTTAACGGTACTGACCGGCGTACTTCTCGACGGTCGCGACGTTGTCCTTGGTAACGAAGGCAGGGCCCGACCGTACGCCGTCCGCGGTGTAGATGGGCTCAAGGCCGTAGGTCTTCAGGCGCTGCTGGAATTTCGGATTGGCTTTCAGCTTGGCGATGATCGCGGCCGGATCCTTGGTCTTGTCTTCATAGGCGATCACCGCGGCGGCGACCGACATATAGCCCTGCAGATACGGCTGCTGGTCGATGGCGAAATTCAACTCGCCTTTCTTGACCGCGTCGATGATCGCCGGCGACAGATCGAAGGTGCCGAAGTAGAGCTTGCCGGCCTTGCCCATGCGTTCGAGCACCTGGATGGTCGGCTCGGCGGAGTTCGGGCCCAGTGCCAGCACGGCGCCGGTATCCGGATGGCTGCGCAGATAGGCACTGACCTTGCTTGCCACCACCGTCGGGTCGACGCCGGTATCGATCATCGAGCCGCGATAGTCCACGCCGATCGCATCGCCAAAGCCTTTGCAGCGCTGCAGTGAAGCCACGTTGGTGGCGTAGTGGTTGACGCAGACGAAGGACTTCACGCCCGCGGCCTTGGCGCGTTCGCCCGCGGCCTTGCCGGCATCGTATTCGGGCTGACCGATGTGCAGGATCGCGCCGAGTTTCTTGCTTTCCTGGTCGGTACCCGAGTTGAGCGTCACCACCGGGATGCCCTTGGCGGTGATACGCATCGCCGGCTTGGACAGCACGTCGTAGTCGGCAATATCGAAGGCGACGCCGTTGTAGTTGCGCGCAGCCGCTTGCTCAAGCAGGCGGGCCATGTCCGCGAGGTCGCCATTGGGCGGATTGCGATAGTCGACCTGGACGCCGAAATCCTCGCCGGCCTGCTTGATCGAGTTCTTGATGGTGTTCCACCAGGAATCCGAATCGGGGGCATGGCTGATCAGGACGTACCGCTCGTTCGCGTGTGGACCTTCCGCGGCGATGCTGGCCGCCGGCAACGCCATGGCTCCTGCCATAAGGGTTGCGAGCCACAACGAAATCTTCCGAACGCGCATATCAAGCCTCCGCTGAATGTGCCGGCCTGCTGGTGGGCCGGCTTGGGTTACGGGAGACGCCACGAAGGGACGTGGGCGTCGATGAGGGCTGGACGAGCATAGGTACGCCGCAACGGATTTTGCAATTTGCATTGCACAATAAAAAAAACTGGAAGAAAAATTCCATGTGGTGCATAACATCCCTCGCCGCGGGTCGAATGGCCCGCCTTTGGAACGGCGACGCTTGGATGGCATGGCTTCCCTAGAGACCCATGGAGCACCTATGAGCAAACGGAGCGCAGTCGACGATTTGCTGCAACGCATTGCAGGCGAATTCGACGCCTTGCCCCGCCAATTACAAGGCGTGGCGACCTATCTCGAACAGCAGCGCGCCAACATAATGGTGCAACGCATCAATGAGATTGCCGACGGTAGCGGAGTCCATCCGTCGGCGGTGGTGCGGTTTGCTCAGCGCTTTGGCTACTCCGGCTTTACGGAGATGCAGGCGGTGTTCCGCAGCGACTACACCGAGGCCACCACCCCGGCTCGCAGCTACCAGCAGCGCATCCGCAAGGTCATTGCGGACGAAAGCGCGCCCATCAGCACCGCCCAGATGGCACTGCGCTTTATCGATGCCAGCCGCGTGGGCCTGGACGAACTGGCCGGGGAATTCGATGCGGCCCAGTTCGAGGCGGCCGTCGATCTGCTGATGAAGGCGGACAACATCTATGTGGTCGCCGTGCGTCGCACTTTCAGCATCGCCAGTTATATCGCCTACGCGCTGCAGCACACGCAAAAGCGCGTGCATCTGGTCAGCGGACTGGGCGGCATGTTCCGTGAGCAGATCCGCAGCATCGGTCCGAACGACGCGATGATCGCGATCAGCTTTCCGCCCTATGGCAAGGAAACGCTTTATTGCGCGCGTGTCGCGCATCAGCACAAGGCCAAAGTGCTCGCCATTACCGATAGCGCGCTCGGTCCGTTGGCGCGCGATTCCACCGTGGCCTTGAAAGTCAATGAAGGCAGCGCGTTCGCCTTTCGCGCACTCACCAGCACCATCTGCCTGTGCCAGGCGCTGTTTGTCGCGCTGGCCTACAAGCTCGAATTGAAAGTTGAAGAAACAGCACATCCTGGAGAATACGATGACTAAGCAGATCGAAGTGGCCATGTTCGGCGCCGGCCGCATCGGTAATATCCATGCGGGCAACGTGGCGCGTCACCCGGGCGCAAAGCTGCGCTATGTGGTCGACGTGCACGCACCGTCGGCCGAAGCCCTGGCGGCAAAGCACGGTGCGCGCGTCGCTTCCATCGAAGAGGCACTGGCCGATAAAGAAGTCGGTGCGGTAGTGATCGGGTCGAGTACCGATACACATGCCGATCTGATCAAGCGCGCGGCAGCGGCGGGCAAGGCGATCTTCTGCGAGAAGCCGGTCGATCTCGACGTCGAGCGCGCACGCGCTTGCACCAAGGCCGTCAAGGATGCCGGTGTGACCTGCATGATCGGTTTTCAGCGTCGTTTCGATCCGACCTTTGCCGCGTTGAAGGCGCGCCTTGAAGCAGGCGAGATCGGCGAGGCGGAAGTGTTGATCGTTACCAGTCGTGATCCGGCACCGCCGCCGGCATCGTACATCGCGCATTCGGGCGGCGTGTTCAAGGACATGCTGATCCACGATTTCGATATCTTCCGCTGGATTCTCGGCGGCGAAGCGGTCAGCGTGCATGCGACGGGTGGCTGTCCAGGGTTGCCGGAAGTGGCTGCGGCGGGCGATATCTCCCATGCCGCCGTCACCTTGCGCACGCGCAGCGGTGCGCTGTGCCAGATCAATACCTCGCGCCGCGCCGCCTACGGTTACGACCAGCGCTTCGAAGTGCTGGGCAGCAAGGGCCTTCTGCAGGCGGGCAACGTGCGACCAACACAGGTCGTTGCGTGGAGCGAGCAAAACATCAGCAGCGACAAGCCGGAAGCATTCTTCCTCGAGCGCTACCGCGACGCCTATGCGCTGGAGATCGCGCACTTCTTCGACGCGCTGGTCAACGGCACGCCGGTGCGCACCACGATCGAAGACGGCATCAAGGCGCTGGAGCTTGCCGAGCTGGCGACGCAGTCGTGGCGCGAGGGTAAGGCCCTGGACTGCTCGATCTAGCCAGCACCTTCCTAAGCTTGTAGGAGCGACTTCAGTCGCGACCCACGGTTACGTCACGGCTTGTCGCGGCTGAAGCCGCTCCTACAAAAATCCCCAATCTTTCGGTATCCGAAATCGCCATGAGCAACGTCACTCTCCGCATCGGCCTCGCCGGCCTGGGCCGACTCGGCCGCCGTTACGCCGAAAACCTCGCGCGCACCGTCCCGCGCGCCAGCCTCGACGCCGTATGCAGTCCGGTCGATGAAGAAATCGCCTGGGCACGCGGCACCCTTGGCGTATCGCGCCACTACAGCGACTATCGCGCCATGCTGGCCGATCCCGCGCTCGACGCGGTATTTCTGGTCACACCAACCTCGCTGCATGCCGAGCAGATCGAGCAAGCACTGGATGCCGGCAAGCACGTCTTCTGTGAAAAGCCGTTATCGCTCGATCTGGCCACCTGCCTGCATACCGTCGAACATGCCAAGCGCTATCCGCAGCTGCGCGCCATGGTGGGTTTCGTACGCCACTTCGACGCCAGCTATCGCGATGCCAAGGCACGCATTGAAGCCGGCGGTATCGGCAAGCCCTTCATGGTGTATTCGCAAACCGCCGACAAGCTCGATCCGACCGGTGCCTTCGTCAAGTTCGCACCGACCAGCGGCGGCCTGTTTCTCGATTGCTCCGTACACGACATCGACCTCGCCCGCTGGCTGCTCGGCCGCCCCGTCGTCAAGCGCGTCTACGCGATCGGCACCGCGGCCATGTATCCGGAGCTGGAGCCCATCGGCGACATCGACAACGGCGCCGCCGTCTGCGAATTCGTCGACGGCAGCATGGCCATGTTCTACGCCTCGCGCACGCAGGCGCATGGTCACGACACTCATACCGACATCATCGGTACGGCGGGCAAGCTGAGCGTGGGGCGCAACCCGCGAGTGGACCGCGTAGAAATCGCCGATGCCTACGGTGTGCGCAGCATGTCCGTGCCGAGTTTCTTCGAGCGCTTCGAGGAAGCCTTCCAGGCGCAGTGCGTGCACTTTGTCGATGCAGTGCTCGACAACAAGCCATTCGATCTCACGCTCGAAGATGCCGCTGAAGCCACGCGTATTGCAGTGGCACTACGTGAGTCGCGTCAATCGGGAAAGCCGATCGACCTCTAAGTACACGGCACCGTCGCCCCGGCGAAGGCCGGGGCCCAGTGACTTCATTCAGCCAAGCGGGCGCACCCGGAAATTACGTCCCTTGATCTTCCCGGCACGCAAGCGCTCGAGCGCCTTGTTGGCAAGCGGCCGGCGAATGGCGACATAAGCGCGCGTTGCATACACATCGATCTTGCCGACATCGTCCGCGCCAAGCCCGGCCTCGCCGGTGAGCGCACCGAGGATATCGCCCGGGCGCAGCTTGTCCTGGCGGCCTGCGTCGATGACCAACGTCTTCATCGGTGCGAGGTGCAGGGTCTTGCCTCTCAGTGGTGCGATTTTCAAAGGATGCCATGCGATCGACTGACCGTTGGTTTCCTCGATATTGCGTGCCTTGGGCAGCTCGCGCGAGGTGACCAGGGTAATGGCATGGCCGCTTTGGCCCGCGCGACCGGTGCGACCGATGCGGTGCGTATGCGTTTGCGGATCGTGGGCGATGTCGTAGCTGATCACCAGCGGCAGCGAAACGATATCCAGGCCACGCGCGGCGACATCGGTGGCGACCAGTACCGAGCAACTGCGGTTGGCGAATTGCACGAGCACCTCATCGCGATCGCGCTGCTCCATATCGCCGTGCAGGGCCAGCGCGGAAAAGCCACGCTTGTCCAGCTCGGCGGTTACGCTGTCCACGTCGCGGCGCATATTGCAGAACACCAGCGCATGCTCGGCATGCTCGCCGGCAAGGAGCTGGGCCAGTGCGTCAAGTTTCTGCGCGGGATCGACTTCGTGAAACCGTTGCTCGATGGTCGTCTCTTCGTGCGGCGCCTCTACCGTCACTTCTACCGGATCGCGTTGCAGCCGGCGGCTGACTTCGCGGATTTCTTCCGGATAGGTGGCCGAGAACAGCAGCGTCTGGTGATGCTTGGCGATCCGCCCGACGATGTCGTCGATGGCTTCGGAAAAGCCCATGTCCAGCATACGGTCGGCTTCATCCAATACCAGCACCTTGATGCCGCCACCGTGCAGGCTGCCGCGCTTCAAATGTTCCTGGATACGGCCAGGCGTGCCGACCACGATGTGCGGATCGTGAGTGAGTGACGCGAGCTGCGGCCCGAGCGGCATGCCGCCACACAAGGTCAACAGCTTGATATTGGGAATCGACGCGGCGAGCTTGCGGATCGCCTTGCTCACCTGATCGGCCAGCTCGCGGGTCGGACACAGCACCAGCGCCTGCAGCCGAATCGTATCGACGTCCAGGCTATGTAGCAGGCTGAGTCCGAAGGCGGCGGTCTTGCCGCTGCCGGTCTTGGCCTGCGCAATCACATCGCGGCCTTGGAGCATCGGCGGCAGGCTCTGGGCCTGTACGGGTGTCATCTCGCTATAGCCGAGCGCTTCCACGCTGGCGAGCAGGGCGGGTTTAAGGGGGAGGGTGCTGAAATCGGTCATGTGGACATGATCGCATCATTGCGCGGTCAACGCGCTGGACTGGGCTTAATGAGGTCGTGCCGCGGCGGGAAAGGCGTGCTCGGTGGCCATGCGCAGCATGGTCGGGCTGACGTGGCGACGGTGCACCGATTCGATCATGGCCATATAGAAGTGGCCGAAGCGGTTCTTGCATTGAACGCGAGTGCCGAGCGTGACCTCGACCTGCCCGTTTGCGAGGACGCGCACGCCCACGCAGGAGCGGAAACGCAGGTGCTTGTCGTCGGCACCAAGAATGACCTGGGCATGGCGGTCGTGTTCGTCGACCGCCTGAGCAAGGACAGGATGTTTTCTATTGAAAACCTGGCCATCCGGTCGCGACAGCAGTGAGGATGCGGGACATCCCAAGCGGGAGGTGCGTAGACCCCATGGCCGCACCAGTGCATTTCGGACGACCATCATGCGCGACACGCTGGACGGTGGATTCTCCACGAAGCCGTCGAGTACTCGACTGAGCCATTGCGTGGCCGAAGCCTGGGGCCCGGTTATCTGGCCGAGTTGGATGCAGAAGCTGTCCTGATGATGGTGCCCATCGCTCAGCTGCGTGAGCAGCAAAGAGTCCGCCGCAGGGGTCGCCTCGACCGTCACGCTAAGCGTGCCTCCGGTGGCGGAGAGAAAGCCATTGCTATGTTGCAGCCGGACGGCCTGGTAGCGAAAACCGCCCAACATCGCGCGTACCCGGCCGCAAAAGCGACTGAGCAAGGACTCGGGTGCAGCATCGAGTGCAAGACGCGTCGTCGGAACGTGGCGCCGATGCATGGGCATGGCATCCATCAGCGCGATCACCTCCTGCGGCAATAGCTCGGTCAGGGCAGGGATCGACGCGTCGCCGCGCTGGATCTGGTCGTAAACCGCTGGGGATAGCGTGCCGCCGAGTTCGTTGGTGTGGCACGAGAGCGCAAAAAATGTGGGGTGTCCCGCGTTCTCTTTAAGCGGTACGAATTGATGCCAGGTGCCGCCGCCGAACCTCACTGTGAACAGGCAATCGGGCGGAATGTCGACAAAGTGCAGTGTGCGGAAAAACAGCGAAGGGTCGCTGACGAGCTGCTCATGGGGTGCCGTGGAAAAGCGCAGCTGTGCGCCGCTGCTTCCGGAAATGGCGGTAAAGACGCGATGCCCCGCATGCCGATGAAACGGGTGCCCGCCTGGGCCCACGGTAAATGTATAGAGCGCCGTTGGATCCTGTCTGGAAAAATCGCTGGCACCCAGTCGGGTCGAAGGCTCGTCCAGTGCGTCGACAAACTGCGGGTGCGCGCGCTGTCTTGCGACTACGCCGACATAGAGCTGGTCGCCGGCACCCGGTCCCAGTTGTGCGATCAGCGACACTTCGGTCGGCAAGCCGTTGACCGACGAGGGAATGCTTACGGCGGGAAACGAAGCGACGATGCGTGCAGGCTGACGCATGGAGCAAGCTCCTCAATGAGCTATCGCGTGGTTTTGCGGGTGGCGAGCTTGCGCGATTCGCGCTTCAGTGGGCCGGCGGTGGGGCATATCTCGAAGGCAAAGCCGGTCAGCGTATTGACCAGGCTGTCTCGATTGAGACGGTAGACAATGAACTGACCACGCCGCTCGCTGTTGACCAGGCCGGCGTTTTCCAGCAACGACAGATGGCGCGAAATGGCAGGCGCGCTCATTTCGAAACGGCTCGCAATCTCGCCGGCGGTCAGTTCCTGCGCGGAGAGGTAGGCAAGAATTTCGCGCCGTGGCTTGGAGGCCAGGGCTTCGAATACCAGATCGACGGCCATAGGGTAGTTAAATAATTAAAGTATTAGTTAAGTATTTAGCGCCGAACCGATGTCGCAGTCAAGTGCCTGGAGCATTCCGAGATCGAAGGCTGTTGAGGAGACCCGAATAACCACCTATTCGTCATCCCGGCGCAGGCCAGGATCCAGTGGCTTCGGTTATCGGTTTTCGCGAGCAAGTGCGGCTCTACCGCGACAACCTATTGATAACGTCACTGGATCCCGGCCTGCGCCGGGATGACGAGTAGGGGAAGGTCGGGGGATTTCGAGGCCGCGCAGCTGTTACCACTGCGTCCGATTAGGCAACAACCCCTTCAACTCCGCCTCAGTCAGATTGCGCCATTGCCCAGGCTTCAGATGAGCAAGCTTCACATTGACCACGCGCACACGCCGCAGCTGGGTCACGCGGTAGCCGAATGCCGCCGCCATCAGGCGAATCTGGCGATTCAGGCCCTGGGTCAGCACGATGCCGAAGCCGAACTTGGCGATCTTGCGCGTGCGGCAGGGCTTGGTCATCTGGTTGTGAATGCGTACGCCGCGAGCCATGCCGGCGAGGAATTCGTCAGTCACCGGCTTGTTCACCGCCACGAGATATTCCTTCTCGTGGTTGTTTTCGGCGCGCAGGATTTCGTTGACGATATCGCCGTTGCTGGTCAGCAGGATCAGCCCTTCCGAATCCTTGTCCAGACGTCCGATCGGAAAGATACGCTGCGGGTGATCGACGAAGTCGATGATGTTCCCGCTGACGGTCTGGTCGGTGGTGCAGGTGATACCGACGGGTTTGTTCAGCGCGATATAGACAGCCTTCTTCGCCGAGGGTGTCGATGCAAGCACACGCGCGCGAACAATCTCGCCATCCACGCGCACCTCGTCACCTTCGAGCGCCTTCGCGCCCGTGGTAACGACTTCGCCATTGATGGTGACGCGGCCGGCCAGCAGCATCTCGTCCGCCTCGCGGCGGGAGCACAGGCCGGCTTCGCTGATGTATTTGTTTACGCGCATGACTTGACTACGAACGCATGCCCACGCCGCGCTTGAGCAACACCAGCGCGACCGCCGACAAGCCAATCACGAAGGCGATCATCACTACGAAGGCTACGCCGATCTGCACGTCGCTGACGCCCAGGACGCCATAGCGGAACGCATTGACCATGTAGAGGATCGGGTTGACCAGCGAGATGCTGCGCCAGGGCTGGCCAAGCAGATCGATCGAGTAGAACACGCCGCCCAGATAGGTCAGCGGGGTGAGCACGAAGGTCGGCACCAGGGCGATGTCGTCGAACTTCTTGGCGAACACCGCATTGACGAAGCCGGCCAGCGAGAACACCGTCGAGCCGAGCAGCACGGCGAGAATCGTGATGATCGGATGCACCAGGTGCAGGTCGGTGAAGAACAGCGCGATAAGCAGCACCAGCGCACCGACGACGATGCCGCGGGTGACCGCGCCGGTAACGTAGCCGAGCAGGATCACCCAGTTGGGCATGGGCGATACCAGCATTTCTTCCACGGCGCGGCTGAACTTGGCGCCGAAGAACGAGCTGGAGATATTGCCGTAGCAGTTGGTGATGATGCTCATCATGACCAGGCCGGGCACGATGTACTGCATATAGGTAAAGCCGTGCATGTCGCCGATGCGGCTGCCGACCAGCTTGCCGAAGATGACGAAGTACAGCGTCATGGTGATCGCAGGCGGGATCAGCGTCTGCGTCCAGATGCGCATGATGCGCACGATTTCGCGGCGAACGATGGTGCCCAGTGCGACGAGATTGGCCGAAGCATTCATGCGGCCTTCTCCTGGTTGCCGTTGCGGCCCTGTTCGACCAGTCGTACGAACAGCTCTTCGAGGCGGTTGGTCTTGTTGCGCATGGAGGTGACGGTGACGCCGTTGTTTGAAAGGGCCGAGAACAGGGAGTTGAGATCGTGCGCGCGCGACATTTCCGCTTCCAGCGTGTGCGCATCGACTTGTCGCAAGGTGATGCCGGGCAGTGCGGGCAGCTCGGCCGGCAGCGTGCTGGTGTCGAACACGAAGGTTTCCACGTCCATCGTTGCCAGCAGGCCTTTCATCGTGGTGTTTTCCACGATCGTGCCGTGGTCGATGATGGCGATGTTACGGCACAGCTGTTCGGCTTCTTCCAGGTAGTGCGTGGTGAGGATCACCGTGGTGCCGGCCGCATTGATGCCGCTGACGAACTGCCACATCGAGCGACGGATTTCGATGTCCACGCCGGCGGTGGGTTCGTCGAGGATCAGCAGCTTGGGCTCGTTCATCATCGCGCGGGCGATCATCAGGCGGCGCTTCATGCCGCCGGACAGCATGCGTGCCTGATCCTGCGCCTTGTCCCACAAGCGCAGCTCCTTGAGGTATTTCTCGGCGCGCTCGGCGGCGATCTTGCGCGGGATGCCGTAGAAGCCGGCCTGGTTCACGCAGATGTCGAACGGCTTCTCGAACTGGTTGAAGTTGATTTCCTGCGGCACCAGGCCGATCAGCCGCATGGCCGCGCTGCGCTGCTTATTCACCGACACGCCGAACACGCGCGCATCGCCGTCGCTGGCGTTGACCAGCGAGGAAAGAATACCGATCAGGGTGGACTTGCCGGCGCCGTTGGGGCCGAGCAGGGCGAAGAAATCGCCGGGTTCTACCGTGAGATTGATGCCTTTGAGCGCCTGTACGCCGTTGCCGTAGGTCTTGCGTAAGTTCTCGACGACGAGCGCGGGGGCGGAGGAAGTGGACGTCATGGGCTGCACCGAGGGGGCTAGCCCTCTATTATAGCCGGCTGGCCCGGCATCCCTGACGGGACGCACTGTTCCGCAAACTGAGCATTATCCATGGCAGATCACTTCACTCTCCGTCTTGTCGATAGCTACATGCTGGCGCCGACCGTGCGCCACCTGATCTTCGAGCGGGCGGATGGGCAGCCCTTGAGCTTCGTGCCGGGGCAGTTCCTGCAGGTGCATTTTCAGTACGACGACGGCACCGCCACCAAGCGCAGCTATTCGGTGGGCACGGTAGGGGACGGCAGCTCGCCGGCGCAGCGGATCGAGATTGCGGTCAGCTATGTCGATGGCGGTGCGGCCACCAAGCTGTTGGGCGGGCTCGAAAACGGGCAGACCATCGAGGCCAGCGGCCCTTACGGCCGGTTCTGCCTGCAGGACGCCGACGCGCATCCACGCTACCTGCTGCTGGCGACGGGAACGGGCGTTACACCTTACCGCGCCATGTTGCCGCTGTTTGAAAAGCTGCTAGCCAAGGGCGGGCGGGAAGTGGTGCTGCTCTACGGCGCCCGCAACGAGACCGAGCTGCTCTATGGCGAGGAATTCGAAGCTTTCGCGCAGCGGGTGCCTGGTTTCACCTTCCATGGTTGCCTGAGCCGCGAACCTCGCGCGGTGCCGCGGCCGAGCGACCGCAACGGTCATGTGCAGGGCGTGCTGGCCGAACTGGCGCCAAGCGCCGAACGCGACATCGCCTATCTGTGCGGCAATCCGAACATGGTCGATGCAGCGTTCGCGGCTCTGAAGGATTTCGGTCTGCCGGTGCCGCAAATTCGCCGTGAGAAGTACGTTTCGTCGCGCTGATCGTTTATTTATCAGGCGCTTGGCCGTGCTTGTGCAGGCTTGAGGTGAAGTTTCCTTAACGGAAGTTAAGTTTTCCGCTCAAGTCTGCCGAAATGTGCCGTTATATGGAGACATCCTCTCCATCAATCAGCGCTTCCGTAGCAGCTCCGGCTCCGGATTAGCCCATAAAGTGTGATTTGTATCACAAATCGAATCGTCTCCGCGAAACCTTCACTCAAGCAGCGGTAACACACGCCGACAGAGCCTAAAGCCGCCCATTTTTTAAACTGGGCGCAGGAGGCTGTATGCGTGGCGTGATTCGAAAGATTCTTCTGGCCGGCATCGTCGTTGCCGGTAGCAGCGCGCACGCCAGCGGGGGCGTGATTGCCTTCTCCGGTGCCGTCGTCGAGCCCACCTGTTCGGTCGGAACGCAGCGCATTGCCGCTGCCGAGGCGGTGGGCACCTCTCAGCGTTATCGCTGCTCGGAGCAGGTTAGCGCTGCCTCGGCACAGGTCGCGCAATCGTATGCGCTTTCGGTGACCGAGCTGACCGGCACGCCGCTAGGCTCTGACCGTTTAATCGTCTACTTCGCCAATTACTTGAGCGCCCAGCCGAAGCTGGTTACGCAGGTTTACGATTGATGGTCAGGGTGGTCGCGACTGAAGTCGCTCCTACAAGCTAGCCACGCCTGTCCGAGTTTGTAGGAGCGACTTCAGTCGCGACCACAACCTTGAGCTTGCTACTGATACGTAAGCGTAAACGTTGCGGTCGCACTCACGGTGCCGGCGGCCGGTGATGCAGCGGTCTGATAGTAACGAGCGTAGTACGTCAGGGTATACGGACCGCTCGGCGTGGCGCCGACGACGGCCGGCGTACCGAAGGTGATCGGCACAAAACTCTGATCGATCAACTGCACGCCTACGTTCTTTGCACGGCCCGTGCCCGTGCTGTTGGCAATAACGCTGTTGGCGACGCTGGACGGATTGGCCGTGTCGAATTCGATCAACAGCGTGTCTCCCCCCGGGCAATTGAGCGAAATGTTGAAAGCGGTTGCACCGGCCGTGGTGCCCACGCCATTGAATGCGGTGGTCGAGACGGTCGGCAGCACCACGTTGATCACGTTGTTGTTGACCGTGCATGCCGGATAGACAAACGTCACCGAATTGGCGAGGACGAAGTTTTCGGCGTGGAGGTTGGAGTTCAGGAAGTTACCGTCATAGCGCCAGTAGCCGAGGGTGGCGCTGTTGAGCTTTGCGCCGTTGGCGATGGGGCCGGTCTTGACCAGCTCGATACCCGAGGTCACCGAGAGATCGTAGTTGCCGGCTGCGATCGAGTCGCCGCTGTAGGCCTCCAGATAGTTGCCGGTGTTCGGATGGGTAATGCGATAACCCACACCAGGGACGCCGGTCGGAAATATCGTCGCGCCGGATGCGGGTTGTGAGTCGATAGTGTTCTGTACGCCGATGCGCGTCGTGCCGGAGCACGTAATCGAGGATGTTGGCGTGGGCGAGAACTGCGCCGAACTTGCCAGCACGGTACCGACCGCCGCGTTGGGATTGATGGTAACCACCGAGCTCGGCATGGAGATATTGACGTTCGATGTGTTGCCGCTGCTGAAAGCGCACGTTGCGCGCGCAGCGATCGGCAAAGTCGAAAGCAACATCAGGAACAGCAAGGCGATGGTGTGACGAACAGGGTTCATGAGTCGCTCCGGCCGGTGGCAACGACAGCATGGCAAGTTGCCTCAAGCTGCTCGTAGGCGTCCTGGCTCTGGCCAGCCTTCAATTGATAGGGGAAGCTGCAGCGCATGGCCGGCTCGCCGTCGGTCGACCATTGCACGGTGAGCTGGCCCTGGTCCTTGGCGCCGCGCACCAGTGCGCGACCCGCCTGGCCGACCACGCCGACCACCTGCGCCTTTTCGTCGACGATTTCGGCACCGAACGGCACCGGCTTGCCGTCGTCCCGACGGACGCGCGCGATGATCGAACGGCCGTTCTCGGTCTTGAATGCCATCATCACCACCGCGCCTGCATGCGGTGCGACCTGGGCGCTGGTCGCGTCCAGCTGCACGGTCAGCGGCAGGCCCTTCGGATCGATCTGGATATTGTTGAGGTTGTACGGCGTCAGGTAAGGCACCAGTGCGTAGCCGTTGTGATCGATGCGCACACCTGAAGCATTGAGGACGCGTGCACCCTTGGCGCCCGGCGCGGAGATGATCGCCACGGTATCGCCCATCGGCTGGCCGAACGTGATGCCACCCGGATGCGCGACGATCGCGCCGGCCACGCTCAGCGAGCCCTGCGAATAACCCTTGCCCGAACCGTAGCTGGCATTGAACTGTGCGTACGGGCTGCGATAGCCGCCGTACACCGTGCCGGCATCGCCTGCACTGCCGCCGCTACCCTGGCCGTTGTCGTGCGATGCGGTCGCGCCGTAGCTCCACGCATTGTCCGTGCCGGCGGTGCCGCTCAACGTGGCTTGCTCGAGCATCCGGCCGGAGCTGTCGCGGTTGGCGCTGACGCCGAACGTCGGCGCGTGCGCGCTGTCGCCCAGCGGCAGGGTGAAGCTGGCGAAGAACTGGTTGGTGTAGCGCGAATACGAATCGCGTACGCGCGTTGCCGACAGGTTGTAGCTCAGCCGATGGAAGGTGTTGTTGTAGCCGACCTGGAATTGCAGGTCGGTGCCGTTGCGGTTCCAGTAGTCGACGGCCGAACCGGTGACATACAGGGAGCCGCCGCGGTCGCCCAGGCGCTGGTTGATGTTGACGTCGAAGCGGCTGCGCTGACGATCCAGCTGATTGGTGTAGGCGGTGAAGTTGTTCGACGCGTTGTTGCCGGCCAGCGCCTGGCGCTGTTCGGGCGTGAGCACGTTGGGAACGACGATGCCGTCGATCGTGTTGACCGTGGTCGGATCGACATAGCGGAAACCATGCGCGATGTCGCGCAAGGTCATCGCGTCGCGCAGGCCCAGGTAACCGCTGGTGGAATAGCGATACGTCGCCACGCTGATCGAGGTGTCGCTGTCGGGCAGAATCTTGCTGTAGCCCACGCGTACGCTCTGGCCGCTGCTGGTCGACTGGCCCGGGATGTCCGCGCGTGCGGTGGTGATATCGAGGGCCAGTGCGCCGTAGCTGGTGTTCAACGCCGTGCCGACCTGCAAGGCGCCGTAGCCGTTCGAGCCGACCACGCCGGCATAGCCGGTCAGCAGATTGGTGAAGCCGTGCTGGATCGTGCCCTGCACGATGGCCGGATGCGAATGCAGCGCTGCATCGTGCAGCTCGCCGGCGGCCACCGAAAAGCGCGTGACGCCCGGGCGCAGCAACTGCGGCACCGATGCGTAGGGCACCGAGAAAGTACGCAGGCGCCCGTCGGCCTCGGTCACCGTCACGTTCAAGTCGCCGCCGTAACCAGTGGAGTACAGGTCGGAAATGGTGAACGGACCCGGCGCCACGGTGGTTTCGTACAAGGTTACGCCGTTCTGGCGCACCGTAACCTTGGCGTTGGTCTCGGCCACGCCACGCACCGTCGGCGCGTAGCCACGCAAGGAATCGGGCAGCATGCGGTCGTCGGTAGCGATCTGCACGCCGCGAATGCTCACGCTATCGAACAGTTCGCCATTGGTGTACGAATCGCCCAAGGTCATCTGCGCGCGCAGCGAGGGCAGGTCGCGGCGCACGTAGGTGTCGATATTCTGCCAGTGACGCGTCGACGGCAAACCGGCCGCGCCCGACTGCATCACCAGGGTGGAGTCGTTGCGCAGCTGCCAGCCGGCGAGGTTCACGCCGGTATTCAGGCCCAGGAACGAGGACGTCTGGCTGATGCCGTTGCTGCGGCTGCGGTAGCTGTTGAAGTTGTAGTTGAGCAGTGCCGCATTGACGCCACGGTCCCAGTTTTCCGGGCTGACATAGCCACGTGCGCGCGTGCCCAGCCATGCCTGCGGAATGCTCACGTCCAGGCGCAGGTTGGCCTGGTCGAAGGTCATCGTCGCGGCCGGGATCAGGCTGCCGATGCTGACGCAGCCCTGTGTCTCGGCGAGTTGGGCTTGCTGCTCGGCGCTGAACTTCGTCAGCGGCAGGCCGAGCTTGTCGACCATCGCGCGAGTCAGGCAGGGAATAGCATTGTCGTTCGGTGTCGGTGAGGCGAAACGCACGTCGTTGCGGCCGACCCAGGTGCCATTGAGGAAGATATCGGTGCGGTAGATGCCCGGCACGATTACCGCGCCGCGCTCGAAGCGCGACAGGTCGCCCGTGTTTCGCCCGGCGCCCGGCAGCAGGTCGCGATCGAAGCTGGCGTCGGCCGTAGCTGCCGACGCATCGGGCGTCGCGGTGGCGCCATTGGCGGCGGCCGCCGCGGCGAATGCACCAACGCTCCAGCTGGTCAGTACGCCTGCGATCACCCAGCCCAGCAAGGCACGACGACAAACGGCATAGCCGTTTGTCTCGTACTTGCCATGACGGGTGCGCAGGGTTTTCACGGAGCGACGGCTCCCGTGAAGTCGGCGGCGGCGCCGTAGTCGTTGATGGCGGTGAAGTGGATCGTGCCGGCGGCCGGCTTCTGCGCCGCGTCATGCAGCGGCATGCGCAGATCCGACAGCGGAGCGACCATACCGGTATCGGCGGCGGCGGTGTTGAGCGTCGCGGCAGTGACGGTGACGTAGTAAGGCGTCGGGTTGTGCGCTTCGAGCGCATAGCCCTTGCCGTCGGCGACCACTTTCCAGGTCAGCTGGGCAGGGGCCTTCAACGGGTCGCCCTGCAAACCGGCCGGGCGATAAAAAAGTTTCAGGCGCGAACGCAGCGCCAGTTGCAGCAGATTCTGCCCTTCGACCTGCGGGCCGGTCGGCTTCGGCGGGACTTCGAGCACATTGAGCCAGAACAGCGATTCGCGATCGGCCGGCAGCTGGTCGTGGGTGTAGACGATGCGCAGGCTCTGCTCTTTCTGAGCGTCCATGCGGAACAGCGGCGGCGTGATCAGGAAGGGTGCATCGACCGATTCGGGCGTCGAATGCACGTCGCCGCGATCGATCCACGACTCGATCAGCACCGGGTGATCGTTTTCATTGGTCAGGCGCACCGTGACTTCGCCATCCTTTGCAGGAAAGACGACGCGGGTGCCACCGATCAGCACATTGGCGTGCGCTTGCGGAGCGACGAGACACAAAGCGAGCAGGCCCGCGCTGATGGCGCCGACAAACTTCCACATGGGGGATTACCTCGTTGAATCGTGATGCCGCCTTCGCAAGCGGCATGGCGCCGGAACACCGTGTTCCGGCGCCATGATTTGCGACTTACTGATAGATCATCGAGAACTGCACGCTGGTCGACACCGAACCGGCGCCGGCAGCAGCCGTGGCGAAGTACTGGGCGTAGTAGTTCAGCGTGCCGGCACCGCTGGCCAGGGTCACCGACTGCGAGCTCTGCGCACTGGCAGCGCCGTTCAGGGCGATCGCGCTGAAGTCGTTGTTGAGCAGCTGCACTTCGACGCCGGTGGCGGTGCCGGTGGCGTTCTTCAGGTTGCCGTCGGCCATCACGGTCGGGCCCGGCTCGAAGAAGGTGGTGGCCTTGGTCAGCGCACCGCAGCCGGTCAGGGCGATGTTGAAAGCGGTACGGCCAGCGACCGAACCGGCAGCGTTCAGCGCGGTGGTCGAGACGGTCGGCAGCGCCACGGCGATGGTGGCCGGGCTGTTGGCGCCGTTGATCTTGCAGGTGGAGCTGTTGATGGTGCCGGTGATGTTGATGGTGCCATCGACGGCGTGGGCGGCCTGCGGAGCGACAGCTGCAACAGCAAAAGCAGCGATCAGTGCGGAGGTCAGAAGCGACTTGTTGAGCAGCATGGGTGAATCTCCAGGTTGGTGTGTGTTGTTACGAGATCGTCAAATGCAACCCGCATGCCAAACCGCCACAAATGGCTTTGTGGCGCGGTTTGCGAGGTATTTGGTGCTACGGAGGGGGTGTTTCAGAAGGGCCGAACCGGAGCCTCCCCTGGGTCCGATGGGCCAAAAATTGCCAATTGCGTCACAAATTCTGACCTATGTCCTAAAGTTTTGGCTAGAGGTGCCGGGCAGATTTCATCAAGTGTCAAGGACGCTTGACAGCAAAGCAGAGCAGGGCTAGCCTCATGTCAAGTCAGCTTGACACCCGGGGGAGTTCGATGACCAAGACCATGCTTCCGATGCGCGGTATCTACCGGCGCTATTACCGGGAATTCGTCCCGGCGATGCTGGCCTATGTGGTGATCATGCTGTTCGGCTGGCCCTACCTGCGCCATGTCGACCAACCCGTGCTCAAGGCCGTGCTGGCTCTGCTTCCGGTGGTTCCGATCGCCCTGGTGATCCGCGCCATGGTGCGCCTGGTATTGGGCAGCGACGAACTGGAGCAGCGCACGCATCTGGTCGGTCTTGCCGTGGCCACGGCCGTGGTGGCCGTGCTCAGCCTGGCCGGCGGCTTTCTCGCGGCGGCGCACGTGGTGGACCTGGACGGCACCATCCTGATCTGGGTGTTTCCGATTCTGATGCTGACGTATTCCGCCGGGCGGAGCTGGGCCAATCGCCGTTACGGCGTGGATGGTTTTTGTATCGAAGAGACGCGCATACGCGAATGGCATTTCCTGCTCGCGGGCGGCGTGATGCTGCTGGCGGCATGGCTGGGCGACGGGCATATGAAGGATTACCAGGTCGGCATGCTGGTCGGCATGGGGACCAGCTTTGTCGCCGTGGCCATTGCGTTCGGCCTGCTGCGTTGGCGTCGAGCCAGGCGCCGCTCGGGTGGGGATGGCGATTGAAGGCCTAAGGAACGAGCCCGATGAACAACCACGTACGCCAGTTGCGCAGCGAACTGGGCTGGTCGCAGGCCGATCTGGCCCAGCGCCTGGACGTGTCGCGACAAACGATCAATGCGATCGAAACCGGCAAATACGATCCGAGCCTGCCCTTGGCTTTCAAGTTGGCACGCCTGTTCGGCCGAGCGATCGAGACGATATTCGAACCGGGAGAGGAGTAAGGGGCGCATGGCGATCAAGGGACGTACCGCATTACGCATTGGCGTAGTGCTTATCGGTTTGGGTGCGCTGGGATGGAAGCATTTCCACCAGGCCCCGGAATCCATTGACTTGGCTGCGGCGGACGGGCCGCAGCCGGTACCGGCGGTGGCGTCCAGCACCAGCCAGGTCCCCGGCACGGCAGGTGACACAACGTGGAAAGTCGGCACACTGACGTTTACTTCATGCGAGCTGGAACAGCCCAATAGCGGTCTTTCCACGGCGGCGTGGTGCGCGCCGTTCGAGGTCCCGGAAAATCGCGACGATCCCGCCAGCCGCAAGATCAAGCTGAAACTTGCCTTGTTGCGCGCTGCCGCACAGGTGCCGCAGCACGATGTGGTGGTGCTGCTCGCGGGCGGCCCCGGCCAGGCCGCGACCGAATCCTGGAGCGGTGTTGCCGGCGCGCTGCAGCCGTTGCTGGCGCAACGCAACGTGTTGCTGCTCGATCAGCGCGGTACGGGTGGCTCTAATCCGCTCGACTGCAAGCCGCCGGCCGAAACGGCTGCCAAGCACGATGAAGGCGCTTTCGATCCGGCCAAGCTGCGCGACGAAGTCACGCAATGTCTCAAGCAGCTCGAAGGCAAGGCCGATCCGCGTTACTACACCACCACCATCGCCGCACAGGATCTGGAGGACGTGCGCAAGGCGCTGGGTTCGCCGACTTTCGATCTGGTCGGCGTGTCGTACGGCACGCGCATGGCTCAGCAATATGCCGCGCATTATCCGCAGGCAGTGCGCAGCATCGTGCTCGATGGCGTCGTGCCCAATGGGTTGGTGCTCGGTGAAGACTTTGCGCAAAACCTGGATGCCGCGCTGAAAGCCCAGTTTGCCCGGTGCGCGGCGGACAATGCCTGCAAGCAGCATTTTGGCGACCCCTACCAGACGCTCTATCAGTTGCGCGATGCGCTGCGTGCGAACCCGCATGAAGTGAGCTTCCGCGACCCGCAGTCGTATCAAACCGTCAAGCGCACCCTGGACGAATATTCACTCGCAAGCGTCGTACGCATGTTCGCCTATACGCCGCTGACCTCGGCGCTGTTGCCGTTGTCGATCGACGCCGCGGCACACGGCGATGTGGGGCCGCTGCTTGGCCAGGCGAAACTGCTGTCCGGCGATCTGGCCGACACGATGAACGGAGGCATGCAGTCGTCGGTCATCTGCAGCGAAGACGCCGATCTGCTCACGCCGCGCCCACAGGACGCACAGACCATTCTGGGCACGCGCATGATCGACGCCTTGCAGGCGGTCTGCTCCGTCTGGCCCAAGGGCACGCGCCCGGCCGACTTCCACCAGCCCTTCAAGTCGGACAAGCCGGTGCTGTTGTTCTCCGGCCAGTTCGATCCGGTCACGCCACCGAGCTATGGCGAGGACGTGCTCAAGGGTTTGAGCAATGCCCGCCACCTGGTGCTCAACGGGCAAGGGCATAACGTGATCAACACCGGCTGTGCGCCGCAACTGCTCAAGCGTTTTATCGAAGAGGTTCATCCCAAGGACCTGGACGCGAAGTGCCTGGATCGGCTGCGAGCCACGCCGATGTTTATCGATTTCAACGGAGCTGCGCCATGATCGAGGTCAACGACCTGCATAAGGCCTTCGGCGATGTTAAAGCCGTCGACGGCGTGACGTTCAAGGCGCGCGACGGCGAAATCACCGGCCTGCTCGGCCCCAATGGTGCCGGCAAGACCACCACGCTGCGCATGCTCTACACCTTGATGAAGCCCGATCGCGGACAGGTGCTGGTCGATGGCGTGGATGCCGCGGTCGACCCGCTGGCAGTGCGTCGCGAGCTGGGTGTGTTGCCGGATGCGCGCGGACTGTACAAGCGGTTGAGTGCGCGCGAGAACATCGATTACTTCGGCCGTTTGCATGGTCTTTCCGAAGATCAGCTCAAGACGCGTCGCGAGGCGCTGATCCAGACGCTGGAAATGCAGGATATCGGCGATCGCCGCACGGAAGGCTTTTCGCAAGGACAGCGCGTGAAGACGGCCATTGCCCGCGCGCTGATTCACGATCCCCGCAATGTGCTTCTCGACGAGCCGACCAACGGCCTCGATGTCATGGCCACGCGCGCGTTGCGCCAGTTCATGCGCCAGTTGAAAGACGAGGGGCGTTGCGTGCTGTTTTCCAGTCACATCATGCAGGAGGTCGCGGCGCTGTGGGATCGCATCGTGGTGATCGCGCATGGCAGGGTGGTCGCCGACGAATCGCCGCAGGCACTACGCGAACAAACCGGCGAGGTGAACCTGGAAGATGCATTCGTCAAGATCATCGGCAGCGAAGAGGGGCTTTCCGCATGAGTAACGTTGCCAATGCATCGCGTAAAGCGAGCGCGTTTCTCACCGTCTATCTCAAGGAAGTGCGCGAGAACCTGCGCGATCGCCGCACCATCATGACCGCCTTGATCACCGGCCCGCTGCTGGCGCCGCTGTTGTTCGTCATGATGCTCAACATCGGCCTGAGCCGTGAACTGGACAAGGCGGAGAAGCCGCTTACGGTGCCGGTGATCGGCCAGCAATACGCGCCCAATCTGTTCGAGTCGCTCAAGGCTGGCGGCGTCATTCCCGGCCCGGCGATCGCCAACCCCGAGCTGGCGGTGCGCAAGCAGGAGGCGGACGTCGTCATCCGGGTCGCGCCGGACTACCCGGCGTCGTGGCGCAAGGGCGAGGCTGTGCAGGTCGAGGTGATCTACGACTCGTCGCAACGCGATGCGAATACCGCGGTCGAGCGCGTCAGCGGCCTGATCGAAAGTTACGCGCGTCAGCAGGGTGCGATGCGGCTGGTGGCACGCGGTCTTTCGCCCAGTACTGCCTGGCCGGTGTCGGTGGCGCGGCGCGATCAGGCTACGGCGCAGGCGCGTGGCGTGCTGATCTTCGGCCTGCTGCCTTATTTCTTTGTGATCACCATGTTCATGGGCGGCATGTATCTGGCGATCGATCTCACCGCGGGCGAGCGCGAACGTCAATCGCTGGAACCGTTGTTTGCCAATCCGGTAGCGCGCTGGAAAATCTTTGCGGGCAAGTTGGCGGCGATCTGCACGTTCTCGGCGACCAGTTTGTTGATCAGCCTGATTGCGTTCTCGGTCGTCGGTCATTTCCTGCCGGTCGACAAGCTCGGCATGGAGCTGGAACTGGGCGTGCGCTTTGCGCTGACGGTGCTGGTGATGGCCTTGCCGCTGATCGTGCTGCTGGCTGCGTTGCAATCGATGGTGGCGGCATTTGCCAAGAGTTATCGCGAGGCGCAGACCTATCTTTCATTGCTGATGCTGGTGCCGGCGTTGCCCAGTGTGTTGTTGATGGCTTTGCCGGTGAAGCCGCAGGAGTGGATGTATGCGGTGCCTTTGCTGGGGCAGCATCTTGGGGTGATGCAGGTGTTGCGTGGGGATGGGGTGACCATGCATCAGATGTTGTTCTGTTTGGGTGGGAGTGCGTTGGCGGCTTTGGTGGCGGTGGCGGTGACGGCGCAGTTGTACCGGTCGGAGAGATTGGCGATTTCCAGTTGAGGTGTTTCCGCAAGCACCCGCCCCCCTCACCCCAGCCCTCTCCCCCGGCGAAGCCGGGGGAGAGGGGGGTTAACTGAGGTAACCTCAGTCTTTCGTATCTTCGCAACCTGCTCCCTCTCCCCCGGCTTCGCCGGGGGAGAGGGTTGGGGTGAGGGGGGCTCTGCTGCCAGCAAGCGAGTTACCATGTTTCCTCGCTCAACAGGAAACACTCCATGTACCGTCGCCTTCTCGTCGTCAGCCTGATCGCCGCTCTTTCGGCTTGTGGCCCGTCGCAGCAACAAACACCGACTCCGTCAGCTGCATCGACGACACCCGCGCCAGCCACCACTACGGCCGCGCAGCCGGAAGCATCTACCGATGCCGACCTGGCGCAGAAAGGACTAGCCAGCTACGCAAGCGTCAAGCTTTCGGCCGATCTTTCCGCATTCGACGCCAAACAGAAGCAGATGATCGCCCTCTTGATCGAAGCGGCCGATGTCACCAACAGCATCTACTGGCAGCAAGGCTGGGGCGACAAGGCGGCGTTGATGCAGCGCATTGGGGATGCGTCCACCAGGCAATATGCCGAGATCAACTACGGCCCCTGGGACCGACTGAACAACGACCAGCCTTTCGTGGCGGGCGTGGGCGCGCGTCCGCCGGGCGCGCAGTTCTATCCGGCCGACATGACCAAGGACGAGTTCGAGAAGTCGCCGCTCAAGGACAAGGCGTCGCTCTATACCGTGTTGCGCCGCGATGCGCAGAACCAGCTGGTGACGGAGCCGTATCACCAGGCCTACCAGGCGGATCTGCAGAAGGCAGCGGGGCTGCTGCGCGACGCGGCCAAGCTGTCCGATGACAAGGACTTCGCCAAGTATCTGAAGATGCGCGCCGATGCCTTGCTGGACGACAACTATCAGCCCAGCGATTTCGCCTGGATGTCGATGAAGAACAATCCGGTCGATATCGTGATTGGTCCGATCGAAACCTACGAAGACCAACTGTTCGGTTACAAGGCGAGCTTCGAGAGTTACGTGCTGGTCAAGGATCAGGCCTGGAGCGCCAAGCTGGCGCGGTTCGCCAAGTACCTGCCCGAGCTGCAGACGCAGTTACCGGTGGATGCGAAGTACAAGCAGGAGAAGCCCGGCTCCGATGCCGATCTCAATGCGTACTTCGCGGTGTACTACGCGGGCGACGCAAATGTCGGCGCCAAGACGATCGCGATCAACCTGCCCAACGACGAAGAAGTGCAGCTGAAGAAAGGCACGCGCCGCCTGCAGCTTGAAAACGTGATGCGCGCGAAGTTCGACACCATCATGTTGCCGATCGCCAAGGCGCTGATCGCCGACGATCAGCAGGCGCACCTCACCTTCGATGCCTTCTTCGAGAACACCATGTTCCACGAGGTCGCCCATGGTCTGGGCATCAAGCAGACGGTGGACGGCAAGGGCATGGTGCGCACGGCGTTGAAGGACCAGGCGTCGAGTTTCGAGGAAGGTAAGGCGGACATTCTAGGCCTGTATATGGTGACCAAGCTGGCCGACAAGGGCGAGCTGGACAAGGCCAAGCTGATGGATAACTACGTAACGTTCCTGGCCGGCATCCTTCGCTCGGTGCGTTTCGGCGCTAGCGATGCGCATGCCAAGGCGAACATGGTGCGCTTCAATTTCTTCAAGCAGCAGGGCGCGTTCTCGCGCGACGATAAAACTGGCCGCTACCGCGTCGATTTCGACAAGATGACCGCGGCGATGAATGCACTGTCGGCCAAGTTGCTGACGATCCAGGGTGATGGCGATTACGCGGCGGCCAAGCAGCTGACCGATACCATGGGCAGTGTCGACGCGCAGCTTGCCGGTGATCTGAAGCGGTTGGAGCAGGCGAAGATTCCGGTCGATGTCACTTTCGAGCAGGGGCTCGATGTATTGGGGTTGAGCAAACCGTAGTGGTTATGTTGTGACGTTGCGGTCGCGACTGAAGTCGCTCCTACAGGCTAGCGAGGCTTCTCCTAGTTTGTAGGAGCGACTTCAGTCGCGACCCGCGCCAGCAAGATGCCCAATCAACCACCGCGCAACCGCATCGGGATGTTCCAGATGCAGGTGGTGCCCGCCTTCCATATGCGTCACGGCGACATCACTGACGCAAGCCGCACGCGCGGACATCTGCGCGGGCGGCAGGTAAGGCGTATGCGGCGCCGAAAGCAGTAGCGCCGTCGGCGCTTCGATACCACGCAGCAGCCCCATGATCTGCGTCTCCGCCAGGCGCAACGGCGTGGTGCGATTCAAGCGGGGATCGCTGCGCCAATGCCAGCCATCGGTAATCTCGAACAGGCCGCGCTCGATGATCGGGAGTGCGAGTTCGGCACTCAGCCCGCTGGCAATGGCTCGGGCGCTGGCGGCCTGTTCGATGTCGCGAAATACGCGCAGGCCGCGGCTGCCTTTCGCCGGGGCCAGTGTCAGGGCATCGCGGAAGCGCTGCAGGGTATGCGAGCCGTCGTCGCCGATCGGGCCCAGTCCTTCGATCAGGGCCAGCCGCTCGATCGATGCGGGCGCTGCGGCCGCCATCAGCGAAGCGATACCGGCCCCCATCGAATGGCCCAGCAGGCTGTAGCGTTCGAGGCCCAGTGCATCGACGGCGGCAAGTACGCAACGCACATAGTCGACGAAGTGATAGAACGCGCCTTCGTGCAGATGATCGCTGTGGCCGTGGCCGGGCAGATCCAGCGCAATCACCTGCCAGCGATCGGCCAGCAAGGGCGCGAGCGTGGCGAAACTGGCGGCGTTGTCCAGCCAGCCATGCAAGGCCAATAGTGGTGGCGCGGCATCGCTGCCCCAGACCTGCGCACGTAAGGTCAGGTGTGGCAGGGCGATGGATCGTTCAACCGGCGCGTGCACGCTCGGCTCGCTCGCGTGCGGCCTGCTGGCGTTGTGCTGCCGCCTCCGTATCGTAGTCCGGAGAAAACTCCTCCCAGCCCTGAGTGTGCCGCAGCACCAGCTGCGCCATGCTGTCGATCTGCGCGGCGCTGTCGTTGAGGCAGGGGATGTAGCGCAACTCGCTGCCGCCGGCCTCGACAAAGAAATCGCGGTTCTGCATGGCGATTTCCTCCAGGGTTTCCAGGCAGTCGACCGCGAAACCTGGGCAGACGACGTCGAGTTTCCTGACTCCGGCGGCAGCCAGTTCGCGCACCGTGGCATCGGTGTACGGATGCAGCCAGCGCTCGCGCCCCACGCGCGACTGGAAGCTCACCACCAGTTGCGCGGCATCGAGCTTGAGGCGCTCGCGCAGCAGTCGCGCCGTGGCCTGGCACTGGCAATAGTAGGGGTCGCCCGCATGCACATAGCGCTCGGGAATGCCATGGAAGGAAAGCAGCAACTTCTCGCCGCGGCCATTCGTCGCCCACCACTGCTCGATGCTTTGCGCCAGCGCTTGGATATGCGCGGGATCGTCGTGGTAGTCGTTGACGAGACGCAGCTCGGGCGGCCAGCGGAGTTTTTTCAGGCTGTCGGCCACGGCGTCGAGCACCGATCCTGTCGAGGTTGCCGAGTACTGCGGATACATCGGCAGGACCAGCAGGCGACGTACGCCTTCGCCTTGCAACCGCTCGATCTGCGCGGCGACCGAGGGTTGGCCATAACGCATGGCCAGCCCGATCACGATCGGCCCGGGCCGCAAGGCCGCCAATCGCTGCTGCAAAGCTTTGGCCACGGCCTCGCTACCTGTGCGCAATGGGGAGCCTTCCGGCGTCCAGATACGTGCGTAGGCGTGTGCCGAGCGTGCCGGCCGAATGCGCAGAATGACGCCATGCAGGATCAGCTTCCACAGCCAGCGTGGGTATTCGATGACACGCGGATCGCCAAGAAACTCAGCGAGATAGGGGCGTACCGCCTTGGCGGTAGGTGCCTCGGGTGTGCCAAGGTTCACGAGCAGTACGCCAGCCTTAACCGGCCGGTCATGGGAATAACCGGCCAGGCCGGTATAGTCATTGGTTGAAGGCATCGCGTCGCCGTGACATCGAGTCAGGGCGACGAGTCTGCCATAAGCCGCCCCGTCCGCCGCGTGGCAAGGTTGTCGCAGCGCGCGTCCGGTCGGCTAACAGAGATCCGATTCAACGTAAGGAGTCCCCCATGTCGTTCACATCGCTGCGCCGCTGCTTGTTTATCGCACTGCTGTTGCTGCCTGCGCTCGCCGTCCACGCCGAAGACCCGCCGCTCAAGCGTGCGGAGAACGCCGTACGTGTGATGCGCGAGATCATGGAGGCGCCGGACAAGTCGATTCCTTCGGACTTGCTCAAGGAAGCGCATGCCATCGCGGTCATCCCGGACATGGTCAAGGCCGGCCTGATCTTTGGCGGCCGCCGGGGCGAAGGCCTGATTTCGGTCAAGAGCCCGGATGGCACCTGGTCCAACCCCAGCTTTGTCACCCTGACCGGTGGCAGCATCGGCTTCCAGGCCGGCGTGTCGTCGACCGACGTGATCCTGGTGTTCCGCACCCAGCGCGGCGTGGATTCGATCGTCAACGGCAAATTCACCCTCGGCGCCGATGCCTCGGCCGCGGCCGGTCCGGTGGGCCGTACCGCCACCGCCGCCACTGACAGCCAGCTCAAGGCCGAGATTTACTCGTACTCCCGCTCGCGCGGCCTGTTCGCGGGTGTGGCGCTGGATGGCTCGGCACTGCGTATCGACTATGATGCCAATGCGGCCATTTATGGCTCGGGTGTCACCCCCAGGCGCATTTTCGAAGGCGGCGTAACCAACGTTCCCGGCCCGGTCGTCGATTTCCGCGACCGCCTGGAGGAGTACACTCAGCGCTGAATCGGAAAGACCGGGCGCCCCAGCAGCCTCATCCTGGGGCGATACGTTTTCCGGATTGATTCCGTTTTCCAAGGTCATCTTTCATGAGCATTTGGCATCTCATCATTCTGTTGGTCGTTGTCGTGCTGCTGTTTGGCACCAGCAAGTTGCGCAATATCGGTTCGGATCTCGGTGGCGCCGTACGTGATTTCAAAAAGGGCCTGGACGGCGACGAAGCCGCCAAGGCCAAGGCCGCGGCCGAAGAGCGCCTGAAGGCCGACCCGCCGGTCGAGACCACGCAGACCCAGCGCGAACGCGATACTTCCGACACCAAGTAAAGCGGATCGCAGTCTTATGATCGAGATCAGCTTCGGCAAGCTGGTGCTGCTCGCGCTTGTCGCGCTGATCGTGCTTGGACCGGAAAAACTCCCCCACGCGGCGCGTACGGCAGGCACGCTGCTGCGCCGGGTGCGTGCGGGCTGGGACAGCGTGCGCGCGGAGGTCGAGCGCGAACTGCAGGTCGAGGAGATCAAGCGCCAGGCGCGCGAGGCGGCCGCGAAGGCGGAAGCCGCGCAGGCCGAACTCGATGCCACCTTGAAGAAGGTGCGCGACATCGGCGCGGAGATCCCGCCCAAGGCACCCGTCGAAGAGAAACCGGCCAGCGAGCCCGTGGCATCGGTGACTCACGAGGCGCCGAGCGAAACCCATTCCGGCATCGAGCCGGGCAAGGACTCCCCGCATGGCAGCACCTGAGCTACCCGGGCCGGAACTGGAAGGTCTGCAAGAAGGCCTGTTCTCGCACCTGATCGAGTTGCGCTCGCGTCTGCTCAAGGCGGTGGTGACCGTATTGCTGGTGCTGCTGGCGCTGGTGCCGTTCGCCAATCATCTGTATTCGGAGCTGGCCGCGCCCCTGGTTGCGCGGCTCCCGCAAGGCGCGCACCTGATCGCCACCGAGGTCGCCAGCCCGTTCGTGACGCCGCTGAAGCTGGCCTTCTATACGGCGCTGTTCATCTGCATGCCGATGATTCTGTATCAGCTGTGGGCGTTCGTCAGCCCCGGTCTCTACAAGCATGAAAAGCGTCTTGCGCGCCCCTTGCTGGTGGCGGCGCTGTTCCTGTTCTATCTCGGCTGCGCGTTCGCCTATTTCCTGGTCCTGCCCGCCGCCTTCCGATTCCTCACCGCGGTGACCCCCGCGGGTGTGGAGATGATGACGGACATCACGCACTACCTCGATTTCGTGATGCTGATGTTCTTCGCCTTCGGTTTCTGCTTCGAGGTGCCGGTGGCGGTGGTGATCCTGGCCGCGATCGGTCTGGTGGATATCGAGAAACTCAAGGGCGCCCGCCGCTACGCGGTGGTCGGTGCGTTCGCGATCGCAGCCTTCATCACGCCGCCGGACATCGCCTCGATGATCATGCTGGCGGTGCCGATGTGCCTGTTGTACGAGTTGGGGATATTGGCGGTGCGGTGGTTGGTGCCGGCTAAAGAGGCGGCTCCATAGGAGTGAGTGAAGAGGAGTGAGGAGTGAGTAAGAGCGTGGTGCCTGCGGTCTTGCCTCAACCCTTCTTACATCGTCATTCCGGCGAAGGCCGAAGGCGCTTTTCAACAGCGAAGCTGGTCATCCATTCCTCGGCGTAGCCGCTTGCGATGCGCGGTGGCCGGTGCCGGCTAAAGAGGCGGTTGGGTAAACCTCAGTTTCCATCGTCATCCCGGCGAAGGCCGGGACCCAGCGGCTTTGTGATCGGTTATCGCGAGAGCCAACAAGCATCTGCTCTATCGCGACAACCGTAAACCGAAGCCACTGGGTCCCGGCCTGCGCCGGGATGACGATTAGGTAGGGTTGTCTAAAAGTTCGCCCTCAATGCTTGCTGGGCACAGCCCCAGCCGCAGCATTCCGTAGCGACAACCCCTTCAACACATTCAACGCCTGCGACAGGGCATAGTCTTCCGTCGCCAGCTTGGCATTCTCCGCGCTGCCGTCGTTGTCGATGTCCTTGCTGGCATCGGCGTTTTCGTTGGCCAGGTGATTGTGCAGGTCGGCCTCGGAACCGATCAGCACCGGTCCGCTATCGGCCTTGTTGACCGCGAGATCGGCCAAGGCGATATCCGGCTTGATGCCTTCGGCCTGAATCGACGTGCCGGCCGGGGTGTAGTAGCGCGCGGTGGTGATCTTGACCGCATGATCGGCATCGAGCGGCAAGACAGTCTGCACCACGCCCTTGCCGAACGTGCGGCGTCCGATGATCAACGCGCGGTGGTTGTCCTTGAGCGCGCCGGAGACGATTTCAGCAGCCGATGCCGTGCCGTTGTCGACCAGCACCACCATCGGCGCACCATTGATCAGGTCGCCCGGATGCGCGGAGAAGTTGAGGTTGGAATCCTGCAGGCGGCCGCGCGTGGTGACGATGGTGCCCGAATCGAGGAAATCGTCGCTCACGCCGACGGCGGCAGTGAGCAGGCCACCCGGGTTCGAGCGCAGATCGAGCACGGCACCTTTTTGCGAGCCGTTCTTCTTGATCAGCTCGCCGAGCTTCTTTTCGAGATCGGGTGCGGTGTCGTCCTGGAACTGGCTGATGCGGACATAGGCGTAGCCGGGTTCCAGCTCCTTGACCTTCACGCTCGCGACGGAAATTTTTTCGCGCGTCAGCGGGACGTCGATCGGCTTATCGGACTTTTCATGGAGAATGGTCAGTACGACCTTGCTGCCGGGATCGCCGCGCAGCTTCTTGAACATATCGTCGATGTTTTCCGAATCGACCACCTTGCCGTCGATCTTGACGATGATGTCGCCCGGCTTGATGCCGGCGCGGGCCGCGGGCGTATCGTCGATCGGTGCGACGATGCGCAGCGTGCCGTCGACCTGCAGCACTTCGATGCCCAAGCCGCTGTACTGGCCGGTGGTGTCCTCGCTCAGCTCGGCCAGGCCGTCCTTGTCCAGGTATTCGCTGTGCGGATCCAGGCCGGTGAGCATGCCGCTGATGGCCGCTTTCATCAGCGTCTTGTTGTCGACTTTTTCCACATAAGCCTGGCGCACGATTTCGTAGACGCGGCTGAACATGCGTACGTCGTCGACGTCGATACGATCGGGCACGGCGGTTGTCGCAGCCTTGGCCGGGCCGTCGCTGTCGGCGGAGGCGGTCTGTGCGTGGAGCACGGGCGCCGCGAGCAGCAGGGCAAGCAGGCTTTTGGGAGGAAACCGCATGGATAACTCCAGGTTACAAAGGGTGCCAAATAGGGAGCATACGCTCCCGGGGTGAGATGAAAGACCGCATGATGCCGCCGAAATTCACCCGAATCACGAGTCTATCAGCGCTGCCGGCTCAGCCAGCTGCGTGGATCGACCGGCTTGTTGTTCTGCCTCAGCTCGAAATAGACGCCGGTGTTCACGCCGGTGGGTGCGGAGGCCGTGCCCACGGCCTGGCCGGCATCGACCTGATCGCCGACACCACGGAGCAAGGTCTCGTTGTTGCCGTACATGCTCATGATGCCGTCGCCGTGGTTGAGGATCAGCAGCATGCCGTAGCCGCGTAGAAAGGCCGCGTATATGACGCGCCCACGCGCGACTGCGCGCACTTCACTGCCGCCATTGGCCTTGATCAGGACGCCGTTGCCGTAGGTGTTGACCACGCCGCTGGCCGGCCACGGCAAGTTGCCGCGGATATTGGCCGTACCCTTGCCCGAAGGCGTCGGCGCGATCGGGTTGGCGCGTGCGGCTCGCTCGGCTTCGCGCGCGGCATCGTCGATGGCCTTTTGCAGCTTGGCGACCAGATCGTTGAGCGACTGTTCGTTCTGCTTGAGCGCCGCTATCTTTTGCGCCTGGTCCTTGTATTGCGCATCGGTCTGCGCGACCAGTTTCTGCTGTTCGCTGCGTTGCTGCTGCAATTGTTTGGCTTGCTGTTCGCGTTGCGAACGGGTGTCCTTCAGTGCCTGCTGCTCGGTCTGGATCGAGGCCTCCAGGTCCTGCAGCTTGGCCAGGTCGCCCATCAAGGTCTGCACGCGCTGGAGCCGGTCCTGCTGGAAATACTGCGAATAGACCAGTGCCTGCGCGATCCGCGCGATGTCCTGGTCGCCCAGCAGCAGGCGCATATCCGAACCGCGGCCCAGCGTATAGGTGGCGCGCAGCAGGTCGGCGATCGCGGCCTTCTGGTTGTCCAGGTTCTTCTTCAGCTCGGCGCGTTGCTGTTCGAGCTGGTCGAGCTGTTTCTGCTTGTCGGCCAGTGCCTGGTCGGTTTCGCGCACGGCCCGCGCTGCGCTTGCCACGGCATTGGCGCGCTTGGCCAATTCCGCATTGGCGCTGTCGCGCTTGGATGCGGTGTCGGCCTGTTCCTTGGCCAGCGCTTCCATCTTGGTGCGGATGTCCGCAAGTTTTTTCTGCGCGTCCGCCTGTTCGCTTTTGCTCTTGTCCTGCGCGGCAAAGGCTGGCGTCACGATGACGAGGCTCGCCGCGATGGCAAGCGGCGAGAGAAGTCGAAAGATCGAACGGGCAAGGTCGCGCATGGGGGGATTATCTCCGAGCCGTGACCCAAGCGGGGAGACGTCCGAGTATTCGGGGGGTAACATCGGGCGACCCACTCCCCTAAGGACAGTGCAGGATGAGTCGACGCATCGGCCTGGGCATCCCGTATCTGGCCAGTTCGGCCTGGATGCTCGCCTTGTTGGCGGGCAATGCGCGTGCCGACGACCCGGTGACCACCTCGACCCTGCCGGCCGTGCAGGTCAATGCGATACGCCTGGGAATTCCGCCGTTCGATGTGCCCGCGTCGATCAGCGAGATCGACGTTTCGCCCGGTCATGCCGGCAAACCCGGTGTGAACCTGTCCGAAGCGCTGGTTGGGGTGCCCGGTGTGCTGGCTCGCGACCGGCAGAACTACGCGCAGGACGAACAGATCTCGATCCGCGGTTTCGGTGCGCGTTCCACGTTTGGCGTGCGCGGCGTGCGTGTCTATTCCGATGGCATTCCCGGCACCATGCCTGACGGTCAGGGGCAGGTCTCGCATTTCAGCATGGACTCGGCCGATCGCGTGGACGTGCTGCGCGGGCCGTTTTCCGCGCTCTACGGCAATTCGTCCGGTGGCGTGGTGCAGATGTGGAGTGCGGACGGCACCGACCCGGCGCAGACCCGGTTCGGCGTATTCGGTGGCAGCAACGACACCTATCGCGTCGGCGCATCGACCCGTGGCATCGATGGGCCGATGAACTACAACGTGGCCGTGTCGCATTTCCAGACCAACGGTTACCGCGACCACAGCAAGGCCGAGCGCGAGTCAGGCAATGCCAAGCTGGGCTTCGACCTGGGCGCGGGGCGTAAGCTCACCCTGGTGGTCAATACGGTGTCGCTGCCCAGTGCACAGGATCCGCTCGGCCTGACCAAAGCACAGTTCGAGGCCGATCCGCGCCAGGCCATTGCATCGGCGTACCAGTTCAATACGCGCAAGAGCGTGCATCAGGTGCAGGGCGGCGCCATCTACGAGCAGTCGCTGGGCGAAAACGATCAGCTGCGCGCCATGGGTTACTACGGCAACCGCGATGTACAGCAGGTACTGTCGATCCCCCAATCGGCGCAGATCAATCCACTCAGCGCCGGTGGCGTGGTCGATCTTTCCGGCAACTACGGCGGTGTCGATACGCGCTGGACGCATCGCGGCGAATTGGCGGGGCGCCCGTTGGAGTTCGTGCTGGGCGTCAATTACGACGCGCAGGACCAGCATCGCCAGGGCTTCAACAATTTCGTCGGCAATACCCTGGGTGTCACCGGGGCGTTGCGCCGCAATGAAGACGACAAGGTGTGGAACCTGGATCAATATGCCCAGGTGTACTGGCAGATCGCCGAACGCTGGTCGCTGCTGCTGGGCTTGCGCCACAGCGTGGTGCACTTTACCTCGCAGGACCGCTTTATCACGGCCACCAATCCGGACGACAGCGGCAGCGCGCGCTACACCGCCACCACGCCGGTGGGCGGCGTGGAGTTCCGCCCCGACGATAATCTGCGCTTCTACGCCAGTTTTGGCCGCGGCTTTGAAACCCCGACCTTCAACGAACTGGGTTATCGCGCCGATGGCGGCTCCGGCCTTGCCTTCAATCTGCAGCCCTCGAAAAGCCGCAACAGCGAGCTGGGCATGAAGTGGCAGGCAACGCGGGGCCTGGCCCTGGAGGCTGCTGTTTTTCGCGCCGACTCGCGCAACGAGCTGGCGGTGGTACGCAACGTCGGCGGCCGCTCCAGCTATCAGAACATCGGTCGCAGCCGGCGCCAGGGCGAGGAGCTTTCGCTGCATGGCGACCTCGGCAAAGGCTGGCGCATGATGCTTGGCATGACGCATGTGCAGGCGACGTTCCGCACGCCTTTCATGACTTGCGTCACCAGCGGCTGCACCATACCCAACACGCCGGTGCGCGCAGGCGCGCGTATTCCTGGCGTACCGGAAAACTACGGCTCGTTGCGCATCGAACGTGGCGGGGACATGGGTTGGACCTACGGTGCGGAGGTGACCGGCGTAGGGGCCGTTACCGTCGACGACATCAACAGCGGCCAGGCACCTGGCTATGTGCTGCTCGGTGCGGACGTGGGTTATGGCTTGCCGGTGGGCAGCTCGAAACTGCACCTGAGCGCGCGGGTCGACAATCTGCTCAACCGTCGCTATGCAGGTTCGGTGATCGTCAACGAAAGCAATGGGCGCTTCTATGAACCGGGCCCGAGTCGGGGCTTCATGCTGGGCGCGCAGCTCGAACTTTGAGCACTGAATGTTGCCTTGGGGTTAAGAGGAAGCCGCCCCGAAGGGCGAGTTCAATCCCGGGCGAACAGCTCCTAACGATCTGTTCAGGACTGTTGCGGCGCAGCATCGGCAAATAAATCGTAAGTAATTACGAATTAGACAAGACAAAAATGATGCTTTGCCGCGAAACGGTGCGATTATTGAACCGATCCAATTAACTGTTAGCACGTGATTAATTCCACACTGCATCGCGGCTTTGGTCATTTATGGTGCAAGTGCGCGCAAACCTTTACAGCAGTCGTCGAGAGATGTTGCGCGAAGGTTTTGTGAAATCGAATTTAATTACGCCCATCAGTCACTTAGGTCGAAAGTAATGGACTTGTGAGCTGAGCATTAAAGTGGAAGACTCAGGTTGCACTTGTTCGGCGTTTAGCTGTTCTTAATCCCCATTAAGAGCCGGACAAGCCCCCAGGGGCGAGCAAATCGCTCTACAAATAAAGAGAGGACATTTCCATGAAGCGCAACAAGCTCGCCTTGGCGCTGGCTGGGCTTTTACTAGCCCCCGTGGCCAGCACCGCATTCGCACAGTCCGCACAGACTTCCGACACCGCTGATCAGCAGTCGGCCAAGCAGTTGCAGACCATTACGGTGACCGGCTCGGCCGTTCCGCGTATCGACGTGGAGACGCCCTCTCCGGTGACCGTGCTGACCGCCGCCCAGATCCAGCGCAGCGGCCTGACCACCCTCGCCGACGTCGTCCGCTCGATCTCGGCCGATAACAGCGGCTCGATCCCGAACGCCTTCGGCGCCGGCTTCGCCGCCGGTTCGTCGGGCGTCGCCCTGCGCGGCCTGACCGTGAACTCGACCCTGGTGCTGATCGACGGCCATCGCAACGCCAGCTACGCCGTGTCCGATGACGGTCAGCGCAGCTTCGTCGACCTGAACACCATTCCGCTCGCCGCCGTCGAGCGCATCGAAGTGCTGAAAGACGGCGCCTCGTCGCTGTACGGCGCCGATGCGATCGCCGGCGTGGTCAACGTCATCCTGAAGCCGAGCTTCAAGGGCGCTGAAGGCACCTTCGACGTCGGTACCTCGCAGCACGGTGGCGGTCTGACCCGTAAGGCTACCTTGCTGTTCGGTGGTGGCGACCTGGAGAAGGACGGCCACAACGCCTACGTGTCGATCCAGTACCAGAAGGACAACCCGATCTATCTGCGTGATCGCAGCTTCCCGTACAACACGGCCGACCTGAGCCGCATCGGCGGTTCCAACTCGCTGGCGGGCCAGCCGGGTGCGTTGTCCGGCACGACATCGGCAGTGGTCTCGCCGGGTCATCTGGCGACTCCGGGCGACCTCACCACCGGCATCGCCGATGGCGCCAGCCGCCCGCTGACCAATTGCGGCCAGGGCACCGTGGCCGGCAACGATGGCACGAACGCTTACTGCACGCAGGATTTCCCGAACCAGTACGGCCAGGTGACCAATGCGATGGAGCAGGGCGGCATCTACAGCCGCTTCACCGTCAAGTTGAATGACACGACGCGCGCTTACTTGTCGGCCAGCTACTTCGAAGCAAAGACCACGGTCAACAACAACCCGTCGCAGATCGAGGTCAGTACACCGACCAATACCGGCAACATTGCGTTGCCGCCGACGCTCGCCAATGGGCAGTTGAACCCGAACAACCCGTTTGCAGCGGCTGGTCAGTACGCGCTGATCAACTATGCATTCGGCGACATTCCGTCGAACAACCAGTACGACAACCACAACGCGCGTCTGGTCGGCGATGTGGCCGGTACGCTGGGCGACTGGGGTTACGACGTCACCGCCGTGGTCAACCACACCTGGTTGAACACCGACCAGAAGGGCTTGATTAACTACGACGCGCTGATCACCGCGATCAACACGGGCAGCTACAACTTCGTCAATCCGTCGGCGAACTCGTCTGCCGTGCGCAATGCCCTCGCCCCGGGTTACTCCAAGACTTCGACGTCCGATCTCGACTCGTTGGACATCGCCGTCAACCGCACCTTCGGCCAGCTCGATGGCGGTCCGATCGGTTTCGCGGCCGGCCTGCAGGCTCGCCACGAAGCGCAGGACGATCCGACCCTCAATCCGGGCCTCGAATTCCTGGGTCTGGGTAACGCACATACCCAGGGTAGCCGCAACGTCACGGGCGCCTACGTCGAAGTCGACGCACCGCTGTTCCAGTCCCTGGAAGTGGACGTGTCCGGCCGTTATGACCACTACACCGATATCGGCAACGGTTTCACGCCGAAGGTCGGCCTGAAGTGGAAGCCCGTCGATTGGTTCGCTCTGCGCGGCACCTACTCGAAGGGTCTGCGCGCGCCGTCGTTCGCCGAGAACGGCTCCAGTTCGGCGACGGGTTTCACCACGTATGGTGCCAGTGCGCTGCCGGATAGTTTCGCAGGGGCGCACAACGGTAGCCCGTATGTGACGGTGCCTTACGCGCTGGCCATCACTACCAATGCCAACCCGAACATCAAGCCTGAGAAGGCGACCAACTACACCCTCGGCATCGTGTTGCAGCCGACCAGTTGGCTGAATGCGTCGATCGACTACTACAACATCGAAAAGAAGAACGTCATCGCCACGGCCGATGTCGGCGCGGCGCTGGATGCGTACTACAACGGCACGCCGCTGCCGTTCGGTATCACGCAGGTCATTGCCGATCGTCCGGATGCGGCAAATCCGACGGCACTGGCTCGTCCGGCGGAAGTGATTGGCGAATACATCAACGCCAACTCGCTCAAGACGACCGGTGTCGACGTCGACATTCAGGCGCATTTCGACTTCAGCAACGACTGGCATTACATCGCTGAGCTGAGCGGCACCCAGATCTTCAACTGGGCACTGACTCTCCCCGATGGTACGCGCCAGCAGTTCGTCGGTACGCATGGCCCGTATGCCCTGTCTTCGGGTGCCGGTACGCCGCGCACGCGTGGGTCGTTCGCCAATACCGTCATCTGGAACAAGCTGACCGGTACGCTGACCATGTACTACACCAGCGGTCTAGCCAACTACGCGCAGGACCAGAGCGGTTTTGAGTGCCTGAGCAGCATCCCGACCAGCTGCCGTATCGGTTCGTTCACCTACTTCGACCTGACCGGTAGTTACGAGATCAACGACCACATCTCGATCACCGGCTCGGTGGAGAACCTGTTCGACCGCAAGGCCCCGATCGATCCGGCCAACTACGCGGCCAACAACTACAACCCGACCTACGATCTGGCTGGCGTCATCGGCCGTTTCTACAACATCGGTGTGAAGGTCAAGCTGTAATTGATGCCTGCCGCCGAGTTCGCTCGGCGATAGTCTCAAGTGAAACCATTAAGGCGCGTCGGGCAACCGGCGCGCTTTTTTTGTCCGCGGGACAGAGAAAGAAAGATTTCGTTGCCAAAACGTTTGGACGTCCAAAGGCCCAAACGACCCGGCTTTGACGCGACGCAGCAAGTGTGGTGTAGTCGTAGCCATACTCGCATGGGGCTTCGGTGCTTTTCGCACCGAGGCCTTTTGCGCCCAGCAAATGCACGAGCCGGGGAGGCTTAGATGGCAGGGCCAGGCAACACGCTGTACGACGCAGCCTTCGAACACGATAGCTGTGGTTTTGGACTGGTCGCCCAGATAGACGGGCGTGCCAGTAAAAAACTCGTCGATACGGCTTTTGTCGCGCTCGCCAAACTTTCCCATCGTGGTGGCGTCAACGCCGACGGCGTCAGCGGCGACGGCTGCGGCGTCCTGATCCATCGGCCGCAACCCTGGCTGTCGGCGCTGGCGGCTGAAGCCGGTCTGGCGCTCGAAGAGCGCTTCGCTGCGGGCCTGGTGTTTCTGGACCCTGCCGGTGGCGATGCTGCCGCGCAATTGCTCGAAGCGCGCCTGCACGAAGAAGGCCTGCGTGTTGCCGGCTGGCGCGATGTGGCGGTCGATCCGCAGGCGTGTGGCCCCTTGGCCGCATCTGCGCGCCCGCGCGTACGACAGATTTTCGTGCATGCGGCCGAAGGCAGCGACGATGCGGCGTTCGAGCGTGCCCTGTTCCGTGCGCGTCGCCGTGCCGAGACGGCTTTGAGCAACGATCCGCACTTCTATGTGGTTACGTTGTCCGCCCAAGTGATCGGCTACAAGGCCATGGCCGCGCCCGGTCGCCTGCGCGATGTGTTTGCCGATCTCTCGCATCCGGCGCTGGTATCGGATGCGGTGGTGTTCCACCAGCGTTTCTCCACCAACACCACACCACAATGGCGGCTGGCGCAGCCGTTCCGCATGCTGGCGCATAACGGCGAGATCAATACGATCCGTGCCAATCGCCGCTGGATGCAGTCGCGCGAATCGATTCTGCGCTCGCCCCTGCTTGACCTGTCGGACATCGGCCCGCTGGTGCGCCAGACCGGTTCGGATTCGGAAAGCCTGGATAACGCGCTGGAAGTGCTGCTTGCCGGCGGCATGGATCTGCTCGCGGCGATGCGCATGCTGGTGCCGCCGGCATTCGCCGCGCGCGAAGGCATCGACGAAGATCTGGCCGGTTTCTACGAGTACTACGCGCTGCATAGCGAACCCTGGGACGGCCCCGCGGGCCTGGTGATGTGCGACGGCCACTACGCCGCGTGCACGCTGGATCGCAACGGCCTGCGCCCGGCGCGCTGGGCCCTGTCCGACGACAACCATCTGATCGTGGCCTCCGAAGCCGGCCTGTGGGATGTGCCTTCGTCGCGGGTGATCGCCAAGGGACGGCTTGCCCCCGGCGAAATGATCGCGGTCGATTTCGCCAACAAGCGCCTGCTGCGCGATGCCGACATCGACGATATCAATCGCCGTCGTGCGCCGTTCCGCGACTGGCTGCGCGCGGGTGTCAGCTATCTGGAATCGGACCTGATCGACCCGTCGCTGGCCGCCGAGCCGTTGCCGGCCGACCAGCTGCGTTGTTATCAGAAGCTCTACGGCCTGTCGCGCGAAGAGCGCGAGACGGTGCTGAAGGCTCTGGTCGAGCTGGAGATGGAGGCAACCGGCTCGATGGGCGACGACACGCCGATCGCCGCGATGTCGCGCCAGGTGCGGCCGCTGTTCGATCGCTTCCGCCAGGGCTTCGCGCAGGTCACCAATCCGCCGATCGACCCGCTGCGCGAAAAGCTGGTGATGTCGCTGGTGACGCAGATCGGGCCGGAAGGCAATGTCTTCGACCTGCAGCCGGAAAACGCCAGGCAGATCCTGATCAACTCGCCGATTCTCTCGCAGCGCAAATTGCGCCAGCTGCTGGCGATGCCGCAGTTCGCCAGCACGCCACGCTTCGATCTGATGTATGCACCGGAGCAAGGCCTGGAAGCTGCCCTGCGTCGCTTGTGCGAAGAGACCGCCGAAGCCGTGCGTGGCGGTTGTTCGCTGGTCTTCCTCAGCGATCGCTATCCCGAACGCGGTCTGCTGCCGATTCATTCGCTGCTTGCGGTCGGTGCGGTGCACGCGCACCTGATCGACCAAGGCCTGCGCTGTCAATGCAATATCGTGGTCGAGACGGCGACGCCGCGCGACCCGCATCAGTTCGCCTGTCTGATCGGTTTCGGTGCGACGGCCATCTACCCGTGGTTGGCCTACCAGAGCCTGTTCGAGCTGGGTCGTGAAGGGCATATTGCCAACGACCGCATGGAAATCGGCCGCAGTTACCGTCGCGGTGTCCGCAAGGGCTTGTTGAAGATCCTCTCCAAGATGGGTATCTCGACGGTGGCCGGTTATCGCGGCGCGCAGTTGTTCGAGATCGTCGGCCTGGCGCCGGACGTGGTCGAGCTGTGTTTCCCCGGAACGCCTTCGCGCATCGGCGGCGCAGGTTTCGCCGAACTGGAACACGATCAGCGTCTGCTGGCTGCCGAGGCGTGGAACGAAGCGCTGCCGTTGCGCGCCGGCGGCCTCTACAAATACGTGCACGGCGGCGAGTACCACATGTACAACCCGGACGTGATCGCCACGCTGCAAAAGGCGGTACGCACGGGTAACGCGGCCGACTATCGCGCTTACGCGGATTTTGTCGATCACCGCCCGCCATCGGCGCTGCGCGATCTGCTGGCGCCCAGGGCCGCATCGAGCGCGGTACCGCTGACCGAGGTCGAGCCGGTAGACGACATCCTGCGTCGCTTCGACTCCGCCGGCATGTCGCTGGGTGCGTTGTCGCCCGAAGCGCACGAAGCGTTGGCGATTGCGATGAATCGCCTGGGTGCGCGCAGCAATTCCGGTGAAGGCGGCGAAGACCCGGTGCGTTACGGCACCGAGAAGATGTCCAAGATCAAGCAGGTCGCGTCCGGCCGCTTTGGTGTGACGCCGGCGTATCTGGTCAATGCGGAAGTGCTGCAGATCAAGATCGCGCAGGGTGCCAAGCCGGGCGAGGGCGGCCAGCTTCCGGGCCACAAGGTCGATGCGACCATTGCGCGTCTGCGTTACGCCAAGCCTGGCATCGGTCTGATCTCGCCGCCGCCGCATCACGATATCTATTCCATCGAAGACCTTGCCGAGCTGATTCACGACCTTAAGGAGGTCAACCCGCAGGCGCTGGTGTCGGTCAAACTCGTAAGCCATGCCGGTGTCGGTACGGTCGCTGCCGGCGTGGTGAAGGCCGGCGCGGATCTAATTACCGTCAGCGGCCACGACGGCGGCACGGGCGCGAGTCCGCTGACCTCGATCAAGTATGCAGGCACACCGTGGGAGCTGGGCTTGGCCGAGACGCAGCAGACGTTGCGTCGCAACGACCTGCGCGGGCGCGTGCGCCTGCAGACCGACGGCGGCCTGAAGACTGGCCTGGACGTGATCAAGGCGGCGATGCTTGGCGCGGAAAGTTTCGGTTTCGGCACCGGCCCGATGGTCGCATTGGGCTGCAAATATCTGCGCATCTGCCATCTCAACAATTGCGCGACCGGCGTAGCGACACAGCATGCGGTGCTGCGCAAGGAGCACTTCATCGGTCTGCCGGAAATGGTGATGAACTATTTCCGCTTTGTCGCCGAAGACGTGCGCGCTCACCTTGCACGGCTTGGCGTGCGTTCGCTGGCCGAAGTGATCGGCCGCAGCGACCTGCTCGAGCAGCTCGAGGGCGCCACGCCGGTGCAGCATAAGCTGGACCTGCGTCCGCTGATCGATGGCGACAGCCTGGGCTCGAACGTCGACTTTGCCTGCACCTTGGCGCGCAACCCGATGCGCGACGAAGCGGCGTTGGCCACGCGCATTTCAACGGATACCGCCGCCATCGTGGCAGCGGGTAGGGGCGGCGAATTCGCCTACGACATCGTCAATACGGACCGCGCCATCGGTGCACGCCTCTCCGGCGAGATCGCGCGGGTGCATGGCGACCACGGCATGGACGAGTCGCCCATTATCTTGAGATTGAACGGCGCGGCCGGGCAAAGCCTCGGTGCCTGGAATGCCGGTGGCGTGCATATCGATCTCACCGGCGAGGCGAACGACGGCGTCGGCAAGGGCATGGCCGGTGGCCGTATCGTGGTTCGCCCGCCGCTCGATTCGCCGTTTGCCAGTCAGGATGCCGCCATCATCGGCAACACCTGCCTGTATGGCGCCACCGACGGCGAACTGTTTGCCGCCGGCCGCGCCGGCGAGCGTTTTGCCGTACGCAACTCGGGCGCTCTGGCCGTGGTGGAAGGCGCTGGCGATCACTGCTGCGAATACATGACCGGCGGCGTGGTCGCCGTGCTGGGCAAGGTCGGCCTTAACTTCGGCGCGGGCATGACCGGCGGCTTTGCTTATGTGCTCGATTTGCAGCGCGATTTTGTCGATTGCTACAACCACGAGTTGGTCGACATTCTGCGTATCTCGCCCGAAGGCATGGAGCATTACATGCAGCATCTGCGCGGCCTGGTCGAGCGCCATGTCGCGTTGACCGGCAGCGATTGGGGTCGACAGATCCTGCGCGACTTCCGCGGCTTGCAGTACAAGTTCTGGCTGGTCAAGCCAAAGGCGGCGAGTCTGTCGGCGTTGGCGGAAGAGTTGAGGAGTGCCGCGTGATGAAGCAGAAGATAGTGGAGAGGAGTAAGGAGAAAGTGAGAGCGAAAAAGCCGGCTTCTTTGCGAAAACGCTGATCGCCCGCTCTCTCCAACTCCTCACTCCTATTCACTCACTCCTTTCGCGCCCCCTCATGACCGACAAAGCCTTCCAGTTCCTCGACCTCCCGCGACAAACGCCGCGCACCGTTCCCGTGCAGGTACGCGTCATGGGTTACGGCGAAATCGCCGGCGAGTTCGCCCTGCCGCAGGCTTCCGGCCAGGCGGGGCGCTGTATCGATTGCGGCAACCCGTATTGCGAACACGCCTGCCCGGTTCATAACTACATTCCGAACTGGCTCAAGCTGGTGCAGGACGGCCGTATTCTCGAGGCGGCCACGCTGATGCACGAGACCAATCCCTTACCGGAGATCTGCGGACGCGTCTGTCCCCAGGATCGTCTGTGCGAAGGGGCCTGTACGCTGGAGCAGACGGCATTCGGTTCGGTCACCATCGGCAGCATCGAGCGCTGGGTGACCGATGAGGCCTTGCGCCAGGGCTGGCGGCCGGATCTTTCGCGCGTGCGCGAAACCGGCAAGCGCGTGGCGATCATCGGTGCCGGTCCGGCCGGGTTGGCCTGCGCGGATCGTTTGCGCCGTGCCGGTATCGCAGCGGATGTCTACGATCGCCAACGTGAGATTGGCGGCCTGCTGACCTTCGGCATTCCACCGTTCAAGCTCGACAAGGACATTGTGCGTACGCGTCGCGACGTGCTCGAAGGCATGGGCGTGCGTTTCCTGCTCGGTCACGAGATCGGCCGCGATATCGAATTCGGTCAGTTGCTCGACGACTACGATGCGGTGTTCGTGGGTACCGGTGCCTATACGTATGTCGATGCGCAGCTGCCGGGTCGACAACTGCATGGTGTGCATGATGCGCTACCTTTCCTGATCGGCAACACCGAGCGCCTGATGCGTGACGATCCGGTGGCGCATGCCTTCGATTTTCATGGCAAGCGCGTAGTTGTGCTCGGCGGCGGCGATACCGGTATGGATTGCAATCGCACCGCCATTCGCCTGGGCGCCAAGTCTGTGACGTGTGTTTATCGTCGCGATGAGGCAAACATGCCCGGTTCCGCTCGCGAAGTAGGCTACAGCCGCGAAGAGGGCGTGGAGTTCCTGTTCCATCGTCAGCCGCTGGAAATTCTGGGCGATGCCGATGGCCGGGTGCGTGCGGTTCGCGTGGTCGAAACCGAGCTGGTCGACACGGGCGATGGCCGACAGCGTCCACAGAACATCGAGGGCAGCGAGCACGAGATCGATGCCGATGTGGTGATCCAGGCCTTCGGTTTTCTGCCGAGTCCGCCCGATTGGCTGCGTTCGCATGGGGTGGAATTGGAAGCCTCGGGACGTATTGCGACTGGCGTAGATGGTGCGTTGCCGCTGCAGACCAGTCATGCGCGTATTTTTGCTGGCGGCGACAATGTGCGTGGCGCTGATCTGGTGGTACGTGCGGTGTATGACGGACGTGAAGCCGCCGGCTCCATTGCACAGATGCTGCTCGTCTAAACTTTTTTAGGGGCTACGCTCAAGGGCTTCGGAGATGCTCCCGCAAGCACCCGGCTCCCTCACCCCAGCCCTCTCCCCCGGCAAAGCCAGGGGAGAGGGGGCACACTGGAGTAAGCTTTCAACGCTGCGCACTTTTGCTCCCTCTCCCCTGGCTTTGCCGGGGGAGAGGGCTGGGGTGAGGGGGGCTTTAAGTCCTCAGGATCACAACAAAAAACTGAGTTTATGCAAGGCTCCCAAAGCTGGCCTTGTTGTTCGCCTCCATCGAAAGCGGACAGGTACACTTGTGATTATCAAGGCTCCAGGTTTCGTCATGCGCATAGGGCTTGCCGCCAATCAGCTCCACCACAGTCAGGCCGATGCCGCTTTGTTTCGTTGGTTAAGCGCTTGCGATACAGGTATTCGCGAACTTGATTTGACGCTATGCGCCGTCGGCCGCACCTACGATGCCATCGTGGCCGACGACCGTTTCGACGACTACGCCGGTCTACGGCGTTATCCGAACGGACGCGAAGGCGGCCTGATGAAACTGGTAGCCGAGGTGGTCGGTCTGCCCGAGTCCGAGCGCGTACTCGACGGCGCCATCTATCTGATCGATCCGGTCGATCCGTCGTCGATCTTTCCGGAAGCCATCGCACTCAAGCGCCAATGCGTCATCCATCACAAGCCGTTCATTTCGACGGTGGCCTCGGCACGTGACTGGATCGAAGTCGAGCGCATTCATGCGGACCTGAAGCCGGATCGTGGCGCGGATGATTTGTATGCGCTGGAAAACCACACGCTCGCGCTGATAGCGCACGATGCCATGAAGGAACAGATGCTCGCCTACGCGACGACACATTTCGATGTGCTGTCGCGATTCAAGCACCGTGTTGCCACGGGTACGACCGGGCATCGCCTCAATGAGATGGCATGGCGTCTGGGTTGGCCTGCTGGCAAGCCCTGGGCCGACCGTTACCAGAGCGGCCCTTTGGGTGGCGACGCACAAATCGCCGACCTGGTACTGGAGCGTAGGTGTCAACGCGCGATCTTTTTCGAAGACCCGCACGTCGCGCGCCAGCACGAAGCCGATATCCAGCTATTGGAGCGCGCCGTTACGACCGTGACCGATGAAGCCGTCTGCATGACTTCGCCACGTGTCGCTGCACGCTGGGCCGAGGCGGTACGTAGACGCGTTGCGCTGCGTTGAGGATGTCACGATGTGCCTGATCGCATTCGCCTGGAACGCGCATCCTCACTGGCAGTTGGTGCTGGCCGGCAATCGCGATGAATTCCATGCGCGCCCCAGCGCGGAGCTGGCGCGTTGGCAGGACAAGCCGATCATCGGAGGACGTGACCTGGAGGCAGGGGGCACCTGGCTCGGCGTCACCGATGACGGCCGCTGCAGCGTCGTCACCAATGTGCGCGATCCACGCGATCCGCAACTTGGTCGTTCGCGCGGGCTGCTTGCTCTGGATTATCTGAGCGGTACGGCTGATGCAACGACGCATGCATCGCAGTTGGTCAACGAAGCGGCGGCTTATCGGCCTTTCAACTTGCTGACTTTCGATACGCGGAGCGCGTTCTATCTGGGCAATCGTCCCGAGCCTCGTGAGCAGGCGATCGACCATGGTGTGCACGGGCTGTCCAATGCGGATTTCAATACGCCGTGGCCGAAGACCCGACAGCTGATGCGCCGCTTGAATGCCTGGTTGCAGGCGGAGCATGCGGACGATTTCTCTGAACTGTTTGACGCGCTGGCCGATGAGCGAGTCGCTCCGGATGATGAGCTGCCCGACACTGGTGTAGGCCTCGAGCGTGAGCGCTGGTTGTCGGCGGCTTTCATCCGTGGCGAGCTGTACGGAACGCGGGCCAGCACGATCGTGGCGATTTCCCATGCCGGCGAAGGCGTCATCGTTGAGCGCCGCTTTGGCCCCAATGCCCGCCATGACGGCGAAACGAAGTTGCGCTTCGGTATCGCCTCTGGAGATCGTTGATCGGTCCCTACAATCGATCGAGATGACCCCTGCTGTATCTGCTGCATAGGATCCGCATCCTGCTAGGCCGAACGATGGCCAGGGGAAGACGATGCTTCGCGGTGCAATGGGGTTGCTCTGGTTCCTGTCCCTGACGTTCGCGCACGCCGCTTGTCCCGACAGGACAGCAGAGCAGGTCAGGCCGGAGCTCGATGGGTGGCGCAGGCAACTGGACGAATGGAATCGCGTGTACCGCGCCGAGGGGCGTTCTCCGGTCGATGACGATATCTACGATCAGCTGCTGCAGCGTTATGAGTCGCTGCGTGCGTGCTTTCCCGGCTTGGCGAGCAAGCCCGTGCAAAGTGGTAACACGGGGGCCGTACGCGCGGCGGTCGCGCAAACGGGGCTGGGCAAGCTGGCGGATGTCGATGCTGTCGCTGAATGGATGCGAGTGCGCGACAAAGGCGATTTGTGGGTCCAGCCCAAAGCCGATGGCGTTGCGCTGACCTTGCTCTATATCGATGGCGAACTGCATTCGGCGACAAGCCGCGGCGACGGTGTGTACGGCAGCGACTGGACGCAGCAGGTTCGACGCGTTCCAACGATACCCGCGCGCCTGCGGCAAGCTCCCGCTCGAGTCATATTGCAGGGCGAACTGGTCTGGCGCTTGCGTGGGCACAAGCAGGCGAACGCTGGCGGTGTTGGGGCGCGATCCAAAGTGGCTGGTGCGCTGGCGCGCGAGGAACTGGACAGGGACACGGCGGCTCGGATCGCACTGTTCGTCTGGGACTGGCCAGATGGCCCGGACGATATGCAGTCGCGTCTGGATGGCCTTGCGGCCATGGGCTTCGGCGATAGCGTCGCTCTGACTCAACGAGTGCATGCCTCACAGGACGTGGCGAGATGGCGAGAGCATTGGTATCGCACAGCGCTGCCTTTTGCGACCGATGGCATCGTCATACGCCAAGGACGCAGGCCACCAGCATCGACATGGTCAGCTGCTCCGCCAGCCTGGGCTGTCGCGTGGAAGTATCCACCGGCCAAGATCGTAGCGACGGTTACTGGCGTGGATTTTCGACACGGCCGCAGCGGGCGCATGGATGCAGTACTACAGCTCGAACCCATCACCCTGGGCGATCGCATCGTGCGACGGGTGTTGCTGGGCTCGTTGTCGCGCTGGAAAGTTCTCGATGTCCGGCCGGGCGATCAGGTGGCGGTGGCGCTGGCCGGTTTGACGATTCCGCGTTTCGACGGTGTCGTGTTGCGTGCATCTCAACGCGTCGATGTGCCCATGCCATCATCGCAGCCCGACGATGCGCTGGCTTGCTGGGAACCGGCGCCAGGTTGTGAGAAACAGTTTCTCGCCCGTCTGGTGTGGTTGAGCGGCAAGAAGGGTCTGATGATCGATGGGATGGGCGAACGCAACTGGCAGATGTTGATCGACGCCGGACTCGTCCACGGCATGCTCGACTGGATGAGCCTGACGTCATCCCAATTGCAAGCCGTCCCCGGGATCGGGCGCATGCGCGCTATCGCGTGGGTCAACGCGTTCGAGCAGGCAAGGCAGCGTGATTTCGCGACATGGCTACGATCGCTCGGTATGCCGCCAGCCGGCGATATTGGCTTGTCGAACTGGGAAGCCGGCGCCGCGATGACGGAGCAGGCATGGCAAAAGCACCCGGGTGTGGGGCCGGCGCGTGCGCGCAAGCTGAAGGCCTTCTTCGAGCATCCCCAGGTGCAACTGCTTGCGAAGCGATTGCACGAGGCGGGCGTAGACGGGTTCTAGAATCAGCTCTTGATCTCGCCGTCGATATAGAACCAGCGCCCGTCCTCGCGAACGAAGCGGCTGATCTCGTGCATACGCTGCGCACTGCCGCCACCGTAGCGCAGGCGCGCCACGAATTCGACGATGGCGTGGTCGCCATCGCTCTCATGGCGTCTCACATTCAAGCCTAGCCAGGTGGGCGCGGGTTGCTGCGTGGTCAGCTTCAAATGCGCCGGGCGCGTGCTCGCGTGCCAGGTGGCAAGCAGATAGTCCTCCAGTTTCAGCACATAGGCGCTGTAGCGCGAACGCATGAGAACGTCCGCGCTGGCGGCTGTCCCGCCCTGATGCAGCGGCTGGCAGCAACGCGTGTAGCCATCGGGGTTGCCGCAAGGGCAGGGCGTCAGGGTATCGATGGCTTGCACGGGCCGCAGGTCACTCGCTGGAGGGGTTGTCCGGTCATCCTTGGACGAATGCCCACAAAAATCAAATCGATCGATCGACTAGGCAAGAAGTCATGGTAGGACCCGTGCCCGACCTCGCTTACAGTCGACAGCTTGCGCCATGGCGCTATCGCATTTCGTCACGGCTGCCTTCCCCGGGCGGCCCTCAGGAGGTTGCATGACCACCGCACGTCATATGCTTTCCCTTGCCGTACTCGCAACCGCCCTGAGCGCCGGCATGGCCGGTGCCCAGACCGCGCCGCTGACGCCGGACATCCCGGCCAAGTTCACCGCGCCCACGGAAAGCCTCGACTACGTCAAGCGCGAGGTGATGATCCCGATGCGCGACGGCGTGAAGCTGCACACCGTGATCGTGATTCCCAAGGGCGCCAAGCATGCGCCGATCCTGCTGACGCGCACGCCGTATAACGCCAGTGGCCGCGCCATGCGCCTGGAATCGCCGAAGATGGTCAACGAGTTGCCGCAGGGCGACGAGGTGTTCGTCAAGGGCGGCTACATCCGCGTATTCCAGGACGTGCGCGGCAAATACGGCTCCGAAGGCGAGTATGTAATGACCCGCCCGCTGCGTGGGCCGCTCAACAGCAGCGAAGTCGATCATTCCACCGATGCCTACGACACCATCGACTGGCTGGTGAAGAACACGCCCGAATCGAACGGCAAGGTCGGCATGCTCGGCTCGTCGTACGAAGGCTTCACCGTCGTGATGGCGTTGATCCATCCGCACCCGGCACTGAAGGTCGCTGCACCCGAAAGTCCGATGGTGGATGGCTGGATGGGCGACGACTGGTTCCACTACGGCGCGTATCGGCAGACCAACTTCGACTACATCCTCGGTCAGACGGCGCAGAAGGGTAAGGGCGAGGGCATCCCGCGCGCCGGTTTCGATGACTACACCAATTTCCTTGAAGCAGGCTCGGCCGGCGACTTCGCGCGCGCGGCCGGCCTCGACCAGCTGCCGTTCTGGCGCAAGCTCGAAGAACATCCGGCCTACGATGGATTCTGGCAGGGCCAGGCACTCGACAAGATCATGGGCCAGCAACCGCTGACCGTGCCCACGATGTGGCTGCAAGGCTTGTGGGACCAGGAAGACATGTGGGGCGCGATCCATAGCTACGAGCAGGTCGAACCCAAGGACAAGAACAACGACAAGAACTACCTGGTGATGGGACCCTGGCGCCACAGCCAGGTGAACTACGACGGCACCTCGCTTGGGCCGATGAAATGGGATGGCGACACCGCGCTGCAGTTCCGCCGCGATGTACTCAAGCCGTTCTTCGATCAATACCTGGTCGATGGTGCGCCCAAGGCCAATACGCCGCCGGTATTGATCTACAACACCGGCGAAAACCATTGGGATCGCTACAGTCCTGGCCGCTGAGCTGCGACAAGGGTTGCGCGAGCAAGCCGCAGCCGCTGTATCTGGAGGCCGATGGCAAGCTGACCTTCCAGGCGCCGGACGCCGCCGCGGCCAAGTACGACGAATACGTATCCGACCCGGCCAAGCCGGTGCCGTATCAGCCGCGACCGGTGCATTTTGCCGACCATGAGGCGTGGACGCGTTGGTTGCTCAACGATCAGCGTTTTGTGGATGGACGTCCAGACGTCCTTACCTACGTCAGTCAGCCGTTGACCGAGCCGCTGCATATCGGTGGTGCGCCGGTGGTCAACATGTATGCGTCAACCAGCGGCACGGACAGCGACTGGGTGGTGAAGCTGATCGACGTCTATCCCGACACGAATGCTTCGGATCCGGGCATGGGCGGTTACGAGCTGCCGGTATCGCTGGATATTTTCCGCGGCCGTTATCGCACCAGCTTCGAGCACCCGCAGGCGATCGAGTCGAATCAACCGCTGCTCTATACCTTCGGGCTGCCGACGACCAATCATGTGTTCCAGCCGGGCCATCGCATCATGGTGCAGGTGCAGTCGACACTGTTCCCGCTTTACGATCGCAATCCGCAGACGTTCGTGCCGAATATCTTCGATGCCAAGGCGGGCGATTATCAGAAGGCTACGCAGCGTGTGTGGCATACGCCGGGTACGGCCAGCTTTATCAGCCTGCCGGTGGTGCAAGGGAAGTAAGCCTTCAACCTTTAATAACCTTCCCTACTTGTCATCCCGGCGCAGGCCGGGATCCACTCCTCAGCTTTGACGCTCGCCAAACGTTGTCTGACAGGCGAGCACTGAGGAATAGATCCCGGCCTTCGCCGGGATGACGGCAAAACTGAGGCTTTCAGACAGGCTTGGCGCCCAATACGCGCGCGGGCAGAAACAGAATCGCCTTCAGCAGCGAGAACACCGCATCGACCGTGATGCCGACGAGCCGGAACGGCAGCAGCAACAACCACACGATCGGATAAAGCACCAGCGCAAGCAGCGCCAGCGGCCAGCAAAACACCAGCAATAACAACCACATCAGGAAACCGACCATGACCGGCCTCGCGGTTCGTTTCGATGGCGGCACTTTAGTCCTGCCAGACCGGGCTGGCTAGATGACTGGCGGCACCCTCGAAAAAACCCGGGGAAACGCCAAAACCTGACTAACTTGTAGGAGCGACTTCAGTCGCGACCGGCTGCACCTTGCGCCGCACGGTCGCGACTGAAGGGAACCTCTAAAAAACCTTCCTACCCGTCATTCCGGCGTAGGCCGGAACCCAGTGGCCTTGCGATCGGTTGTCGCGAAAGCCGGGAAAACTCAGCTTCATTGCGAAAACTGGAAACAGATGCCACTGGGTCCCGGCCTACGCCGGGATGACGATAGGAAAAACGGAGGTTATTCGAGGTTCCCTGAAGTCGCTCCTACAAAATCAGGTGGCTATTCGAAACTTCTTATTCCCCGATCGTCAGTAACGACGCATTGCCGCCTGCGGCCGTCGTGTTGATCGTCAAGGTGCGCTCGCCCGCAAAGCGCAGCAGATAGTGCGGGCCGCCGGCCTTCGGCCCCGTGCCCGACAGGCCTTCGCCGCCGAACGGCTGCACACCGACCACCGCACCGATCTGGTTGCGGTTGACGTAGCAGTTGCCCACGCGTGCGCGGCTCTGGATGTATTCGATGGTGTCGTCGATGCGGCTGTGGATGCCCAGCGTCAGGCCGTAGCCGGTGGCGTTGATCTGCTCGACCACCTTGTCCAGCTCGTCACCCTTCCAGCGGATCACATGCAGTACCGGCCCGAACACTTCGCGGGTCAGCGTGGCCAGCGACGGAATTTCATAGGCGCGCGGTGCGAAGAACGTACCGTTGCCCGTGTTCGCCGCGTCGAGCTGCACTTCGCCGATCTTTTTGGCCTCTTTGTCCATGCGTGCGGCATGGTCGACCAGGATCTTCTTGGCGTCCTCGTCGATCACCGGGCCGACGTCGGTCGACAGCTGGCCCGGATCGCCGACCTTCAGCTCGGCCATGGCGCCGGCAAGCATCGCGCTGACCTTGTCGGCGATGTCTTCCTGCACGAACAGCACGCGTGCGGCCGAGCAACGCTGGCCGGCGGACTGGAAGGCGGAGGAAATCACGTCCTTGACGATCTGCTCGGGCAGCGCGGAGGAGTCGGCGATCATCGCGTTCTGGCCGCCGGTTTCGGCGATCAGCGCAGCGATCGGTGCATTGCGCGCGGCCAGTGCGCGATTGATCGCCCAGGCAGTTTCGGTCGAGCCAGTGAAGGCGACGCCGGCAACGCGCGGGTCCTTGGTCAATGCGGCGCCGACTACAGCGCCATCGCCCGGCAGGTATTGCAGCACATCGGCTGGTACGCCCGCGTCGTGCAACAGCTGCACAGCGACAAAGCCGATCAGACTGGTCTGTTCGGCGGGCTTGGCGATCACGGCATTGCCGGCGGCAAGCGCGGCCGACACCTGGCCCAGGAAAATCGCCAGCGGGAAATTCCACGGGCTGATGCAGACGAACACACCGCGGCCATTCAAGAACAACTGATTGCTTTCGCCCGTCGGGCCGGGCAATTGCTCCGGGTGACCGAACAGGCGGCGCGCCATCGTGGCGTAGTAGCGTAGGAAGTCGGCCGCTTCGCGGATTTCGGCGATGGCGTCGGGCAGGCTCTTGCCCGCTTCGCGCACGCACAAGGCAATAAATTCACCGCGGCGCGCTTCAAGCTGGTCGGCGGCGTGCTCCAGGATCGCCGCACGGCTGGCGGCCGGCATGCGATCCCAGGCGGGCTGTGCGGTAACCGCATTGGCAAGCGCCTTGTCGACCGTGGCGGCGTCGGCGCTGACATAGCTGCCCACACGCTGGCGACGATCGGCCGGGTTGGTCACTTCGACCGTGGCTGCGCCGACTTGCGCGCCGGGAACCAGCGGAGTGGCATTCCAGCGGCCGGTGGTGCCGGGCGGGCAGGCGGCGTTGACCGCGTCGGCCAGGGCCTTCAGTTCGTTGTCGTTTGCGAAGTTCATGCCCATGGAATTCTTCCGAAGTTCACCGTAGAGATTGACCGGCAGGGGAATGCGCGGGTGCGGAATGGAGGCGAAAGCGCGTACGGTCTCGCATGGATCGGCCACCAGCTCGCGCACCGGCACGCTCTCGTCCACGACGCGGTTGACGAAGCTGGTGTTCGCGCCATTTTCCAGCAGGCGGCGCACCAGGTACGGCAGCAGGTCTTCGTGGCTGCCCACCGGCGCATACACGCGGCAGGGTACGTTCAAGTTCTGCGCGCCGATCACTTCGGCGTAGAGGTCCGTACCCATGCCGTGCAGGCGCTGGTATTCGTAGGGACGACCCTGTGCGATGTGATGGACCGCGGCGATGGTGTGCGCATTGTGCGTGGCGAACTGCGGGTAGATCAGTTCCGTGCCAGCATTGAACAGACGATGCGCACAGGCCAGATACGACACGTCGGTATTGGGCTTGCGCGTATAGACGGGGTAACCGGCCAGGCCGTTTTCCTGCGCACGCTTGACCTCGGCGTCCCAATACGCGCCCTTGACCAGGCGTACGTACCAGCGACGGTTGGCCTGGCGTGCGGTCTCGACCAGCCAGTCGATCACGAATGGCGTGCGCTTGCCGTAGGCCTGCACCACGATGCCCAGCCCGTTCCAGCCTTGCAGCGACGGGTGCGCGAACACGTCGCCGATGATGTCCAGCGACAGTTCGAGGCGGTCGGCTTCTTCGGCGTCGACCGATAGCGCGATGCCTTGTTTCATCGCCAGCTGTGACAGTTCGAGCAGCTTGGCGGTGAGGTCGCGGCGTGCGTGCTCGCGGTTGGCGACCTCGTAGCGCGGATGCAGCGCGGAGAGCTTCACCGAGATCGACGGTGCGTCCGTGTGATTGGCGAATGGGCCGCGCGAGCCGATCGCGGCGATCGCGTTGCGGTAATCCTGCTGATAGCGCTCGGCGGTTTCGCTGGTGAGTGCCGATTCGCCGAGCATGTCGTAGGAATAGCGATACATCGCATATTCCTTCTTGGCGCAGCGGTCCAGCGCTTCGTCGATGGTGCGGCCCATCACGAACTGGTGGCCCATGATGCGCATCGCCTGACGCACCGCCAGGCGGATCGCCGGCTCGCCGGCGCGGCCGACCAGGCGGCGCAGCGCGCTGGCGAAGTCGTGGCGGGTTTCTTCGGCCAGATTGACCAGCTTGCCGGTGAGCATCAGGCCCCAGGTCGAGGCATTGACGAAGACAGACTCGCTCTGGCCCAGGTGCTTCTTCCAGTTGGCGTCGCCGAGCTTGTCGCGGATCAGCTTGTCGGCGGTGGCCTTGTCCGGAATGCGCAGCAGCGCTTCGGCCACGCACATCAACAGCACGCCTTCCTCGCTGGAAAGGTCGTATTGGCGCATGAACGATTCCACCGCGCTCTGATCCTTGGCGCGTGCGCGTACGCGCGTCACCAGATCGGCGGCGAGATCGATCACCTTCTCGCGCTCGGCGGGCGGCAGCGAGGCCTGTGCCAGCAGATCGTTGACCGCTTCGGTTTCGTCGCGGAGCCATGCCGCGGTAATGCGGGCACGAGCGGCGCTGGCGCCGGGCGGGAGTTCGGGGCTGAGGATGGGCTGGGTCACGGTACGGCTGGGTGGGGGAAATGGGTAATTGTAGGGGTGGGGCGGGGGGAACGCATCCGTATGGGGCTTAAAGCCACCCGAAAGCCCCTGAATCTTTGTAGGAGCGACTTCAGTCGCGACAGGCCGTGACGTAACCGTGGGTCGCGACTGAAGTCGCTCCTACAAAATCAGGGAAGGTAGTCGGGTTTTGTTGGGCTCCCGTATCCAGCAAATACTTTCGCCATCGCACACCAGTGCACGCTCCATATGTCAAGCCTGTGCGTCATTCTTGCCCCTACCCCCCGCCGCGGCCTATCATCCGAATGTTCCAGGCACGCCGGATCCCCATGATCGTGCTTCGACCAGCTACCGCCGGCCTGCCGTGCGTAACGATGTGGCTCAAGCCAAATCGTGCACTCAGCCGTCGCGACCTGCGTCGCTTGATCGGGGTATTGGCGGCGCTGGCGTTGACGACGGCCGGATTGGGTGCGTGGCAGGGGAACGTCTTTGCTCCGTTATTCGCTCTGCTGGAGTCTTCCGCGGTGGCATTCGCGCTAGGCGTAGCCTGGCGAGCCGGTGACCGTAGCGAGCGCATCACTCTCGACGAAACGTCGCTGGAGGTGCGGTCGCTGCCAGGCCGGCGCGGTATGCGTTTCCAGCCGTATTGGGTTCGCGTGCAGTTGAAGGCAAGCCGGGGAGGGCATCGTCTGCTGCTGACGTCGCATGGACGAGCGCTGGAAATCGGGGCTTTCCTGGCGGATGAGGAACGCATCGAGCTGTCGAAGAAACTCATGGTGCTGCTGGCCGATATCCATGGCCAGTCGCGCAGGTAGGTTCAACAAAGGTGCAAGTACATGACATCTGGCGGCATCAGGCCTGGGGTTTTCAAGCGAACGGTAACGGCATGGGCGACCCTCGCCCTGGCAGTGTTCTGCGGCATGGCCCAGGCCAACCCGAAACCCGGCCAGCTCAACATGACCCCCGGTTCCTCGGAGTGGTCCGGCGAGCCCTACTTCCTCAATAACGTCGCGCTCGGCGTCTGCGTCGTTATCGGCATCCTTGTCTTCGGCGCGATGTTCATCGCCATGTTCCGCTTCCGCAAATCGCGCGGCGCGGTGGCCGAGAAGTGGTCGCATAACACCACGCTCGAAATCGTCTGGACCACGGTCCCGGTGATCATCCTGATCGTGCTCGCCTACCTGGCGACCAACGGCCTGAAGACCTTCGCCGACACCACCGGCTCGCAGATGACCGTCAAGGTCACCGGGTATCAGTGGAAGTGGCGCTACGACTACATCGATTACATGGGCAAGTCGATCGACAAGGTCGGCTTCATGTCCAAGCTCGATCGCGAGAGCGACGAGACCCGCCAGCTGCGCTCGGGCATGGACCCGAATGCGGTCAAGGTGGGCGACGAGAACACCTACCTGCTCAACGTGGACGAACCGCTGGTAGTCCCGGTGGGCACCAAGATCCGCTTCGTGATTACCGCCGGCGACGTGATCCACTCCTGGTGGGTGCCGGCGCTGGGTTGGAAGATGGACGCGATCCCGGGCATCGTCAACGCGGCCTGGACCAACATCAAGGAGCCTGGCGTGTACCGCGGCCAGTGCGCCGAGCTGTGCGGTCAGGACCATGGCTTCATGCCGATCGTGGTCAAGGCGCTACCGAAGGCGGAGTTCGAGCAGTGGCTGGCGCAGAAGCAGGCCGCCGCCACACCGCCGGCCCAACCAGCCGCTCCGGCTGCGCCCGCTGCAGCGTCGACGGCCCCCGCGCCGAAGACCGCGCAGGTCGCTCCCGTCACCGGCAATTCCCAGGGCTAAGCGCTAGCGCGCTCGCTTCCATCATCAGATTCGATTCGTATTAGGTAGAGGTGCAAGGCCATGGCGCACGAAGCCACCCACGACCACCACGACGATCATCACGGCGCACCGAAGAACTTCTTCGTGCGCTGGTGCATGTCCACCAACCACAAGGACATCGGCACCCTGTACCTGGTGTTCTCGCTGCTGATGTTCTTCATCGGCGGCAGCTTCGCGATGGTGATCCGCGCGGAACTGTTCAAGCCGGGCATGCAGTTGGTGCAGCCATATTTCTTCAACGAAATGACCACGATGCATGCGCTGGTCATGATCTTCGGCGCGGTCATGCCGGCCTTCGTCGGCCTCGGCAACTGGATGATCCCGTTGATGGTCGGTGCGCCGGACATGGCGTTGCCGCGCATGAACAATCTGTCGTTCTGGATCCTGCCGTTCGCCTTCACGCTGCTGCTGTCGACCTTGTTCATGCCCGGCGGCGGTCCTGCCGGCGGCTGGACGATGTACCCGCCGCTGTCGTTGCAGGGTGCGTCGATCGCCTATGTGGTGTTCGCCGTCCACTTGATGGGTATCAGCTCGATCATGGGCGCGATCAACATCATCGCGACCATCCTCAACATGCGCGCACCGGGCATGGATCTGCTCAAGATGCCGGTGTTCGTGTGGAGCTGGCTGATCACTGCCTTCCTGCTGATCGCCGTGATGCCGGTGCTCGCCGGTGCGGTAACGATGCTGCTGACCGACAAGTACTTCGGCACCAACTTCTTCAATGCCGCCGGCGGCGGTGACCCGGTCCTGTTCCAGCACATCTTCTGGTTCTTCGGTCACCCCGAGGTCTACATCATGATCCTGCCGGCCTTCGGCCTGGTCTCGGAGATCATTCCCACTTTCGCGCGCAAGCCGATCTTCGGCTACAAGGCGATGGTGTTCGCGATTGCCTCGATCGCCTTCCTGTCGTTCATCGTGTGGGCGCACCACATGTTCGCGGTGGGTCTGCCGCTGGGCGGCGAGATCTTCTTCATGTACGCCACGATGCTGATCGCGGTGCCCACCGGCGTGAAGGTGTTCAACTGGGTCAGCACCATGTGGGGCGGCTCGATGACCTTCGAAACGCCGATGCTGTTCGCGATCGCCTTCGTGATCCTGTTCACCATCGGTGGCTTCTCCGGCCTGATGCTGGCCCTGGCACCGGCCGACTTCCAGTATCACGACACCTACTTCGTGGTGGCGCACTTCCACTACGTGCTGGTGACCGGCGCGATCTTCGCGATCATTGCCGGCGCGTACTACTGGCTGCCGAAGTGGACCGGCCACATGTACTCGGAGACCTGGGGCAAGATCCATTTCTGGAACTCGGTGATCTGGGTCAACGTGCTGTTCTTCCCGCAGCACTTCCTGGGCCTGGCCGGCATGCCGCGCCGTATCCCGGATTACAACGTGGCGTTCGCCAACTTCAACATGATCAGCTCGATCGGCGGTTTCCTGTTCGGCGCCTCGCAGCTGATCTTCCTGGGCGTGCTGGTCCATGCGGTGTGGTTCTCCAAGAAGAAGGCCACCGACCGCGTATGGGAAGGCGCCAAGGGTCTGGAGTGGACGGTGCCGTCGCCGGCTCCGTATCACACCTTCGACGTGCCGCCGATCGTGAACGACGCCGAGCTGGCGCACGGTCACGTCGACGATTGATCGGCTTTACACGCTGCGGCCATGGCGGTCGCAGCGTTGAAATCGGTGTTGGATAACTTGGAAACAGGCAAAGATCCGATGGAAGAAGCGCGTCGCAGAGGTGCCAAGCGCACCGCCCTGATTGTTGCGGTGATTGCGATCGCGATTTTCCTGTTGTCGATCCTGCAGATGGTGAAGTTCAAGTAAGACCGGTTTCGCAGGCAGTATCCCGAGACGGTGCAGGGCATCGAATCGGATAGCAGTTCCTCGCCGCGGTGTGTTGCCGGGGTGACAAGCAACCTAAGAGATATCCACGGGGTTACACCATGGGTCAGCAGCAAGACGCTTATTTCGTACCGGCCAAGAGTTACTGGCCCTTCGTGGCCGCGATCGTGATGTTCGTGACCGTGTTCGGTGCCGCGCATTGGCTGAACGCGCCGCCCGGCGAAGCCGGTTTCGGTCGCACGGTGCTGACTGTCGGCGTCATCGGCATCCTGCTGATGTTCTTCGGCTGGTTCCGCTCGGTGATCCGCGAGTCGCTCGCCGGTAGCTACAACAACCAGGTGGACCGTTCGTTCCGCATGGGCATGATGTGGTTCATCTTCTCCGAGGTGATGTTCTTCGGTGCCTTCTTCGGCGCGCTGTTCTACGCCCGCGCGATTTCGGTGCCGTGGCTGGGCGGCGAAGGCCATGGCGTGCTGACCCACCAGTTCCTGTGGAGCAACTACTCCGCTGCCTGGGGTGCGGGCGGTGGCGGTGGTCCGGCGGGTGTCGGCGGTCGTTTCTCGACCATTGGCCCGTGGGGTCTGCCGTTGCTCAACACGCTGATCCTGCTCTCCTCGAGCGTGACCATCACGATTGCCCACCACGCGCTCAACTCGGGCCACCGTGGTCGCATCCTGCTGTTCCTGGGCCTGACCGTCCTGCTTGGCGCCACGTTCCTGAACTTCCAGGCGCACGAGTACATGGAGGCCTACAAGGAGCTCAACCTGACCCTGCACAGCGGCGTCTACGGTTCGACCTTCTTCATGCTCACCGGCTTCCACGGTCTGCACGTGACCTTGGGCACGATCATGCTGGCGGTGATCTGGCTGCGCGTGCTCAAGGGCCACTTCAACAAGGAGCACCAGTTCGGCTTCGAGGCCGTGGCGTGGTACTGGCACTTCGTGGACGTGGTGTGGCTGGGCCTGTTTATGTTTGTCTATATTCTCTGAGCCGCTTTTGCGGTGCACAAAAAAACCCGCCGGAAGGCGGGTTTTTTGTTGCCCGGTAAAGCCGCTTGCCACCTAGCTTGTAGGAGCGACTTCAGTCGCGACCCACGGTTACGTCACGGCTTATCGCGACTGAAGTCGCTCCTACAAACTAGCTGGCTTTGGGCGTTCCAATTGTCGCGCCCCGGGCGTACCCGTCCCCCAACCGTTACAATCACTGGCCGACATCATGCGGATGGAGCCAGCCCATCCAGATGCCGAAAACGACCATCAGGATCAGCACGATGGACAGGCCGATGCGGCGCGTCAGCGCCCAGACGGTCCGCTTACTGCCGTCCTTGTCGGTCATCATGAAAAACAGCGCCTGGCCGAGATTGAACAGAACCACTAACAACACGACCACCAGCGCAACTTTGTAGACGGTTTCCACGTGATTGTTCCGAACGATGTTGACATCGCGAGTATAGCCTTCACGCCCGGTGGGATCGCGTGAACTTGTGGCGTCGTCCGCGTTGGTGGGCCGTGCTGCTGACCGTGGCCGGATGTCTTGTTTTTCTGCGCCTTGGCGTATGGCAGCTGCACCGTGCCGACGAAAAGGACGAACTTCTGCGGCGGTATGCCGCATCGGCGCAAGCCTCCTTGAGCGACTTTGTCGCCGTGGCCGCTACGCCACCGTTGGATGCTTATCCGCGGGTGCGAGTGCAGGGCCATTATCTGGCTGACCGCGTCTATCTGCTCGACAACCCCAAGCACGATCAGCGTGGCGGGGTAGAGGTCTATGCGCCTTTCCAGGTACGTGACGCATCGTCGCTGCTGCTGGTGGATCAGGGATTTCTGCCGGGCAATGGCACCGATCAGGCGCCGCAGTTTCCGCCGCTGCCTTCGGGTGAATTGACCCTGCAAGGCCTTTATCAGCCGGCACCCGGGGTAGGTTTCGAAATGGGCGGCAACGCGCTGGCTACGCAGGCGCATTGGCCCAAGACCACGATTTTCCTGGACCTCAAGCAGGTTCAACAGGACCTGGGTCAGTCGCTCTATCCGCGCGTGCTCGCGCTCGATGCCGATCCTGCGTCGATCTATGCGCGCGAACACACGCTCGACTTTTCATCGATGCCGCCCGCGCGGCATCGCGCCTACGCTTTTCAGTGGTTCACTTTCGCGGTCGTGGCGGTGGTGATTTTTATCGTCCTGCATCGTCGCCGCAAACCCAAGCCTTCGGACAACGCATGAATCAACTTTCCGCCTCGGGACAGACGCCGCCGAACCTGCGTGCCAGTCGCCTGAAACTGTTGCTGATCGTCGGCATTTTCATGGCGCCGATCCTGGCTGCCGGTGTGCTGACCTTTTCCGGCTGGCAGCCCGAGGGCAAGGCCAACGGCTTGGCGATCACGCCGCAGCGCAATTTTGCCGACGAGCATCTGCGCGTGGCATTGAGCCAAGGCGGCGAGTGGGCCTGGCGCGCGAGCGAGCCGAAGCTCACGCTTATCGCGCTGGCCGGTCCCGGTTGTGCCGCGCAGTGCGTGGATACATTGACCAAGATGGCCGCCGCGCGCATCACGCTCAATCAAAATGCAGACCGTCTGCGATTGCTCTATATCGGCCCGCCGCCGGCAGGTGAAGCGGCTGTCGCTATGCAGCACTACTGGCAGCTCGGCAACGATGCCGAGGACAAGCTCGCTGCGTTTCGTCCGAGTACGCCCGATAGCGTGAGCGCGCTGCTGGTCGAGTCCAATGGCACGGCATTGTCGCTGTACCCCGTCGGTTTCGATCCGACCGGTTTGCGCAAGGATCTGCAGAAGGTGATTCGCTGATGTCCAGCCGCTCCGTGAAAATCCTGCGCGGCCTGGCGCTGCTGGCCGCGATCTTCGCGTTTGGCGTGGTGATGTTCGGCGCATTCGTGCGCTTGTCCAACGCGGGTCTGTCCTGCCCGGACTGGCCGACCTGTTATGGCCAGGTGGCATGGCCGGAACACCAGCACGAGATCGCGCAGGCGAACCAGGCCTTTCCGGATCGCCCTTTTGAAACGCACAAGGCGTGGCGCGAGCAGGTGCATCGTTTTCTCGCCGGCTCGCTCGGTGTGCTGGTGCTGAGTATTGCGTTGATCGCCAGCTGGCGTACGCGTTGGGCACGCATGGCGGTGATCGCCGGTGCGCTCTTTGCTGTCGTCGGCACGGTGCTGTATATCCGCGGCGAGCATGTGTGGTCATCCGTGTTGTCGGCGTTTGCGATCGGGCTCCCCCTGATTGCCTCGATCGGTCTGCGCAGGCCGGGTGCATGGCGTATCAGCGTGCTTGCACTGGCGGTGATTATTTTCCAGGCAATGCTTGGCATGTGGACGGTCACCCTGCTGCTCAAACCGATCGTCGTCATGGGGCATCTGCTGGGTGGCATCACGACGTTCGCCTTGCTTGCCTATGCCGCGCTGCGTTACGCCGGCGTGGGCGCACGCGACGATAGTTACGCGGCCCTGCGCAAGCTGGTGGTGATCGGCATCGTGCTGCTGATTGCGCAGATCGCCCTGGGCGGCTGGACCTCGGCGAACTATGCCGCGCTGGCTTGCGGTACCGATTTTCCGACCTGCCTGGGCCAGTGGGCGCCACCGACCGATTTCAAGGAAGGTTTCGTGCTCTGGCGTGGTATCGGCGTCAACTATGAGGGTGGCGTGCTGGACATGGCCGCGCGTAGCGCCATCCAGATCGCCCACCGCATCGGCGCGCTGATCGTGTTCTGCTATCTGGCGTTTCTTGCGCACAAGGTCTCGCGCGGGGGCCTGCGTGGGCTCGGGCTGGCGATCGCGGTGGTATTGGTGACCCAGGTGCTGCTGGGTATCAGCAATGTCCATTTCGGTTTACCGTTGCCGGTAGCCACGTTGCACAATGGTGTCGCCGCGTTGCTGCTGTTCGTACTCCTGGCCACGCTGGCACGTACGCAGCAGCGGCATGACGAATCGATCTTTCTCAGTCTGGGCGCACGCTGATGAGCGGCAAGTTCGGTGAATATCTGCAATTGACCAAGCCGCGCGTCGTCGCGCTGCTGGTGTTTTGCGCGGTCATCGGCATGTTTCTCGCCGTGCCGGGCATGCCGCCGTGGCGTGCACTGGTATGGGGCACCCTGGGCATCTGGCTGGCATCCGCATCGGCGGCCGCGTTCAATCATCTGATCGACCAACGGATCGACAAGCTGATGGCGCGCACCGCGCATCGGCCGCTGGCGACCGGGCATCTGGCGCCGACGCAGGTGCTGACGTTCGCGCTGGCGCTGGGCGTGCTCTCGATGCTGGTGCTGGTGTTCCTGGTCAATCCGCTGACCGCCCTGCTGACATTTGGCGGCTTGATCGGCTATGCCGTGATCTACACCGCCTACCTCAAGCGCGCCACGCCGCAGAACATCGTGATCGGCGGCCTGGCCGGCGCGATTCCGCCGGTGTTGGGCTGGACGGCGGTGACCGGTTCGCTGCATCCGTTTGCGCTGCAGCTGTGCCTGATCATCTTCGTCTGGACGCCGCCGCATTTCTGGGCGCTGGCGATCTTCCGTCGCGACGACTACGCGCGGGCGCAGGTGCCCATGCTGCCCGTGACGCATGGCGTGACCTATACGCGCTGGCACGTGTTCTTCTACACCATCCTGCTGGTGCTGGTGACGCTGCTGCCGACGCTGACCGGCCACAGCGGGCTGGTCTACCTGGGCGGAGCCGTAGTGCTGGGCGCGGGTTTTCTCTACTACGCCGTGCGCCTGCTCAACCCGCCGGACGAGTTCTTTGCGATGAAGGTATTCAACTACTCCATCGTGTACCTGATGGCGCTGTTTGCGTTCCTGCTGGTGGACCACTATCTGTTCGAGCCGGCGGTCCCGATCAGTTAGGCCAGCCACAGCTTGACAGTTCCGCACCGCAGCACGAAAATAGCCGAGCTGCCGGCGCGTGCTTATGCGTCAGCGGCACTCTAGTCCTTACTAACCAAGGCATATGGACATTTACCCTAGTCGCAACGTCGACATCCGCGAGCATCGGGTGCCGGCATTGCATAACAAGCTGATCGTCTGCGGCGACCGCCAGCGGTCGGCCGGCGCTTTCCTCGACTAGGGAAGTCCGGCCCGACTCCTTCGGGCGCCATAGGCGCCACTACGAGGAGACGGGCTATGAAGCTCCTTCGCGATTTCTTTCGTCTGCGTACCGCGGGTCGGTTTTCCCTGGCCGGCCGCGGTGCGAACGCACGCCGTACGTTTACCGTCACGGTACCCGCACCACTGAACAAGCCGACCCCGACCCCGTCGGCTGTGATCGACATGCACTGGAAGGCCGACCCCAAGCGCGGCCTGCTGGTCGCTCGTTGGCACGAACACGTACCTCCGCAAGCGCCTCGTCATCTGAATCTGGTACCTAGTCACTGACGAAGTAGTGCGCCCGCCGCTGCCGCGGCGGGCGCAGGCTGCCTAAGCCATCAGCGCAGGCGTTGAGCGTTAGCTGCGGGTCCTCCCGCGTATCTCGCTGATTCGCCCATATCAACGACATACCGGAAATGTGTCATGTTCAAACATTCCTCCCAGGCCGTCGCGGGCAAGACGGTGGGTAAGGGCGGGTCGACCGCCCCGGCGCGCGTTGCCGTGGCCGTCGAGGCGTTCCGTGACAACGAGGCCTTGTTCGCCGTACTCGATACCAGTGCGGCCGGCCTGGACGAAGAGCAGATCGCCGAGCGCCTGGAGCGCGACGGCATCAACGAGGTGTCGCACGAGAAGCCGCCGCACTGGTCGCGGCAGCTGCTGCGTGCGTTCAAGAACCCCTTCATCGTCGTGCTGCTGGTGTTGGCCGTTGTGCAGTTGGTTACCGACGGTGAGGATCTCACCGGTCCGATCATCATTGCGGTGATGGTCGGTATCAGCGTGTTGCTGAGCTTCTCGCAGGAATACCGGTCCTCGAAGGCGGCCGAAAATCTGAAGGCGATGGTGCGCAACACCGCGACGGTGACGCGCCGTGCTTCGGATGGGCATAGCGAGCGTCTGGAAGTACCGGTCGGCGAGCTGGTAGCGGGCGATATCGTGCACCTGGCCGCCGGCGACATGGTGCCGGCGGACCTGCGTCTGTTCAGCGCGAAAGACCTGTTCATCAGCCAAGCCATCCTGACCGGCGAATCGCTGCCGGTGGAGAAGGCCGCGCCGACGCGTGCGCAGATCAGCGAAGGCGGCACGCAGTCCGACAGCCCGCTCGATCTGCCGACGGTCTGCTACATGGGCACCAACGTCGTCAGCGGTAGCGCCAGCGCTGTGGTCGTGGCGACCGGCTCGCGCAGCTATCTCGGTTCGCTCGCGCGCACCATCGTCGGCCAGCGCGTACAGACCAGCTTCGATCGCGGCGTAAGCAGCGTCAGCTGGCTGCTGATCCGCTTCATGCTGGTGATGGTGCCGGTAGTCTTCGCGATCAACTGGATCGACAAGGGTAGCTTCCTCGAAGCGTTCCTGTTCGCGCTATCGGTGGCGGTCGGTCTGACGCCCGAGATGTTGCCGCTGATCGTCACCGCCAACCTGGGCAAGGGCGCCATCGCCATGTCCAAGCGCAAGGTGGTGGTCAAGCGCCTCAACGCAATCCAGAATTTCGGTGCGATGGACGTGCTGTGCACGGACAAGACCGGCACGCTCACGCTGGACAAGATCGTGCTGGAGCGTCATCTGGATCTGTATGGCGAGGAATCGGACGAGGCCCTCGAGTACGGCTATCTCAACAGCCATTTCCAGACCGGTCTGAAGAACCTGATGGACAAGGCGGTGCTGGAGCATCGCGACCTCGAGCCGACCGCTGCGCGTTATCACGTCGTCGACGAGATTCCATTCGACTTCCAGCGCCGCCGCATGTCGGTGGTGGTGAGCAACGGCGACGGCAACGAGCTGCTGGTGTGCAAGGGCGCGGTCGAGGAGATGCTGTCGATCTGTTCGTATGCCAAGGCGGGTGACGAGATCCTGCCGATGACGGACGAGCAACGCACCGACATCAAGGCGATGACGCGTCGCTTGAATGAGGATGGTTTGCGCGTGCTGGTGGTAGCGGTCAAGCATCAGGTGCCGCTGGGGCGTACGTACGGTGTCGCTGACGAAAGCGGCCTGATTGCGGTCGGCTGCCTTGCCTTCCTCGATCCGCCGAAAGACACGGCGGCCACGGCCATTGCCGCGCTTCATCATCACGGCGTAGCGGTAAAGGTCATTACCGGCGACAACGAGGCGGTAACGCGCAAGATCTGCCGCGAGGTTGGTCTGGAAGTCGAGCATTCGACCCAAGGCAAGCACATCGAACCGCTCGACGATACCGCGCTCGACGAACTGGTCGCGCGCACCACCGTGTTCGCGAAGATGTCGCCCTTGCAGAAGGCGCGAGTGGTGAAGTCGTTGCAGCGCCAGGGCCATACGGTGGGCTTTCTAGGTGACGGCATCAACGATGCGCCTGCGCTGCGCGAGGCCGACGTCGGTATTTCGGTGGACACCGCGACCGATATCGCCAAGGAATCGGCGGACATCATCCTGCTCGAAAAGAACCTGATGGTGCTCGAAGAAGGCGTGCTCGAAGGGCGCGTCACTTTCGGCAACATCATGAAGTACATCAAGATGACCGCCAGCTCGAACTTCGGCAACGTGTTCAGCGTGTTGATCGCCAGCGCGTTCCTGCCGTTCCTGCCGATGGCGCCGTTGCAAATCCTGGTGCAGAACCTGCTTTACGATCTGTCGCAGCTATCGATTCCGTTCGATCGCATGGACGAGGAATACCTGCGCAAGCCGCGCAAATGGGACGCCAGCGACATCGGTCGTTTCATGGTGTGGATCGGCCCGGTCAGCTCGATCTTCGACATCACCACGTTCTACCTGATGTGGCACTACTTCGGCGCCAACAGCGCGGAACATCAGTCGCTGTTCCAGTCAGGCTGGTTCATTGAAGGCTTGCTGTCGCAGACGCTGATCGTGCACATGATCCGCACGCGCCGCATTCCGTTCCTGCAAAGCGTAGCTGCCGCACCGGTGCTCGCGTTGACCACGGCGATCATCATCATCGGTATGCTGATTCCGTACTCGGGCATCGGCGCCAAGATCGGCATGGTGCCACTGCCGCCAATCTACTTCGCATGGCTGGCGCTGACGTTGCTTTGCTATTGCGGGCTGACGCAGTTGATGAAGGTCATCTACATCCGGCGCTATGGGCGTTGGCTGTAAGAGCTAGTTGTGAGTGGTCAGGAGTGAGGAGAGAGTAAGAGCCCCCCTCACCCCAACCCTCTCCCCCGGCAGAGCCAGGGGAGAGGGGGCAGGTTACGCAAGTGCGAAATACTGAAGTTGCCCCAGTTAGCTCCCTCTCCCCTGGCTTCGCCGGGGGAGAGGGTTGGGGTGAGGGGGAACGCTTTAAGTCCTCACCGCTACGACGCCTCGCGCACAACTCCGGCGCACCTCAGAAGCGCCAGAAGCGTCCCCTGTCGTTTCGAGTAGGCGGCACGAACGGTTTTATCTCTCAATGCTGCTCAGAGCCCTTGATCCACAGGCCATTTCTTTTTGGTTACTTTCTCTTTACTCCGGACCTAAAGGTCCTCCGCCCTCCGGGCCGGCTTCGCCGTTCGCATGCGCTGCGCGCAAGCGTGGGCCAGCAAAGAAAAAGTGACTCGCTCGCCGGCAGGCGAGTGAAACGCCC
>Ga0105239_10000275_pt1 | contig 75761 bp, 59 predicted proteins | sample KBSC44metaG_FD_92761 | JGI IMG/M metagenome (GOLD analysis project Ga0105239, IMG submission 92761) | Corn rhizosphere microbial communities from Kellogg Biological Station, Michigan, USA - KBS C4-4 metaG | ecosystem: Host-associated > Plants > Roots > Rhizosphere > Soil | place: Michigan, USA...
AAGGCCACCAGTCCTGACTGGGTGCCAAGGCAGGTATCAATGACAGATTCGCCCCTAGAATACGGAGAACAAGTCATCCAACTCATCCAACGCATTCATGCCGAATTCATGGAGAAGACGGCCGACAAACTCGACAATGCCATCACCGAAGAACAACGAGAAGAGTTTGGGCACACAAGACGAAGAGCAAGAAGAGCCTGTGGCTGGTAGGCGGACGCTCTGGTTCCCGCCATCGTTAACTCGAGTGAGCCTGTCGGTCTTCGCTGTTGTTCTCCTGGGCCTCCTGATTGCACTAGGAGTCCTCAAATATCTGGTGGACCGAGATCGCGGGCTCACAATTATCATATCGAATCATTACACATGGACCTATGGGCCAACAGCTATCTTGGTTTTGGTTACTGCCTACTGGCGTTTAGTGGACTACAATTGTAAGGCTCTGACGCCATGGGCTGAGCTTGCGAAAGGTCCAGCCAACGCGGACCGCAACTTGCTACTGGATTATGTTTCCCCCTTCCTAGGTCTCACCGTTGTCACCGCCGCACGAAGGGGTCACTTCTCTGTTTCCTTGACTGGCTTGGGTTTCCTTCTGTCCAAGCTTGTTACGATTGCATCTACAGGCTTGTTCTTCCCTGCCGACATCCCATCCGAACCAGTCCAAGTCCAAATGTCGCAAATAACCCGATTTAACAATGTCACAAATTTCACTGAATCTCGTGACCCCGGCGTCTGGCCTTTCTATACGGCATTCGCGATACTTGAAAAAGACTATCCTCTATCCGAAGGGGCGGATAACGTCCATGTCTACGAGTCGTTCCGGCCGATGAACGATAGCTCGGCCTCAAATGCGACCTTTCAAGTGGAAGCATCAGCGCTCGTGCCCCGAGTTAGCTGCAGTACAGTCGATGTGGATAGAATACCTGACGAAGATGGGACGACCATGGTTTGGCGCCTTCAAGTGAAGAACGGATCTGACTGGGTGTGCCCTCTGTCGGGCGCGACCAACGATGGAATAAGTATTGTTTCTCTGAATATTGAAACCAAATACTGCCCTCCCAGGCAATTGTGGCCATCTTTCGGCCAGCTGACATGCACACATGACAAGCCGGAAGACAACTCCGAGAACTATCCATTGTTTGTAGGTCTCTCAGACGTACGGTATACACAAAAGTATAATATTTCCCTTGATGGTCACGTCTATGGTGACATGATCACCCCGGAAAGCTACGATCTCGAAGTTCTGAAAACGACTGCCATGCTCTGTACTGTCTCTCATACCGAACAGCTTACGCGTCTTACATACAACATGTCTGCTATACAGAGCCCGGTACAATCGGCCGAATTATTACCTACAGCTCCCAACATCTCTTTGCGGAATATTCCTCCCGGCTACCTATCATCGGCTCTAAATTACGCATCCCAGTCAGCTGGGTCAATGTCAGCGGGCAATTTGTTCGGGCAGACAGATCCATATTCGGCTTTCACCGATCAACCAATAAACACGTTGCTTACAATGGTAGCAGAATATGCAGACATCAATTATGCATCCCTTCTAGACCGTCCAGTGGATATGGCTGAAGGCGTCCAAGATGTTCTTCATCAGATGGCAATTCAAATCATGAAGTCCGTCCTTCTTTCTCCCACAAACGAAACATTTCGCGGTATTGAGGCTGCTGGCCAGAGAATCGAAGTTGGTTCAAGATTGCAAGTTCAAGAATTGTCGATGATCGTGATGCTTGTTGGCGTGTCATGTATGGTGATTTTGATCGTCCTTGTCATGTTTGTCAGACCTGTCGTGAACCATGCCATGAATCCAACGACACTAGCAGCAGCCGCACACACTCTACAAAACAGCCAACGGGTGCAAGCTCAACTGTCCGGTTTGGTTTTTGGTCCTCGGCAACATTCGGAAGCCACACTACGGAAATCACAATGGTTTTGTCAAGGATCTCTCCCGGAAATGCTGCTACATAGCACATCAGGAGTTGAAGAAAGCCAAGAGAGAAAGGAACCACCTTCATCCACACCTATCGGCTACTATAGGCCCTTTACACTGACCAAGCCATTTCTCTGGCTAACCTTCCTGGTGCCTCTTCTCCTCATTGGCATTTTGGAGTATCTGCAGCATTTGTCTGACAATGCATCTAATCCAGGTATTGCATCTTTGTCTGCTGAATCCCTCGCCCAGAGCTTGGTCGCAAGATATATCCCAGCCGTGGTGGCGCTATTGGTTGCAACCATGTTCAATTGCTTTGATATCAACACCGCCATACTATCGCCATTCAGTACAATGATTGACCGGGGAATCTCCAATGATGATCTGTCGCATACATGGCTAGACAGAACACCTCCTATGATGATATATCATGCAATAAAGCGTCGACAATGGGCCTATAGCCTGACAACACTGGCATCCGTGGTCGGCAGCATACTCACCATCGTGATTTCTGGTTTGTATACAGTGGAAAACATTTCAAACCCAGAGCCGGTCAATCTCATCACTCAAGATTCATGGAATATGTCTTTCCATCAAGGGCTATCCACTGATAACGGAACAGCGCTCGTGTCGAGTCTTATTGAAAGCGCCAACCTTTCGTACCCGGCTTTCACCTTCGATGAGCTTGTGTTCCCAAGCATGGCTCTAGACACCACGAACGATGAGTTCAGAAGCGGTGGCTCTGGTCTCATAGATGCAAAGGTTCCCGCGCTCAGAGCAGAACTTGATTGCACTGAAATACCGTTCAACCTGATGAACTACTCTTTCTCGTGGAACTCTAAATACCTATCCCCCCAGACTTTCATACAAGGCCATATACCTCTACCAGATCACTGCCGACTTGGCTCCGTATATGGAAACGAGTCATTCGTGTCAATGAGCATGGATGCCGGCGGTTGGTGGTCCGACGGTGATAATAATGTCAGCTATGTGGGACAAGCCCTGGACGTACATGTCGGAGCTTGGCCCGGGATGGAAGATAAAGACGTCTTCTACGAGGAGACAGGGAGAACGGCACTGCCTAATCAGCCAGATAACCCTCCTGGATGTCCATCAATGCTAATATTCTATGGCTTTTTGGATGGCAACAATTTTACCGATAATGTGTGGAGATCAATGTTATGTGATCAAAAGATCCAGAAGCTGACAACTGAAATAACGCTGAGTCTGCCAGACCTCCAGGTTTCGACCGAGCACCCTCCGGTTGTGGATGAGTCGACAATGGAGTATTTATCCAGCGGTCCAAATGGTGAGACATCGTTCTGGTGGAGAATAGAACCGGGCATCTCTGCGAGCTTCCGTGTCCTAAACGAAAGTGTCATCGACCCACTTGTGGTAGAGAACGACGATACCTCTTCATTCAGCATTGTTTCAATGTTCTTTCGAGGAGCAATGTATGGAATGACGCCGTTCCCCCTTGAAACCTTGCAACAAGATGATCAAAGAACACGAGACAGAATTTTTGACCATCTTCACAAGTTCTATCGGCGATATATGGCTCAGTACATCTCGGCCAATATGCGCATAACTTCAGATCTCTCACAGAGCACTTCTCGGAAACGAGACGGTGGGACCGTTGACACTCCAACAGTAGGCGGAGCGTACACGCCAGATACAGGGAAACTGCGATTAATCCAAGCCAGGACACCTAAGATTGTCATACAGGCTATGCTAGCATTCATGATCGTTTGTGCAGGTTTAGCACTTTGCATTGGGAGGTACCATGACCTCGTCCCTTGGAACCCTTGCACAATTGCCGGACTTCTGATCCTATTCGTCGGTAGCAAGATGTGCATATCGAAGACAGATGGGTACAATGTTGACAGTCATACGAAGAACATTGGAGGCCAAAACATCGCAACCTATGAACTCACGTATTTCCCCGGCCATGGCCCTCCACGGCCTCGCTACCAAAACAGCACTGAAAGTATTCAACCCTTATTTAAAGGTGTGAGGAGCACCCAGACCGACATGTCCACAACGACAGGTATAGATTGGAAGGACCCGCGAGCCTGTTTCCGTCTTGGTTGGTGGAATAAAGGCAGATTTGTTGGCTCAAGATACCCATCCCAAAGAGGCCTCGCACGTCTGAAAGGGAGGCAGTACGGTCGCATACATACAAGTGACGACGGCCAGGATGATGATTGGAGGTATGGCATTGATATACTGTAAATAGATAAAATGTATGTATTTGTACTATGACCTTGTCGCTGAAATCCTGCTTCTCCAAAGGGTGTCTACCACCGACCCTATAATTACTTCAAAGTCCAATGTACTTGCCATATTAGGCAGCTGGTCTTGGCTTCGCTTTGTGGCAACTTCTGCTTTACCGAAAGTCGCTCTGACTGGTTGAATTGAACTCTACGCTGACTAAGGTTCCTCTGCGGGCCATCCCTATGAGGGGCGAGAAGCAAGAAGTGTGCAGAACTTTGAAAGTCGAAATCAACAGCAAGGCAAGTCATCCTATTGCAACGGCCTGTTATGAATCGCAGTAACGAAGGCCGCATTTGAGAGATCGCAACTTTGAAGGCGACAATCAGTCTGCCTCATAAAATATCTACTATCCGTATTATGTCTCTAAGAAGACATGGAGAGCTGCAACACTTTTCTTTCTCGCGAGACCCAAAAAGCCGAGCAATACTTCTTCATCAACAAAAGCAGAGATTCAACGCATCTCTCACGAAGCTCTCTAGCAGAAAAGGCCGCCATCCAAAGCCATGTCCAAACTGGTACCAAACGCAACCGACCGGCCAAATCTGGCCTCTCCATGGCGGTCAGAGTGAGTGGTCATATCAGATCCGATGAAGGGAGGAATAGTATAGGGATGAGTGCGGCCAAAAGCGCTTTAACGCAAAACTCGACGAAGCTAAACCAGCACGTGTCGAAATCTGTCGCCCTGTCCGAAAAGGACCAACACCCACAAAGGCCAAACCCTGAGCCAGAAGAGGCTGCACCATTGGGCATCACGCTTAACAAACTCGAATCCCGGCAATTGGGAGTGCCAGAAGTTCGACTTTTATTCGTTAATTCCGGTGCCAAACGCTCGCAGAGGGAGCGCGAACTTGAGGATGCTCAGCGGAAGGCTCATGCAGCAATTGAAACGTACCGAAAGAAGAAAATACGCTCAAAGCAAGGACTTCCACAAGTGAATCGACATCCCAATCGATCACGGCTCAACAGCTCAGAAACGAACTCCACATGGAGCAGCACCAGTGGGAAACATATACGAGTACAACAAAGTCAGCCGTTGTGTGGTACATCCCCTACCGATCAAATCGTTCTATCCAAGATAGATTCATTTGAAACCGGGTCCATAAAGCTTGACAAGACTGTAGCTAATCTGCTCCACTACTATGTGTACTTCTATCATCCGACCATCTGGCCCAACGAAATGGCTGTCCTTCGTCATGGGTGTTACGTATTCGAAGGCGCCGTCAATAACATCATGAGTACTGTCATGGAGGACAAGCTTGTCATGTATTGTCTTTTGAGTGCTGCAGCTTCTCGATTTCAATTTGTTGACCGCCTGCCTTCTGCTGAGGTGACAGGTAAAGAGGGCTACTACGTACAAAATGCACTGCGGCTTCTTCGTTCTCGTGTTGGCCCCGCGACTTTGCAGACATCTGACGAACTAAGGCGATTACTGATATGTATTATGTTTTTAACATCTGCTGAGGCATACAGGGACCAGGTTTTAGCAGCAAAAACACATCTAGAGGCCGCAGTCGTTCTCCTAAAAGAAAAGGGTGGGCTTCAATACGTGCGGGATGAAAACTTGAGGGGACAGCTTGCCATGGCGGATCTATATCTAGCCTGTATCAAGTTGGAACCCTGCTTGTTCGATTGCGCTTATGACCCAGGTTCCGCTAGTGTTCTTGACATTGTGGATGGTGAGCTCGATCAATTGGAATGCACGGTCCTAGGAACCTCGTTCCTCGACAGGGATCTAAACATACTTCCTTCAGAGCTAAGCAAATTGATTGAACAGGTACGCGAGACTTACAGCATTCGGACTCGGTTACGAACGTCGTCCATGGCAGCATCGCGAGTGATGGAAGTTACCCATTGGATTACTACACGTAACATGGCAATCAGACACAGACTCCTCGCATTTAAAACGCATGATTCAAGGGTCCACGCTGTACGTGTAGCAATGATCATGTGGACGTTACTTTCCATGAATGTGACTGGACGAACTAAGACAGTCAAGCACATGGCCGTAACGCTCCGCTTGATTCTGGCTCAAATCTCAGATCTTAACTGGATCGACGGTCTTGATATTTACTTGTGGATTCTCCTGGTTGGGTTCGCATGTGCTGCCGAGGGAAGTGAAGTGTCGGTATGGTATGCAGAACAGGGCTACTGCCTCGGCAGTAGCTTGATACCCGGGTGTCTAGAGCAAGGCCTGGTTGATGAAATTGCAATGCAGCTAGAGGGCTTTCAGCTCGGGTTCTTTTTTGATCCGTTGGTACAGCAGCCTCGAACCCGAAAGCTTGCGCAGCGATGGCTCCAATTGCGAGGCATGGGAGGATGAAACATGAATTAAGATGTTCTTGCAAGTATGAGGCGTGTGGCCGAAATAATGACAAGTCATGCACACAATAGAACTCTTCTCTATACAGACTTGCATCACACTAGATCATTCAGCAGTCGGAAACCGCCACTAGTACGCCATTTCGTTGGAATGGCTGATTGGACGCCATGCTGATGACAAAGAGCCCTCGTCGGCCTCAGGCCAAAGCCGAGACCACTGCCCCTTTCGGCAAGTGCTTTTCCAATTTGGACCCAGCCCCTCGCGTGGTGGCCCCACATCTCGACGCCGCCGCGCTGGTCTACTCATAGCCAAGCATGCAGGATAGAGGCCTCATCATTCGAGGGGATGAGAGAGATGAAATCTTCTGAAACACATCAGATCAGGCATCTGGCCACTTCCGACTTCCGGAACTCGTGTTCTATTCCCCAACTCCTCATGGACATTCACCTGTTGGGCGGCTTCTTTCGTCATCAGGTTATTCAGCAACGAAACTATTACCGGATCCTGAAGCCTGATCGTTGAACTTTACCATCTTCAAGAACACTGTCTAGTTCTTTTATTGTCAGCAAAACGGATAATCATTACACCATCGAGCCGCTTCATGAATGGCACTTATTGAAGGTCGGATTTACCGCTTGAAGCACTGCCGACCTTCCATGGTGATCTATATATACAGGGTCGACCACCCCAGCACAACTCTGCCTGTCCTCTGTTGACATAGGCTCGTAGTAGATGAAATCGAAAGCCAGACTGCTCATTCCAACTCACGTTGCTTCATCAATACGAAGATCTATTCCTACCATAGCAGGACTTTATGAGCTTCCGATACTCGAAAATGGCGATCGATCAAGTACCCAAAGCAATGCGTGCCCTCGTTCACAATCAAGGCCTTCAAACCCTGAAGCTCACCGACTCATGGCCAGTTCCAGTACCAAGCCAGCGTGAGCATCTCCTGAGAGTCAATTCTTTTGCCGTCACCAATGGCGAACTGCTCTGGCCTCGTCCTTCCGAGCTCAATGAAAGCCACCCGGGGGTCGAAATGGCCGGTGAGGTTGTGACAGCGCCACCAGAGTCTAGATTCCCCGCAGGCTCCAAGGTCTACATGCGGACGACATTCCCGAATCCCGGCTCCGCGAGGGAATACTCGATCGGCCTGGAGAATGAAATGGCCCGCCGGCCAGACAATATCGAGGCGGCCGAGGCGGCTTGTGTGCCAGTTTCGGGTCTCACTGCCTGGCAAGCCCTGTTTGTCCACGCCGGGTGCTCTCCTCAATTTGACCGGTCGAAGCACGCGTCGCCGAAGGATAGCAAGAGAGTTCTTATCAATGGAGCAGCAGGGGGGGTTGGGCTGTGGATGACCCAACTCGCTCGTGCAGCCGGGCTATGGGTGGTTGGAACATGCAACACCCGTAATGCGGGCCGAGTGCGGGAACTCGGAGCCAGCGAGATCATCGACTACACCCAGACTTCGATCTCAGAATGGGCCCAAACCAATCCACAGTGCAAAGTCGATTTGGTCTTGGACTGCGTCGGAGGCGACAGCTTGGCCCAGGCCTGGCATGCCGTGCGTGAGCACGGCCTGGTCTTGAGCATTGCGCCGCCGAAGGACATGGTCTGGAGATTCGTTCTCGATAGGCCGGAAGGCATCAGCGACACCATCGAGGGGAAATTCTTCATCATGGAGCCGAACAGCGACCATCTCCAGCAGATCACTGGGCTTATCGAGGCTGGACAGGCAAGGCCGGTGGTTGATAGCGTTTTCAAGTTTGAGGATTATCAGAAAGCGTTCGATCGGGTGGGCAGTGGGCGGACGACCGGGAAGGTTGTCGTTCAGATCAGAGAATAGGGGTTATTATACGTGTATTGACTGGCTTCAATTGTCGAAGGGATATGGTCCCATACTTTTCATACAATGCGATCAATAGATTGGCTCTGACTCCCTTTCACCCAACTCCAACCTAAATAAATGCCTAAGCCCTAGGCAAATTGTCATCTTGCCCTTCTAAGAAAGGTAAAGTACCTAATAATAAGGGTTGCCAGATTACAGGCAAGGAGTCCCCACCACTCCTGAGATAGCTCTCCTTGAACAACTTTCCTTGAATAATCAGATATCGCGTTCAGATCGAATTGTGTTTTCCTCGACCTCTGAGCACCCAGCGTTCTTCACACGATGGCCAAGAAAGGCTATGAACAGTTTTGCATTCATTCCTAAGTTCCGAACTAACGAGACACCATAGCCATCAAGCTGTCAAGCTACTGTTGTTCACGCCCAACCTCTCCTCTTCCTCAGCATCAATGATGAAAACGCCAGCGATAGGATTCTCCGCCGCCTCGAGCCTCGAGCTATCTATCACCAGATTCGCAACGAACTGCGCTTCCTCGTCGCCGACATTCTCGGATCGGACGTGATGGCAGCCAGGCATTTCGTACCAAGACTCGCCTGGGGCATAGATCTTCGGGCCTGGGAATCGTAGTGGTGATCAGCCGGCGAGGGATTTTCAACGGGTGTGATCAGAGCCTACCTTCCACTGCGGTACAGCCGGCCTCCCCATCCGTGGTGCAAGGGTGCACCATCTGGTTCAACATGTGTCCCTTGATCATGGTCGCGATCACGGCCGCATTGTTGTGGTTGTGTGGTGGCGTGCTGGTCACAGTTAGTTGATCGAGGGAGCTGACCATGGAAGGACCAACACTAACGCTGCCCCGGGGGGAGCCGTCACCAAAAGTGTTAGCCATGTTTTGCCCGGCATGTTCGGAGGATTTTGCAGTTGTGAGATCTCGATGTCCACGGTGGGTCGTCTAAGTTTTTGTTACTCGTGAACATTGAGATAGATAGATACGAAACATCTCTAACGCTGTATCGTAACCTCGTTATGGACTAAGGGATGGAAGTACTCACCCGTTGACCGTCCAGTTCTCGCCCTTTTTGACCACCCTCTGGTGTTGCCAGAAGGTCTCACTCATATCAACTTCCCTTTGAGGCATGTTTCGAGGAGAAAATAGACTGCGTTTAGGTGTCGAATGACAAAATTCAGTCTTTCGCAGATATTAGGGATTAAATGTATCGATTTCTGGAATGAGCCGAACGACCTGCGTCTGCCCAACAAGACACAGCAGTGGGCTGAATTATATATATGCCGCCCTTGCTGGCATGGTCGCCTCAAACCCCCGGACTAACCACTTATACGAGTATTCTGTAGGTGATGTGACAGTTATTGTGCTGAATCCATTAGCCTATCAGTACCAACTTCCACTAGCGAAGTATTGCTTGGGAGCGAGGCTGCCAGTTGTCGGGCCAGTGATGCAAGTGGGGGAGGAGCTGCTCTGAAAGTTAGAAAATACGAGGAGATTGGTCATCCCGATTCCCGAAACCACTACCAGAAAGAGTATCGCCCGATAAATAATACCTAGGTACCTACATAGCAACCCCCAGGCTCAAGACCTATGAATGAATACTCACACTGGCGGGACATACTGCCCACATAATACTGCCCCCATGACGCGAGAATGTTCAAACCGAGAGCATGACGCAGTAACACGCTCGACTGGGGAGATGGGCAGGTCCCGAAGTTTCCATGGCTCGATTCGGATGCGAGATATAATCAATATTGATCAATTACGTGCTGCGAGTAATGCATGCCCCTGCATGCCTGAAAACCCATTTGTCCTGCGGTGCCTGTCCAAGGAATGAGTCATCGTATCTGATGCGATTTCTCACCGACTCATGGGCATCATCGGAGATAATTCAGGGAATAAAGACCATGCCCATGCCCATGCCCATGCAGGATAAACCCGTCTGGCTTGCTGGATTGGTGTGATAGCCTCCCACAGTTGCTGCCTAGAGACCTGAAATGGGGAGCATCCGAGGAATGGATACGGAGTGCTGCGCTGCAGCTGTACGAAGCCTACCGATTTAAGGATTGACTCACCAAGAGGACCTTGACGTTGAATCCGCGGATGGAGGAGTCGTAATTAAATGTCCTGAATTGACGGATTAGTGCTTGGTTGGTGAATATTATGAAGGGCAAGTTCATCAGCCTTGTCCGTCATCTCTCCCCCACCGGCTTCCGAAGCTCGGCCTACCGCACAAAGGATCGGCCGAGACCCCGCGGCAACGTCAGCTGCAGACATCAACTGCATCCTTCATATGGCGTATTAGTCTCGACCACCTCCTCCACGGGGTATATAAAGCCAGTACTTCAAAGTGAAACTACTTGCTCTTTGGTATTGAACGTTTCCATTCCTCATTTATCCGTTGTTGTTGCCTATAGAGTCAGCCCTCTCGTCTCACGAGGAAGCCCGAGTCCGAAAGATCTGCTTTGAAAGGCTCTGATACTCAAGATCCCTGGTCGTTCTTCAGCCGCGTACTGGAGCCACTAAAAACATACAAGGCACGCAAAACGGCGGGATAACTCACGATGCCGGCACGAGCAACAGCCCCCTTTGTAAGTGATGCCACCCAATGCCTGCGATTATTGATTTCTAGGACTCTTTCTACGGCTCTAACCAAGGGCGACAAACTGGTGATTGGCAACACGCATGGCCAGGCCTGTTGAGTCAACACAACGAAAGAGCTCTCTTGTCAAGAACCAGTACCCACAAGCTTACACCCCCTAATCTAGTTCAACGACGGGCGCGAACAGGCGCTGCACGCGTACATCTTCTCACGCGCGGATCTCGAGACATCGCTCCGCAACAACCCCAAGGCAATCGTGCACGCGATCGAGGAATTCACGCGCAAACAGCGAATGATCATCTACTCGGAAGTCAAGCTCGAGAAATCCCGCTCGATACTCGCAGAAATGGACCCGCCACCGAAGGTGCTCCTCGAGGGCGGCACCTACGTGGGCAACTCGGCGATCGCGTGGGGCGACATGCTGCGAACGCTGAACGGAGGCAGCGCCGACGGCGTCAAGGTTTATACCTTCGAGCTAGACGCCGAGTTCGTCAAGATCGCGCGCGATCTGGTCGAGTTGGCGGGCCTCTCTGACATCGTCACCGTGATCCAGGGGAAGTCGACGGATTCGATTCGCAGCCTGAAAGAGGAGTCCGGGCTCAACCAGGTCGACGTCCTGTTTCTCGACCACTGGAAAGAAGTGTATTTGCCGGATCTGCAGCTCTGCGAGGATTTGGCCCTGTTGCACAAGGGCTCGGTGATATTGGCAGACAATACGGATTTTCCCGGTGCGCCCGAGTATTTGAAGTATGTCAAGGCAGGTGGGCGCGGTGGGGAGGGCCATGTCAAGTACGAGAGCGTGAGCCATGCTACCGCATCTAAACCAGGAGCGCCGGTAAGTTTCCTTTTCAGTGTTCAAGTGCTACACTGCAGTAGAATTGGCTGACTTATTGTGATAGTCGATTGTCGAAGCCAGTCTTGTTGTTGAAGTTCCTTGAAGAACGTGTGAATCCGGTATGGATCAAGTTTGAAGAAGGACTCCAACATTGAAGTGGAGCAAAAAATGGTAGATTCTCAGAAAATAGATAGCTCCTGTCGAAGGCATTTTGTTTGTCCGACCATGTCTAATGGAGATACTCACCCCTCGTCCCCGTGAGCGTCCTTATCGGCATCGCTGCCATCATCTCCATCAATCTCTACCAGTGTCTGCTCCAACCCGGCCGCGTTCTTGTCATCGCCAGGCTTAACCGATGCCTTGGTCGCCTCGACACCTCCACTGGTGACAAACAAGAACGTCGCACATGGGAAGTTGTCTACATGATTGAAGAAATTTCCAAAGACGTTCTCCTTCTCCTCATCTCTGTACATGCGCTCGTAGATCTGCTTCTGCTTGAACTGGTCCATTTCTTCCTTGAACTTGTCGAAGTCGATCGGGCCTTTACCTAACTCGTTCTTGGCTCGGTTGTTGTAAGAGTCAAAGACTGGTCGTTCCAGAAGCAAACCCAAACTGGGAGCCTTGGGGATTGAAATAGGGTCAGGCCCCAAGCTTTCTGTGAGTCGCTTTGGATCACAGCCACAGCGTACGATCAGCGCCACCATGCCTACCATCTTACGAATCTGGTGCATCATAAAACTCTGGCCATGGACTTTCATGCTTATCCATTCTGTGCCATCGATCAAGATGGGCTCAGGGTTGAGATTGAAGGACCTGATCACGCGTTTCGCGGATGGGTCTTTGTAAGTCTTCTGGATGGTAAAATTGTGATAGTTGCGTGTTCCGATGAAAAGGTTGAGAGTCTCTTGGATTCGCTTAAGCCGAGCTTCAGGAATACGATAGGAGCGTTTTGCGGCGACGTAGGCTTGACGGAGGCGTTTGCTAGCTTCAGAGATGATGATCATCTGCGATAGAGGGCGTTTCACTCCGTCAGGCTGGTCTGAGGCTCCTTCCGGTACGCATTCTTGAGAATTGGAAACTTCTTTGTTCACCCCATTCTCATCCTGAGAGGCTTGTGTGTCCGCTTTAGATTCAGACGAAGCTTCCGCCTCGGGCTCTCCCTTAGTTTCACCCTCCACCTGCTCCCCTTTGAGCCATAATGCTTTCTCGAGAATATCCCTTATCTCCGGGTCATATTCTTCCAGGATCGGTTTGATAAGTTCTTCATCGACCTTTTCCCAATACCCTTCAACTTCCTTTTGTCTCTCCCTATAAGCCTCAAGATCATTTTTCTTGGCCGCCCACTCTTCAAGCTGCCTTCCTAGGAAGCTACTCGGTTGAGGTGGAAGGAAGCTGTGAGTGGGGATGAGGTATTCGTATATTCTCGAGTCAACCGTCTGATATGCGCTGAAGCTGTTGTTCGTTCTCTCGAAACCCCAGACTCGAATCTGTGGAGTGAGGTTGTCGTTGATTTTCTTGACAATGTCCTCGTCCTCGACGATCAGCTTGAGGGATATCACATTGCCTGCGGCATGTACACCCTTATCGGTCCGAGCACATCTGACAAAGGAGGATTTCTTAGGATCATCCGCATTGGCTTTGGAGATTGCACCAGCTGCGACAAAGGCCTGGAACAAATCGCCTTCGATTGTTTTATGATCGTTGGTGCTATGATTCCCGTTAGCCTCCGTGTCACCAACGCACTTGTGAACACCTTGCGGGTCGGTACTCACAACTGCATGCCCCTGTATCCTGTGCCTGCATATCCAATAAGGACTGCGACCTTCTTCTTCGGCCTTCTCTCCTCGCCTGCAAGGACTTCATCGCTGAACTTAGTCGCATAGATGGGCAATTCGGCTTCTCCCTTGTCGAGGCGCTGTCTCTTGGTCGCCTTCTCGTCTTCATTCCGCTGCCTCTTATCTACTTTATTTTTGCTTAGCAAAAGTCAGCCATTGGCTCGGGAGTGGTCTCCCTCCAGGACGAACGTCTGGAAGGACCGGTGTGAGACTTACGCCCATTCTTTACGTCCCATATCTCTCTTCTTGCCTGCACGACCGCCTCGACCACCTCTAGCGCCACCCCTGGAAGCATGAGTCGAGTCTGATCGTTGATCATCGCGATTTTTTGATCTAGTGTCAGAAGCACTATTGGACTCCGCTTGGCCTCGCCCAGAGCTGGGCGCCGTGGCCTGGCCTTCCATCTTGAATAGTTTCGCCTTTGGAGGAGGGAGAGCGGCCGGTTCAGGTAGCGGTGAAGCATGCAGAGAGCCTCAGGGGAGGATAACGCGTTTTCAGAAACGAATGAAAGCGGTCAGTTGAATTTCGAGAACCGCATGGTATTTTTCCCTGCAGCTTTCATATTCTCCAACTGGATTGCAGCGGCCACTTCCCCTCATGAGACTTTGCCAAGGCCCGTTATTGGATTCCATGCTTCGCCCTACACCATGTATACGACGGAGCACAGGGCGGTTAACCTGCTGAGCATCAGAAAGTACGGTTCGTCACTACAACCATCTTGATCATCTATATCCTATGATCTCAAATTCCAAAGTCTCGTACTAATATAGAGGGGCGATTTAATGGTGCGCATCCCCAAATTGGCCCTTAGTAGGCTGGCCCAGCATCTGTTCCAGCCATGGGCTTGACCTCCACCTCCACTGGCTCAGCACCAATGCCCCTCGTCTTCGCCTCGTTGATGATACTCACGGTGGCCGTAGCCCCTATCCTTGTGACACCCAGTGACATAACATAAAGCAAATCGTCCAGAGTCCTCACACCTCCAGCAGCTTTAATCTGCACGCCCGGCTTCGAATGTTCCCGCATGAGCCTCAAATGAGGCACCGTCGCGCCCTTGTAGGTGTAGAGCCCATTAGGCTGCTTGACGAACCCGTATCCCGTCGAGGTCTTGACAAACGCGACATCAAGCGACGAGCAGATATCGCACAGTTTGACGATGTGCTCGTCCTGCAGAAAATCGTTCTCGAAAATGACCTTCAAAATAGCGCCGTCCCGTGTCACTGCAGTATTAACGGCGCGGATCTCCTCCGTCACATAGTCCCAGTCGCCGCTGAGGACTTTGCCGACGTTGACCACCATGTCGATCTCGTCTCCGCCGGCCTCGACAGCCTTCTCGGCTTCGAATACCTTGACCTCCACGGTGCTGTTGCCTGCTGGGAATCCGATGACGGGGCACACGAGGACGCCTGATCCTGCTAAAGCGGCCTTTGCCTGAGGGATGGCATATGGCTTGACGCAAGCTGTCGCAGTCTGATAGTCCCTGGCGATCTCGAGCCCGCTCTGGATTTCTGCGTCTGTCATGGTCGGGTGGAGGAGAGAGTGATCGATCATTTTGGCTATCTGCTGAAGCGTGACCTTGATCTTCTGCGGTTGAGTCATCTTGGAGATTCTGGTCTCCTCTTTTGATGGAGATAGATATTCAAGGCCTTGATGCCAAACAGTATCCGATCTCAAATACGCTGGTAGATGAATGGATAGCTCTGGCTGCCAGAAGGTTTCCTTACAGTGATCTAGGTGGACCTCGAGGTGACAAAAACCGGCCTGAACTTGGGAAGAAAGCCTTCGATTCCGCAAGGAACGCTGTCTTTCTTAAAGGCTTTGCTCATACATGAAAGATGGATGACATTCCCCGCCTTCCTGCATGTATGTGGACGACAAAGTGAAATGCGAGCCGGTAGCTAATGTTTCTCACAGTGCAAGTAAGAGCTGTGACTCTGTGAATCGAAGGTCAGCAAACTCATGATAGGTAAACCTTTCATTGATCGGATTCGTATCACCAGACTGAAGCGGCAAGCCTACTGCTCCAATTGATCGGAACGATTGCTATTCTTGTCAATTACTTGGCAGTGGGCAATGGTGCCTGGCCACGCGTTGTAGATACATACCTATGTACCTAAGTACATAGATAGATAAAGGTCGACGTACATGTGTAGGTACCTACCCAGGTAGGGAAATCCATGTCTCCTCTGGTTGGTGCTCATGAGGCCGCAGAATTGATAGCCTTGTTACTATAATTTTGATCGGCTTGGCCTCTTTAGTCCATGCTTCAGAAGAGCCACGAAATAATTAAATAAATAATTAAATGATGATTAGATTGGGAATATTGCGGACTTCTTTCCCTCGACCCTAAAGCCAAATCTGTTGTGCTACCGCACTGTGGCCCTCGTCGAATTCTGGCCGAGGTAACGCCCAGGGCGGCTTTGGGGAGCTTAGGTGAGCTGGGCGCCAGCTTTAGTTAGGGCCACTTGCCCTGTTGGGGTTCCCGGTGGAAACTCTCATGCCCGGATCCGAACCGATGGGGGTCTCTTGGGCCTGAGGGCCCCAAACAGCCTCAGACGCAGCGTTGACCAAAACCGCCAAACACGCCTGTGACTGCCCACCTGGCTCCCCTCTGGGTGCCCCTCGAAACCGCCATTTGTCCAGGTCGTGGGGACACATCCGAGGCTTCCCCACACAAGTTCCCACACAAGTTCGAGATTGGCAGCGAGGTGGGTGTCAATCATCCACGGCAATTAAAATGCCCTGCGGCCCTCTTCACATCTGTCTATCCAGCGTGAATGCGACTGTGGGAGCTTTTGCATCTTATCAGCACACTGGGAAGCTTCGCTATCAAGAAAGCTCGCGTCCCTTGAGTTCAACACAGCTTGCATCGGCTACCATCCTGCTGACGGCGATTTCCGCTATTCCGCACATTCATCTCCCCCCCTCCCTCTCTCACAATGTCCCTTTCACCCGCCGTGCGCCTTGCGAGGACTGCAGCTCAGCGCTCCTCGTCGTTACTGCGTTCTATCCAGTACAACCACCCTCCTAACTGCCCTTGTCACTCGAATCCCAACCACCATCATGCGCCAGCGGTCTTCGGTGAAGCGAGAAGGCGATTGGCAACACCTATCGACCATTCTCGGTCCAAGGAGTATGCCTTCGAGATGGCAGCGAGTTCGATCCGATTCGGACCCGGATGCACCAAGGAAGTGGGCATGGACATGAAGAATCTGGGGGCCAAACGCGTCATCGTGGTCACCGATGCAAATGTTGCCAAATTGAACGCGATGAAACAGACCATCGAGGCACTTACGGCAGAGGGTGTCGAGTTCACTGTATATGACCAATGCAGGATTGAACCCAAAGACAGCTCTATCAAACACGCCATTGCATTCGCCAAGCCATACCAACCCGATGCCTTTCTGGCTGTTGGTGGTGGTTCAGTCATTGACACGGCCAAGCTGATGAACCTGTACACTTGTTTCCCTGACGCCGATTTTCTAGACTTTGTCAATGCTCCCCTGGGCAAAGGACTGCCAATTACCAAGCCCTTGAAGCCCTTGGTGGCGGTTCCAACCACTGCGGGAACCGGGTCAGAGACAACAGGAACAGCCATTTTCGACTTGGTTGAGAAACGCGCAAAGACGGGCATTGCCCATCGAGCTCTCAAGCCCACCTTGGGAATATGCGACCCTCTCAATACCCGCACCATGCCCTCGGCTGTCCACGCCTCGTCAGGTCTCGACGTCTTGTGCCATTCCCTCGAATCGTGGACTGCAATTCCCTACCATGAGAGATCGCCGAGACCAAGCAACCCCATCAATCGCCCTGCTTACCAGGGTGCAAACCCCATCTCGGATATCTTTTCTCTGCAGGCATTGAGATCAACGGTCAAGTACTTACCGCGGGCAACCAAGGATCCGGAGGATTTTGAAGCACAAAGCGAAATGCTTCTGGCTGCCACATTGGCGGGGGTTGGATTTGGAAACGCCGGGGTCCATCTTTGCCACGGCATGAGTTATCCGATCAGTGGACAGAATCCGGGCTACAAGCACAACGGATACGTGATTGACACCCCTATCATCCCCCACGGTGTGAGTGTTGCCGTGACCGCACCAGCAGTGTTCAAATTCACCGGCCCAAGCAACCCAGAGCGGCACTTGGCAGCCGCAGAAGCATTCGGCAAGGATATCTCCAACGTCAAGAAGGAGAGCGCAGGAGAGGTGCTCAGCGAAGCGCTGGCCGAGTTTCTGGTCGGCCTGGGAGACCAGCCCAGAGGTTTGAAGCACCTAGGATTCACCAAGGACAGTATCGATGATCTAGTGGAAGGCACATTGCCCCAGAAGCGGGTGCTGATGCTGGCACCCAGTCTAAGTGCGGAATTAAATGAAGAACGAGAGCAATTGCGGGGTTTGTTCGAGGAGGCTCTCGAGTATTAAACATGGACCGACCCCCAGGACCTGTTGACCATGATTTTATTCAGCAAGGCTGTAGCATTTGGCGTATTTGTGTCCAGGTAGGTGGTCATAGCCAGGTATATTTTCCTTGGTACTCAGAGTATTAGGAGGTCTAAATTGTTAGTGGTGGATGTGATTTCCCCAGATTGGCGAACTATCGAAATCGTGGGGTTGGGGTATTTGCACACAAAAGATGACGTCATTCGGCTGCGATGTCGGCCACTTGGACCACACGGGGTCCCGGGGCCTCTTGGGTCACTCGGGCCTGTGGCGACCTCGCACATGCACACCCACCCCCCACATTCCCATCCTTTTCTCAGCACAAACATCCTACAAAGCAAAATACCCTTGAAAATCAGTCTGCCAGCGTAATTGGTTCGAGGCTTGTTAGGCTAATTGTCCATCGTCTTACGAGGACGCACACCGCGGCTTCGTTACAAAAAAGTTGCCAAAAGCAATCCTACCACGGCTGAGATATTTGTCAAAGGTTGCACTGGTTGCTGCTGCTCCTACTCCTGCACCTGCTTGCTCTAGGGATAACTCATCTTTTCTGTGGACATAGATTCTCTCCCTACGCAACATTCTCTTTCCCCAGTGCACCAAGAGTATCAGGCAGGCAAATTTAGGCCACAAGTCTAAGTAAGCCTCCTCACTCCTAAACCAAAACCATGGAGGCAACTGCCAACGGACATGCCACCAACGGACACACACCACGGCCCAAAGTGCTGTGTCCAGAGAAGCTCTCCGCAGACGGGCTCACTCTCCTGCGTAAGACCCTCGATGTGGATGAAAAGAAAAATCTCTCGGCCGAGCAACTCAAAGAGATCATTTCCGAGTACGATGCCCTTCTGGTCCGCTCCGAGACCAAAGTCACCGCCGACCTGCTCAGCGCGGCCAAGAAACTCAAGGTCGTTGCACGTGCTGGCGTAGGGGTCGATAATGTCGATGTCCCTGCTGCGACTAAGCTAGGTATCATCGTGGTCAACAGTCCCAGTGGAAACATCCAAGCCGCCGCAGAGCATACGATTGCCCTGTTGATGAGCATGGCGAGGAATATCCCTGATGCGTGTGCGAGTGTCAAGGATGGCAAGTGGGAGAGGAGCCGTTTGGTAGGTGTAGAGGTCAAGGGCAAGACTCTTGGAATCATTGGCCTTGGGAAAGGTATGGCATGCCTGGTAGCACCCCTGAAGTGAGAATTCCTACGCATGCAAGGCTGATACCACGCGTACCATGATAGTTGGTCTGATTGTAGCACGCATGGCCCGCGGGCTAGGCATGAAAGTCGTGGCCTCAGACCCCTACGCCTCGCAATCGGTTGCGGCCGCCGCCAACGTCGAATTAGTCGAAGGACTATCCGGGCTGCTCCCGCAGGTCGACTTCCTGACGATCCACACGCCCATGCTGGCCTCAACCCGGGGGATGCTGTCAACATCTGAACTCAACCAAATGAAGCGGGGCGCCCGCATCCTCAACGTCGCGCGAGGCGGCATCGTCGACGAAGAAAGCCTGCTGGCGGCGCTCGAGTCCGGCCAAATCGCAGGCGCAGCCATCGACGTCTTCACGAGCGAGCCACCGACGAAAATTGCCGACTCTCCAGCCGCAAGACTCGTCGCGCACCCGAAATGCATCGCGACACCGCACCTGGGCGCCTCGACCGTCGAGGCGCAGGAAAACGTCTCGATCGACGTGTGCGAGCAGGTGCTGCAGATCCTGGCGGGCGATCTCCCACGCAGCGCGGTCAACGCGCCCATCATCCTTCCGGCAGAGTACAAGACGCTGCAGCCGTTCGTCAAGCTGGTCGAGAAGATGGGCTCGCTGTACACGCAGCACTTCGCGGCGCCGACGCAGCCGACGCAACGCCACCTCAACACCTTCGACCTGATCTACGAAGGCGAGATCGCGCAGATGACGAGCACGAAACCGCTGTTCGCGGCGCTCATCAAGGGCCTGATGACGCCCATCTCCGAGACCGTCGAGGGCGGCTTCAACGTCAACATCGTGAACGCGGAGATGGTGGCGCGCGAGCGCGGCCTGTTCGTCAACGAGCAGAAGTCGCGCGACCCGAACTCCAGCACGCACGCGTACAGCAGCATGGTGACGCTGATCGCGCGGCCGCCCAGCCGCGCCCCGTCGCTGAGCAGGCACAACTCCGAGGCCGTCGCGGCGGTGACCTCGTCGCAGACCTCGTCCGACAACCCCGCGGCCGCGGCCGCCGCAAGCCGGCGCCAGCACATCATCTCGGGCTACTGCAGCGACAACGCGCCGATCATCTCGCGGCTGGGCCAGTTCGCGACCTCTTTCGTGCCCGAGGGTTCGCTCCTGATCTGCCACAACTACGACTCGCCGGGCAAGATCGGCGTCGTCGGCAGTATCCTCGGCCGCGAGGGCGTCAACATCAACTTCATGAGCGTCGCGCCCGCAACCTTCTCGAACGTGTCCGCCGGCGCGAAGAAGCTGGGCTTCGAGGCCGTGGGCGAGCTGGCCGAGGCGACGGCCCCCAAGGTCACCAACGAGGCGCTGATGATTCTCGGCGTCGATGGCGAGATTGGAGACGTCGTCAAGAAGGAGCTGGTCGCTGAGAAGGGCGTGCTGAATGTGAGTAGCATTACCTTGTGAGAAGGGTGGGGTGGGTCGGGGAAGTGATGGGCTAGGCTAGCTGCACGTGCCGGTTTCCACGCGAGGGCTTCTAGGATACCAAAAAGGGGAATCAAACAAATGTTTCAAGATTTTCAAAGCTATCAACAGATTGATCTAGGACTATTGGAAGAGGAGGAAGAGGCGTGTGGGGGGGGAACCAGTTCCATTGATTGATTGATTGATTGCTGGGCGACCAACATATAATTTCAACATTTGGGGGTCATGGTGTCCAAGATACTCTAACCAGCTAGATAAACAGTTCGCAAGCTATATAGATGCCAAAGAAGAGAAAAAGAGTCGGATAGTCCTTAAGACTTGGAATAAAAATTATCTATCGTATCCAACTTGGAGTTGTTGTCACCCCTTTCACCTCAGCAGGTGAGAGATTCGTCCACTCGAGCAATAAGGCATCGACTTCGTCTTCGCCCACCGCCGCGGGTCCTTGAACAACGCTCGGATTGGTAGTGATGGAATCATCGTCATCATCATCAGCATCATCATCATCAGAAAGATTATCAGTGGTGTCATCGGCTGTTGCCCGTGCTACCGAAGGCGGGTTTGAATGCTGTGCAATGGGTATCCGGGATTGTATATCCTCATTGATCGGGGTGAACAACGAACTGCGACGCAGAACTGGCGTAGTACTTCTGTCTCGGCTGTTTTTGGCAGATGAAGAGGTCGCAGCGGGGTCACGTCTTGTTTCGGTAATAATAGGACGGTCGAGATCACTGGAAGGGCCCGTCCCAGAAACGGAATTTCTGCAAGTATGTCGGCGGGGGCGTGTTCGTGGGTCAGCTATAATCTCGACCACTTCTGGCGTGTCATGTGCATTTCTCCTTCTCGCTGCAAATGAATAAGTCCTCGTCTGCAAATGCTGCTTCTTATTGAACCGCAAGCCCCGATCAAACGCCCGAACAAGGAGGCCGATCACGTCCATGGCATCCGGAATTTGGACCTGGACGCGCTCTCCACGCTGCTGGCGATCAACAACCGAGTACGCCTTTCCGTTCTTGGCGTAGATGTACAAGGCAACATCTCTAGCACGGAAATTTCCTCGACTGCAGAGGGGAACACCATTCTCATAGGCTTGATGTGGATCGCTGCAGATGCTGCAGCGTTGTGCGTGTTTGGTGAACTTTTTCATGACGGCGACCTCATCCTCTCGGGCTGGACGGCTGGACTCAACCTTCGGAGGATAATTTGTCTGGCGACCCGAATTCTCAGCATCCTGTCGAGCTTGTGAGTCCGAGCGCGAATCGTTTTCGTTGCTGGGGGGGCTTCGATGACTCTTTGCCTCTTGAGCAGCCACTCTGGTATACAAATCCGTCCGTTGGAAGTCGTACGATGGGTCAGGCGTGCAGAAGGCTGAATATTCAAGAAGGGAGCTTGCTGTAGGGGGATCATCTCTGAATCATGGTCAATAATATTCTCAATCTCCATTTCTGTGGGGCGCGGGGTAGCGGCGTACTTAGTGAACACATCATAAATAAATGATATTCCTTCTACCGAGATCGTTGAGAGAACATCGGCTGGAATCTGTGGCATATCCTGAGTTCCGCTCCCTAATCGTCGGCCTGAGAACATTTCCAGGACAACAAGCCCAAAGTTCCACAAGTCTCCTTCACAACTCCCTTCCGCGGAAATTATCTTTGAGTTCGCAGAAATTGTATCATATTCAATTGATATACCAAACCCAGAAAGCTTACATGACCCGCTCAGGTCCAAGAGGATGTTGCCAGCTTTCAGACTTCCGTGGACGAAACCTTCTTTGTGGAGGTACTGAAGGCCGTCCAAGGTTTGGTGAGCAACTGATTTAACGACAGGTTCCTCAAGCTTACCATATGTCTTTAGGCACGTTTCGATAGAGCCGCCTGAGACATACTCGAGGTATATGTCAAGATAAGTGGAGCTTTGGTCCTGTTCTGTGCCATATCCAAGACATTGAACAAGTCTAGAATGTCCCAGGGTTAATATCCTGTCAAGCTCATGCTTAGCCGCAGCAACCTCGTTATCACCAGCCATAACAACCTCCTTTACCACCAAAACTCGAGTGGGTTTGACCTGGACACCGACATAGGCAACACTAGATTCATCTCGTGATAGGACTTGGCGGTAGACGGGCCGCCGTGTCGGCTCCCCAATTATCTGGTGTGGGCTTAGAGTCGAGAGCCATGAATTCACGTTTTCGAGGAGTTCTTCCATAGCCACACGGATAGCCCAATCGTCGGAATCATAGACTGGCCTACGCCACCATGAGAGAGCCTTCATCAAATCGTCAGGGCGATCGTTTGGAGCTGAAATAGCCTCGTGGACTTCAGAAAATACCGGCAAGCCTTCGTCGAAATCGTGAGGGACGTCCTGTGACACAGTAGTGTTTAGGGTCGGTCTGGATGTCACATTTGATGCATCCATGTATTGATCCCAAGTGCTCCAATCCAACGGCGGGAGTCCTGGTTGAATCATGCCTGGGGCCACTCCAGGTCCCAATGCCTCCGTCATTCCTGGGTTGTAGCTCATTTTGATTTGTACTGGCTTAGCGCTGTTCTGGTGGCTACTCAATGACGCCAGGCGGGAGCTCGCGGAGCTCGCTATCGGACTGGGGATAACATCTGAATCCCTTACTGATAGATTTTCGAAGTTCATTTTCATTTCTGTGCCTGACGTTGGAGGCGAGAGGTAGTGAGTGAAGGGATCAACATCATCATCCTCGGGCCGAAAATCCCTGGCGAACGTCTCTGTAGTTGTCGCTGACGCTCCACGTTCTTGGTTCGTAAATAAAAATTCAGGTCCATCATCATGAATACCAGCTTTCATATCACGATTAAGAAGTTTCCGCAGACGTTTGCCCTCCTCCCGCTCCCGCGATTGATCCCAGAGAATATCCCTGCTGGTGCAGACTCTCGCTAATTCTGGATAAATACGATGATGCATGATCGTCATGTTTCCACGTCCATTTCGTCCTATTCCGAGATCTACAAGGTCTGAAGCTTCTAGATTGAGATTCTTGAAGGTCGTAACCCACTCGTCGGAGAAGGAGTTGGAAATAAGCCAGCTAGTCACGCGTTTGAGTGGCCATTGTGAGGCAAGATCGGACCTCTTGGGCAACTGCGAAGCTGTCAAATCGGATTCACGCACCCGAGAAAGCACAACCCCTGGAGATAAAGTACTCTCTGGCTCATGCCGTTCTGCCTCACGAAGTTGCTGTACCACAGAGTTATGGTTGAGGATATGGTGAGTAAGTTGAGGAGCAGGAACAGACTGTCGTTGGGGAATGTTGGCCACAGGATGTCCTGGTGGTGGAGAATAGGTGAGATAGGATGGAGACCCGGGTAATCTTGGTGGGGGAGGAGGAGGAGGAGGAGGAACAAAACCAATTGAAAATAGGCTTCCAGGGGGGGCATTGAGGTCGGAAAGAAATTGAGGCGGTCTGGCTGGCGGCGGAGGCGGCAGGGTGAAATGTGGTTCCCCTGCAGGTCGAGTGATATTTGACGAAGCAGGCGGTGGTGGCGGAATATATGGTTTTACCCAAGATCTGGCGGCATTGGTCGAAGGTGTTTCAATCTTATGCTTTTGGCGGGCTTGGCTCCATTCGTATTCTGGAGGTAAGTCTGCTTTCACGTTAACAAATTCCTCAACGAGGTGGGAGACTGGAACATAGTACCATATGAATTGTTTGGTTGAATGTAAGTAGCACTCAGTTTAGGTCTTTCGCTGCCATAAGAGCTTTCTTGAGGTTTCTCTTCGGCTTCTAGCTTCGAAAGCCAGTACTGATTCTAAGCGGTTGTCAGCAATGGGCGCAGAGAAGGTTCACAAGACCTACTATTTCAGAATGCAGGCATATTTTCTTCATGAGCGCTGCATGCCCAAAGCGCTTACGGAGTGACGACCATTCATCCCAGTGTGCTCTCAAGACTCCTTGGTGCATCCTGTAGCGTATGCCATGGTTGATTTCATATCTACTAGCACTGATTTCCTTCATGAGATTCTCAACAAGCGATCCGTGATGCTCAATCTCTCGCTCGCGGCCGGTAGAGCTAGGAGAAAGCAGAGGCGATGACTGGGTCCCTTCTTGGATCGTGAGAGACCGGTCGGCAGGTACGTCCGCATTTGGGTTTGAACTATCTTCAATCGTTTTCTGCATATGATTAAACTTCTTGCAGCTGGTATTCCGATCTTCAACCAAAATCTGAATCAAGGTTCTCTGCTCTTGGAGAATCGGAAGTGCTTCACGGCTATTGTATCTTCGTTAGAATTTGAAGACCTGGTATTCAACTGAAGGGGAAGTTATCTCACTTTCGGAGTTGTTCGGCATAGATCAATACATTCAACATGACGACCAAAGAGCTCTTCAGTCTCTCGAGATTAGATTGAAGCAAGTCGATCTGAGGCTCTATGAATGGAAATTTGAGGCGGTCCTTCCATGCCGAGAAATATTTGTTGCCAGGAGAAGGGTTGTCCAGCGCATCGTCGAGCTCCGAGAATATTTTCTTGCAATCGTCGACCAGTCCTTTGGCTGTTTGAATTGCCTGGTCTGAGCAAACTCGCGACTTTTCATCCTTCTTCAGCACGCTGGCCAACTGCTGTAGCACAGCACCAGTTGCTGCTATGTCCTGCGATATACTGTTGATGGTTTTGTCGGCGTTTTTGACCTTCCGAGAGAAAGTAAATAGCTTGACGGACAGTTTGGCTCCGAGGTCTGCAATCTGGAGAACTGAGGCAGCTATACCCAAAATTTCGATCCCAGACATGTTTGTCTCCAGCCTTCAGCGTCACTCTCTAGCCACGCATATTCATCTTTGATCCTTGGCTGATGGCGAGGCTGCGGTTATCCAGAAGCCCGCTGGATCGTGGAGGACAATGCCTTTCAGATTGGGATCAGCCACGAGCAATGAGAAGGCTTTGGATGATCCACGATATGGATGTTGCTCAACGGAATGATCGATTTGGGTGTAAGGCTCGAAGTAAAGTAGAGAGTGGCTTTCTTGGGATGCATTCAATGTTGAGGCTGAGGTGTTGGCCCTAAAGTCTTGGCCATTCCATCCTCAAGGCAGACTTCAGCTCAGCCAGGGGCCGAGGCCTTTGCTGAGGGGCTCCTTCCCCAACCGACTTCAAGTTCTCAATTGGCAGGAACGGATTCGCTCAAATGTATCTCCGAACCTGTCCGTCAGCCAAATGCAGCGGGCATCATCTTCTGGCTTTACGCAGGACCAAAAGTCTCCTCCATTGTTCTGCACTGTGCCAGTATTCACCGAGTACATCCATATCGCAGACCAACGAGCCTTGCGTTGAAGTCTTCCCCCCTTCTCATATTTGCGGCTTACGGATGTTATCCGACAGCCTTGAAATAATATTCATTATGCTAGTACTCCATCCATACTGAGGATGAATTTTTGCCTGTTACATTGAGCGCTACCCTTGACAACACCGATGGATGCAACACTAAATGGTACATCAAATTCCTCAATGCTTCATTGCTTTTAAACTTTTCGAGCGGCCTTCCACGCATTCTCAGAATGTCCCCGCTCTCGGTGAAGGTTGAGGGAGTAGCTCGGGCGACGTCTCGACCGTGAGCTCAGCAGTAGGCCGTTTGCCATGGAGGCTCAGTCGCTGCAACCGCTCTGCAACACTTTCACCGTGGGCGCTATCAAGGCTGTTTCTCGACAGGAAGCCCTCCTTTGCCGGTGTGTCGATTGTCATCGCATAAAGTTGTTGCAAGCCCCAGAGCTTAAGAATCTTGCGCTCGTACTCTCTCAAATCGTCTTCCATGAGGGAGACTTCGAGCTTTTCATTGACCCATTGAACGACTGTCCGTCTGCCTGGAGGTCCCGGCAGTGGAAGGACCTCTTGATTCGCAGCCTCGTGCACAATAGGGCTATCCGGCTCAGTGACAACCCCTTTCATTACAAAATCGACCAGGCCAGCCTTGTCATAGTCATCGACCTGCGCTGACATTCGTTCTCGAGCAGACCAGTGAATGGATTCGTACGTGTTTTGCAGTCGCTGGTTGGTATACTCGCGGGTCCGTGGATCAACAGAGGTGAAACTTCCTGGCACTCGAAAGTAAGAGCCTCCGAATAAGAAGAACAAACTCATTGAGTTGTGGATTCGTCCTACACATAGTGGTTAGAGACATGGTCACTGGTGGTTTGACGTTTGACCAAGGTAAACTTGCCTAAGATACCAGGTGATGACCCTGTTACTCGCATAAACTGACCAACTGCTAAGGGATCGAACTCTAGAAGACCGTCCAATTGGCTAAGCATCCAAGCAAGCGGCAACCTCGCCGCAGCCCCATCCTTCAAACCACCACCAATGTCAGAATGAGACCCAGGGAACCATGTTTGTCTCAACACACGGGGAAATTCTTGTCCTTCAGGTTTCTCCCAAAGCGTGGGTTTGAACTGTCTGCGTCGCTCGTCCAGAGCCAGAGCATGGAAAGCGTATTCCACATTTGGTAGGACTTTCGTATTGACAAAGGCCAACTTTCTGCCCACTGGTTGAGGAAGGAAGAAAGGTCTGGGAAGACCCAGTGATCCAACGGTGTCCCAGACACCAACGACTTTGATAGGTATACTTGGGCGTGTCATTTCTTTGGCCAAGAGGTTCCGAAAATAGTCCTTCGAGTCTTGGTCGTCGTCAAGCGAGCCCTTCACTTTCTCTGTTTCATTCTGTCTCTCCCATTGCTCGAATATCGACCCCAGTTGCATCAACCCACGATGAGTCAACAAGCCCATGGTGAATACTAGATGAGCGATGCTGCGGGCAGTAAAAGCACCCCTTGAGAATCCGAACAGGAATATTTCATCTCCGTGTTGATAATTTAAACATATGAATTGATATGCTTGCATAATATTTTCTCGGACGCCTGGGTACCAAGTCACCAAGGATTAGTCAGATCATGTCGCTCGGATTGGGACCTATGAAAATTTATGTGAAAGGGGCAAGTTCCTACATACCACGACCTGTGGCACCTTCAATTGCATTTTCCAACTTCCCGAAAAGCCAGCCGCCGACAGAGCCGATTCCGCGCTGGTAGTAAACGATTTGCTTGATCAAGATCTTCTTGCCATTTTCATAGACCTCAGCCTCGTTGTCGATGCATCGAGCAAGTTTGGCGACATTGGTGGGAACCTGGCCCGTGCCGTCGGCGTTGTTCCAGGTCCCATCACAGCACACAATAATTCTCTTATGTGGCATGGTAAACAGGGGCAGATTGATTTACTGGCATTAGTTGTTGGAGAGCCGTTTTATGGGGCTCTTCGAAAATTTGTAGCTTGTCGAATGTCCAGGCGTCACCTGAGGCGAGCCTCAGCCCTGTGAGATTAGGCGGCCCGCGCCGGATGTTTCAGCCTTCATGGCAACCCCTTCGCAGCCTGGTGGAGCCTATCTTGGAGCTCCCTTTGGCCGCAGTTCTACAAGCCAAGAATCAGATTTGGTCTGATGACTGTGCCATGGCTGCGCGTGAGGCCTTTCGTTTTGCGTCATGTGCGACTTGAACGGCTAGCGGTGTTGCAGTGCCTGCAACCACCAAGGAGGAACTCATGGTTGGATGCGGAAGTCAGCCAGTTAGTGAGAACGATGAGGTTGAGCAGGCGACGATCTCGGAGGGTTTGCCCTAGCTTGAAGAGCCCATTCGGCCCTGACTCCAAGACCTAATTTTGACAACATAGGGGTCCCTACTTAAATCAATCTCAACCTGTGCATCCTCCACGCTCCTTCAATTGATCGGCGACTTGGCCCCCTGCTTACAGCAGATCAACTGACTAATAATGAGAGAGCGAATTGGGCATCACATCGAAAGTTCCGGATTCGGTGTTTTCTTTTGAGAGAGGTGGGATTGCAGTAATAAGCACTCCCATGCCTTGTAAGCTCAGTCCAAAAGCTTCCTCGAATAACAAAAAAAATCGAACCTTGTCACGGGGTAGGCTGGTGTCATATCATACTTCACAAATTACCGCCCAAACTCTGAATGCTAATATCCACATTATGTACAATAAATTAACACCCCAGACCAATGTTCTGGACTGCCTGTGTGGATATTTTATGCTACAGCCACCCCTTTACGAGTCGGAACTTCAACGCGTATCGATGACGACCGAGGACCAAACCAATCACGGCGGTATGTAAAGCTGCCGCACTACCCTCAGGAGTGCCTGGCAATTCTTAAGCGGTAGATCAAATGTTATTTTGTGGGGGGCAACGGTTTCCGACGGCTTTTGTTCCAACTGCCGGTACAACAGACGTATTCCTTCCGCTTATTTAACACTTGTGTAGCGCAGCTTAGCGAGGATCAATGGGTTCATGCAAGATGGTAAGTAGGATGAGTGCTCCTGCGCCTGCTACATACTTGGCAGGCACAAGTGCAAGGGCTACAGCACAGGGAACCGAGTATGATACAAAGCTCCCTGGTTGGCTTTTATGCAGTCACCTCCACAGCTTACCCGCAATCCGCGAAGGTTCAACTATATCAAACATCCGAGATTGCCGTACGAGTTGAATTGGGACGACAACGCAGGGAGAGCCTTGGTACTTAAAACCCGTGCTTGATTTGCCGGTTGACACTTCTCACAACTTTGCACAGCTTTTGGATTCGCGTCGTCGACGATCGTTGCCCTAAAAGATAAGATGACAACCTCGCGAGGAATTCTCGTGTCTGTGTCGTGCCGGTGACATGATGTGGATTCTCGATTTTTTTGCATTACAAGCATCTGCGATTCTCATTCCGACCTGTTTCCGGTCTGATTGACTGCCACGGGCGACAGGATGGATCCTGAATCACCTGAGCATCTGCAAAGCCCGAGCGCCAATATATATCGCCATAGGATCCTGCTTTAAGAGCATACTACAAACCGTTTGCATTGCTCACCCAAGTCTCTCGTTAATATCTTAACTGACCTTTAGTCTGTCCTTACTAAGTACTCTAGCAAAATGCACTCAACACGTCTCCTGGTAAAATTTCTTGGAATCTTTTTTTTAATAACGTCTGCCCAGGCTGGCCCTGTCAGACGCGGTTCAGACGTTACTGTCTCTGATCTCAAAAGCCCAAGTACGCTTCCTCCCAGTTGACGCCGATCTCACGGGTATCAAGAATAACATCAGTTTCGCTCATCTAGTTCGCACTTCATACCCTGGTTCTGTAAGCTGGGAATCTCTGGCAAGCGTCTCAACCGTAACTTCATCGACTCGAGCGTATGCTACAGGATCACACTCCGCCCCAGCGGATGTTGGAACAACATCAAAGAGCTTCCCGTCATCCGCACAACCCACATCGACAGCAGGCGGACCAAGCCCTGTCCCAGCGGCTCCAGGCATTCGTAACATCGCTTACTATGTCAACTGGGCCATCTATGGCCGAAACTTCACTGTCCAAGATCTTGATACCAGTGATCTGACCCACGTTTCGTATGCTTTTGCCAACGTCAACACTACAACTGGTGAAGTCTATCTAAGCGACCTTTGGGCCGACATAGAAAAGACGTGGCCAGGGGATGACTCGAGCGAGCCCGGCACCAACGTCTACGGGAACCTGAAGCAACTGTACCTTCGCAAGAAGCAGAATCGCAACCTGAAGACACAGCTGGCTATCGGCGGCTGGACGTATTCCCCCAACTTTGCCGGGCCCGTGAGCACGGAATCAGGTCGCCAAACGTTTGCGAAGAGCGCCGTAACACTCGTCCAAAACTTCGGCTTCGACGGCTTAGATATCGACTGGGAATACCCGTCGAGCGAGGAAGAAGCAGCAGATTTTGTTTCTCTGCTCCGCACAGTGCGGGAAGAACTGGATTCGTCCACCACTCGTAACAAGCAGAATCGCTTCCTCCTGTCGATTGCAGTGTCTGCGGGTCCTCAACACTACTCTTGGCTCGATATGAGCGCGATGGACCCGTATCTGGACCACTGGAGCTTGATGGCCTACGACTACGTGGTAGCGTCGGACAACCTCACGGCGCACCAGGCGAATCTGTACAAGTCCAAGGTAAACCCGAAGTCAACCCCATACAATACCGACGACGCTGTGACCGCATACCTTGGGAACGGTGTTCCCAGCACCAAGATCGTGCTTGGCATGCCCGTATACGGTCGGTCCGTTGTCAACTCGACCGGCCCCGGCACACCTGCCGTCAGCGACCCCAACGGATCCTGGGAGGCAGGCGTGTGGGACTACAAGGCGCTGCCCAGGGCCGGAGCAACAGAATTCTATGATCCCCACCTCGGCGCTGCCTACAGCTTCGACAACTCCACAGGCAACTGGATTACCTACGACACAGTGTCCAGCGTCACGCAGAAGGCGTCGTACGTTGGTCGCAGAGCCCTAGGGGGCGGTATGTTTTGGGAGACCAGCGCCGACAAGCCCCGCGGCCAAGGATCACTCATTTCTGCATTCGCCGACGTCTTCGGTGGTGGTGCGTTCCTCCAGGCCGTGGACAACGAATTGTCGTACCCAGAGTCCAAGTATGACAATATGAGGAACGAGATGTCATCTTGAAGATCCGCCTAGAGCTTGGCTTTCGCATAGGTAGAGTAGCCGGGTTTCAAACCCCTTTTATCCATTCTTGCTGGGAGGATTCTCCGAGATATTTTCTAGAATACTATTAAAATTTAGGTATGTTGGTGTTCAATTCACATTACACTGTTTGTCAGCGTTTGTACTCGTAGATACTTCGGCGCATCGACTGGCGCATCGACAGAAATTATGTCCCACACGAAACGGGCCCCGACTCTGCAAATGACCACAACAATCCTTACCTTACTAACTCAGAGGTGGCGAAGAGAGAGCCGAAGGGGATGATTCATTCGCCCCAGGTGGAGTATCTATATAACATAGAAGGTAGGAACACCAGCCATCTGTTGATTACGATGAGACACAGGAAGAATGGAACGTATGCTTAAATTGATGTGAACAAGAAGTATCTCGAGCAGCTTTTCTTTTTACCAGATAGGCTGGCTATATTCCTGTTGGCGTCTCACAAGAATTTTTCGCAGAGTACAGAAGTCGATATTACGGATATGATTGTAAATTTCTCGTCATCTAACGTGCAGCTGGGACCATGGCCGGCTCGGTGGCAGGATCAGGCCCAAAATGCTGCGTCATCAGGAGGCCGGTAGCCTCGTTGACTGGCAACTTGAATCCGTTGCGTCGTTCAAAGTCCTCGAATTCCTTGGTGCCCCGACGTTGGTAGATGCTGTCGACCGCAGTCTCGTCGAGACCTTTGGCCTTCGCTGCCGCGATCATGCGCTTCAACTCTCCTTCCGCCTTTGCGCGCTTGAATCCGGCATTGCGAGGGTACCAGAACTTCCGTTCACGCTTGGCTTTCCATTCTGGAAGGGAGTCGCGACCCAGGTTACGCAGGATGACTTGCTCAAGAAGACTCTGAGAGAGAGAAAAGGAGGATTGTCAGTCATATTTTCAGGTTGAGAGGTCACAGCAAGCTCACATAGTTGCCATCCGCTCGGTTGAAGTTGTGCGGGCTGTGAAGAGCGACGTGAGGATTGGTGATCACACGTGCGTAACGCAGATAGTTGGGGCTGGCAGCGTGAGGCAGCAATCCATGCAGAAGGAGAACATCGCCTTTCTTGGCCGTGACCGTCGTGAACTTGTTACATTCCTTGACATGGCTGCTCAGTCGGTCCGTGACGGGCGGGTCGAAGCCCTCGGGATGATCATAAAGAAATTTCACGAGTCCTATGCTTGTCAAGAGGAGGGTTGACAGACCCACTACGGCATGCTCAATACTTACCTTCAATACCATCCTCACACAGCATCGTCCCGCCGCCGCGCTCTGGGATATCCGAGAAGCAGTGAATGACGGTTATGGCACAACCAGTCGAGTCGAGAAACATGCGGTACCAGTCATCGTCCGTATGCCAGCCCTTGAGATTCTGAGGTTCTAGCGGCGTCTCTTTCTTGTTGGCCCATTCATCGGTACCAAAATTGATGATGAAGGCGTCTCCATAGTAGCGCTCCCGAACGGGGTCAATCCTGTCCTCCCCGCCACAGAGCTCGATGGTTTTATTCCAGGCCTCCGGGGCGAATTCCTCGGCGGGCACCTCGCGATGTCGTGGGAGGTGATGATACTGGGCGTCCCAGGTGGACTTGTCATTGGGGTCGTAGTCAATTCTCGGCCAGAAGTCCTCCATCCATTTGTCGATGTACTCTGGCTTGATGGCTCCAGGGACCCGAAGCCATCCTTTGGTCAAAAAGTGGTCGACGTCTTCGGGGGTGAGATACTTGTAATTTTGGTTGCCATGATGGCTATTTGATGCCATTGAATCGGTCGTGTTGGTTGACAGAGGTAATGTACAAGGAGTGAGTTTGGAATAGAGTGGCCAAGAGAAATCGCAGTAGAAGCCTCAGGCTTCGAGGGTTGTTAGTCACCTGTGTTCGCAACAAGGTGGTTTTCTGAACCGTGACATTCTGATGCTCACAATCCCCTCTGCTTAAAAACCCCAACCCTCCTAGATACATACATGGGTGTCTTCTCCCCTCACAAGATTACCGTTGAGGGGGTCTCGGAATACGGCACGCTCTTGTCCTCTCTGGTCTGCGATAATTCGCCCATGAGATATCTGAGATGAATTACCAACCAAACAGGATTCGAAAAGGAGGAGATAAAACTACACATTCAGGCTAATTTCAGCAATCGTCCAACGGTCCAGGTAGCTGGTCGCTCTGCTCGACTTCAGGGGATATTCCCGGTGGTCAGGAGATTTATACCCACGATTCAGAGCGGGATGTGTCCGTGGGAAATCCCCAGGAAACTGGGATCATTCCAGGGACGCGAGCGAGGCATCAAAAGTTGGGGTACTCGTACACAGTGCCTGCAGGGGTAATGTGTGCTCTTGTAGCTCTAACATGAGCTTGGGGCACACCTCATGATTTCCCTAGACCGCGCCCCGGGAAGTACTGGCACAGTTGAAGAGGAGGCTGGTGATATTCTGGTCAAACTGCGGATATTTATATTGGTACGGAACACGGTCTTGGGAGTAATCAAGATTTGTGGTCTACGATGTAGTTAGGGGCCAGGGCAGGCATTATCTGTGGATAGGCATTCCTTTGCAAACTGGGTCCTCTCTGTATCCCAATTAAACCATGGTTCTTCTTGGAATCTTCTTCATCTTGTTTCCTTCCTCCCAAGAGTGTACCACATGTTATAAATGAAGAGAACCAGCACGATCAACATCATCGTTCCAAAGACCAACAACGGTGCAAGGATAGTAAAGACCGTGAAGCCATAAGATGCTCGATGGAAGGACTCATTGTTTTGTAATTGCTCCGTGGCGAGCCCAACCTGCATGGCCGTCAAAACGATGGTCATGTAGACCACTGCCAATAGAAACCATTTAGTATTCCGTTGCATGAAGGAGGTATAATCCGAGTACCCATGGTGATACCCGCGGACGAGCGCCGAAACACTACGGGTTTTGCTACACAAGCTGTAGATCTGAGTCAAACGGTCGAGTCGCAATTCTGCATACATGTAACGAGGATGGATATGTTCAAGTTGGTCGTGGGGCAGGTTTGAGGCAACTGCCGCGGTCCATTGAGTCCACCAAGGCCAGTCTATAGTATCTGGGAGCAAGCCTGTGTCGTGGGCGACTTTGAGGTCACTCTCGTAGCAGATCAGGCACAAGTATGTCAGCAGAAAACCTCGGGCTTGTTCATAAAGCGGCTGATGCTTGCACAAATGTTCAGACCAAATCCCATGATCCAGCAGAAATGAGGGAAGAGGCTTGACCAAGATGAAGCCTCGACTCCATACCAGGTGGCAGTCGACACGCTCTGTCACGACAATCTTTCGGCCCATCGCAACCTGCTGATGCAAAGGTCGCGCGAATCGTGGTAGCCCTGCCCACCACAAGTGCTTGAAGATCTTGTCCAAGCGAGATAGATCGAGCTCATGTTGGAGATAGTTGTGGATTGAAGTCGCATTTTGCAGATCAATATTTCGAAGAGCTGTGCTTACTTTCTCATCGGTCGAATGTTGATAAATGGCAGGCAAGCATAGCAATGGTCGTGGGGCGTTCGATGGTGTCCTCGATTGCGAGTAGAAGGCTAAATGCTCAGGGAATGGAGGCGATAGCAATGGTCCGCCAGTTGTGTTTGCCATAATATTCATGGTTTGTACTTTGTACTCCGTACACTGAAGTCATGAAGCTGAGTCAGAAATGCCCCGTGACGTGCCCAGATCCCCACGGAAGGTAAGACTGAAGGCTCGTTAGGCTCGTCCCGTTATTTAAATAACGGTTATTTACGAGCTAAGGACAGGCTGCCCTCCACACCAAGGGAAGTCAAAGATGTTCGTGACTTCGCAGATCAAATCATCCATAAAGAAGGGAATCCAAATATCCTCTCTGACACAGCTAAAATCACCAGATGGTAAGAGCTGCACCCGCAGCGTGTGCGACCATGGGGTGCTTAATTACCCTGGCCTGCTCAACACTCTGCTGGCCGCTTTCCAATTCTTTCATTGGTCCTGGTGACGCCAGCTAGCCCCTAAAGCCCTGCTTAAATCTCCCTGCAAGGCAACAAAGGCAACAAGGCGGCAATGGCCAAGGCGCGTTCAAAGCTGCTGCACACCCTGCACGACTGTGCGGCTGAAAACATGAAAAGCGCACCTCTGTTATAAGTGTAGATGATGAACATGCTGCAACGATATCCGACTTCGTTCTAATGGACCAGAAGCCTACCACGTTTCGGGTTCGGCGCATACCTGCCGAGCAAGATATCTCCTCGCTACCACGTTTCCTAAATACGTCCATAGAAGGACTGGGAGGTGATAACAATATCAGAATCCGATCCCTAGCGCCATCACCTATCGACCGCAGTACCAATCCTACTCTCGTTGCAACAATAGACTTTGCAGAAGTGCCTGAACGCTTGCAAGATGCGGAACAAGAGTGGACCATATACCTGAAGGGATCTCGCAAATTTCTCCTCTTTGACAAGAGCTTCCGTGGATTCACGCCGCTGAACCATGTCCAAGATGCCCAACATGACTTTGAGTGAGTATCACGATATTCGGTGAGTAGCAGGGCGCTAACTAGATTAGCTGCATCGCAGTGTCAGGCCTGGGGAGCCATCCCTTCGGCTCCTGGCGTCAGAGGTCCCGTGCTGAAGGCGAACAATTTATGTGGCTCCGAGACCAGCTACCTGACGATTTCCCCAGGTTTCGTGTCATGATCTATGGTTACGACACCTGCTTGACGAACAGTGACTCCCATCAGAGTTTAGACGACTTAGCACGAACCTTTGTGCAGCACTTGAAATCAATAGGAAGAGCCGAATATTCAGCAAAGCCATGTGTCATATTCGCCCACAGTCTTGGGGGAATCTTAGTCAAAAGGGCACTTTACTACATGGCAGGAAGTGGAGATGAGGAGGATTTTGTCCTGCAGAAGATCAAACTGGCAATCTTTTTCGGCGTGCCAAACCGTGGTATGCAAGTCAAACACTGCTCTCCATGGTCAAAGGGTACCCAAACGAAGCTCTAGTCAACACACTATCTATCGACTCATCGTACCTCAATATCCTCGATGAAGGATTCGCTGGCATATCAGCATTTCGTACAATGAGAATTGTGTCGGCGTACGAGACCAGGCGCTCGCCGACTACAGTAGTAAGCATGCTTTCACTGAGAGAATGCCACTTGGGCTGACGTGCATTCAGAGAAACGAGCAAGGCAAATGGGAGCGAAAGGGAGCACGCGAGATCTTAGTCAGTCGGGAATCTGCCATACAGAACGGATCTCGAAACCCCCGTGATGTTTTCCATATCGATGATGACCATTCCAATATAGTCAAACTTGCACCAGACGATGCCACGTACTATGTTATTCAGCACCATATACACGATGCTCTCCTCAAGACGAATCCCAGGCTGCCTGTCCAAGTGCAACACCCTACAGATATACACAGAAAGAGTTCTTCACGTCGGACACGCAACAAAGAGCGTCTGATGAAGCACAAACATAATGATAATGTCCTCTGCAAAACGGAGCCACGTGACGACTGCAGGGATCAAGCGACCAGCGAAACGTCCCACAGCTCTGCGTCTGAACAAAGTCTGCATGTAATTGACGATGGAAATTTTCTACAACTCGCGTGGAGCTCAAAGCCGAGGAGAAGGCGTGACCCCAACAAAGAGCTAAAGTGTGAGTTTCTTCATCAGATCCCCGTTCCATTACGCATACGATATTGATGTGGATTTATAGGCCTGAAAGCTAGCCTGCAATTTTCAGAACAAGGTCTAAGATTTGATGCCATTACTGATGCTTCTGCCTCAAGTTTCGGCTGGCTGTGGAAGAAAGATCTCAAACTCATGGACTGGCTCCTTCGGGGTGAAGGGGTCTACTGGATCCGTGGAAAACCGGGAAGTGGAAAGAGCACATTAATGAAGTACCTGTACAAGAACGAAAACTTCCAACGAGAGTTACGAAGCACTGCGCAGGTCGACCTCTGGTTTTTCTTCAATGAGAGGGGTGGGTTTTTGCAAAAGACATTTGAAGGTCTACTCCGCACAATACTCTATCAGCTCGTGATGCGAGTTTCAGAGCTCGCCAAACTTGTCCTTGATATATACATGAACACCGACGACGCCGCAAGGGATCAGTGGAACATGGCACAGCTCCGAGCAGCATTCTCAGCTGTACTTGACCAGCAGGACCACAAGGTGGAGCTGCTGGTCTTTCTAGATGCTTTGGACGAATACCATGGCTTTCCCGAAGCTATTGCGGCGTGGATAAAGGAATTAGCCGGCTCCGCCAACAAGAAAGGAGGTCGGACAAGGGTCAAAGTTTGCTTCTCAAGCCGTCCGTGGCACGCTTTTGTCGTAGATTTCGCAAATGCACCAGGGTTTACCTTACACGAACATACGGTGCAAGATATCAGACAATACGCACAGGCGAAGGTTCGACCGCTGTGTGAGCAACGAGGCAAAAATCCTGCTTCCAATCTGTACTGGCACAGTATACCAGCAGGCAGAGTGATAGAGGCTATTGCTGGAAAGGCAGAAGGTGTCTTCCTCTGGGTGCGGCTAGCCACTGATATGCTTGCGCAACATAACCATTGTGACTCGGACGCCGATTTCAACACGCTTCTTAACGAGGTACCCAAGGATCTGGAAGGATTCTATGCCCGAACGCTCCACCGCATCCCGCCAAATAACAGATTTGAGGCCTTTGTTCTGTTGGAGATTGTTCAACGGAGTCCGCAATTGCTCGATGTCAGGCAGCTGTGTTTGGCTGCAGAATGCGCCAACAGCAATAATTTCCACATCTGCCAACAACTCATCAACTCCAAGGAAGCGAGCCTGGGATCATCGGCGGACGCCCAGCAGCACTTGCTCAATTTCTGTGCAGGGCTGCTCGAGTGCGTGGAGGTGGAAAACGAAACGACGGCATATGTGCAGTACATCCACCGAACAGCAAAGGACTTTGTCGCAAGTCCAGGATTTGCCGAACTACTATTGGGGGAGCGGTGTGACATGCAAACCGACAACGGATATACCTATTTATTCAGATACACCATTGCCAAAGAGTTGTCGGTCCACAATCCCGATGAAAAACTTTTAATGCTGGCCAGGGCTGATGAGATGACGACCGGCCGGCCGGAGACTTCGTTCATCAACAGCATACCCCAAAACTACTTCAAGGCACCCGAATCACCTTGTGGTTATCAGACACCGCTTGCATTTGCAGTTTTAGCTGATCTGAAGCTTTACGTACGATCAACGCTTGCCAACCTATCTCCGATTGACATACTGGCCAAGGCCCAGATGCATTTGCTGATCGCTGTTGCTCGGAAAGCCCTTCAATGCACAACTTTAGTCAGCGACAACCTTTCAGCTCAGCAGGTTGAGTCATACACTCGCAGACCCTTCATCCTACAAGGCATGTGGAAATTGCTCCTCGCTGCGAAACTCGACCCACACGGCGTCGGCGACGATGGATTGTCTGCGTGGGACGTTCTTATTGCCGCCGAACCGAACAGGTCCTTCCACGATGATGCGATTGGCACGACCAATGATCACCTAGTCGAGATACTCGAAAGCACACTGAAATACGCTGCGAACCCGGATGTGCTGGTGGGGTACTTGCACAAGTCAACGTACCAAAATCCACGAAGTAGTCGGTGGTATTGGTATCTGAACACAGCCTCCAGCGAGTCCCTGCCAGGTCGTTTTCTCTACAACCAGGTTCGTCCAGACCCACGAGTATCCCAGACACTGCCGGCTCTTCACTTAAGCAACGTCAAAATGTCGGCAATCTTGCTAAAGTATGGTGCAAATCCCAACCTACTTGACGTTTATGACCACACAGCGCTGGATGTGACCATCTTGGCCGTCGAGAGGATAAGTGCCCGCGAAATTTACGGCAAGATATTGTTGCTCATGCAGCATGGGGGCTGTGTCACAATGACTGGTGCGAAACATTGGTATGAAACATTGCAATTCGTTTCAGTCCCTGGGGTTGGTGTTGAGATTTCAAGTGAGGTATTCACAGTACCACTGCTGCCAGAAATAACGGATGCAGAGCATCTAGCTACACTCGGTAAGCATTGGAAGCAAGAAGGCATCAAGGAAACATTGCTCGCATCTCGGCCTACAGCAAAGTCCCTCTTTGATGACAAGGCGTATTCAAGGGCCTTCCAGAGAAAACGCAAGGCACAGAGCCGTTGGCGCTTTGGATTCCTATCACTCTTCAAGAGTAAAGGCTCATAGTTGTATCATCAGCGAGGGGCTGGCTAGAACCATTTACGTGCTGCATATCTATTACCAAATGGTGAAGTGGTCGAACAGCGTGGATTTAAGCTTGGAGTTATGCTCAATCATGCCTGACGATTTTTAAGAACTCTTCCACATCGCCCAAAGCTCTCGCGACTGCTCCGTAGGAGCAACATGTCCACCCCTCTCATGCCGCATGAAGAAGACCGGGTTGTCCTTCGTTTCGATCCACGCTTTGGGCAAAGGGTCCAGTTCTCTCGGGAACCACGCGTGGCCGAAAGGCTTGTTGATGTACCATTTCTTACAGCTATGACTGAAGACATTCGGGTCAAAAACTTCAAGATAACTCCAGAGATTTGAGGAAGCACAACAGGTCAGGTTGTATAGTGTCACTGATCCCAAGATCATGTTAAGGGACGGATCGTCTTCAGCCGAGTCCATGTATTTCTCGCAGATCCAGGCTGGTAATCGTGTACTCCGTAGGCACTAAATCCTTGGCATTCGCCAGGTAAAAAGTACACGATTAAGGCAAGTCGGCTGCTCGAGAGCAGGAAGCCAACAGTGCTCGGACGGGTGACATTGTCCAGCGCGTAACCCGTCCCATTGTGGAGGAGGAAATTGTCTCTTTCGAGCCCTACTTTGTCAACGCCGCCGAGCGGAGACTTGGGTTCGCTGTCGGCGGGAGGCGCCATTGAACTGGTATTCAGGTGAATTGCTTTTGCAACGAGGATACTGGGGAGCTATGACTCGCATCAACGTGACCTAACTGCCCACGTCTCAGTTTCGCACGGCATGGGAGCGGACGCCAGGCAAATACCCACCCTTGGCTGGTCCCGGTGATCGCTGGATAATTGCAGAAAGGGTCTTCGAAATCTGATTGGCATCCTGCTCGATTAATAGTATTTACGTCTTGGAGAGAGGTATGTACTGGCCTCGATCTCGGTACTAGTTAAATCAACAACAACGCTAATGATCCAAGATTGGAATGCTTAGAGGTCATGGAACGTGAAGGAGATCCCGAAAATTAAGTACTTGGTAGATTTACATATAAACAAGAGAGCATAGAGAGTATAGGGAAGAATAAGATGATGATTTTAGACCTGGAGAGCCTAGTCGATGCAAGCCCAGTATGAAGCTTAGCAATCAATTCCCAAGCCACGATACTTCCTGAAGCATTCGTCCATCTCTTACAGCTAGATGCCAATCCACTTCGATATAATGCGCTCACGCATCATGCTCAACTAACAGACAATCACTTTATATGGCTGTTAAAATTCACCATGGAGTGGCCGTCTTCAAGCAGATTCATGCAACCTTCACAACGACGCCAACGACGCCAACGACGATGACGGGTTGATCGGCCACGAAAGAGCGAAAAATAAAGTAAGTCTTTTAGATCTAGGGGTTTGAGATATCTCCGGGAGGCATCCTCAAAGTCACCGTTTTGCCATTTGCGAGGCGGTAATACTTCGCTCTTGAACGTAGGGGAAGTGGTTCCGTCTTCTTCTCCAGTGCTTCCGGAGCCGAGGACCGTCGTTGGTGACCAATTTGCGGAGGCTGAAGCAGACTGGAACTGAGAAAATTCGGGCTTTCCTCCCTCCTGGTGGCATGCGCTATCTGTCGGCCTCCTTCCTCGTGAAGGCCACGATCTTTAGGGGCTGGAACATCGTCGTTCCCCTTTGTATCCTGCTTTGCCAACAAGGTGGCAATACGCTTTTGGGAACCCAAAGAGGAGAATTCCGACAACTCCCGGCACATGAGGAGGTGCACTCTCTTTGGAGCGGATTGGGTTAGTCTGTCTATGGATATGTCGACCTCAATGACTGTGGAGATATGTCGTGGCGCCATTTCGCAGGTGGGCTTTTCAACTCCGGTGAAAGCATTCTTTGGCTTCGGCAGGTCAGTCCATACCTCGATCTCACCGCCAGCGCTGGAGAAGAAGACACGATGTCCAATCTCGGTCCTCGATCGACACTCGTGCCTGATGTCGCTCTGATCTGTTCGTGCTCTCCTCACTTTTGTCACCCAGCAGAAATCGCCACACCAGCATATTTCCTTAGGCAGAACTGGTGATTCTGGATTGATTGAAACATTAAATTGAGCAGGCTTAGACTCCTGCGTTAGAGACCTAACATCAGAACTGCTCTTAGGTGGACCACGAATTTCGGGCATGTCATGATTCGCCCTGTTGGCGGATTGCGGGCTTTCTCCCAATAGATGGGCATTATTCTCTGGCGCGGATGACTGGCGCAGGTGGCCAGATGGTGGGGTTCTGAGTAAACTTTTCCCAGAGGATATCCGCGCGCTTCCTGACTCAATGTTCCTGAATTTGCTATCTTTAGTGCTCAATATATAGAAACTCCGACAGCCGAGAAGGTATTTTCTTTTCGGCGAGTTGTCTCTGAGTTTTTGCAGACTATCCCTGTAGAAGTCATATTTCGTCACAGTCTCCAAGTAAAAGGGTAACGTCTTGCAAGAGCAGAAGGATGGAGGCCACGAGAATGTAGCCGCTTTGGCCTTGTCAGTCCACACTTCCACGTAGCCGTCGCTAGTCCCGAAGCAAATCCGGTTGTCGAGAGGGGATTCTGACTGGAAACACTGGCTGCACCAGCAAATATCTGGAGCTCCTGTCTCAGCATTTTCGGTCCGTATTCTGAAGCGCCACGATCTAATATCATACGGACAGATATCATTTGGCTCGCGATGTGGCTTGATGTTTCGGGCTCGTTTCCTGGAGCCCAATACGGTTGCAATTGAGGCAGATGATGTGTTGACATTATGCCCAATAGGGACATCGTTGTGGGGAGGCACCGTCGGTATATCTTCTTGCATAGCTTGATGGATTGGCATATCGGCTGAAAGCTGATCGTTTCGAGCCTCTTTGACGGAGGGCTGGGAAACTCCCGATGTGGAAAGGCCGTCCGCGACATTTGACGGTGGTGATAACTCTTGCGGGTGGTCGATTGAACGCTCAACCGAACTGTCCGCTGGTGGAGCTGAATCGACTTCTGAATAGGCAGGTGGTGGGTATTCAATTGTCGTTGTTGGTTGAGAAGATGTCGACTTAGGCGTTATCGAGTTGCAGGGCTCTGGCCGTTCCCCGAGGCTGAGCTGTTTCATCATCTCACTCGGAGGCAATTCTTCGATGTCCATTCTTGACCGGTCTCTGTCGGTCTGCGCGGATCCGTTGGCTTCTGGAAGTAATGCTTCCTCAATGCTTGCTCATTGACGTTGATACTGTCGAGAGGAGTTCAAAATAATTCACCCAGGTAATGATGGAACTCCTGTTTTGGGGCATTGACGCTTCAAAACTAGGAAGGATTGGCAACGTTCCTTATACGGACTTGAAGGGCAAGCAGTTTTTTATAGCGTCGTATCGACCTTACGACTGGTGTTTCGGCCCCAAGGTGTCAAAATGCAGAGCGAAGATATGGTGCACGAAGTCACGCAAGGGAGAGAGAGAACTAAGACAAGAAAGAGGCTGGGTACCTGAATAGGGTAGAAGGTCCGTCGGTCCCCTGGTTGAGTGCAAACTGTCGTTCTTGTGGATGAAATCTAAGATGCAGCTCGCTAAGGCAAATTCAGAGGCACCCGGTAGGGGGTCGTCATGTCAATGGCGACTGCACAAGCTTATCGAGCCTGCTCGGTCAGCTGCCAGGACGGAGTACTGGATACGAACTGGTGAATCAAGGTCGATTCGACGTCGGACAAGGATGAGCCATGTTGTCTCCGGTTTCAATGGACAAAGGACCTGGAAAGTGGAGGCGCTCAAGGTTCATGCGGCGCTTATGGAGCGGCTACAGTGCCGGCGTGGTTAGCAACATATGTATGCACTCCGTACATTTGCAGCAAGGGTGAAACCCGCCATGATCGTTCCAGGCGTCACCCTCTGGGGATATATATCCGCAGCGAGGCTCCCCGTGGCTCCCATGTGTACGCGGCCGTTAACACTACGTACAAGGGTGAACTTAGAACATTCCTCAAGCGGAGACATTGCGTTATCCAGTTCATGACGAATCGTGACCACGACTCAACTTCAGTTCTGGCCACGCTTTTGCTTCTTGTGAACGCTCACGCACGCACTACGCTGTACCTCTTGGGCAATCTCCTGGATATGCAGAGCATGATCTGAAGTGGGGATAATGGAGATAATATGCTACAAGGGAGACATCCCCTGCGTGCGCCGTTAACACAGATAGAAAGGTATGATGTTGTCGCCATGCTTTCCCGGAGCCACACCTTCCGCATTACACCTCACTAGAAGGAGGCCATGGAGGTGGTGTAGGGGGGGGAATATGGCCCAGTTTCGCTAGAGTCCCATATGGCTGAAACAGATGTCAGCGGCAATGCAGGGACGTCGATTCCATCAAACTTTCCAGGAGCTAGATTGTGTCCAATGCAGGAGCACCTACAGGCTCCTGGTTGTCACCAATGCCATCACAAAACTCACGGTCAAGCCTCAAGTTTCTGCATTAATTGATTCTATATCCATTGGAATAGATAAATATTGGGTCGATCACAAGGGAAGAGCTCACTTAGGCATGGTGGCAGCTACGTAAGGGGAGGGAACCTGCAGGGTTCCATGACATGCTCTGGAATAGCTGCTTACCCCTGAAGCAAGTATCGCCGATCGCAAGGGTCCTCCAGCCAGACTGGGCCCTAATGTGCTAGCTCAGGGAGCGCTCAATGATGCTCAGCCAAAGGCTCAGTTAAAAAAGCTCAGGTTAAAGCAGCCTTGATTCACCCTCTACGATCCAACTGTGAAAGGCACTTGGGCTTTTCATTCTCGAGTAATCTGGGTAGTCGGGAGGAAAGCAACCAGATGAGGCTCCCCCCCTTGGCTTAGGGAAGTTCAGGGAGTTAGTTGCTCGGCTATAATACTCACCATTGGCTTGCACTGAGAGCTTAGTGGCGCCCATCTTAAGCTAACGTCGGATAAGTGAACACTTCTTAAATTAAATATTGACCACATCTAAACTAATAACTGCTTGGCTCCCTCTCTAAAGAATTTTCTGACACGGATGCGAACTCAATGAGCCGTAACTAACTACAGCGCAAAGGTTTAGTTAAAGCCCAACCAAGTTGGGGTAAGTTGAGTTAGTGACAATCTCTTCCCTACTTCAACGTCCACTGGTCATAAAGTCCCTGCAGCCACTCTTTGTCGGACATCCTTGAGCCATCCTCAGATACAACTTGGCCTTTAGGTACATCCCGTAGCAAGTCTCTTGGAAAGTCCGTCACTGCGTGGCCAAATCTGGAGTGTTTGAACAGGATCCCGTGTCTTGTCATGCATCCGTCACAAAACATCCCTGTATCACAGTCTTCGCACAGATGGAATAAGTTCTCGTCGTGTACATCACAGTAGCAACATCGTATCCAGCTGTGCCACTTCCACCCCTGTTGCCTATCCTTCCCTCCCCGATAGAAAACTTGCTCCAACGCCTTGATTCCATTATCGAAATCCCCAATTAGGATGAGACTTCTTCCTAAATCCAGCCAAAGAGTCCACGGCATCCATTCGCAGCCGGCGAAATCTTGTTCAGCAGCATGTTCTAGCAATTGCAGAAGTCTCCACGCCAGATCCTTAAGAGTTCTTTCTAGGCAGAGTCGGACCTCTGCCGGTGGTAGATGCTCTTCAGCCCCGAACTCCAACAGCTTGTCAATAGCAAGCTCTAGGTGATTGTCCCTTGCCCGGGATAGCGGCATCCGGCCAAACATGTCAGGGTCGCTTACGTTTGCGCCATGTCTGAATAGAATCTCCATAGCTTCAACTTGCTGTGCTCTTATGGCTGCCATAAGTGTAGATTTACACCTAGGACAACTGCTGTTCACGTCAGCGCCATGCTTGACAAGCTCGTCCAAAATCGCTAAATCTTTGTAAGTCGAAGCAATGTGGATGACTTTCGAGCAGTAATCGTCGTTTGTCCAAACATCTTCATTTGGACTTGCACCAAGTTTCAGAAGTCGTGAAACCAATTCCAAGTTTTGAACCTTCACAGCAGCATAAAGCGGACTCCCAGAGAAGTCATCTCCAATACCGGAACTCGCGCCGTGATCAAGAAGCATGTTGGCAAGGTCGAATCGGCGTTCCCTGATAGATTGGGGAAGAGGTACTCCTTGGGAATACGATTTTCCATACCCCATTCCTGGCACTCTCTGAATGTTTGGGTTGAACCCTTTCTCAAGTAAAAACCGAGTGAGAGTGAAACAGCCCACTGAAACGGTTGCGCTTACTAGATATGCTGCCTTATGTGACATATCAGGGGAAATGACAACTTCGTTTTCCAGTAGTTGTATAAGTTCCTGGGCGAAGGGCTCGTTTGATACCTGTGTTATTATATCGCACACGACCGATCCAAAACCCGAGGACTTTTTGCCCACCTTGTCGAAGAGAACTCTAAATATAGAAAAGTCCGACTTGGAGGCGGCTGTGATCAGGGCACAACAGTCTCCAACCAAAGGGCTGGCTCCTCTATGTAGGAGGAGGTTAACCATTTCTAAGTTTTGCAAAGTGATAGATTGACAGAGCGAATGAGTCCCGTAAAAGCATCTCACGTTTTCTTGCAGAATAGTTGCCCCAGCATCGAGCAGCAATGTTACCATCGACAGATCCTGAATCATGATTGCATATTGGAGAGGAGATTCCCCAAAGCTGTCAACCATGACTCTGCCATATATGACTTGATGACGACCGTGAAAAACGTAAGCCTGTTGGTGCGGAGGACTGAATCGATCGTAAAATGTGTTGACATCTGCTCCACTCCGTAACAGAGTCTCAACGATATCTGTGTGCTTCTGATGGATTGCAGCGCTCAGGGCTCCACCATACAAGCCACCACCACTATTGACTTTCGCTCCTCCACGGAGAAGGAAATTCAACAGTTCTAGATTTCCATTCCAGGCAGCTGCCTGCAAGGGCGTCCCCAGAGCACCGCCTTCGAGATTGATATCTGCTCCATATTCAAGCAGCTGAAGAAGAGTCTCTTTGCGATTCCCTCGTACAGCTGCCTGAATGGGGCTTCCAAGTTCACAAAATGAAAAGGATAGATTTGCACCAGCTTTGATCAGTGACTCGATGACCTTTTTGTTTCCTTGAAAGGCGGCGAGCTGGAGTGGTGGGCCGCCGGCACTGACGGGTTCGCGGTCTGTTTCGATTTCTGTTTGCCGGAATTTGGTAGAACTGTTAACACCTGCGCCTTCTCGAATGAGTAGCTCCACCATTTCCCAAGAATCCGATGGAAGCAACGCTAAAGCATCCAGCACATCATTGCACCAGGAAGATGAGTCGGCCCGACGTTTAGACTTGTTTAGAAGTTGCAATCCACCTTGGTCGAGTACTCTTGTGAAGAGTCCCCAAGTGGCAGCTGTCAGTGTCTCTGCTAGAGCATTAAGGAGTGTTCCATCGTTGTAGACGTGTATAGAAGCGCCAGATTCGACAAGGGCTTCAACTACATCCCAATGTTGATTAAAGGCAGATGCGAGAATGGGATATCTATGTTCAGCGTTGCTCCCACCTGATCTTGCGTCCATGTCATAACCTGCCCTAACTAGTCGTTTAACAAGCCCCGTCAGCCCAAGGCGGCATGCGTGGTACATAGGTGGAGTGCATTCCGTAACCAGATTCAATGGTTCTTCAACACTATTGCCCCACTTGAATATTTCGAAACAAGGTATAAACCTATCCTCGACTTCAGTGCTGACTTGGGACCAAGACTCGAGATTTCCAGACATGGATGGGTCGGTAAGTAGCTCAAATGCTAATTCTTCGTGCTCAGAAGAACTTTCGGAGGAGATGGACTTGCAATGGTTGGCCCAATAATGCGCTGCATACTCCATGAAAGTATATGTTTGCTTTCGTCGCGAGAATTTTGTCTTTTCAAGACATTGCCCATCTTTGAAGTCTTCCATCATAAGATAGGTAAGACAAGTGGAGGTGATGTAGCTGATTGTCGAAGGTCCGGCATAAAACTCTGCAACTGACGTTCCCTTGACTCGAGGCGAAAGCAAAAATTCTTTGACCGAGAAATGGGATAAATTCACAGTGTCTTCTTTCTCTCCCCTCGAGACAGTGACCAAGCCTCCGCAAAAGTCAATGATATCTTCAGGGTCCGTGGGTACGGCAGAGAAATCCATTTTCGGTTGACGAATTTCAATACCTATTGCTTCAGACAGTTCGCGTAATGTAAGAGGTCTGAGAGCATGAATTAACCACCAAAATAGTCTTTTAACCATGATAGCATCATCTCCCATCTGGTTGCGGATTATTGAGAATGCACGAATGTAAGTTTCGTCGAGTCCATTTGGAAGCTGCTTAAGAGCAGCACGAATTGATTTGTCTGTGATCAAGGTACCTAGAGTGTCAAGTTGACATTTGACCCACTGAAACCTGTTTCGAACTATGAGTAAGAAACATTCAAGTCAGTAGGGGAAGGTGTAGGTCGTACATTCCATCAGCCCCGGAGCATAGAGACTCAAAAATCTCTTCTCGGATGCTTTCATCCCTTATTTTTAAGTTCTTGTTCTTGATCATGGAGTCAAGGCTGGTTTTCACAAATACCTCGATGTCCTGGGAAGTATTTTCGCCTACCAGCATTAACTGGGGCAGATGCTGTAGCTCCCGCTGGATATCCTTTTCTTTTCGACTAGTGACCAGTAAATTTAGCTTCGGTGAGCTACTCGAAAGATCAACAACGAATTTGAGAAGTTCTTCGCGGTCATTACATTCATCCAAGGCATCAATTATGATGAAATTCCGTGTCTGGAAGCTCAAACATTTCTCCAGGATGGAGTAGAGCGTCTCCAAGGTACACGGTGACTTGAACTCTCGATACTTGGAAGATATTTCGTCAACATAAGCCAAAGCATCGGGACTTTGGCGAGATATTGCTGCAATGATGGTCTGCAGCACCTTTTGTGTTGTTCTTTTGCTTATGTCTCGATAGTCACAGTAGAAGTAGCTGACGACGATATTTGAGTGGTTGCCAAATAAATGGTTGATATGTTCAATAATAGTCGACCTTTGTTTTGTCAGTGATAGTCAGTCAATGGGGCGGATTGCTTGTACATACGCGAGGATGGTCTTCCCCCCTCCAGCTGTTAGTTAGTCCCAAGTTAGTAGAATTCACTGGAAAGATGTGAAGCAGTTACGCTTTGCATGTAGCCACAGCGTTGCCTTCCCCTGGCTTTCCCATGCTTTGTAGATTCCATCATCGAACACCCAGTCTCCGGTGCCCATTTCGTGTAGTCTTATGGCGTTCGTATGGTTGATACTAGGATCCACAGGTTCTAACCATTCGATGATTTGCCGCGTTCGTTGCGCTAAAACACTGTTATCAGGGATGCATCCATGAATACTGAGGATGGATTAAGCAAAGTAATCAACATACTAGAGATGTGACTGCTTATCTTATTTATTTCGACTCTTGCTTCAGCCGAGGACTCCTTTTCGGCTACATCGGCATCCTTTTCAACGTCTTCGAACAATTCATCTAGGTCGTCGAGCGTCTCTTCAATCTGCCTTTTGATTGGTTTCCACAGGAGCTTAATTCCCATTGTAGCGCTCGTGGTGGACAGCCCTATGAAGTGATAAGCAAGGAAGTCGGCTATGAGTAAGAAATAGGATGTTTGGCAACAGCATCACTAACACTTTAGTCTTTTCGCCTGTGTTTCCTTGAAAAGGCTTTTGCTTTGGAGGCAGAGCTGCAAGAACTTTTCATATGCAACGATCAAGGCCAATCTGAGGCGGTCAGAATCAGGATAGAGCCGCGCATAGATTCCAAATCTTCCTAGACTCTTCCCCAGGCGGCGAAACATATCTGTCAATCTCTCGAAAAAGTCAATATATTCGATGGCAGCCTCCAAGGCACGGATCAGCATATTTTCGTGCTAAATGTTGAACAAGATTTGCGTTTGAAGTCTGCTTACGTGAAGGATCAGCCTTGCAGCCCCCCATATCAGTGATAGAAGCTCTGGTTTTGCGTTTGCAAAAACATCAAGCGCTTTGCCATAATGCTCCACTCCTTTCACAAAATGCTGCAGATTTGTCATATACTTTCTAGTCATGGACTTGCGACGGTGCTCTTCTTCGGCTTTTTCGACTTCTGTAAGGACGTCTTCCGCTGTTTGAAGAGGACCGAGACTAGCTACTTCTTGACTGTCCAGCGAGTCGAGAAACGAAGTCTTCGCGCTTTCGAAAGCGTCCATCTCTGAGGCCAGCAGGATGATCCTATTTCAAGATCCGCTCTCCGCGAATTTTTGTGTTAGCGTATCTTAGACTGTCGTGTTTCTGCGGGATCGTTTTCACGGTTCCGCTTGGATCAGGCTGCCGGCTGGCAGGTCTTCGTAGCGGTATGCTTGAATTCCCTCCTGGGCTAAGATGAACTAAGGTTAGAAGAGATAGGCGCTGTGCGTCAGAATGGTCTAGATGCGTTCAATATTTTTGACATGGCTGGAAACCCGAGAGGCATGAATTAGCAACATGTTTGAACAATGCACAATCAGGCTGAAGTTCGCAAGTTCGCCGATCCGCAGGGCAGATTGTTGACAGCGGCTGAATCTTGCATGGCTGTGCTTGACTAAGCCTTCATGCGGGGATCTCGTGTCTGGCAGCACGTGCTAAAGGTACCTTGGACCGTATAAAGAGCAAGGCGCTGAGCCTCGTAGCACTCCATTTGCACCCTTTGACTTGTCAGGCGTCGAAAGCATGCGACACCAGCGTAGGGCCAGGTATTTACTTCGTTAAGGGTACTGTGAACGGGGTGCCCCCTCCTCGGACCGAATAAATATATCGAAGTGGTTAAATTGGTGCCTTCGCGTTAGGGTGGGGAGGCAGCCCGAGGGCCCTAGCCCCGTTCACTGATACCCTCTGTAGCTTCATCGAGGATGATCTGAATTTAAAGCTAGGTGAAGTAGGGTTGACGCCTCTATCATTCCTTCTATCATCTACCCAGGGATAAAATAGGCTTTTCGCTCACGAGTAACCCAGGTGGGTAGTTACGCACTCCCCTTGCGGCAGCGCGTGTTGACCGATCAAGCATGCACGAAACATAATCCCTCTTCCAGGACACAGATATCATTGGGCAAGTGACTCGGGGGGCTGACGCGCACGCAATTGGTCAGATTTGTCATCATGGACGATGTAGCCCACCGCTCCAGCACGTCCTCCGTATCATGCACGAGTTCCGGGAGGGGGAAGAACACCTGAAGTCATCATTCTTATATCCACGGTTAAAACCACTCCAGCAAGTGCCTTCGAAGGATATAATATCCGCGTAGTCCCCCCGAGAAAAGTCATCCAAGTCCATCTTCTCAAAGCCCTTTCTTTCCACACTCCAACACCACCACAGAAGCCAACCCAACATCCCTGTCCATCCCAGCAACCATGCCAACCGCAACCGCCAAAATCGGCTCCACCGTGATCGCCGCGACGGACACGTACGAGACCGTCGAGGGGAACATCTACTTCCCACCGGACTCCGTGAAGAAGGACGAGCTGTCCTTCTCGGACTCTAAAACCCACACGCACTGCCCGTGGAAGGGCGACGCCAGCTACTACAACATCAGCGTCGACGGCAAGGAAGTCAAGGATGCGGCCTGGTATTATCCCGAGCCGTTCCAGAAGGCTACGCATATCAAGAACTACGTTGCTTTTTGTAAGTGATTTTGTCCCTGTTGCTGTGAATGCGTTTATGTGTGCGTTTTATATGTGAACCGGCGAACTGACGTGTGGGTTTAGACAAGAGTAAGGTCGAGGTTTCTGTGGTTTAAGTAGGTAGATATTCGGTACAATAAATCAATCCTGGGCATTAAATAAACAAGTCTGGTCGATCGGCGGAGGGTAAACGCTAGGCGAGGACGCGCCCATGGACCCATTCTTTGCCAGGCTGTGGGGGGCCTCGTCGGGGCTATTCCTCCTGAACTCGACCAGGAGCGCTCCTATGTACAGTGTATATTAAATAGTAAAGTCTTCCATTCTTATGAATTTTGTAAGAAATTAAAATTGTATACCTCAAGCCTTGCCTACGCTATAAATGATCCCCTAAATTTGGTCCAGTATAAACAGAACTTACCCTCCCTCAATGGGAGATCTTCTGTACCCCAAGCTTCGGAGGCTTTAGTTTCCGACACAGAAAAGCGTTGGAATGCACGCTCTGCTTTGCCGCCCTGCGAGTGTATCATGAAGGCACATCTCTCATCTATTCCCACGGGCAATGGAGGAAGTCGAGGCTATCGATGCCCGCAACTGAAGGTTCCCAGCGGCACGGTCCCGCAACAGGTCTTCTTGAAAGCTGAAGATGGTGATGGCTTTGGCGTTATCTTCCGTACGTGCACAGTCGTGTTATCCATGGAGATTGTTCGGCATACGAAAGGGACTAGAGTCCTCGATCTCCTTCCAGAGCCTGAAGCCGTCTTCATCATTAGTATCTTCATACCAGAGAAACATTCCCAGTCGTTCCTTCATTGCAGCCCATGTCCCGAGATTGAGTCTCTTGGTCAACCGATCCAATGTCGTCAGGTACCACTCGCGATATTGCGATCCTATTGAGGCTATTGCACCCATAACAGTCACCCAGAAGATGAGTTCTGGCGCCTCTGTCCAACGGGACTGTACTGAAGGCTGCGACAACTGCGCTTGGACCTCTTGAGCTAGTCGATGGAAGGGTGCCGCAACTGCAGGTATAGGGTAAACAACCAGCAGACCGTATATCAGTGTACCGAGACGACAGAGACGGTGCATTGGATGCTCCTGCTTCATTTCAATCGCTGTTGGCGTCAAGAGCATCAGGCTGTGTTGAACGAAATTCCTCTCATCAGAAAGATGCATAGGTGTTTGTGCCTCTGGCCTTTTCCGTTCATAATCGTCGATCGCAAAGGTGTACTGAATAATCCAGCGAAGGACAACTAATAGTTTCGAGACTTCTGCGTGTCCCAGCATTTCCGGGAGAACTCGAAAGCCTCTGCCGAGACCAACGAGAGGATGATCCTTTCGAGACGCTGCTGTCAATGGTCCAATGACATCGTCATGCATTGCGACGAACGGAAGTAGTGGCTTTGTGATTTTTTGAGTGGCCAAAATAATATCGCCACTTCAACCTCGTCAGCATCATTTCAAGCGATCAGCTTCACTCAAACTTACTATGAAATTGCCTGGGCCAATCCAGGCAGGCCTATTTTATCCACACCTCCACGTAACGTCAGCATTTTAGCGAGGCCTCTCAGATGAACCTCTACTGTCTCAAGTCGACCTCCGTAAACATTAAGTAGCTGCGTGGTATTTAGTGGACCTTGGTTTGGCGTTTCTGTTAAATTTTGTAGCCGACTTGCTCCATGGTAGGCTAGGGAGTACACCGACAATATGTTTTCATCGGCGCAACTGGCAATGCTGTCCTGGAACTTCTGATGGACGCCGCGGATCGTTTCGGTATAACATTGCACATGCTCTGGGGATTCAGGCCCCGGCGACAGGAACACCTTATTTCTCGTGAGTTGACAAAATATGGAGGCGTGGAAGAGTGGCCGGTCACTGAAAGTGGTCCGAAGCCACCGCTCGGACAAAGGACTTATAAGTTTCCCCCGTTCTGGTGGAAAAACGCAAGCTAGGAATCCATGGACTGGGATTGTATCAGTCCGTTAAGTTTTGGCATCCCTCAATTGTAGATAGCAAAAACTCACTTTGATGGAGGACAGGGCTAACAAACTCCTTGGGCAAATCAGATGGGTACGTCTCGAACGGATCGTAATGCCCAGAGACGATTAAGCTCAATAGATTGCCCGTGGGTTCGGTGTGTACATCGCTTCCAGGCAGCGATTCCGTGTCTTCCTTTGAACTCTGTTCCTCCTCATTCTTTGGTGGAGACTGATCACTCTCCGTGGAAGTGGTTTCATAGTCTTGCGGGGTTATTGATGCGATGACTCTGCGAGATGGTTTCGCGGAGGCATTGTTGTTGGGTCGACGTTTTCGCGCAGGGCCTTTGCTGGTGGAGTTGTCGGTGGATTTCTTGACCCGGCGCCAGTGAAAGTTTGAGGCGTTGGAGCGGACGAGGATCTTATTTTGGGAGCGCTCGGCGTCGGTGGGAGGATTTGCGTCGACAAACTGAAAGGTCTTTGGAGTCTTTGGAGCAGGGCGCGACACCGACGCAGCGACTCCAGCGCTCTGTTGAGGGCGACTCGTTACGGCTTTCGCCTTGTGCATATCCTGTGTCTCGTAGACATAATATCCTACAACGTTCGATTTCAAATGCACTCCGTACAGGGTATCCTGACAGTCTTGATGCGTGGGTTGCGTTAATGGCGTTTCGTGAAAGACAATGTCTTTGCTGTGGGGTTGCGAATGTAGAGGCACTAACGCGCTAAACAGAGGAGAGGAGTCGAGAAGCAGTCACATGGCTCGTTTGGGAGTCAGTTTGAGACGGGCTCCGGATGAGGGTTCATCCGTTTCCGCAATCTCAACGTCAATGCTATCAGTAGTAGTACGGAGTATTCGTACTCGTCAACTACTCCAGACGCAGAATCAAGCAGCGAGTTCATTAGGCCGAGGCATCTGGTCTGGGGTTACGGGGTGGCTAAGAGAAGTCCAGCTCCGCCTTGGATCGAGTCTGTGGGCCTGAAACCATTGAGTTCCATCCGGCCACGTGTGAGTAACAGTCACGTGCTCTATATCACGAGAATGGTTTACCGTTTCACATACCATCGCGAATACGGAGTACTGCCAGTGGCAACGGGTGACCCACCTATGTACTTACTCGTATAATAGTACTGGGTATATATTAGAATAGTTACTTGATCCTAAAGAAGAAGAATGGAAGATAAAATTGTTCAAAGGAGTGTAGGTTTTATGTTTGGGGTTGTATTATGTACAGGATATTATATTCTAGTAATGTTTCAAAAAGAACGCCACGTATGCGATGCTGTAATGCTTTTTAGTCTTCCCAAATCCAACGCAATGCTATGCTATTATGTGATTTTCAATGCTTGATGAATATGCTCACTGTTTACCACCAATGATGGGCGGAGGCAGATGCGGTGGCGGTAGAAGTGGCCCAAGGGTTGGTTGGCACGGCCATGGTGATTGGAAATCCCCATTTATCGGTATAGGTGATAGTTTGGCAGTTAGAGCAGTGCCCAGGGGGGTAGTAAAATCCATGTGTCCAGGTTGGCTGAGCAGTGACGGTTACGGTCGTAGGAGCAGGGCAGCCAGAGGTGGTGGAAGTTGGTGGTGGTGGAGGTGGGTTGCATTGGCCGTTGGCAGCAGTACCAAAGCCACACCAGTGGGAGACGGGAGTGCTGGTGGTGGTGGCAGAGGTGGTTGAGCTGGTCTTGGTCACGGTGGCGCTGGTAGTGGGAGGTGCTGAATTGCATTTTCCGTCGAGAGCGGTGCCGAAGCCACAGTAATGAGATACCGAGGTGGTGCTGGCAGTGGTGGTGGTCGAGGTTGGAGGATTACAACTTCCGTCTTGAGCAGTGCCAAACCCGCACCAATGAGAAACAGAAGTAGTGCTGGCAGTGGTAGTAGTCGAGGTAGGAGGATTGCATTTTCCATCGAGAGCGGTGCCAAATCCGCAGTAGTGAGAGACCGAGGTGGTGCTGGCAGTAGTGGTGGTCGAGGTTGGAGGATTGCATTTTCCATCGAGAGCGGTGCCGAATCCGCAGTAGTGAGAGACCGAGGTGGTGCTGGCAGTAGTGGTGGTCGAGGTTGGAGGATTGCATTTTCCATCGAGAGCGGTGCCAAATCCGCAGTAGTGAGATACTGAGGTGGTTGTTGCAGAGCTTGTTGTAGTGGGAGGATTGCAGCTACCATCCAAAGCAGTGCCAAATCCGCACCAGTGAGAAACAGAAGTAGTGCTGGCAGTGGTAGTAGTCGAGGTAGGAGGATTGCAGCTTCCATCTAGAGCGGTACCGAAGCCACAGTAATGAGATACCGTGGTGCTGGCAGTGGTGGTGGTCGAGGCAGGAGGATTACAGCTACCATCCAAAGCAGTGCCAAATCCGCAGTAGACAGAAGCTGAGGTGGTGGATGTTGGAGGATTGCAGCTACCATCTAAAGCCGTGCCGAATCCGCAGTAGACCGAAGCGGAAGTGGTAGAAGCAGCAGAGGTGGTTGTGGTAGACTCTGCACAAGACCCATCGGCATTAGTACCGAACCCACAGTAATTGCTGGTTGTCGCAGCAGAGTTGGTAAGGGGAAGAGCAAAAGCACCCGTGGCGAAAGCCGCAACGAGAAAAGAAACAGTCGAATGCATTTTTGATATGTCGATCTTGAACTGTTGGTTAAGGCTGAAATGTCGAATATGATTGGATGCCGGCAATAATAGTAGTAATGTGGAGCGAATGTGATTAGGAAATGCGATAAAAACCCAAAAGACGAAGGAAATAAGGAAATGCTAGGAAATGTTTTGAACGATTGTGTGTTTGTGGCGTTGTTGTGTGATGAGGAAAACGAGAGGTCTTGGTTCGAAGACAGGCCTACCTTCTTATACAGCATTTGAGCGTCTGAGCTATGCATAGCTATTCGCAAGACGATGCGATGGTATAGCAATACAATGTCACTCAAGCAGTTGCATTGAGGGAATGTGGCTCATGACGACAAAGGTTCACCAGTTGCTGTAACCTGGCGACGAAAGGACAGCCAGAAATAGCTCATGATTGGCCCGTGTAAATCTGCTCATGCGAGACACTTCTCTTTGGCTGCGCAGCATGACGGCAGAGTCTGGGGGATGGAGCTGGATGAGCTTTGGCCAGCTGAGCGAAAAGAGAAAATACGGTTTGAGAGAGAAAGGCGCAGCAGTAAAAAGGTGAGAAGAAATGGCACGGGAGAGACGAGGTTGGAGCAGAGGTCAACTATTAACTTTGAACTATGCCTAATTAGGAGAAGCCAGCCGAACCGAGGCACTAGAATATCTCCGTCTGACAACCGATTTGATCGTAGGCAAGTAGGCGACATGGTTGTGCCAGGTGTGTGAATATCGCCCTCATGCGACTTGTCAGACAAGAATTCTTTCATTTGGAACACGGCTCGGAAAAGTAGTTCTCCCGATGCGAAGGCTAAGCAAACACCACAGTGGTATGTACCTCTGTGAGCACCATCCAGATGACATCCAACCCAATCAAAACGTGAGGGTGGTCCTCTCCTCGAATGAAACTCAAATGGAGGCTGATATTTTAAGACCTATAGTATCAAAAAGTGCGTCATGCGAGATTATCTTTTTGATGAGAAGATATTGCCTGCATGTGCGATCTGAGTCTTCAAACGAGAGGATTGAGAGTCCAGACCTCTTGTACTTGCATTCTGTCCTTACGCGGCCCATCGTCGCGGCCCGTCAAAGGCTTGACCTTCAATGGTTCCCTTGATCCCTGACTTTCAATACTGCTGCAGTGCGCCGCATCGACCCCAAATTCATCTGCTCGACGTCACGAGGCGTGAGCTCGCCTTCGGTGCATGTACGAGTATTTCGTGTGCGGCATGCAATGGCGTTGTTGACATTCCTTGAAATTGGCACTCTGCATCAGGTATGGAAGGTATGTTTTATCCTCAATGCCCCACCGACGTGTAGCCACGAACGGGATACCGCTGAGGAGGAGCCTTATGCAATGATGGTACACACTCCACACCCGTCCCTGTACAGCGGGATGCCCAAGGTGGTCAGCGGTTCCAAATTTAAGCCTGCCCCATATTGAGCAACTTAGAACACTGATGACGATAATAAGCACCCTGCAACAGGGAAAGGACCCATAACAATCGTGCCAGGTATTTCGCGCTCGTTTTGAAGGCCTTTACTGGAAGCCAATCGTATCGATCTCTGAACAACCGAGTCGTTCAGACGAGGGCCGTTTTGCCTCATCAATGAGTTCATCTCGCGCAGTTTATTTCCCTGGAGGCAAACACCCCCCTTGGAATTATCCACCTGCCTTTCGCTGGACGCCCAGGAGGATGTGATAGGCTAACATTCAATGTGTATCAGATTTTGGCCTTCGAAGTATTATGGGAGCTTTGAGCGATCGGTTGGAGGAAGAGGCTGTCACAGACACAGTCTCCTCTCGGCGGAGATGTTTGAGCATGTTATGTAACTTGCATCTACTAATGATGATCATTCGAATTCCAGTATCGTCGTTTCGCTTGGCTCCACGAACAAGGTCGAGTATCACCTTGATCTTAGACTCATCCATTAGCCAAAATGTGGGAAACCCAAGCAGAATAATGTGCAAATTCGCCGGTGCCGCCTGGAAAGCAGCCTCTAGAATCTCGGCCGCTGTTGTGAAGTCCACTCCATGACAAGAGTCACGGTCTCTGAGTGTCGACCAGATTGGAGTCGCGAGTTGATCCTCTCTGGGAAGATTTTGAATGATATCGGACGCGAGAGTTAGCATCGCGAAGATAACATCTGAATCGCCATCCTTATTTGCGTCATCCTGCTCTTTGCGACGAAGTCCCTGTCCAAACATCACTGTCGGCAATTTGGCTCCTTTCAAGACTTTTGCTGTCTGTTCCGCGACGGCGTGGTCAGCCCTGGAATTCTGATCGCTCGAAAGAAATTCCAGGTATAATAGTTGCTGTGCTGGAGTGCAAAGCCATTTATTGATCGCCTGCGCGAGCCTTTGGTCGAAAAGTGCTTGGGACGGTGTCGACTCCATCCTCACAGCACAAGAATGATTCTCCAGATGGGACGAGACGAGTTGTTGGAGTACTTTGTCTGCCTCTTCTGGTGACATCGAGGTCGAGGCAGGTATCTCAGGTGCGGCTGCTAGCATCAGGTTGCTCATTTCGGCGCCCGCTGGTTGTGGAGTTATGCTACGAGGTATTGGATAATACATAGCGTCTGCCCTGAAAGTCGATAGCAATCCTTGAGTAATTTCATGTTGTTTGAGGTTTTCGCCGTGTTGCCAAAGCATGTATTCGGCCAGCGCTCGAAGCTCCCCCGAAAGGCCGATCCGGGCATCGTTTAATTCTCCTCTAAGCTGTTCAACATCAAGTCTGACCACACGTACCTCTGCCTGTGATCCGAGCTCGGCTGCATTGCGAACCGCAGCTGCTTGGTCCTTGATAGTATCCACTGACTTTCGGAAACGTTCCGAGAAGTCTCGGTGGAGACTATGTAGGACTTTCGAGGCACTGGATGACTTGTACCACAAAATTGCGTCGCCAAAAAAGAGAAATACAGCAATATACAACTTGGCAATGGCAACTTGCATGTATTGACTCCGAATCAGCTTTGAGTCAACAGTACAGAGACCGATGGCGTCACTGATGGAGTCCAAAGCATTACTAAGCTCTTCGATGGTTTTTGAATGGTTGACGGACGCCTGTGGAGGAAGATTCAATGTCAATATTAACCAGTCCAAGATAACCGGGCACAGGAAGGGACCAAAGAGAAAATTCTCATAGACACTCACCTTGACGAGGACCGTGGCCGCACCTGCCACTAACGAGGTATACGTACCCGCACTAGGAAATATCTGAAAGAGAGTAGAGTGCATATCAAACTTTTGCATAAGGCTGTGGAACAATTTCTGCGGCTTCCCTTTACCGAGGCGCTCTTTTGATTCCCAAGTGTGTCTTGATTTTTCAACAGCCTTGTGCAGATCTTCATAAGACCATGTGTCTTTAGCCTCGTCAGGGAAAGCCTTTTTGAGGATACTCGAGAGATACGCGCCCTCTCCATGGAGGACCCGAACCTCGGTGCTAGCGCTAGCTCAGCAACCAATTGCAAGGCATATGTATCATTATCCTTCATACCTGGATAAATCGTCATGCTGGAAATACTGCTTCCAATATGACCTATCTGCTATTGCAGAGTCGGGACCAACGCTACTTTGCCCCGCACGGTAAATCCCTAAGCCCGAGGATGCTAGTCGATCATGTTGCTGGATCATGTCAATCGAGGAGGCCATGTCGTTACCTTTCGGCTTGGAGGAGAAAGGGCGTGCACTGGAAACAACGGACAATGGAAGGGTTTTCTACGAGATGAGTGGAAGAGTGACTGTTGAAAGTGGCATGCCCTCATCTTTGAATTACGAGTAGGTCGCTCGCTGTGGCGCACGAGGCTGTGCAGGAGCCCCTTCGGCCCCCTCTGCCGCTATACCAAATTCTACCAAGTCATGCCGTCCACAACTGCTCACTGCGAGCCGCTAGCTTCCTTGGCAGGCATTAGAGGCGACCGCAGCCCAGCAATGGTGCCAGCATGATGGATGGCTGAGCCGCAGTTACCTCCTCCACGCTATCTACTACATGCCCAGGTTCTCATTTTGCGAGACGTCTCCCTGCGGCGGCATTGGAGCTGTGTGCGTCTTTGATGCCTCAATCACCAAGACTGGCGTAACGATAGTCTTCCAGTGAAGCTTAACACCCCTTATCTTTCCTCTGCTGCTGTCACTCCTTCAAGGCTACCCCTCACGAGGCTCTCTAGAACACACTCGACCAGTCCTTCTGACCTGACCGTCGACTCGCAACCCCCCTAACCCATGTCCTGAAAGTTCAGAAATCAACGCGCAATAACACCAAGGTCACTACGCATTGATACAACAAGACGGGAAGATACACGTACGACAACATGCCGCCCCGCGGCGGCACGTACCGTTCCCCTCCACAGCCGCCCCTCTTCGCTGCTATCGATAACTTGGAGCCTGATTGTGTCTTGGGAGGTCTTGTTGATGATGAGCGTTCAGGAGTAGAATCAGATGATGGTATTATACCCTTCACTGCGCGCTTCAGCCGGGGCCCAAAGGCGGCACAGAACGGATCAGCCGCCGACGTCGTCATTGGGCGGACTGACTTTGAAGACCTTCGGGCAACAGTTGAGCAACTTGGGTCACAGATGAGTGGTATTGCCGATGTGTTACGACAAACTCTTGGTGCAGGTGCCACCGGTATTATGCCGGGGCGCGCCTTTGATATATCGAGCGCCTTTGATCGACCATCAACAGACAATCTGCAGAAAGCTACAGCGAGCAAGAAGCCCAAAAAACCAAGGGTTTGTTCGGATATTGTTTATTCAGCTGAGGTTTACCCGCATGATGTTCCTGGCCGATCGCAGACCCGGACACCAAAGATAATCAAAAGCAAAGATCCCATAAGCGCCAGGCAAAATCGAAGAAGGGAGAAATTGACTAAGCAATTGGAAGATGCCATTACCACTGGTGACTTGCCAGTATTCGAAGTGCATAAATATCTTTCCGGTGCCAAAATTGGCCGCTTTGGACCACGTGCCGTTGCCATCAGCGGGAGTAGTTCCAGCGATTCAGATGACTCCCGTTATGATGATTATAGGTATGACGACGATATTCTCAGATACGATGACAGGTATGGAGAGAGGAGGCCGTCCACAGCCCTAGATGGTTCCTTTGAGATCATTTCGGAGGGAGGAACACTTCTCCGTATATACTCCCCTCATATCATGCGAGCCATCGAATCTGTGGCGGGCACCTTTCCAGGAATTGCCAGAGATACTCGGTCTTTGGTGATTCCAGAGCCATTTTGTGCACTGCTGTACTTCCGCGAGGAGTTACTGCGAGGAGACTCCATGAACTTCTCCTCTCAAGATGGCCCCGCCGAAAATGGTGATGGGGACTCGGATGGGACAGACTCGGACGCCCAATCTTCCGATGGTCAGGAAATGACACGCGAAGATGCACTGGTCCACATGAAGCTACTTTATTCCTACCTCGATCGCCAATGCCTTTCAGAAATGCTTCGGGAAAAAGAGCGCTGGAATCGCGAAATTCCAGTTTGTACTTTCGAATGGGCATGGCTGTTATTTCCTCCTGGAGAACTTGTGTTTGAAGGAGGTATTACTGACACCGAAATGATGCAAGCATATGAGGTCAAGAGTTTCTCCATTGAAGGGCCTTTCAGGTACGATGACGACGATAAACCCATTGTCAACGCCAGGCGGCTGCGGCGAAGGGACAAAATATCAGCTGGCCATTCCATGAAGAGACTGAACATCCGAGTAGCCTACCGCACACACGACGGCCGCAGAGCCACGCTGAGGACGAAATTATTCGTGATATATCCCTTCAAAGGCGAAAAGAGCATACGTGATCTGGAAATCTATCCAGTTAAGCATCTCAAGGATCCAGACGGAGCTACTCGAAAACGGCTGGTTGAGCGTGGTCGTCGGTACCAAAGCTTAGCGCAAAGAGGCCAGTTTGACTATCATGGGGATACTTTCTCAGGTGTCCGCCGCCGGCTAGACACGAGAATCGTCGTCGATTTGGAAACCTATTACTACGCGCCAAAAGTGACGACTTCACGACCTCTTGATGCAGAAGAAGAGCCACTCTACGGCGCCCGGCCTAGAGCAAGAGGAGAGCCCTACGTGATTGAGCGCTCTGTCTACGACGACAGCGGCTCCGAAATTACTCGCTATGGAAGGCGCACCCGTTCTGATCGGTGGCGTGGCAGGGCTCCGAAAACATTCCAGAATTCGGCAAACTTGAAAAGAATCAAGCTGTCTTCTGAAGAAGAGCTTTCCGATGAGCAGTATCTCATTTGTGTTCCCACAATCCAGGCCTACATTCTGCAGGAACGCCTCTGGGGTAAGTCCTTGAAAATTCCCGGCCAAAAGTGGACACTATGCTTCAATTGTCAACCAACATCCACAAGTCTGAAATGTAACTGACTAACTGAGTCTAGAAACCCTGGCAGTGGAATCGATATCCGAATGTGTCTACAACGAGCGCCTTCTTGACGAATTACAAATTTCCAACGAAGCTCGTCGCTTAGTGCAAGCACTGTCTCGCAACTACACCAACAAATTGAAGAACCTGGACTCGCAAGACGGTTCAAATGAGGAGCCACAAATTCCATGGAACGCGGATTTCGTGCCCAACAAGGGAGGGGGTCAGATCATTTTGCTCCATGGCAAGCCCGGAGTTGGGAAGACAACCACTGCGGAATGCATAGCCGAAATGTCCCATCGTCCTCTCCTGACAATTACTTGCGGTGATCTCGGAACACATGCTTATGATATCCAACGAGAACTTGAGCGTTGGTTACATCTTGGAACTTTGTGGAACTGCGTACTTCTTTTCGATGAGTCTGATGTCTTCCTGGAATCGAGGAGTCACGGAGACATCTACCGCAATAGTATTGTGTCTGTCTTCTTAAGAGCGATCGAATATCACACCGGCTTGATGTTCTTAACAACAAACCGTATTGGTAGCTTTGACGAAGCGATATTGTCACGCATCCACGCTGTCTTGCATCTGCCGAACCTCACTACAGAAAATCGCCGAGAAATTTGGGACACCAGCTTCAGGAAGCTTGCAGAGGAGAGACCGACCATCAAGGTTGATTTTGCGGTCATGAATTACGCTTACAACGACGAGAAGATCCGTAAACTAGATTGGAATGGAAGAGAGATTCGCAACGCGTTTAATACGATGATAGCTCTGGCTGAGTGGGATGCACAACATAACGACAGATATACAAAGGACGGTAAGGTTTTGGTTACAAGATTGCATTTGGAGGAAGTCGCTACCATGAGTGGGACCTTTAAGAACTATCTGGAGGAGTTGCGAGGCATGACGGATGACGAGCACATGAGAAGTCAGGGTATCCGGGGCACATAGGTCATCCCTTTCTCTTCCAGAGTAACGAGGTACTATGCTATCAGCTTATATTATATGGTACATATGGCCATGATAATGCTTACTATATACCCATCAACTTATGTCCTGGTGTACCTACATATGAGTATTACGCACTATGTACTTCTTAGCACCAAGCACGTCCAGTCGTCCCTTATTTTGCATTCCCTATTCCGATTAGCCGGCTCCACACTTCCTATGCAAGTCACTCATAGCATCGTGGTCGCCCTATTATTTATATACTAGTACTACTTATGTATCCCGACTGAAATTGCCGACGAAAAGTCAACCCTCAGGATCTAGGGATACAAGTATCCCAGCTCCCACTGCTCCTACTGTACCCCGCCTGAGTCTTCCTTCACACACCAGGCTTCACCTTTCTTTCAGCTTTGATGGTCCCCCGGCATCGAGACACCCGAGGGTGACAACTTTGAAGTCTCTTGTCGGAACCAAGCCTGTGCCCCCCCCCCCTTCTATACAACCGTAGGTCTCTGAGGAACATTGAATTTGAGGACATCGCGACTGATCCAATGATGGCCCAGAAGGGAAAGCGAGGGAAGCAAGCGAGAAGAGACGTGAACGTGAACTTGCAGTGCAAGCGGAGCTCCACCGCCTGGAATTCGAGATCCAGGATTGTGAACGTCGCCTACGCGGAAAAGAGCAAGAATTGGCGGACCTATAACTGTACTTATATTTGTGTGCACACACACACACACACACACACACACACACACACGCGTATATATATAAACTTCGAACTGTCGTCCTGCGCACCCATTCGGCTGACTCATCCCTCGTATCTTAATAGCTCGGTGCGTGCGTGCGCCCTTAAGGATCCTCGGCGGTGGGTCGACACTCAGGCGGTTGATCATGCCAAATGATGTTCCCGAATTCGGTTCTGGGTTGGCCAGGAAAGACTTACATGGCTTCAAGGATGCCTGAGGCTCTTCAGGCACCACCTCGGTCTCCGCCATTTCTTCATCCTTCACTAATACCACTATATTGACGTCTGAGATTATGAGTCGTCAGGTTCAGCAAGCCATCAAGCAAATGTCAAGACGACACCATGATGGGCCGCCGAGCGACGACGTATCTTTATTACCTGTGCGTCTTCTACCGTTACAGCACGTGGTGACCATCGGCTGGGCATTGCTGTGCACAAAGCTTTCTCGATCCGTTAGGCAATGAGTTACGACGGAAGGGTTTACGGCAGATCGGAGTGTGAGTCAGGTGCGAGATGTTTGTTCTCTGCTGGATCCGGTCGAGAATCGGTAGGATGCTTTGTAAGGTGGATGTTTGGATCCGAGATGGGCTTGGAGTCTTCGTTTGTTGCCAGTCGAGCAGGCTGACGAGGAGAGGGACTCACCGATCCGCTTTCAAACGCCTTCTTTTGGCACCTACCTAGTTAGCTACAATGGGATAACTACAAGAACCGGTTATTTCAAAATTCCTAAAAGTAGCATGCGAGAGCTGTTCCACCTCACCAAACTTTAGTAACTACCGAACCATGCTCCCGGCCTCGCCCGGTCCGGCAGAATGAGACCGCTTACCAGCGACCCATATTATCACCACGGAAGCTTTTTCGCTCTGGTTACAAACGCGTCCCCCCTAGGCGCTGGCTAGGTTGGTGTCCACCCTAATCAGCATTCGAACTTGTGCTATGTAGATACCCCAGACCCCGGATTAGCAACCCCTAAGTGAGTGGCCGGCCTGTCGCACGAAAAGGTAGCCGCGTTTAACGCCATGGCGGGACAATATGCCGGCTGCGCTGGGCCCGCCCTGCAAAGTTTCTTCGTCACGCGCGTACTCAGTGGGCCGCTATTGGGCGCACTAACCGCATCAGGGACGTCCTCCGTCACAGCAGCTTCTGATTCGATCCTGGCGCTCTACGAATTTCCGTTCTGCTACCGTTTATAAAAAGCTATCACGGAGAGCTGGCGGAACAACCGTGCTTCGCGTAACACCATCAAGCACCACCAGACAACTGACGCCTCTCTGTGGTACAAGGCGAGTCATCATGACTTCGTTTGACTACTTTTCCCATGTTGAACTGCCCACACCGACGCTGCCCCTCGAAGAGGCATGTGCCCTCTTGCACCAAGAGTTTGGCATTGCCGCCAACTTGCGCCCGCTCGGCAGCCAGCAGGACCAGAACTTTCTCGTCCTAACCGCAGCCCATACCGAGCCGCTGGGCGTGCTGAAGATCAGCAACCCCGTCTTTAGTGGTTCGGAGATTGCGATGCAGGATGCCGCCGCCGTTGCCGTTGCCGGTGCAGAATCATCCCTCCGCATCCCTCACATCGTCGAGGGACCGCGGGGTGCCATGTCGGGCTGGTGGCAGACCAGTCAGGGACGACTACACTGCCGCGTAATCTCCTTCGTATCGGGTACCACACTGACCGGCTCACACTACCTCAGCCCGGCCGTGGTGCAACGGCTAGGCGAGCTGTCGGCCGCGATCAGTGTGGCCCTGGCCACTGAGACCCATCCTGCTGCAGGGCGTACCTTGCAGTGGGATCTACGACACGCCGAACGCGTCATTGTCGCCATCACCGCCACCGAGCCCGATGTCGACGTGCGAGCGCTCACCGCCGAAGCCAGCCAACGCGCGTTAGCTTTGCTACGCCCCGTGTCTGATCGCCTGCCACGTCAGTTGGGCCACTTTGACGTTACCGACGACAACGTCCTGCGTCCGGATGGCAATGCCCTCAGCCTGCCAGATGCCGTGATCGACTTTGGCGATGTGATTGAATCGTGGGCCGTGGCAGAGATTGCCATCACCGTTTCCTCGATCCTGCACCACGCCGACGCCTGCTACCGCACCGTGCTGCCGGCCATCGCCGCATTCAATCGACGACGCCGTCTCAGCGACGATGAGATCACCGCGCTATGGCCGTTGGTGGTCCTGCGTGGGGTCGTTCTGGTGCTCAGTGGACGTCAGCAGGTGCGCCTCGACGTCGATAACGAGTATGCCAAGCGAGCGCTGGACCGCGAGTCTACGATCCTCCGTCGCGCCACTGAGGTGCCATTGGAGGTGGTTACTGCCCAGATACGCCATACGCTGGGACGCCCTGTCGCCGGAGCGCCGCGCTGGAGCGGCAAGTCGATCCTATCAGCGCCACGATCGGTGGCCGTTCTAGATGCCTCTACTCTCTCGACGTTGGCCGACGAGGGGGCCTGGCTCCAGAACGATGCGGTAGAGCGTGCGGCACAGCATTTGCTGGTCCAGGGTGCCGATATGGTCGTGCTACCGGCATTGCGACCAGTGTTGCTGGGTGCCCCAGCCAGGACACCCAGCCTGCCCGCCACGGTTCCCACTTCGGCGGCCGCCTGGTTCGCCGCTGCGGCCACCCTCGAACTGCCTGCCAATCTAAATGTACGACAAGGTGGGACGGTACTGCCCGTGGGAACAGCGACAGTTGCGGCCGGCAGCCGCATCGACGTGCTGCTGACCGCGCTCGATCCAGCCAATGTGCCAACCGCGATCCCGGCCGTCGATTTGCCCGGTTGGAGCGTGGTGATTGGAGATGCAACCGCAGCGCTGGGCGTGACGCCGCCCTCGGATGACGCGGACGACGAAGGTCTGCTGGAACGGCGTGAAGCAGTGGTGGCAGAGGTGCAGGAGCACTACTATGCCCATCCACCGCGGATCGAACGGGGCTGGCGCGAATACCTGATGGACGTCCACGGTCGCGTCTACCTCGACATGGTCAACAATGTCGCCTCGGTAGGCCATGCCCATCCCCGTATCGCCGCGGCCGTCGCACGGCAGACCCGACTGCTGAACACTAATTCGCGCTTTCACTACGCTGCCATCACGCGCTACGCCGAACGGCTAGCCGCTCAACTTCCTGATCCGCTTGATACGGTCTTCTTTGTCAACTCAGGCTCCGAGGCGGTCGATCTGGCCATTCGTCTGGCACTAGCGACCACTCAGCGTCGCGATGTAGTGGCCATGGCCGAGGCCTACCACGGTTGGACCTATGCCAGCGATGCCGTTTCCACCTCGATCGCCGACAATCCGCACGCGCTGCAAACACGGCCCGACTGGGTGCACACCGTCGAGGCGGCCAACGCCTACCGCGGACGTCATCGCGGAGTCGAGGCCGCGAAGACCTATGCTGCCGACGCCGTGGCACGTCTGCGGTCGTTGGCCGCCGAAGGGCGTGCGCCGGCCGCCTTTCTGAGCGAGACCTACTACGGCAACGCCGGCGGCGTAGCGCTGCCTGACGGCTACCTGCGCGAGGTCTATGCAGCGGTACGCGACCTGGGCGGCGTGGCCATTGCCGATGAGGTCCAGGTGGGCTTTGGCCGTCTGGGCTCCTGGTTCTGGGGCTTCCAACAGCAGGACGTGGTGCCCGACATTGTGGCGGTGGCCAAATCTATTGGCGGTGGCTTCCCGTTGGGTGCCGTGATTACCAGCCGCACTATTGCCGATCGATACCGTAGCCAGGGATACTTCTTCTCTTCCACCGGTGGATCGCCGCTGTCATCGGTGGTGGGACACACGGTGTTGGACATCATCGAAGAGGAGCAGCTGCAGGCGAATGCGCGGATCGTTGGTGCCCACCTGAAGGCGCGGCTGCAGGCGATGGGCAAGCGACACCCCCTCGTTGGTACCGTGCACGGCGATGGCCTCTACCTGGGCCTCGAATTTGTGCGCGACCGCACCAGCCTGGAACCGGCAACGGAGGAGACCACGGCCATCTGCAACCGGCTGCTGGAACTAGGTGTGATCATGCAACCCACCGGCGATCACCAGAATGTGCTGAAGATCAAACCGCCGCTCTGCATCACGCAACAGTCTGCCGACTACTTTGTCGACATGCTGGACCAGGTGCTCTCGACGGGATTCTAGAACGGGCACTGTCTTGAGAAGATCAAAATGATTGCAAGCCTGAGGGCCCGACAAAAATGTTAGTACTCAAGCCCCGATGCTGATACTCTTCAGCCACCACATTCATGGCCTAGTATTTTTGCATGCAGGTCTTCTTTGGATAAGCCGAGTGTGCGGCGGCTCTGCAGCTGGAGGTGGCGAAATGACCAGGCCCAGCCTCCTAATCTTCAGCGATATCAATAAGCGAGGTGCCCCTTTCGGGCATCCGCAACTTATCCATTCAGTTGTTGACTGCAGCTGGTGATCAAGGCCGTGGCTTCTACGATAGTTGGGCTCTGACTTAGGCTTTGTGCTATTATGTAACGAGGCAAAGCCATCTTCGATGGTTTCTTCTTACACGTACACTCCTAAGCTTGATTGGCCACCATATGCCAATTGCAACACACGGTGGCCTTGAGTGTTTTGATGGCACATCGATCCGGTCGGTACCAGAGCTCGTGGGGGTTGTCGGGATTGTGCCGCATTGCATGCTCGAAGTATATTGATCGTAGCAAGAAGAGCTTATGTCCGCCTTCATTTTCTTCTCAGCTTTTGCACCATCCAAGTGAGACCCCCTATCAGTGGCTTAAAGAATACTACGAGCTGGATCTCGTCAATGGCGGAGGTCAAGAGTCAACCCCATCGGGGGCAAAAGAATTTGCCGGGGACAGCGTTGAAGGGAGTAAGTAAATCATCTCGGCAAGGACTTGTGCTCGCCGAGCATCCTACTCTCAGAGCTATGTAGTTACGGATTCACTATGTAAATGAGGCCGTTCCTGGGAGTAGAGATGGTGGTAATGGGCCCACTGCGGCATCTTCGACAGCTCTTGTCGTCTTATTAGTTGCCCTCGTTCTCACGTTGATATCTACAATACATAACCCGCTTGACGTCGCTGACGTATGATGACATAGAAGTCTGGGCCGTGAAGACCCGGCGGAATTGTGACCGCTGCTATTACAAGATCTAGGGACGCTGTGAATGGATGGGGATCGCTTCGTCATGCGCGCGATGCTCCCAGCTGGGTCATCTCTGCGAGACTGCCCGGCCATTCATTGCTCCAGGACGACGACCAAGCACCGCCTTGAAGCCACGCAGGAAAGCCTCTAGAAGCTCTTCAGCACGAACGCCCTCACCGAGCTCTGCTGACTCCCCTGACTCTCAACTCCTGCCTTGCTGGACAGGATTCAGGCAGGATGAGGTGTATGTACTTCAAGTTGGTCGACTTCGTCCTTCACCCAGACTAGATCGCCCGCCTGATCTATGGAAATACATTTCGAGACAGTATGCTCTATACTCTCCCAATTGGCCTCGTCCACTAACTAGATAAAAGACGGCCTGCTTGTAGTATTTAGTCAAGCGCTTCTCGGCAACAAGATCACCGGCACCGTCGTTCTAGACTCCTTAAGTTGCGCGAGAAGCAGCCGAGCTCTTCAGACCCTGCGGACCCTGCACACTAAGTCTATAGAGGACGCTCGTACCGCTTTGGCTTTGGCCATTATATACATAGTAGTACGTTAATCATCAGTATACATCGATTTAGCTATCGGTGCTCCTACAGTCCAAATCTCGCGATGCGCTCTCCTGCTGGCCATGCCGTGGCAGCATGTCCTTGTCGGCTTCTCAAATGAGGTACCGGATCCAAATATCATTGCTTATGTCTTTGTGGAACTGGCTGAGTGTACTTATATAACTGGTCGCCAGATGCAGTGCTCCAGCTCCACGCTCGCACTCTCTTTGATCAGCACGACCGCCATCACTTCCTGCTTCAAGCCAGGGTCTTCAAGTCTGCAGCACAGCTGCTGCTGTTACGAACACAGCTATATACATAGGTAGTCAAGGCCAGAAGACGGATGCGAGGGCAGTGAATTTTGTTAACTTAGAGGCTGTGGTAGTGCACTCTAATATATAATAGGTATATATTACCGGGCCGCGATGCAGGCGGTGCTGGAGGAAGCTGGATGGCCACACTATTTTATCTAGATTGTAAGTGCTAGTAAGTATCTCTCTACGGAGTACATAATCTTAGCTTTTACCAGGCATTTAGCTTTCAGTTGTTGGAAGAAGTTAGGCTATCCGTTCTAGCTGCTGCTGCTGCTGCTGCGGAAGAAGAGCAAGGGTAAGGAAAGTCTGACTTTAAGTTAAGTACATAAAAGCTCCTTCCTAAACCTTATATATAATTCACTCTCTAGTCCTTTCTTAAATAGTAGCTCCTTCCACGATCCATAAATACTAAGTATAGAGAAGCCCTTCTTATTATATTATATATATATATACTATGTAGTAGTATATACCTATATATCAAACTCTATATTAATTAAAAGTGGAGGCGAAAAGAACGATACAAACGAGGAAACCGATCTTCTAGCCCCGCTAGAGGACTAAGTATAGAGTTAGATAATATATACCCGTAACTATATATATATAAATCGCTAAAACTATTAAATACCTGAGTAAGAAACCTTATCGTCTATTGAAATTTAAATACCGGCTTCCCAAAAATAATAAAATCAAATTACTCGCAATGAATGCGGCCAAGATGCCGAGGTCGCGCCAGCGATCGTCAAAGTTGAGTTGCAGGGGCGTGTAGAACTGGTCTCCGACCTTGTAAGCGCAGTACTGGCATAGGTCGGTAGCGTTGTTGACCAGGTACCCGGAACCTCCGCTCTGGAAGAAGTCTGCCATGTAGGAGCCACAGTCTTGTCCGGAGGGGGCGGGGAAGGAGTTGAGTTCTTTGGGTCGGCACACAACAGGCAGGCCGTGAAGTTCGGTCGTCACCATGCCGGAGACGAGGCGGGTGAAGGGGTCGAGCTGGTAGAGCCATGCGCGCCAGAAGCCGGGGATCTGGGGCTTGGGAATCGTCACGCCGCAGAAGAGGGCGAAGACGATTACGATAAAGGGGTTGATCAGGCTGGAAATGAAGCTCGATGGCGTGATTGCCGCGACCATCTGTCCCAGCGTGACGGAGAAGAGCTCGGTGATCAGGACCATGAAGAATTGGTAGCCTGCACGGGACGATGAATTGTTGAAGCCGGGGAGATAGTAGATTGGCACGAAGAATCCCACCGCGCAGAGAAGGCTATAAGGCATTTCCGCGCACACCATGGCCAAGGCGAAGGGGAATTGCTTGTATGCCTTGGCGGCGGATTCGCGGTAGAAGATCAGGCGGGAGAGGTCATACATCGGCTCGACCTGCGCGAGGATCAAGGCGGGGATAATCGTGACCTGGAAGATGACGAAGATGCGGTATTGGAGACTCGATCGGCTGTCGTCGAGCTGGAGGAAGGCGAGGCCGGAGAGCAAGGCAATGGCGACGTGGTTGAAGAGCCGCGTAAATCCGTAATTGGGGGAGCGCCAGAAGGCACGGTGCGTCCGCCATGACACCACTTTGATCTGGTGCCACAAGGGTGATGCGTATTCCTTCTCGTCCAGATTCGGTTCGCTGGCGACCTCGCGCTGCCGTTTTGCCTTCATCTCGATGATTTCAGCCTTGGTGGCGGCGAGTTCCTCACTGTCCCGCCAAATCTCGCCCCAGTCACGATCTCCAATACGTGCAGCAATTCCAGCACCAATGGCGTCAAGCATCCATTCGGCTGGATTGGCATCTGGAGGGCACTCCGCGCCGTGCTTGAGGAAATAGCTCAGAAGAACATGTGCGTCCTTGCCAATATCACCAAAGTATACCGTCTCGCCGCCTTTCTGCAACAGAAGAAGGCGATCGAAATTCTCGAACAACGCGCTGTTCGGTTGGTGAATGGTGCAAAGAATGGCTTGACCGGCCGCAGCAAGTTTCCGCAGGAATCGTACAATGTTGAAGGCAGACTGCGAGTCCAGACCGGATGTCGGCTCGTCGAGGAAGAGGAGGAGCTGGGGTTTTGCTGCAAGCTCAACGCCAATGGTGACTCGCTTTCGCTCTTCGACAGAAAGACCACTTTCCGCGCTCCCGATGATCGCATCTGCCAGATTTTCGAGTTCGAGCAAGCACAACACTTCCTCCACATAGGCGTACTTCTCCTCGCGAGGGACCTCATAGGGCTGTCGAAGATCGGCGCTGAATCGTAAGGCTTCGCGAACGGTCTGGGTGCCCTCGTGGACGTCAAGCTGCTCAGCATAGGAAGTACCTCGCTGAAAGGCAAGCCCGGGCTTTTGTCCATCGACGAGCACATCTCCTCCAATGACACCAATGTTCTTCCGAGCAGCAAGCACGTCAAGCAAAGTGGTCTTGCCGGCGCCACTAGCGCCCATCAAAGCAGTCAATTCTCCTGGTTGAACATAACCGAAGACGTCTTTCAAGAGGCGCAACTGTCCAGAGGGAGTTGGAACGTCGTAAGTAAGGTTTTCCCACGTCAGGATAGCTTTGGAGGTGATGTTGAGTTCCGAACTGTCTCCAGCGTCCTGCTTGGTTTGTCTTCTTCGCTTCCGTTCCTGGAGCTTTTGATTGAGGTCCTTGCGTTCCTTATTTTCTTTTGTGAAGTATGTCACGGTTCGGCCTCCAGCACCATACTTGACGGTCTCTCCCAAGACGACGTTGGTGAACATGAACACCGCGATGAGTACGACGATGAGGCCAAAGTTGCGCCACAGATCCGCTGGATCGTATGAGAAGGCAGTCTTCACGTAGGCCGAGCCTGAAACTTCGACAGAACCTGCCTCGGAACCTGGTAAGGTACAGACTTGGTTGGTGATACTGTTGTAGTCTGGGCCTGACGGTATCAAACTTTCATTCGTACACCGCATTGTAAGTCGCATGAACTCATTCATCATCATTGCCGCAAAACCCAACCCCAGTGCATTGATGTAGAAAATCCACCTTAGCCAGACCTGCTGACTCTGATATTGAATAATATAGCCGGAAGTTATGACGTACAGTGTAATAATGACAGCCGCGAATTTGATAGCATAGTCGAAATCCGGACAGAGACATCCTATCGTTCGGAAGAATAGCGTCATGGACAGGTAGCCGGTGATGATGATAAGCGTGAACGTGAAGAATGCCCCTGGAGTTCGTACCAGCCCGGTCATGAAGTATACAATGACGCTGAACACGAATATCTGTACACTCGCAAATGCGAGATCTATTGTATGTATCAGGTTAGCATCAATCGCGGAGATACTGAATTGGCTGGCTGAGAGATTGATGACTTACCAACAAGAATTTGCGCCAACCATAAGGCTCCCGGACGATGAAAAGTGTAGGCGCGATGCTTATTCACAATGGGCCGCCCAAGCATGGTCGAAGCAAGCTCCGAGAAGGCTTGGAATGCATTGAAGAGAAGAGCAATGAAGATATCACCGCCGCGAGTGAACGCTCCCGCCGATGTTTTGGGTTGATTCAGCCACACGGTACCGACGATGATGGCGATGGTGAGGGAAGTGATCCAGGACACCACCAAGGAGAACTTATCTTGCCACTTGATCAGGAATTGCCGCTGCATCAGAGCCCACATCTGCAGATGGAACGGAACTGAATACACCGAGCTTTTCGGAGTGTGTTTCCGCTTCGCTTCCTGGTGGGCCGCTCTGAAGTCGTCGTAGATTTGCTTTTCTTCCTGTATCGACTCCCGATACTCGGTCATTTCCTGGGAGAGCTTCTCGGCGTATGTAGATTTGTTGAATGCCTCGACCAAAGAATCCGCCGTCGAGGGTGCATTTTCGGGGGATCGACCCGGTTTGTATTCTCTTTCGAACTCGTCGGTGCAGCCGGTCAGGTAATCCGGAGTGGTCTGTCGTGGTTTCTCCAGGAAGCCCAGTCCTTCGAAATAGGCCCGTGCCTCGTTGGCAGGGCCGAAGAAAACCTGGCGTCCTTCGTGGATAACCATGACTTTGTCAAACTGATGATAGATGTTTTCAGACGCCTGGTACAGTGAAACGAAAGTTGTGGTCTTGTAGATGTTCGTCATGATTCGCAAAGACTTCGCATAATCAAGTGCGGTAGATGCGTCAAGCCCTCGTGTACTGTTGTCCCATGCACAAACCGTAGCACGTGTAATCATCATCTCTGCGATTGACACTCGTTTCCTCTCGCCACCGGAAACGCCTCGCATGAAGGGATTGCCGACAATGGTATTGATCGTGTGCTCAATGTTGAACATTTTCAGGAGAAGTTCAATGACCTTATCCTTGAACTCGGCCTTGCTGAGACCGGCTGGGCGCTTCCCTGGAGTTTTCGTATCAAGCGCAAATCCTAAAGTCTGACCCACGGTCAGTGTCGGATGGTGAACATCGTCCTCTTGGTTGTATACAGCTTCTCCGCGATACTGCTTTTCAAAGGTGGGAGCATCAAATGGGCCATATAAGACTTCCCCGTCGATACCAGTGTAGCCATACCGCTGATTGGCGATAACTTTCAAGAAAGTAGTACAGCCACTCCCCGGTCGACCAAGTACCAGAACCATCTCTCCCGGTTTAGCAACTCCACGGAAGTCCTTGAGAATATTGAACTCCTTGCCCTTTTTCCCAAGTCCAAGGATGCTCATAATCGTCCCAGGGACATTGAAGAAATCGACAAACGCATCAGGAAACACTTTGACGAAATTCTTCACACCGCCGATACCCCGAACGGTAAGATTGTCCCAGACGACACCGATATGCTTTGGCTTGATTCCGGCCTCGTTGTCGGCTTCGCGGTTACCACGGAGCGTATGCTCCAAATCGAAGGCATCGTCCAGAGTTTCATCGGATGAGCTGACAGCCTTTTCGAGATCCCTACCCCTGGCGGCTGAGGCTCTGGATTGAGTACGCGAAATGCGTCGACTGATGGAGCTAAACTCCCGATTCAACTCTGCAAACTCCTTCTCGGCGCGTTCTACATCGACACCTGACTGTGTTCGGTGGAGGCCGTATGAGTCGGTTGATGTCCGTCTTCGGTCCGCAGGCTTTCCATGACTGGAAAACTCGATGGGACTGAGCGCATCCTTTTCTGATGATTGTGAACGAATCTCCGCTCTGTCCTGTCCGTCTTGACTTGTTCGTGATTGGTTTTCTTGTGTTGATAGATTCTGTCCAATTTCCTTGGACAGGGCATCGGCCATGGTGTACAATATGTTAGGCCTGGCAGAGTGGAAGAAAGCTACTCCACACACTCGTATTTCAGACTCGAGGCTACTCTCAAGCGCCTCGAGACCTTGAATCAATATGGTAAATCAGTACTAGGTGGTTGAAGGGCACCAACAGAGAAATTTATCCAGGAACCGTACAAATCCGACGTCAAAAAGGTTCCTAAATAGCATTGAAAATATTTTTGGGGTAGCAGAGATTTGTTTTCATTAGGCGGTGGGTTGCTTGAAGGTCTCGGATGAATTTCTGGTGGATACTTTTGACACAGGCGGCAAAAGATCGCCTTTGGCGCTAACCAGCTAGTCAGCTTAGCCTGGGAAGAGTTTCCCGACCGTGCCTCTCCAGTGTCTGAGATACCTTGGTAGTAAAGAGTCAGTCGCCCATATCCGAAAATAATAAGCCTCCATTTGGCTTCCGTGTGGAAGCAAAAGTTTCGCCTTTGTAAAGACGAGAATTCCCCCTGTCATAGAGGTTTCCATGACCTGTGGCTGTGAACGCAAATGAGAACTGAACGCTTCACGCTATTCAAAGAAAGCTCATCGTGGAAGGAAGGTGGTGAATCCCACATTCCCAATGCGTATCGCCCGATACGCAATTTTAACGGAAAGACTTGCCACTGACTCCACCGTTCGGTTAAACTCGAAAGTATAACTGAGTGACCCGTTATTTCCAAAGCCCCAAGGCTGAGGCCAGGCGTGAATGCCTGAGGTCTGAGGCTGTAATTTTTATTGCAGAGAGCGCACCCATAGGGGGCATCAGCGCCCAATTGACTAGCATTGCAACCACGAGGACTTGCAA